>Ga0351891_1078_pt1 | contig 38992 bp, 25 predicted proteins | sample TotcelFGM3001K13_FD_206768 | JGI IMG/M metagenome (GOLD analysis project Ga0351891, IMG submission 206768) | Enriched cells from coal bed in the Powder River Basin, Montana, United States - Total cells FGM rep3 HSBNCT.FGM.300.1.K13 ... | reverse complement strand
GCCGGAAGGGCTGAAGGTCAAGACGGCGGATATTGCCGACGGGCAATCGTCCGGGCAGTTGGAAATCGAAGCCGCACCGACATTGGGCGACGCCGCGCTGACTGCCAACCTGACGGTCCATGCGAAACTTGGCGAGCTACAGGCGACGCGGCCGTTGGCGGTCAACGTTCCCGAATTGGGGCTCCCGACCTTTCCGCCCGTCAACGAAATCCTGCTGCAGCCGGGTGTCAAGAAGACGGTGGACGTCAAGATCGATCGCCAGCGGTACCAGGGCCCTGTGGAACTGAGTCTGGAAAACGTTCCGCCGAAAGTGACCTGTACGGTGACGAACATCGACGCCGGCAAGAACGCAGCGAAGCTGGAAGTGACCGTCGCTGCTGATGCGCCGAACGTGGCTCAACCCGTGCGGCTGGCCGCGACGCTGTTCGGCCGCAAGTTGGGCGTCGACGTTCCGCTGAAGATCGAGAATCGGCCGTTTCAAGTCGATACGTTTCGCGTGGTCACCTTGACGCCCGGGGACACGCAGTTCATCGAACTGCCGGTGACCCGCAGCAGCTACAAGGGACCGCTGCAGTTGAAGCCGGACAGTTTGCCGCCCGGCGTGACGATCAAGTCGGTGGAGATCCTTCCCGACCAGACCAAAGCCCGGGTCGAGGTGTCTGTGGCGCCGGACGCGGTCCAGCGGGTGCATTCGGCCAAGCTGGTAGCGACGGCGGGAGACTTGACCAGCTCCGATGCGATCGTGATTCGCGTCGCCGGCGCGGACGACACCTATTTGCCGCCGGCGCTGACGGCTGATCCCGACACGCCGCTGTTGCGGCGCGGGTCGGTCGGCGGGCGGCTGACACCGGAAAGCAAGCAGGCGTTGCTGGACTTCTACGGCGGCACTGCGGAATCGGAGGCCGCCGTGATGCGCGGACTGAAATGGCTGGCCGAGCACCAACAATCCGACGGCAGTTGGTCGCTGAAGGAATATGGCAAAGGCATCGCCGGCTGCGACTGTCAAGGCGACAAGGAAACCGGGGCCGACGACTGCCTCACAGCCGGTACCGCTTTCGGCGTGCTGCCGTTTCTGGGCGCGGGCGTGACGCACAACCGCGCGCCAAGCCATCCGCCGGAACTGGCGCAGTACCAAAAGGTCGTCGAGCGGGGGCTGGTGTTCCTGGCTCGAAACCAGCAGCGGGGCAAGGACAAGAACGACAAGAAGGATGGGTTTCTCGGCGGCAGCATGTACGCTCATACCCTGGCGACCATCGCGTTGTGCGAGGCTTACGGGTTGGCCGCCGAAGACCGGACAAAATCGAAGGACAGCTTGAAGGTCAACGCCCAGCTGGCAATCAAGTACTTGCTCAACGCCCAGCACGAAGCGGGCGGCGGCTGGCGTTACGGGCCCGGCCAAGCCGGCGATATGTCGGTCACGGGCTGGGTGTTCTTGGCGATCCGCACCGCTCAGCTGACCGGCATCGACGTGCTCAAGCCACCGTTGGTCCGGGCGGGACGTTTTGTCGATTCCTGTGCGGTGGGACCGCCCGAGGCCAAGAATTCGCGTTATGCGTATACGCCTGGAACGCCCGAAAAGCTCGCGTTGTCCGCGGCCGGATTGCTGACGCGCCAATATCTGGGCTGGAAGAAAGACGAGCCCGATCTGATCGCCGGCGCCCAGTACCTGATGCAGAACCTGCCGCCCGAATCGGGAACCAACGTGGGGTCCCTCTACTATTATTACTACGCCACCCAGGTGCTGCATCATCTGGAGGGCCCCAATTTCGACTTGTGGAATCATCGCATGCGCGAGCACTTGATTCGCACCCAACAGAAGACAGGACATCGGACCGGCAGCTGGAACCCCGAAGGCGCCGACCACGGCGGCCGCGGCGGCCGGATGTACTCGACCTCAATGGCCTTGCTGACGTTGGAGGTCTACTACCGGCATCTGCCCATGTATCGCGTCGTCAAGCTGGCGGCACGGTAGAAGAGATCGAGACTGGAGCAAACATGGATCAGCTGGCAGGCGTCAACGGATTGGTGGTCGTGCAGCGCAAGGAATGGGGCGAGATCCTGACCGGGTTGGAGACGAAGAATAAATACGTTGTCTTGGACCTGGCGGGGCGGCAGCTGTTTCAAGCCGCCGAAGAAGGCGGTTCGCTGCTGCTGCGGTGGTTCCTCAAGGCGTTGCGGCCCTTTACCATTGTGGTCCTCGGCGACGGCGGCCGGCCTGTGCTCCGCATCCGGCGGCCGTTCCGCTTCTATTTTCACCAAGCGGACGTCGTCGACGCCGATGGGCGCGTGTTGGGGACGATCCAGCGACGGTTCTCGCTCGTCCGCCGAATCTACGGAGTGCTCGACAGTTCCGGCCGCGAGCTGTTCGCGCTGTTCGGTCCGATCCTCCATCCATGGACGTTCGAAATCCGTCAGGACGGCCGTCAGCGGGGCAAGATCACGAAGAAATGGAGCGGCCTGGGCACGGAGATGTTTACGGATGCGGACAAGTTCGGAGTAACGTTTCCCGCCGACTGGGAGCCCGCCCTGAAAGGCGTCTTTCTGGGCGCCGTGTTCCTGATCGATTTCGTCCACTTCGAGAACCGCGGCAAGTGATTCGCGCCCCCGCGCAGGAGCCGGGCGGAAAACGCCGAGCAGTTCGTGCGGCCTTCGGCCGCAACCACCCGTCGCTGTGCGACCGCACAGAAATAACTTGAACAAATAGTAGCAGGCACACTCCGTGTGCCGTCCGCAGTTTACGGCACACGGAGTGTGCCTACTACTTTTTCAGCCGCCCAGCAGGCCCGCGCCGCGCGCCTCCAGCGTCCGGCGGATCAGCACGCCGTCGATTTCTTCCGGGGACTTGTTCTCGGCCGCAGCCACGGCGCCGGCCAGTCCGGCGGCCTGTCCCATCGCCATGCAAGTTCCGGTGACGCGATACGAGGCGTGCGCTTCGTGCGTGCCCGAAATACAGCGACCGGCGAACAGCAATCCTTGCACGGATTCCGGCACAAGGCACCGATAAGGGATTTCGTAAGGTCGGATCCGAGTGCCGTGCGCGGACGTCTCACCGCGTTTGACTTCATGAATATCGACGCCGAAACCGCCGAAAGTCACGGCATCGTCAAACCTGCGGCCGGCCCGCAGATCCTCCAGATCCAGCGTGTGCCGGCCCACCAGGTGCCGCGCCTCACGGACTCCGATGGCCGCTGCCGTCTGGACCAGTTGAACGTTTTCCAAGCCGGGGATGCGCCGGATCACCTGGACCAGGTCGTGGGCCTGACGGCGGGCTTCGATCGTGGCCGCCGTGAGATCCCGGACGTCCAGCGGGTTCATTTGATAAACATGCGTCGCCTGGATCACCGCCGCGTCGGATCGCGGCACGTTGATGATCCAAGGCGCATAGTTGACGAGGCCGAATGGTAGTTCGACCGGCAGTTCGTGCCGCTGGATCGCGGCCTGCATTTGTTGATACAGGTCTTCCGCTTTGGTCTGCACAAAGTCGCCGACTCCGATGATCTCGAACATCAGCGTCATCGGCTGGCAGGCGCCGTCGGGCACTCGTCCGAGCCGATAGGGGACGCCGGCCCGCGCCGCGACGTCGCCGTCGCCCGTGCAATCCACAACCACCTTGGCCAGCACCGCCTCACGACCCGACTTGCTCTCGACGATCACGCCGCGCACCCGCCCGCCCTCGACGATCGTGTCGGCGACCAGACTGTGGTACCAGCAAGCCGCGCCGGCTTCGGCCAGCATCTGCTCGAGCAGCAACTTCATCGCCTCGATGTCGAACGACCACGAAAACTTCCACGCCTGCCAAGCCTGCGCTTGCTTCAAACGCTCGACCAGTTCGCCGACGATCCAGCCTTTGCGTTGAAAATCGAAGAATGGATTCAGCAGCCCCGCCGTCCACACGCCGCCGAGCATTCCGTGGCGTTCGATGACCGCCGTGCGCGCGCCCGATCGTGCCGCCGCCAGCGCGGCGCCGATCCCGGCCGGACCGCCGCCGACGACCAGCACATCCACGTCCGCCGCCACAGGCGTTCGCCGCGGCGCTTCCACCACGGTCGCTGCGCCGTCGGCGATTTCCATCGGGTGGGGGACAATTCGCGCGGGAAGGCTCAACTCGGTTGCCGAATTTGCAGCAGCGGCGGCAGGTTTCGACGGCGTTGCCGACTCCTGGGCGCGGGCGTCGATCGCCAAACCGGCCCACCCGGCGCCGGCGACGCCCCCGGCGATTTTCAACAGACTTCGGCGGTCGAGTTCTTTCATGCCGTCTCGCTCCGCCTCACGTGCGCTGAGCGGGGACCCCGAAATCGCCCGTGGGATCGCGCCAGACGCTGTGGATGTGAGAAGCCGGATTGCCGGCGGCGTCGGGTTGGACGTTCACGAACTCGATCATGAACGTCGGGCCCTGGATGAGGTAATAGTGGCCGACGCCGGGCCGGTCTGCACCGGCCCAGCCAAAATAGACCCGATCGTAGCCGTTCAATTCGACGGCTTGCAGGCGAGCCGAAGCGAGGTCGGTCGGCACGTTGCGGGCATAGATCGCGATCAATTGACGCAGCAACTGCTGTTGCGTCCCGTTCAAGGCCGAGAACGGCAGACCGTCCGCGGCATACGGAGGCGATTGCAGTTCGCCGGCAGCTCGAATGTCGCGCGGTGCCTTGTCGGCCAATATCGCTTTTTCTCTCTGCTGGGGAGTGAGCGAATCCAGCAACTGAAACGCAAGCGTCTCTTCCTCGGCCAAGACGCGTGTTCCCGCCGGCACGCCGCCGGGCATCCCCTCGCGGACCAGATGCGGATTCGCCGCGAAAAACGTCGGTGTCGAAGCGATCACTCGCCCTTGGGCGACGGCAAAATTCAACGAGAGATGATGCCCTTCGATGCTTAGCGCCCACCGCCCCCGTTCGTCCGGTTCGCCGAACAGCGTGTAATAATAACGCTCCGGGTCGCGGATCGATCCGCCACTGCGTCCCTGTTCCAATTCGCGCAGGATGCCTTCCAGCGACATGATTCTCGTCGCTTTGTCGTAGCCGGCTTGGCTCAACGCACTGCGCAACAAGTCCAACGCCGCGGTCCGCTGGACGCCGTTCATATGCTTGATCTGCAAGCCTTTGCGTTGGTCCTTGGGGATGAAGTGCCAATCGAAACGTAGCGGGGAATCAGCGGGCAATACGACCGTTGCCTGCTGCTCGTCGGCCAGCGTCGCCAAAAATGCCCGCGCAGCCGCCGTCATGCTGACGCCCGTGTTGGCATCGCGCAGCACCGCCCATCCGACCGCTGCCGAAAGGGCTGCTGCTACTGCCAGCACATATGCCAAATGACGTTTCATCGCGAGTATCTCCGCAAATCTAATCCCATCCACGTTACACCGCGCACGGTGGCCTGGCTCGCCGCGCGCAGTATCCTAAAGAATATAGCCGATGGCCGCCGTTTCTGACAGGCCAGTTCCGGGGGCGTCGTCTCACGGGGGTGGCACGGCCGAGGCACTGCAAGGGCGGGGCGGCGCATCAACTTAACGGCGTGACGCCTGGGACGGCGACGGGAGGCACCGGCAGCGGGCCGAACTCGTAGCATGGCGGCGTCAGCGATTCCGACGAGTTTTCGGCCTGTTCCCAGGTCACACGCTGGCCCGTATACGTGGCCATCCGGCCCATCACGGCGAGCAAGGTGCTCCGGGCCGCGTACTCGCCGTTGTTGACTGCCCCGCCCGTGCGAATGCTGGCGAACAGCGCGTCTTGCTCCTGCTGGTACGGCACGTCTTTCTGACCGCCGGCCTGGCTGTAGCGCCATGTCTCCGGCCCCGTCATCGTGCCTTTGCGAAGGTCGGCGATTCCATCGCTGGCGAAGACCAATTGCGATGTGTCGGAAAATGTTCCCGGCTGCTGCCGGCAGTAGCAGAAGCAGCGCACGCCGCCGGCGTATTCGTAGCACACCGCATGGTGATCGAAGATGTGCCCGAACTCGGGTCCGGTCCGCGCTTGCCGGCCGCCCAATCCAAAGCACCATTGGGGCGGCTCGTCCTGCATCATCCACGCCATCAGGTCCAGCCCGTGAACGTGCTGCTCGACGATATGATCGCCCGACAGCCAAGTGAAGTAGTACCAGTTCCTCAGCTGCCATTCCATGTCCGTCCATTCCGGCTGCCGCTGACGGATCCACAAGCCGCCGATATTGTAGTTGGATTGCAGGGCGACGATCTTGCCGATCTGGCCCGCCCGGATCCGTTGGACCGTTTCCTGGATCGCCGTGCTGTAGCGGAGCATCAATCCGGCCACGATGGAGAGGCCTTTTTCCTGCGCGCGGCGGCACGTCTCCAGCACCGATCGCACGCCGGGGGCGTCTACGGCGACCGGCTTCTCCATGAACACATGTTTGCCGGCGTCCACGGCGGCCTGCAGATGAGCCGGCCGGAAATGGGGCGGAGTGGCCAGCAGCACGACATCGACGCCGCTATCGATCAGTTGCCGGCAAGCGTCGAAGCCGACGAAGCACCGCTCGCGGCTGACGGCGAACCGCGCGCCACCTCGCTGTTGCAGGCGGGTGAAGGTGGTTTCGATGCGGTCGCCGAACAGATCGGCCAGGGCGACCAGTTGCACATCGCTGTCGGCCTGCATGGCCTGGTCGGCGGCTCCGGTCCCGCGCGAGCCGCAGCCGACCAACCCGATGCGCAGCGTCTGATTGCCGCCAACGTGGACTTTCGTTGCGCTCGCCAGGCCGGGCGTTAGCGCGGCCGCCACGGCGACCGCCCCGGAACCGCGCAGAAAGGCCCGCCGCGTCGTGTTGCGGCGATCCGGATCGCGTTGGTTGTTCATTGTCGTCTCCTTTATGCTCCGTCACACGGCATCCCGCTGGCGCGGAGGATCGTCTCCTGGACGGCCAGATCGTGCGCGGGCGGATAAGGGTGTTCGATTTCGCCACGAATAATGCACGCCAGTTCTTGCAGCTGGTCATCGTAACGGCCGGGCATGTCCGGCAGCGGCACCTCCTGGTAACCGCGGCGAAAGGCTTCGCGAGGCGCGTCCAATGCCAACAGCACAGCCGGCGGTTCCAACGGGCGGATGTCGATCGTGCCTTGCGTGCCGCAGACAACGAACTGCCGCCGCCGCTCGCCCGCCGTTTCGACCAGCGTGCTGCGCACCGTGCAGGTGGCTTGAGGATACTCCAGCACAGCCAGCACATTGTCCGCCAACTGGTCCAACTCGGGACGGCTCCGGCGGATAAACGGCGTGACCCGCTGAGGCGGGCCCATTACGGCGATCGCTGCATCGATCACATGGCAGCCTAGCTCGAACATCGTGCCGCCGGAGAATTCCGCCAGCGGACGCCGCGCCGCGTCTGGACTGTTCTTGCTGATCACCGCATGCAGTTCAAACAGCTCGCCCAGCCAGCCGGCGCGGACCGCCTGGAAGCAAAACTGAAACGCCGGATTGTTGCGGAACATGTATCCCATCTGAACGGTCAAGCGATTCTGGGTCGCGTCGTCCAGCAGTTTTCGGAATGCGGACAGCGAAGCTCCGCCGGGCTTGTCCAAATGTAAATGCATGCCCGCGGCGATGCAGCGCGCCGCGACGGGAACCAAGTCGCGAACGGCTGTCTCGACGGCCACCGCCTGCAGCCCCGGCACGTTCAACAGTTCGTCTTCGCTCATCCAGCGCAGATCGCGATAGACCGCCTGCTGCCGAACCGCGTCTCGCAGAGCGGGATCCGGTTCGACAACGCCGACGACGTCGAAATCGTCAGCCAGTTTTCGCAGCGTGGCCATCTTGCCGGACGCGTGCGCGTGGCCCGTGCCGATTTGGCCCACCTTGATCTTCTTGGGTGTCGCATCGGCGCGCAGGTGTGCCGAACGGGCGATGACGCCCGAGAGCGCAGTCGCTGCTGTCGCGCGGCCCGCCGTTCGAAAAAAATTCCGTCGGTGCATGGAAATCCTCCACGATTGCCGGAGTTTGCGAATCGGATCTCGATTCAGCCAGTCCTGATGATAGCCGCGGGATCCGCGGGTGCAAGATGAGCCGAACCGTCGAGGCACCGTAGCGCACTCGGCCAGACGGTGGAAAACGGCAGCTTTGTTAAAGTCTTTTTCTGAAACCACTTAAGCGAGGTTCCACGCTTTTGCCGACAGACGCGCAGACGGCGGAAAACCAGACTGCTACAATTCGTCGGCGTAACGGTGGTGTTCCGTAACCCGATGAGGTGCCTGAAACGGGCTCGATGTCTCCCCAAGCGAATGTAGAACGACTGCGGCGCGCCGCACCGGTGGTCTTGCCATCGTTGCTGTTGTGCGATTTCGGCAACCTGGAGCGGGAGATCCGCCTGCTGGAGGCGGCGGGCGCCGAGGCGTTGCACTTGGACGTGATGGACGGATGTTTCGTCCCTAACATCACTTACGGCATGCCTATCGTCGCTGCCGCGCGGCGTTTGACCGAGTTGCCATTGGACGTGCATCTGATGATTATGGAACCGGCCAAATATATCGAGCCGTTCCGTGATGCGGGTGCCGACCTGTTGACGATCCACGTGGAAACCGACGGAGACGCGCGGCCCGTGCTGGAGCGGATCCGAGGTTTAGGGATGGGGGCCGGGCTGGCGCTCGATCCGGCAACGCCGCTGTCGCAGATCGAGGACTATTTAGATTTGTGCGATTTGGTCCTGGTGATGAGCGTCCCGGCTGGCTTCGGCAAGCAGCCGTTCGATTCAGTGGCTTTGGAGAAACTGCGGCGTTTGCGTGCCTTGACGGGAGATCGTGTGATGCTGGAGGTCGACGGAGGCATAAATCGAGAAACAATAAGCATTTGCGCTCATGCTGGTGCAGGTTTGTTCGTGGTCGGTTCGGCGATTTTCGGCCAGACGCAATATGGTCCGGTGATGGACGAGTTGTCCGCACTGGCCCGCAGCTGAGACAGGATGACATCCCAAGCATGTTACGCATTTTCTTAGTCCGTCCCGGTTCCACCGATTTTGACCAGCAAGGGCGAATCAAGGGTACATTGGACATCCCCTTGAGCGATATGGGCAGGCAACAGGCGGCTCAGGCTGCGGCAGCCCTCGCGCACACGGGGATCGAAGTCGTGTACTCGGCACCGTGTCAATCGGCGCTGGAGACGGCCGAGATGCTGGCCAACCGGTTGGACGTCAAGGTCAAGCGCCTGGACACCTTGCACAATTTGGATCACGGTTTGTGGCATGGGAAGCTGATCGAAGAAGTCAAGCAGCGCCAACCGAAGGTATACCGGATGTGGCAGGAGCAACCGGAGACGGTATGTCCGCCGGAGGGCGAGACGCTGGCGGCGGCCCGGTTGCGCGTGCAGAAAACGTTGAAGCGACTGTTGCGCAAGCACCGGCGAGGCGAGATTGGAATCGTGGTCTCGGAACCGTTGGCCAGCATCCTGCGATGTTGCCTGCGACCCGGCAGCTTGGGAGACTTGTGGAAGTCGGAATGCGACTCTGGTGCCTGGGAATGCATCGACACCGACTCACCGACGGATTCGGCGGGGAAGGAGGCCGAAGAATGACCATCACGATCAGAAAGAAACGCGGAGTGCCGGAAGGCTTGTGGCTGCGCTGTCCGGGCTGTCAAGCGACATTGTTCCGCAAAGCGGTCCACCAGCGGCAGGGCGTCTGCCCGGAGTGTGCTTACCACTTCTACGTCTCGGCCCGCGATCGGATCGAGCAGGTATTGGACGAGGGTACGTTCGAGGAGTGGGATGCGGAGGTCCAGCCGACGGATCCGCTGCGTTTTGCCGACACCAAGAAATATGCGGACCGGTTGAAAGCAGAACAGATGCGGACCGGTTTGAGTGATGCGGCCCTCACCGGCGGCGGGATGATTCGCGCTCGCCGCGTGGCCTTGGGCGTAACGGATTCGGCGTTTATCATGGGCAGCATGGGGTCGGTCGTGGGCGAGCGGCTGGCGCGGCTGATCGAGCGCGCCACGGACCAGCAATTGCCGTTGATCATCATCAGCGGTTCCGGCGGGGGGGCCCGTATGCACGAGGGCATCCTGTCGCTGATGCAAATGGCCAAGGTCTCGGCGGCGCTGGCGCGTTACGACCGGGCCGGCGGCCTGTTCATCTCGGTGCTGACCAATCCTACGATGGGCGGCGTGGCGGCCAGTTTTGCCGCCCTGGGCGACGTGATTTTCGCCGAGCCCAAGGCGCTGATTGGGTTTGCCGGGCCGCGGACGATCAAGGCCACGATCCGGATCGAATTGCCCGAGGGCTTTCAAACCAGTGAATTCCTCCTTGAACACGGCTATGTCGATCGCATTGTGCCGCGCGAAAAACTGAAAAGCGAGATCGCTCGGACCATTGACTATTGCGGCAAGTGAGTTGCACGATGGGCCTGATGGACAAACTGCAGTCGCTGTTCGCCAGTGACAAGACCGATATCAGCTTGCGTTTCGAGCTGTTGTCGGAGGGGTTGGCGGGCACGATGTCGAAATTCCACAAGGCGCGGGACCGCAAAACCGACCGCATCGTGGGCCTGAAGCTGTGCGATCCGGATAAGACATCGTTGTTCGAATCGCGGTTCAAGGAGTTGAACAAGCCTTCCGAAGGCCAGATCGCCAAGTCGTTGCGGCACCCCCGCATCGTGGAGACGCTCGAATATGGGACGACCACAAAGGGCCAGACGTACATCGTCATGGAGTTCATCTCCGGGGCCGGCTTGCACACGCTGATCCGGCAGCGCGATACGCGTTTGGTCGGCAAACGCGTGGATTTGATCCGGCAGATGGCGGAGGCGATCCAGGCCGTTCACGAGGCCGGTTACATCCATCGGGACGTCTGTCCGCGAAACTTCATCGTCTCCGACGATTTCCAGTCCTTGAAGCTGATCGACTTCGGCTTGACCTTGCCGGATTTACCGGCCTTCCGCCAGCCGGGCAACCGCACGGGGACGCCGATGTACATGGCGCCGGAAATCGTCCGCCGCCGGCCGACCGACCGCCGCGTTGACGTGTTTGCGTTCGGCGTCTCGGCGTACGAAATGCTAGCATTCGAACTGCCCTGGCCGCATGCCGCAGCGGACGGCGTCGGGGCGCTCAGCCACGACACCGATGCGCCGGTGCCGCTGTTCGAATTGCGGCCCAATCTCGATCCGACGCTGGCCGAGGCGATCACCGAATGCATGGCCGCCAAACGCGAGCAGCGCACGGCCACCCTGGACGCATTCCTCCGCCAAATTCGCCGCGTAGAAGCGGAAGACGTTTAGCGGGAATTCGTCTTGCCGGAAGAAGGGATAAATTGTACTCTTCGGATCCCATTTCCCCGCCGGACCTTCGTCGGGGAGCCATGGGCAGCGCGTCCGCATCGACCTGACCAGCGCGCCGATCGCCTGGGGAAGGGTTGGTCCCGTCAGCTTCAAGGAGGAGGCATCGCGTGACACGGGAGGCTTTGTCGTTCGACCGCAAGCATGAGAATCATCCGCGGCACGGTTCAGCGACTTTCGAATGGGAGAATGCGAACCGGCAGCTGCTGCGGCTGGTCGACGCCGGCTTGATGGGCGTGATTTTCCTCGCTCCGCTGTTTATGGGCGGGCGCGGCGAGATCGGCCGTCTGGTGTACGTGGCGCTGGTCTGCGGGACGGCGGTCTGCTGGCTGGTACGGCAGTGTTTCCTTTCCAATGCGCGCTGGCGCTGGTCCGGACTGGAGTGGATTCTCATGGCCGGTGTGCTGTTGGTCATCCTACAGCTGACGACACTGCCTGCGGGCATGCTGCGGATGCTGTCGCCGCAGGTTTCGGGCCTGTTGCCGCTATGGACGACGCAAGCCGTCCCGGAAACTCAGCTGGGCACATGGAATCAACTGACGTTGGCGCCCCATGCCACCCGCGCCGGCTTGACCACGTTCATCGCACACGCACTGCTGTTCCTCGTCCTCTTGCAGCGGATCGGGGACGTTCAAGATATCAAGCGGCTGGTGCGGTGGCTGGCGATTGCCGCGATCGGCATGGCTGTCTTGGGACTGGCTCAACTGCTTTTTGGAAACGGCAAATTCCTGTGGGTTTACGAGCATCCGTCGCGGGACACCGTGGGGGTTGTGAAAGGCTCCTTCCAGAACCAGAATCATTTTGCTCACTTCCTGGCCTTGGGCATTGGCCCAATTCTGTGGTGGCTGCACCGCGTGTGGACCGCTGGGTCAGCAGCGTCGTTTGCGGGTGGTGGCCGGTTTCGAGATCGTCGCGAAACGCTCAAGCACGCATTGACGATCGGTCTGGGCTTAGTCGCTTTTGCGGGGTTGTTGACCTTCTCCCGTGGCGGAGTGGTGGTCATGTTCGCCGCGGCGGTCATCAGCGTGGGATTGTTGATCCGCCGGGGCCTGCTCGGCAAGAAATCGCTGGCGGCGCTGGGCGGACTGACGGTGGTCATGGCGGCGGCCTTGACGATCTACGGTTACGAGCCGCTTGCCAACCGGCTCAGCACCTTGCGGGATTCCCGTTCGCTGGACGAGCTTTGCCGTGGTCGCAATGCGTTGTGGGCCGCCCACCTGAAAGCGATTCCCCAATTTACTTGGACCGGGACCGGCGTCGGCAGCCATCCGTACATCTACCCGACCTACATGGAAGAAGAATTCGACGTCGAGTTTACGCATGGGGAAAACGGTTACCTGCATCTGCTGATTGAAACCGGCCTTCCGGGACTGGTTCTGATGTTGGTCGCCGCGGCGACGATTTTCTTCTGGTGCCGTCGCGTGACACAAGCGCCGGCCGGCACGGATGCTGCCGCACTGGCGGCCGCCCTGGTGCCAGGATTGGCGGCCAGTCTGTTGCATTCATTCGGGGATTTCGTGTGGTACATTCCCGCTTGCCTGTCGTTGACCGTTGTGACGGTCGCCTGCGTCTGTCGCCTGTATCAGCTGACACCGGGCGGCCAGTCCGATTCGTATTCTCAGCCGTTTGCCGCGTGGCAGAGCTGGCTGCGACGCTGGGCCTTGAATGGTGGCGAATTGGCCGGTTCTCGCGCGACCTGGATTGCCGCGAGTGCGGGCCTGATCTGTCTGGCGGCGATCCTGGTCGCCAGTCGCCTGTCTTCCGCTTTGGCGGCGCCTCACTGGGAAGCCTATTTCAAACTCGCGCGCACGGTCCGCCGTGCTGCCGCTTCAGAAGACCCAGCGGAGTCCGCCGAGCGGTTCACCGCAATGGCTGCGCACCTGACAGAGACCTTGCGCTGCGATCCGCACCACCCTCGAGCCAATCTGCGGCTGGCCGCGGTGTTTCTGCGGCAGTTCGATGCACAGCAGCAGACCAGCGAGAACCCCATGCCGCTGAACCAGATCCGCGACGCGGCGCTGGCCTCGCAGTTTCGCTCGCGCGAAGCGCAGGACCGATGGCTGGCGATTGTGATGGGCGAAAACCGCCGGTTGCTCGACCAGGCTTCGCAGCACGCCCAGCGGGCGTTGCATTTGTGTCCGTTGCAGGGCGAAGGCTACGTGTATCTGGCCGAACTGGCTTTTCTGAACAGCGCCTCGGCGCAGCTGAAGCACGAGTTCGTCGAACAGGCCCTGCGGGTGCGGCCGTACAGCGGCATCGTTCTGCTGGCCGCCGGCGGCGAAGCCGCGTTGGAAGAAGACACCGAACGGGCCCTGGCACTCTGGAAGCAGGCGTTTCATTTGGATCCGGACCAGCAGACGCGGATCATCGAGTTGTTGGCATTGCAAATGCCCGCCGAGACGTTCCTGGAGTACTTCCGCCCGGATCCAACCGCGCTGGGCAGACTTTACCATTTCTATCGCCGACTGGCCGCGGCCGACGCGGCCAAGTTCGTCGGCATCCGTTACGCAGCCGAACTGGAGCGCGAAGCGCCCCAGGCGGAATCCTTGGAGGCGGCAGCGCTCTGGGACCAGGCAAGCGGCGTGCACGCCTACCTGGGCAGCACGCAGCAAGCGGCGGAGTGTGCCCGTCGAGCCGTTTTTCAGACACCGGACGATTATGCTCGCCGCCAGCGCCTGGCCGCCCTGCTGTTACTCAACGCCGAATACGAGGGAGCGGTTGTGCAATTGCAGTGGTGCGTCAGCCGCCGACCGGATGATATCGGCGTCCAGCGGCAGTTGGAACAGGCCAATCGGCAGCGGCTTGCTTCTCGAAACGTCATCGCTCGACACTAAGGACGATCATGTTGAATTTGCCTCTGACGTCCAGACTTTCAACGAAGGTTGCACTGCGTGCGGCAGCCTCCTGGCCGCTGTTTGTGCTGATCTACTTCGGTTCCTATTGGCTGCGGTTCGAGGGCGACTTGTACGGGCCGAGGCTGAACCTGTTCTTGTCCACTTTCACGTGGGTGGCGTGTTTCAAGATCGCGGCATTTGCTTGCTTTCGCATCTATCAGGGCTGGAGCCGTTACGTCACGTTCCACGACCTGACGATGCTGCTCAAGGCCGCCACAGCCAGTTCCGTTGCCATTCTGCTCATGGATTTTCTGCTCTATCCCGGCTTGTCGACGCCGCGGAGTGTGTTCCTGATGGACTGGGGCCTCACGATCGTGGCGATCGGCGGACTTCGCTCGCTGACTCGATTGCTGGACGAGCGAGAGTTTTCGAATTGGTTCGAGCAGGGCCACACCCCTGCCTTGATCGTCGGGGCGAATGACTCGGGCGAGGCCCTCCTGCGGGCCATCCGGCGGAACCCGCGGCTGGCGTACCGCGTGGTGGGATTCATCGCCGAAGACCACCAGGCGGTGGACACGCATATCGACGGCGTGCCGGTCATCGGGAATTTGGATGAGACATGCGATCTTGCACAAAAGCATCAGATCTCGGACGTCTTTATCACCGCGGGTGAATTGTCGGGCCAGCAGGTCCGCGACTTAGTGGACCGCACGCGTGAGGCGCAAATTAACGTCCGGGTCTTGCCCAGTTACGAGCAGTTGCTCAGCGGCAGCGTCGACTTGCGCCCGCGTGAAGTTTCGATCGAGGATCTGCTGCGCCGCGAGCCGGTCCGTCTGAACATAGGAGAGCTGCATCGCTGGATCGACGACCGCACGCTGCTGGTCACCGGCAGCGCGGGTAGTATCGGCTCGGAAATCTGTCGGCAGTTGTTGCAGTTTTCCCCACGGCGTTTGGTGCTGGTTGACCGCTCGGAAAACGGCCAGTTCTTTCTGGAGCGAGAACTTCGCCGCCTCGCCCCGGACTTGGACATCCGCATTTGCATCGGCGACGTCACGGACGCGGCTCGGATGCGTTCTCTATTTCGGGCACATCGCCCCGACGTGATCTTCCACGCCGCCGCTTACAAACACGTGCCGCTGATGGAAGCCCATCCGGGCGAAGCCGTCAAGAACATCGTCCTGGCCACCCAGTTGCTGGCAGACGAGGCCGAGGCTTGTGGCGTCTCGTCGTTCGTGATGATTTCGACGGACAAAGCAGTCAATCCGACCAGCGTGATGGGCGTCTGCAAGCGGGTGGCCGAGTTGTATGTCCAGGCCAAGGCAGCCGTGTCCCACTGCCAATTCGTAACGGTGCGGTTCGGCAACGTCCTGGATTCGGCGGGCAGCGTCGTGCCCCTGTTCCGCCAACAGATTGCCGCGGGTGGTCCCGTGACGGTCACTCATCCCGATATGGTGCGCTTCTTCATGACCATTCCCGAGGCGTCGCAACTGGTGATCCAAGCCGGCGCGATGGGCCGTGGCGGAGAAATTTTCGTGTTGGACATGGGCGAGCCCGTCAAGATCGTGAATCTGGCCCGCGACATGATCCGCTTGTCCGGTTTGCAGCTTGGCAAAGACATCGACATCGAGTTCGTCGGCCAACGTCCCGGCGAGAAGCTGTTCGAGGAATTGAACTGTGACGACGAGCGTCATCGCCCCACGTCGCACGCTAAGATCATGGTCGCGGAATCCGGCCAAGCCGATTTGGCGGTGCTGCAAGGTGCGTTGGAGCATCTTCAACAGATTGCCAATGGCCACACCGCGCCGATCATCGCGGTGCTGAAAAACATCGTGCCGCAATACGCTGTCACCACGGCTGGGTCACAACCTCGCGTTGGTACAGGCAAAATGCGCGCTACATCGCGTATGACCTCAGAATCGCCTTCGTCCGCAGAACCCGCTCGTGATGTCATCCCCATCGGCCAAGCAATGGTCGAGGCGACGGAGGAGCGATGGAAGGCGGCGTAGATCGTCGAAAATGCTGGATCCGAACCAACACATTATGCCACGGAGTTTGCTATCATGAACTTTGCCCTGATTGGCGCCGCCGGGTTCATCGCCCCCCGCCACATGCAGGCGATTCACGACACCGGAAACAACTTGCTGGCCGCCGTCGATCCGCACGATTGTGTAGGAAGGCTCGACAGCTACTTTCCAGACGCCCATTTCTTTACGGAAATCGAGCGTTTCGATCGCTTCTTAGAGAAACGCCGCCGCGGTCCCGCCGAGCAGCGAGTTCAGTATGTAAGCATCTGCACGCCCAATTACCTGCATGACTCGCACGTGCGGTTAGCTCTGCGGGTCAATGCCCACGCCATCTGCGAGAAGCCGCTGGTCATCAGCCCCTGGAATCTGGATGCCCTGCAGGAATTGGAGGCGGAGTATGGTTGTCGTGTCTACAACGTATTGCAGCTCCGCCTGATTCCCACCCTTCAAGAACTGAAACGCGTGCTGGATACGGACCGCAGCGATCATCGGGCGGACATCTGCCTAACCTACGTCACACGCCGCGGTAGATGGTACGACGTTTCTTGGAAGGGCAGTCCCGAGAGAGCGGGCGGTGTGTCGATGAATATTGGGGTGCATTTCTTCGACCTTCTGGGCTGGTTGTTCGGAGAGCCGGAGCATTGGGAGGTGCATCTCCGCACGCCGCGTAAGATGTCCGGACTGCTCGAGTTGGAGCGTGCTCGCGTGCGGTGGTTTCTATCAGTTGACGAAGACGATCTGCCGAACACTGCCCGGCGGGCAGGGAAATTTGCCTATCGTTCGATGACGCTGGACGGCCAGGAGATTGAGTTCTCAGACGGCTTTACGGACTTGCATACTCGCGTATATCGTGAGATTCTAGCCGGCCGAGGGGCCGGTATCGACGAGGCTCGTCCGGCGATCGACCTGGTGTTCGCGCTGAACAACGCCGACACAGTGGCGCACCCCGAGTGCTATCATCCCTTCCTCGAAACGACGCGGGCCTTTGACGTGGTGCCGTATCGCATGGTGGCTTGACGGTTCCATTTTCCGATCGAACGTGGCCTTGCTTGCATACAATCGCACGTGCATTGAAGTGGCCTGATGAGTACCTTGTCCCTCCTCGAACAACCTCGCTGATGGAGCGGAACCGCTATGTCTGCTAGCGCGAAGAAGGCCTACTTCGTCCATGAGTCTTCCTACGTCGACGAAGGCGTAGAGATTGGCGAGAAAACGATGATTTGGCATTTTTGTCACATCCTGAACGGGACGCATATCGGCAGGCAGTGCCGGATCGGGCAGAATGTGGTCATCGGTCCTCATGTGATCATCGGCAACAATGTGAAGATCCAGAACAACGTCTCGGTGTACCAAGGCGTCACCTTGGAGGACGACGTGTTTTGCGGCCCCTCAATGGTCTTTACGAATGTGATTACGCCCCGCTGTGCATATCCCAGGAACAGCGACAAGGATTTTGCGCCCACACGAGTCAAACGTGGAGCTAGCATTGGAGCCAACGCGACCATCATATGCGGTCACACGATCGGCGAACACGCGCTGATCGGTGCGGGTGCTGTCGTGACCAAGGATGTGCCGGCCTATGGTGTGGTCTATGGCAATCCGGCCCGTCAACACGGCTGGGCCTGTCAGTGCGGCGTCATCCTCGTGTTTGACGGTGTCCTTGCCGAATGCGCCGAGTGCGGACAAACATATCGGCAGCTTGACGATGCGAGCATCCAGCCCCTTGGTCTTGGGGTTACCAAGCCGGCCGCATGACGCATGGATAAGGCAACATGTTCGGCGATGTGCCGAACGGCTTCCGTGGTTGTCCTGAACCTCGGGTATCGACGCTTGCCTTTGCTTACCCGGTTACCATGTGTTCCGTACGCATCGGAGGACCGAGACAACTGATCTTGCGGACTGTCTGTCATTTCTATATACTATCGACCGTTCGCTTGAAGAGATTCACGAAGAATCCCGCTCATTCCACACGGCTCGGTCTCAGGGACCTCGCGATTTCTCCACAGTTGTTTCCGGCAAGGACGCCACCCCATGATCCCCCTCTGCGACCTGAAGCAGCAATACCTCTCGCTCAAGGCCGAGATCGACGCCGCCATGCAGGCCGTCGCGGCAGCGGGAAACTACATTCTGGGCCCGAATGTCAAGGCGTTGGAGCAGGAGGTGGCGGCGTTTTGCGAATGTCGCTACGGGGTGGGGGTCGCCAACGGAACCGATGCCCTCCACTTGGCGCTGCGCGCTTTGGACATCGGCCCGGGCGACGAAGTGATTACCACCCCCTTTACGTTCATCGCCACCACCGAGGCGATCGGCCTAGTCGGCGCTACGCCCGTCTTCGTAGACATCCATCCGCTGACGTTTAACATCGATCCCCAGCGGCTTGAGCCGGCGGTCACTCCGCGCACCAAGGCGATCTTACCCGTGCATCTATACGGGCAACCTTGCGACATGGATGCGATCATGGATCTCGCTCGCCGCCACGGCCTGTACGTGGTCGAAGATTGTGCGCAAGCCCTCGGAGCGACCTATCGGGGCCGGCCGGTCGGATCGTTCGGCGACGCCGGCTGCATCAGCTTTTTCCCCAGCAAGAACCTGGGGGGGGTCGGCGACGGCGGCATGGTCGTTAGCAACAACCGCGAACTTGCGCACAGAATCGAGACCCTGCGCCGCCACGGCGGCCGCGTGAAATACCATCACGAAGAATTGGGGCTGAACAGTCGCCTGGACGAACTTCAGGCGGCTATCCTGCGTGTCAAGCTGCCTAAATTATCGCGATGGAACGAACTGCGTCGGGCCAAAGCCTACCGATACAACGCACTTCTGAACGACTTATCGGAGGTGATTCGGCCGCATGAGTTGACAGCTGGGCGCGCGATGTCTCCGCCGAGCCCGTCCTCTGACAACTCCACGATTGTCTCGTCCGTCTACCATCAATACACAATTCAAACCGCGCATCGAGACCAACTCGCACGACACTTGACCGAAGCCAAAATCGGATACGCCGTGTACTATCCGGTCCCGCTGCATCACCAACAAGTTCACGCGTGCCTCGGCTATGGGCTCGACGCGTTCCCCAATGCCGAACGCGCGGCTGCGCAATGCCTCAGCCTACCCATGTTTCCGGAGTTGACGCTCAACCAGCAGCACGAAGTGGCGGACGTTCTCCGCCACGCATGTATGGCCAACGGACGCACCGTCCCGAAACGTGAGGCAGCTTGATCGAAGAGGAGTTGGCCCCGGAATGAAGATCGTCACCATTGTCGGAGCGCGACCGCAGTTCATCAAGTGTGCTGCGGTGTCCCGCGAACTGCGCAAAGTGGCAAGCGAAGTGCTTGTCCACACCGGGCAACACTATGATGCCAACATGTCGGATGTCTTCTTCGCCGAACTGGGAATTCCGCCGCCAGATTATGGATTGGGGATAGGCTCCGGCACACACGGCCAACAAACCGGGAACATGTTGGTCGGTATCGAGAAGGTGCTGCTGACCGAGCGGCCGGATTGGGTCCTCGTCTACGGCGATACGAACTCCACGCTCGCGGGTGCGCTGGCAGCAGTAAAATTACAGATTCCTGTCGCCCACGTCGAGGCAGGCCTCCGTTCCTTCAACAAGAGAATGCCAGAAGAGATCAACCGAATCATGACCGATCATGCATCAACGCTGCTGCTGGCGCCGAGCCTAAATGCAGTCGAAAACCTACGACGTGAGAGCTTCTCGGAAGCGCATATTCGTCACGTCGGTGATGTGATGTATGACGCCATCCTATTCTATCGAGACTCAGCTCTGACAACGAGCCGCGTTCTGCGAACGCTTGGCTTGCGGCCCAGACAATACGTATTGGCGACGATCCACCGGGCCGAAAATACCGCCGACCCCGTCCGCATGAACGTGATTTGGAACGCCATTACTCGGCTCTCCGAAGAGATGCCGCTTGTTATCCCAATGCATCCGCGAACGAAACTCGTGTTGGAACGCTACGGTGCTCACGTTCACAGCACATCTTCCCTTTTGGTCATCGATCCAGTCGGATATCTTGACATGGTGATGCTGCAAGCCAACTCGCGTCTAGTTATCACGGACTCTGGAGGGATCCAAAAAGAGTCGTTTTTTTGCCGGACGCCCTGCGTTACTCTGCGAGACGAAACCGAATGGCCGGAATTGCTGCAGCTGGGTTGGAACAAACTTGCCCCTCCTACCGAACTGTCGACGGTCCTCGACGTGATCCGTGACGCCCTCCAACAGACGCAGCTTCCAGACGACCAAACATTTCCTTATGGAACCGGCGATGCCGTCCCCCAAATTGTGAAGGCACTGTCAGAGGCAACGACGCTCAAAGTCGCTGCTTGACTGAGGCGTTAACCTGTGGGGGTATTTCAATCATGCTCGCTGAACGGAGCCAAAGGCGACCTGAGACATGCCTGTTGTTTCTCGCAGTTCAGCCAAGCATCCTCCGCCGGAACCGCCTACGACTCAGCGCCATGCCGAACCGTGTTGATTGCCTAGCGACGACCCATGCGACACAAGACCACGGACCTCTTTGTTGTACATGACCCGCTCACTAACCACTACCACCAGCAAGCAACGAGCACGGGGTGCCGCGCATCCCGGAACGATCACCGACTCAGCCGAGGGGCCCATCTCAACCAGCCGGGCTTACGAAGGCAGGGTTTCCGTCGCCCCCCGGCGCCCGCCTCTGCTGGAAACCCTGCCTCGGTCTGTCGCGGACGCGGCTACACTGGTCGGTACGACGTTGGCAGCACAGGCCGTATTGCTGGTCAGCACTCCGATCCTTACCAGACTTTATGGCCCCGAACATTTTGGTGCCTATGCCGTTTACCTCATGCTTCTTGCGATCCCTTTGGTATTCGTCTCCTGGCGCTATGAACTCGCCATCCCTGTCGTGCCTGCTGGATCCGACGCGGCTCACCTTCTGGTCGCATCCCTATTTCTGGTTGGCGTTACCAGCAGCTTTCTAGCGATCTGTTTGGCGGTGGCAGGCCAACCACTCGTCGTCTGGCTGCGAGTCCCCGAGCTTTATCCCTATCTCTGGCTTGCGCCTGCGAGCTTATTGCTTGCCGGATGCGTGCAAGCTTGGAGCTACTTGGCGATCCGCCGCAAGGCCTTCTTCGCACTTGCGGGTACCCGCATGTCGCAGACCGCCGCCCAAGTATTCGTCCAAGTGGCCTGTGGACTATTCTCCGGCGGGCTTGCGGGGCTCGTCTCCGGCGACCTCCTCGGACGCGCACAGTGCGCCACGTTTGCAACCATCTGGACCTGGCGACACCAGCGTGAAGTATTCAATGCGCTCCGGCCTCAAATGCTCTTTCGCGTGCTCCTCCGCTATCGCCAATACTCCTTGTTGCTCTCGGGAGCCTCACTCTTCAACTGTCTCAGTCAAAATATGCCGATCGTCTTTCTTGCCTCTCGCTATGGCATCGAACTCGCTGGCGCCTATGCCTTAGCCCAACGTGTAACTCAGTACCCATTGACGCTTGTAGGAAACGCGGTAGGCCAAGTCTTCCTGTCGCGTGCGCGGGATGATCAGAGGCACGAACGCCTGGCCGAGACAACCCGGCGTATTTACCGTATTTTGCTCGCAATTGGATTGCCGTTTGCCTTCCTCATTCTCTTGTCCGGATCGCAATTGTTCGCTCTCGTATTCGGCAGCCGCTGGACCATAGCCGGTCAATTCACCACACTAATGTCCCCTTGGCTTTTGGCTGCCTTTATCGGCTCACCACTTTCGTCGTTAATCGTAATCTGCAACAGACAGCGCGGAGAACTGATCTTTCAAGCGGGGCTCTTCAGTGCACGCGCCCTGGCGATGACCGCCTGTCTTGGTACCAACAACCCGCAGCTCGCTGTCGGCTTGTTTGGCGCGGTGAGCGCTGTCTTCTGGTGTGGTTATCTCGTGTGGCTCCTGCGCATCGCCGGCAATCGCGCCGCGTCGATTCTAAGCGATTTTCTGCGGGAACTGGTTGGCATTGCGCCTGCGATCGTGCCGCTTGCAATCGTCCGCATGTTTTCCACGGATGTCCTTCTTATCTCCGCCGTCACCTGCATGGCGGCGGTTGTCGTTGCAGCCCGATTCCTTGTCATCCAGGGGGCAAGCCTAACCGAGGCGCGGACTGCCATGCTTGCCGCCAAATCCGTCTTGGCTTATCCTGCCTCCCTAGGAAGTCGACAATGAGCCTTCTCGCTGTTACAGACGTGCGGCTTTCCCGAGACAAGGGCTTCTCCTGGTCAAAATCTCGTAATGTGTCGGTCAAAGGGTATCTGTTCGACGCCCACGACGTGTACTATGAAGAAGACGCGTTGCTCAATTTTTTTGATCGCGCTGACAGCGTCGCAGAGTTTCGAGCCACGCTTTTGAAGGCCAACGGATGTTTTGCCGTTGTCAAAAAGATTGGGGATCATGTCTGCGCCGGCGTCGATCGTGTTCGCAGCATTCCGCTGTTTTTCGGGACATCCGCCGATGGTCTCTTGCTTTCCGACGAAGCACGTCCAGTACGAGATGCTCTGTCTGACAACACTCTGGACCCCGTATCAGAACAGGCCTTTCTGCATAGTGGCTACACTCTCGAACAAGATACACTTCATCCTCGAGTGAAGCAGCTCGGCGCTGGCGAAATCCTGATCTGGAATCAAGTGGATCGCAGTTTGACGGCGACCCCCTATTTTCGCCATCTTCATCAAGACTTCGTCGAACGATCAGCGGATGATCTCGAAGAAGAGCTGGACGAACTGACTAAGGGCTTCGCCCGTCGCCTCTTGGCTTCAGCAAGAGGAAAGACAATCGTCATACCGCTCAGTGGCGGATACGACTCCCGTTTGATCTTGTGCGCCCTGAAACGGGAAGGTTACCAGGACGCGATTTGTTATACCTACGGACGCGAAGGAAGTTTCGAGGCTCGGGTTGCCAATGCAGTCGCACGCCAACTCGGTTATCGACACTACCAGGTTTGTTACGATCGAACGACCTGGCAGACGCTGCTCGACTCGCATCGTTTCGTTGAGTACTGCCAGTTCGTAGCCAATGAGTGTGCGGTGCCGCATTTCCAAGATCTTCCTGCATTACAAGAATTGAACGAGAAACGCTTGATCCCTCACGACGCCTTGGTCGTCCCCGGTTTCTGCGGCGATCTCTTGGGCGGAAGCTACGTGCCTATCGAACTTTCTCTGGGAAAAGGGGACCTACTATTAGCAGAGGGAATTGATGAATACCTTTTGCGCCAGCATTTTTACTTGCACGGCAACCGGATTGAACCGCGACACGCCGACGTTTTGAAGGCTAAGATTCGAGCCGGAACGGCCGCCTCGAGTATTGAAAATATTTCAGATTTCGTCAGCCTGTCCGAAGATTGGTTTACAAGGCATAAGGTGGCTAAATTCGTTGTCAACGCCTTGCGTGTCTACGAGTGGTTGGGATACGCTTGGCGGATGCCGCTTTGGGATAGTCGCCTTATAGAATGGTGGTACCGGATTCCTGTTCACCATCGTACCGAGAGCACGCTTTACCATCGCTACCTCTTCAAGCGTCTCTTTTTGCCCATGCGAGTCGGCTTTACCAAAGGCGTTACGAAACGCAAATTTGAAACGGTGCTATGCCGCTACTTACCTCGAAGTCTTGTCAATGCGATAGTGCGCGCGTTTTTGACGTATCGTCCTCTGACCGCCAAGGCGAACGTGAATGCGTTTTCGGACCTAAAGGAACTGCTTCTGGAACGTCTCTTGGACCATCCAAATTCCCGCAAAGATGCGCACCTCAACGGTCTTATTGCCCTCTGGTGGCTGCTGCCTCAGAACCAGCTTCGCACCTCGGTGGAAAGGGACGGGACATGAGACGTGTGAGAGCTTTCTTCGCAAGCAACTCGGTTCAAAGTGGTGCGGACCCGTCTGGATGCATCGCCTACCTTTGTCTTCAAGCGACGCGTGAGGGTCAGGCCTCGCATGCCCACGTCCACGAAATCATCTGTGGTTTGAGAGCAAGGGGTTGGGGCATCCAGTTACTGGAGCCGCATTATGCCGGGTCCGCCCGCCAGCCTGGCCTCTTCGCCAAACTATGGGCATTCTTTTCGGTGCAGTGGCGATTATGGCTGAAATTTCGGAGCTGGCAAGCTTTGTATATCCGCGCACATCCGGCGGCATTTCCCACGGCAATTATTGCTTGGATGCTGAAAATTCCGGTGATTCAAGAGATTAACGGTCCTTATCATGAACTGTTTACCATGTTTCCCAAAGCGAGAATGCTTCGCCCGCTGATTGCCGCGACCGCCATGATCCCGCTGAGGATAGCCACAAGTCTGATTGTTGTGACTCCCCAGCTGCGAGAATACGTGGATCAGCACATTGGCTCTCGACCCGCTAATGTGATCCCAAACGGGGCCAATACCGGAGCGTTCTGCCCTGCTGCGCCAAGGCGACTTGATCTCCCGAAGCGCTACGTAGTCTTCTTTGGAGCGCTTGCCAAGTGGCAGGGACTGGCCGACCTATTGGCTGCTGTCAGCGGTCCGGAATGGCCGACGGGGATTTCGCTGGTGATTGCGGGCGCCGGAAGTGAGCAAGACGCCGTCGTTAAGGCAGCTGCGCAGAATCCAGAGATTATTTACCTGGGCAGGGTGCCCTACTCAGAGATGCCGGGCCTGATTGCCCATAGCATCGCTGGGCTCAGTCCAAAGAACAACGTTTCCGGCCATCGTGATACCGGTCTGTCACCCCTCAAAATGTACGAGACGCTTGCTTGCGGCGTGCCGGTTATCGTGACCGATTTTCCTGGTCCAGCGGAACTCGTTCACCTGCATCACTGTGGTCTTGTGATTCCGGAAGGCTCTCCGAAGGCGATTGCCGATGCCGTGGCTTATTTGTGTAGCCACCCGGATGAGGCGCGGGCGATGGGCAAACGCGGAAGAGATGCGGTTGTCCATAGCCACTCCTGGGATCGTCGGGCTGCCGATACTGATGCCGTGTTATGTTCCGTATTGGGGAGACACGGTCGTGAGTGACGTTTTGCCCGTTACGTTTGCAGTCTTGTGCTGTGTGGCGTCGTTGCTTCTCGCACGGGGGACGATGCGTGGAACGTGGGTGTTGTCGCCCCTCTTCATCTACGTCATCATGTCAATTCTCTTTATCAATATCGGTTTCATTTTGTATTATGTAGAATATAACACACACGATTGGGCATTGAATGCGCTTCTCTCGCCCTCTATTGGTTTGCTTTGCGTTGCCTTAGGCGGAGCGACGGTCACCGGGTTGGACCCCGTGCAAAAGGGGTGGTATCGGCGTCCTCAGACGCAGGCCGGTATCGATATCACATACTCGAGCGCGGTAGTCACGGGACTCGCGGTATTTGGCGTGGTCGGCCTCTACTTTGCATTGATTGGATTTGTCCCTTTGTTTAAGGGCATTGGCATGCTTTTCACGGGCGGCTTTACTCCCGGATTGGTGAATAGCCTCCGCGTTTCCCGCGACCCCTATATCAATCCAGATCAGGCCTATATTCCACTTCAAGGCCTTATGGAACTGATACGATTTCAGGGATTGCCAATTGTCGCAGTCTGGTTTTTATACTATTTCCGAAGGGGAGTTTACCCTAGGTGTTCACTGGTGATGGTTTTTACGGCAACAGTGTGCGTAACACTCACGGGGCAGCGCTGGCCCCTAATGTATCTGCTAGGGACTATAATCGTTTTTACCTCCTGGACGACGGCTCATCAAAGAGAGTTTCGCCGCGTGCTGTTCCGTATCTTTTCAATAGCGATTGTTGGGGGTCTGCTTCTTTCCGCGCTTCTGGGGCGCACAAATGATGATGCGTTGAGTTATGCCGAAATGCTGATCTTTGGAACTGGCGATCTTTTCAAGCGGATTCTCTCTGGAAACGCGATGGCTCCGTTCTTGAGTTACGCAGTGTTTCCAGCACGTGAGGAGTGGCTATTAGGGGAGAGCTATTTACAGAACCTGATCTCGTTTCTTCCTGGAAAGGGAGAGGCTTATCCCGTCACCTTTAATCAGCTCATCATGGACAACGGAAACTTTACGGCACCGCCTGACTTTTACACGGAAGCGTACATTAACTTTGGCTGGCCCGGCGTGGTGGTGATTTCCTTGTTGCTAGGCAGCGTACTGGGAATTCTGCAACGAAAAATTTTGCAAATTAGGTGCCTGACCAGCCTTTCTTTTGCTGGTCTTCTCGTAGTGGTCGTGGGATTCAGTGTTATGAGCGGCATAATTTTTGTGGGCAATGCATTCTTTGCGATTGTTTTCTTGAAGACGGTAAACGGAGGGGCTCGGTTGGCGTTCGGGCTACAACGGCGTGCAGAATGCCGGTTGCCGCGACAGGTAAGAATACAGGCGCCGAGTGTCACGTAGAAAGGAACTACAAATGGTTCGTGTGCTTCATCTGGTCGGCGACTCGAAGTTCGGTGGCGGATCGATCATTGTGCTCCGCCTCGCTGAACTCGCGCGATCTCTGGGATGCAAGGTCGATGTGCTTGCTACGGATGAGACCTTTCTGAGTGTGCTCGGCGAAGCGGGATTGGGAGCGGTGCCGTTGGACGTCGTTCGTCGACCAATCCGACCCTTGTGGGATATCCTCGGAGCGTACCGGCTGACACGTTTCCTGAGAGATAACCCCTATACCGTCGTTCATACGCACACATCCAAGGCCGGTTTCATCGGTCGGTGGGCTGCAAAAAGGGCGCGGGTCCCGGTGATTATTCACACCGTGCATGGATTTCCTTTCCACGAAGCCTCGCCGTGGCTCTTGGCTGAGTTCTACGCGGCCTTGGAACGTCGAGCTGCGGAATGGTGCGATTGGCTAGTCACCGTCAGTGATTACCATCGGCAATGGGCGGCTCGGCTGGGAATCGGCTCGGAACCTCAACGGATTGCCATCCCTAACGGACTTTCGCCGGCGCGCGTCGCCCCGAACCAATCCTGGTTGGAGACGCGAGGCCAGGCCGGTATACCTCCGGACGAGTTTGTGATTTTGAGCACGGGACGATTGGCGCCTCAGAAAGGCTTGGAGTATCTCATCGATGCGGCGGCTCTGGTGTGCAAGTCACGCCCTGTCCGGGTGATGATCGCTGGGGATGGACCTTTGCGAGGATCGCTCGAGAGCAGGGCAAGGTGTCTTGGTATCGAAGATCGAGTTCACTTCCTCGGCTTTCGTCAGGATGTGGGGAACCTGTTGGCCGCATCCGATTTGGTTGCAATTCCGAGTCTTTGGGAAGGACTCTCCATCGCTCTTTTGGAGGCCATGGCAGCCGGAAAGCCCATTGTTGCTTCGACGATCGGCAGCAATTGTGAAGTCCTTCGCCACGACCACACCGCTTTGTTGATTCCTCCGAAGGACTCCTCAGCTCTGGCCGAGGCGATTATTCGGATCGCAGATAACTCGCGGATAGCTCGCGATCTTGGCGGCAACGCCAGAAAGCACTTCGCGTCCGTCTATACGGAAGACCGGATGCTGGCACAGTATGCGCAATTGTACAAGACTGCTCTTCAATCGCGCGGCTTTTCGCTTCCCCAAACAAGTGTTTGTTCCCCAACAAATCTTGAGCCGCTATGGGAACCGCAGCGCCGCGTTGCTTGACGCACCGATGAGATAAGATGAGGAGCCAGCCTTGCCAGAATGTTTCATTCGCACCGCCGATCATATGGATTTGAGGCAAATAGCTCGGGTGCATCGAGAAGCGTTTCCAGGGTTTTTCTTAACTAAGCTCGGGCCAGCGTTTCTTCGAACGTACTACGCTGCGGTGTTGGAGTTCGACGCAGGAATTCTGCTCGTGGCGGAGCAGGCGGGAAGTGTAGTCGGATTTGTCGGCGGGTTTGTCGGTCCCAAGCGGTTTTACGAAATGTTGGCGGCCCGGAAGCGGCAATTTGTTCTGCCGATTCTTCATGCTTTAGTAATTCATCCGACTGTATGGTCTGGGATCGCGGTGAGAGTGACGAGTGTGTTGCGAGGGAGACGCGGAACGTGCATTCGAGAGGAACAGTTCTGCGAACTTTGCTCGATTGGCGTGCAGCCCGGCGCTGCCCGAGCGGGTATTGGTAGCCGAATGGTAGGTCAGTTTCTGGAGCACGCGGCATGGCGAGGAGCAGCAGGCGTCTACCTGACCACGGACGCACTTCAGAATGACTCGGTGAACGGCTTTTACGAACGGTTGGGGTTCCAGCTGGTTCACTGCCGAAATGTATCGGGCGCACGTCCGATGAATGAGTACGTCATGATGCTTCGCAAGGCGGCTTGATGCAGGGTGCGTAGCGAGGTTATGAATCGACGGAGCGTCTGTGGAACGTCATTTGAACAACGGGTTTATCCAATGGATGGACGACAACCTTTGTGGGACAGCTACGTCCCGAAGAACGACACCGCAAAGCGATGCTTTGACCTATTGACATCCGGCGTCGGGTTGTTGATCTCGTCACCGATTCTTGCGGCGGTGGCAATGGGAATTTGCGTGTTGGACGGCAGGCCGATTTTCTTCCGGCAATGGCGGATCGGCCGGGGGGGAGCGGGCTTTTGGCTGTACAAATTTCGCACGATGCATACCGCGCCGAATGCGGAAGCAGGCAGATTTGATGCAGGCAACGTCGCGCGGGTGACCCGCACAGGCAGGATACTTCGAAGAACGAAGCTCGACGAATTGCCACAACTCTGGAATGTTCTGCGGGGAGATATGTCGCTGGTGGGGCCTCGACCGGAGGTCGAGCGGTGGGTAGGGGAGTTTCCGCAGCGCTGGGCGTTCGTTCATCAGGTTCGACCAGGTATCACCGACCCTGCGACCGTGATGTATCGCAACGAAGAAGACCTCCTGAGGGCTTGTTCAAATCCCGAAGAACAGTATCGACGAGAAATCCTTCCAAAGAAGCTTTCGATGTATGAGAGGCACATCCGAACACAGACGTTTTGGGGAGATATTCGGATCCTTTTACAGACTCTTGCCGCGATAGCTCACTTTCCAGGCCTTGGGACGACACGGACAAGCGAGCCGCCACGAGCAAGTAAGGAGCAAACGTGAAAACCATCCCTTTTTGCAAAGTCGTCTGCGATGGACGCGAACGAGATTACGTGGATGACGTGTTGCGTAGCGGTTGGCTGACCACCGCGTCCAACGCTCTGGAATTCGAGCGGCGATTCGGTGCGACGGTGATGGCGAAGCACGCCTGTGCCGTCAGCTCATGCACGGCGGCACTGCACTTGGCGCTGGAAGCTTTGGGCGTAGGGCACGGACAGCGTGTCTTCGTTCCCACGATGACGTTCACAGCCACGGCTGAGGTGGTTCGGTATTTGGGCGCCGATCCCGTATTCGTGGACGTGGAATACGGAACGAGCCGTCTGACACCGCGGATTCTGGAGGAAGCCATCCGGCGTTATCCCGAGGTAAGGGTTCTGCTGCTTGTCCATTTTGGCGGACAAGCGGCGGAAATGACAAGGGCGGACGGAGGTGGAATTCTGGATATCTGCCGACGACAGAATATCTCGCTTGTCGAGGATGCCGCACATGCATTTCCTGCGCGATGGGATGGACGCATGGTCGGCAGTTTTGGCGATGCCACGTGCTTCAGCTTCTACGCGAATAAGACGATCACTACGGGAGAGGGCGGGATGCTTGTTACCGATGACGAGAACTTGTACCGCCGTGCGAAAACCATGCGATTGCATGGCATCGATCGCGATGTCTGGGATCGTTTCACCTCCGATCGCCCGTCTTGGGAGTACGACGTGGTAGCTCCTGGCTACAAATACAACTTGCCGGATCTGGCGGCCGCCATCGGTTTGGCTCAACTGGAACGGGCGGAGGAGTTCCGCAGAGAGCGAGAGCGTTGCGCTCGCTTCTATTTGCAGGAGCTGGCTGATGTTGCGGGTCTGGATCTCCCGGACGTTATGGTGCCCTTCGCCGACCACGCTTGGCACCTATTCCCGATCGTTCTGAACGGCCGCGTTTCGGTTTCGCGGGATCGTTTTATCGAGTCGCTTGCTGAACAGGGAATTGCAACGTCGGTCCACTACAAACCCCTGCATCGAATGACCTACTATCGCCAGAGGTATGGCTTGCGAGCCGAGGATTTCCCCAATGCTGAGCGCATTTGGCAGGGTTGCGTTTCGTTGCCGATCTACCCTGCTTTAACGGGCGAGGACCTGGATCATGTTTGCCGAGCGGTGAAGCAGACGCTGGATGTACATGCGAACTCGCCGCGAATGCGGGCCGCGTAGATGGGCCATACGGTGGCAATCGCCGTCCCGGACGTGAGGGATGCGATCGAGAGCCCGTTTGTGCGGGAGTGAAACATAGCTGGAGCGTGAGCCGACAATAGAGGAACACACCGAAGCGGACGCGGCCCACTGAACCTGACGGCGCCGAATTTCGTCGGCCCCACTTCCAAGCTAAACACATTTGCGTGTGTAGGCGCCGAGGTGACTGACGCGCAAGTCTGCTTCATCAACGTGCTTGATGGAAGAGTCGATCACGGTCGGTAACGGCTTGTCGTCGCGGCTCCACGAATAGAGAAAACTCGTGGTCGAACTGGGAAGATCGTCGAAGGTTTCTGACCAGACGCTATGGCGAAGCCTGTTGCCTCGCTCGCTTTGGGCGGCTGGCGGAAATTGTTCGGCTGGAATCGACAAGAAGTCGAAGGGATGCTTTGCCAAGTCCTTGTGATCCTCGAGATGGAAGCAGTGGATCATCGTGCCGCCGTCACTCAGCATGGAGACTAAATTTCGCAACATGGGAACAACATCTGGACACGGCACGTGTTCGAGGACGGATATTGAGTAGATGAAATCCACCCGTTCGGGAAGTGTCTGTCGAGAAAAATCGATCGGGCTCACGTATTCGATGCCTAAATCGTGAAGCGTTGTTAGGTCAAAACGCGGTACCGCCAGCAGTCGCTCAAAACGATCGCGAAGTTGCGCGTGCTCCTCGAATGGGGACAGGATGTCCTGTGGAATCGAGGGTATGGCGTTACGGACGGCCAGTCCCAGCGACCGCGGGAAAGCCTGGCCGACGATGTCGGTCGCGATCACTTTCTCTGCACCCAGGAGGTAGCATACCAGGGCGTGACTGAGCACCCAGCCGCACCCCAGCTCCAAGCACACTTTACCTTTCAGGGGCGGGTGGTTCGCTAGGCTGAGCACGTGCGCGAATTGAGCGGCGCATAGGTCGATCCGCTTGGAAGTCAACGCCAAGTGGCGCGACTGCAGACGATCATAAAATCTCAGGGAACGCAGTCTGTTGCGTAGTCCGTAAGGCAAGAGCGCCTTAAGAGCTTGGCGCATGATCGATCTCCTAACCGCAGACACGAGGCGTGCTGAACCGGAGTCGAATTCTAACCACCATTCGCTTCTTTCGCCACGGCAAATTCCTCGCTGTCAGCCACGCACAATCCGGGTTAGAGGATTTCCATCCGATTGTTTCACGGTACCGCAGAAATTCTTTGGGCGGGCTAGTCCAAAGCGGCAAAGCATGCATCCACGCTGGTGTTGTCCAGGGGTTGGTCATCCAACAGCGTCTCCCAATCCGGCGACCCTTGATCATCGTCCGACCCTGCGCGCACATCGAACGCCTGTCGGATCCCCGCCGCCAGGGTAGGCTGCATGAAGCCGCTCTCGCTATGATCATAACCCAGCAGGTGTCCCAGTTCATGCATCACGACGGTCAACAAGTCCATCCGCCCGTCGGCTTTTCCACCGGACACAGCAATCAAATCGCCACCTCCAGCGGAGCCCATGAACTCCTCATCGTCCCAGGGCGTGAGATCTACAAACCAGCCGAAACCGGCCGCATCGCGATCGATCAGGATCGTTTGTCCCAGTGATTGGCCCAACAGCGTGCCCGGCAAGTCAGCGATCTGGAACTTGAGCGACGGCAAGGATTCGCCGCCGTCATCCCAGAGCGTCGCCGCCGTGAGCCGAGCGAACGCCGCTTCGGCCAACCCTTGCACCGCGTCTTCCGTCACGGCATCTCCGGTCGCGGCCACTGGAGTTTCGCTTGCCGATGCCAATTCGGCCGCGTGTAAGGCGGCAGGGATGGCATGGGAGTAGTTGCCAACCAAGGCATCCTGCCACGTGACGTCCGGGGACCAACTCCCCCAGATTTCACTGACCAGCGCCGTTCCGGTCGACTGGGCAACCATCCAGTTGCCGTTCTCGTCGCGGCCGATAATATCGTCCCGGCCATCCCCGTTCACATCCGCTGCTTGAACGTCCGCCCACGTCGAACTCGTGGTCCAGTTGCCCCATTTCGTCGTGACGAAACTGGTGCCGTTCGATCGGGCAACATACCAATCCCCCGACGAAGCAATCCGTCCTACCAGATCGGCCTGGTTGTCTCCGTCGACATCGCTCACGTGCACGTGCTCCCAGCTGAGGGACGGGGACCAGCGGCCCCAATTCCGTGTAACGAAACTGCTGCCGGTGGAGTGCGCCACGTGCCAATCTCCCGTGGCTGTGTTGCGCCCCACGATATCATCCCGGCCGTCTCGATTGAAATCGCCTACCTGCACGCTCTCCCAGGGGACCTCCGTGTTCCATCTGCCCCACGTTTCGTTCAGGAAGCTCGTACCTGTCGAGAGAGCCACCGTCCAGTCGCCTGAGGAACTGAGGCGGCCCACGAGATCGTCGCGCCCGTCTCCGTTCACATCGGCAACATGCACGTCGAGCCAAGCCGCAGCGGTGGTCCAGCGGCCCCACCGTTCATTGACAAAACTTGTGCCCGTTGACTTAGCAATCCACCAGAACCCAGACGCGCGCGCCGCAACGTCATCCCGACCGTCTCCGTTAAAATCCCCCACCAGCACATCTTCCCAGGCCACCAACGCGGACCACTTCCCCCAGGACTCGTTGGTAAACCCCGTGCCGTTGGACTTCGCCACCCACCAGACACCGTTCTTGCGGGCCACAATGTCGTCCAAACCATCGCCATCGACATCGGCTGCTTGCACATCTTCCCAAACGATGACGTGCGGCCACTGCGTCCACGGTTCGATGATCACGCTGCCGTCGGACTGCCGGGCTACCCACCACGTGCCCTCCGTCCGCCCCAGAATGTCTACTGCCCCATCGGCATTCACGTCACCCAACCGAACGTCCACCCATTCGACGCTCCCGGGCCATGGGGTCCATAGCGAAACCGAGAAGCTGCTGCCGCTGGAACTGGCCAGCCACCAATCTCCGTTGATCCGTCCAACAAGATCCTCGGTTCCGTCACCGTTCACATCTCCGACCTGCACATCCTGCCAGTTCGCCGAGGCCGTCTCCGTGGCCCAACGCTCGCTGACGAATTCGTTGCCTGTGGAGCGGGCTACCCACCAGTCTCCCCCGTTGAGGCCCACGATGTCAGCCCGCCCATCGCCGCTTACATCCCCGACTTGGATATTCTTCCAGGCGATGCCGGTAGACCATACTCCCCATTTCTCCGTGACAAAGCCAACGCCCGTGGAACGAGCCACATACCAGTCCCCGGTGGCACTATTGCGGCCCCCAATGTCCGTTCGGCCGTCGCCATTGAAATCACCCACTTGCACGCTGGTCCAAGAAATCGCAGCGCTCCACTTGCCCCACGTTTGGCTAACGAAGCTCGTGCCCGTGGAAAGGGCCACCGTCCAGTCCCCGGTGGAACTTAAACGCCCTACCAAATCATCTCGCCCGTCGTTATCCACATCGGCAACCTGCACGTCGAGCCAAGCCGCAGCGATGGTCCAGCGATCCCAGCGATCGTTGACGAAACCCGTGCCGGTGGACTTGGCGAGCCACCAGTAGCCATTGGCCCGCCCTGCGATATCGTCGCGTCCGTCCCCATTGAAATCTCCCACCAAAACGTCTTCCCATGTAACCGCAGTTGACCACAGGCCCCACTGCTCGTTGACGAATCCGTCGCCCGTGGATCGCGCCACCCACCAAGCACCTTCATAGCGCCCCACCAGATCGACACGCCCATCCCCATTGAAATCGCCAACTCGCACGTCCTGCCAGTCGATCACTGCCGGCCAGGTTCCCCACGGACTGCTGGCGAATTGGCTGCCCGTCGATTCTCCTACCCACCACGAGCCGTCGTCGCCGACCCGGCCGGCGATGTCCATCTTGTCGGGAGCCTGAATCTCGAACGCGTAGTCCTCCACCTCGCCGTCCGGAGCCAAACCATCGTAACGAAGTCCGCCCACCGAACTGAAACGGAAACGCGCAAATGTCGAATCTGTGACCACCGCAGTTGCCGGGACCGCAAAGGACAGCTGGTTCGGTCCGGCGACCAGCAGTTTGTCAACGATAATGTGCTCAGCCGGGTCGTCCCAGTCCCCGTCGGCGTTCAGATCGATCCAGGCGCTCAAGTATCCCGCATTCGAAGCAATCACCTCTAACCGTGTCCTTGATCCAGGGACGATCCGGGTCAACAAACGCACGCCGTCCTCGTCGTCGATCCCGTTGTTGTCGTCACCCAGCGCATTCGGATCGGGTTGCCCGTCGAACTCGGGATCCACGGCGCTTCCCAGATGCATTCCAGGAACAACGATGTGCCGCGCGCCATCCTGCGTCCACCGCGTCGGATACGGCTCCGGAGAATCACCAAAGTCCAGTTCAAACACTTCCACCGTAAGGCCCGTCGCGTCCTCGCCCAAGTCGGCGTCGGCGACCCTGACGGACACGGCGTAGGTTCCCGTCGCGTCGTACTGATGTTGCACCGAAACGCTCCGTTGCCCCAGTGGCACCGTTACGGGCTCCGGCGGATCGCCATCGCCCCAGTCAATCGTGACGATGTGGGCGTCGAGCAGATCGGGATCGGTAAAGTCGATTTTCAACTGGAACGGCCGCTCCTTGATCACCGAGGCCGGATCCGTCTCGATCGCCGTGATCTCCGGGGCCACGTTCGGCGCGTCGAGGACGGTCAGCATGACGTCGTTGCCGTCGCCGCCGGCGTAGGTGATTTCAAACACGTAGTCGCCGACGGTCACCTGACTGCCTTCTGCAAGCCCGCCGAAGGTGCCGGTCACGGCCTCGCTGCCGTCGTTCTTGATGATCACATATTCCGTGTTCTTCGTCGGCACGTAGCCGGCCGCCACGGTGACCTGGAGCGTGCCGCCCAGCGAGACCGTTCCGGTCACATTCAACTGGTCGTGGTACCCTGCGCCGTCACCCGGGGTGGCGCCGTTGAGGTCCGGCGCATAGGTGCCCGATGAAACCAGATTGCCCGTGTTCAGCACGCCCACCTGCGAGACCGTGCCGGGTTGCAGGATTCCGGCACTGGACACGGCGCCCACCGTGCCCGTTCCGCGGATCGTGCCGGAGTTGGAATAAAAACCGCCCGCCGTTCCATTCACCGTCACCGTGCCGAGGTTGACGAGTTCTCGCCCTGGGAAATTCGAACTTGTCGGAGTCAGCGAGCCGTGCACCCTGACTGTTCCCTGAATGTAAGTCCAATTGAGTATCGAATAATCGTTGTCCCCGCTCAGCAGCAGCCCGTCGCCGTATCCGTTGAAGGAAACGCCCTCGGGAGTTCCACCACGGATGTTGCCGCTGATCTCCAGACTTCCACCCTTGACTTCAATACTCGGATACCCTTGGTTTTCCAAAAAGTCGATATTCCCGCTCCAGGTATTGCTGCCGCTATCGTTAACTAGCTGCGGAGAAGACGACGAGTATACCATCAGGCTCTCGCCAGCAACCGTTCCCACACCCACCAGGCGCAAGAATCCGTTGTGCAACGAGGTTCCCTCCGCCGCCGTACCCAGGCCGGCGGCGTGATGAATGGTCAAGGTGCCGTTCTGCACCGTCGTCGTCCCCGTATATTGGTTCGCGCCTTGGAACACGAGCGTGCCGCCGTTGACCAAGACCGAACCATCGAACGTGTTGGCGGCCGCGTTCAGCGCGGCCGTGCCGCCGCCTTGCTTGGTCAAATTTCCGTTGCCGGCGATCGGGGCGTTCAGCGTCAGCGTGCCGCTGAGCACATCCAGCGTCAGATTGTGACCGCTTAAGTTCACCTGGCTGCCGAGCGTCAGACTGCCACTGGAGATATAGAGCTGCGGGACGCCGAGCGTCAGGGCAAAACCGAGTTGATTATTCGCGCCGCTGTTGTTGATCCCGCCGGCCAGCGTCACGGCGTTGCCCCCGAGGCTGTAGTTGGAGCCGAGGACCTGGATCCAGCCGAAGGCGGTCTCCGCTGCATAATCGTTGACGCTGGTTTGGTTGGCAGTCACCCCGGTCGGAAAAACCAGGTGATCACCGGCAACCGGCGCGGAATCCTCCACCCAATTCGTGGCCGTGCTCCAGTTGCCGTTCACACTGGTCCCGCCGAGATCGGGAGCCCCATCCCAGAACTTGGCCGGCACCCGCTCCAGAACCACGTCGTTGCCACTGCCGCCCTGGTACGTGATCTGAAATACAACGTTGTCGACAACGATAAGGCTCCCCTCGGGCAGTCCGATGAAGTTGCCGGTCACGGCATCCGTACCGTCGTTGGCGATGATCACGTGCTGGCTGCCCATCGCGGGCCCATAGCCCGCGCCCACCGTGACTTGAAGGAAGCCGCCGACCGTGACGGTTCCCGTCACGTTCAACTGGTCGTGGTGTCCGGCGCCGTCGCCGGGCGTGGCGCCGTTGAGTTCCACCACATAGGTGCCGGAGGAGACCAGATCGCCCATGTCCAGTATGCCCGCCTGCGAATCCGCGCCGGGAAGTAAGGTTCCCGTACTAGACACGGCGCCCACCGTGCCCGTCCCGCGGATCGTGCCCGAATTGGCGAAGAAATCGCCCGTCGTTCCCGTCACGTTCACCGTCCCATAATTGCCGTGAAAACCGCTCGCCGTTCCGCTCACGTTCAGGGTGCCGTAGTTGACCAACTCGCGCCCCGAGTAATTTGAACTTGTCGGCGTTAACGAGCCGGCCACGTCGATCGTTCCCTCCATGTACGTCCCGTACGCGGTGGAATAGTCATTCACGCCGCTCAGCCGCAATCCATTTCCGTATCCGTACAAGTAAACGCCGTCGGGAGTTCCGCCACCGATGTTGCCGCTGATCTCCAGGCTTCCGGCGTTGACCTGAATACGCGGGTAGCCTTGGTTATTCACGAAGTTGATATTGCCCGTCCACGTGTTGTTGCCGCTGTCGCTGTGCAGTTGCGGTGAAGTCGAGGAATTCACGGTCAGGGTCTCGGCACTCATCGTTCCCACGCCCACCAAGCGCAAAACGCCGTTTTGCAGCGAGGTCCCCGCTGCCGTCGTGCCCAAGCCGGCTGCGTTATGGATGGTCAGGGTACCGTTCTGCACCGTCGTCGTCCCCGCATACTGGTTCGCACCTTGGAAGACGAGCGTGCCGCCGTTGACCACGACCGAACCGTTGAAGGTGTTGGCGGCCGCCTGCAGCGTGGCCGTGCCGCCGCCCAGCTTGGTCAGATTTCCGTTGCCGGTGAGTTGGGCACTGAGCGTCAGCGTACCGCTGCTCACGTTCAGCGTGAGATTACGACCGCTTAAGTTCACTTGGCCGCCGAGGGTCAAACTTCCGCCGGAGGCAAAGGTTTGCGTGGCCCCTAGCGTCAGGCCAAAGCCGAGTTGGTTGTTTGAGCCGCTGTTGGCGATGCCGCCCGAGAGCGTCGCGGCGTTGCCACTCAGAACGTAGCTGGAGCCGAGGAATTGGATCGAGCCGAAAGCGGTTCCTGCTGGATAGTTGTTGGAATTGGTCTTGTTGTCCGTCCCTCCGGCGGGAAAAACCAAATCGCTGCCGGCGCTCGGAGCCACGTCGCCCACCCAGTTCGTGGCAGTCATCCAATTCGCATCCGCACTGGTCCCGCCTGCATCGGGAGCACCATCCCAGGTAAATACCGCCAACAGGCGGCGATCTTCCAATTGTTCCACCAGCAAACGCCGAGGACGTCGGCGCCGACCTTTCTGATAAATCTGATTCCATTTACCGAGCTTGGACTCGCCAGCGACGAGTTGAGCAAGTTGGGGCGACATGGCGGTTTCCTCTGTTGACAGAAAGATGAAATGGAGAGATAGTCTTATCGAATGCGGTAACAGACGCGCGAGGACAGCGGGCTCAACTTCCAGCCCGCCGTCGCCCGGGCTGGCGACGGTCTCACGATTGGTCCGCCGAATCGCTGAGCCACCGAAAAACCCGGCGGCACAAGACAGCGGTATAACTCCCTTGGGTATAAAAGCTCTGTGACGTGTCGAGGCAACGACGGCGCTTCGCCACGCAGAACGCGCGCAGCGACGATCCTGGCGTTGCCTCTGGGCCGACTTCAGCCGTCACAGCAGATGCTCGCCTTCGATGGCAAACCGTGCAGTCACTCGGGAACCATAAGCCTTATAGAGAGGCTGTGGTGAGTCGGACAGCGTCGAGAGAAAAGATTCTCGGATTTTCTTCTGAATTGGCTAAGCTGTCGGCGATTCAGCACGGACGCCACCTTTGTCCGCCTTGAGCCTTATTCGCCACCAGATCGCTTGCTCCATTCAGACGTGCAGCCTGTTTTCTCAAGCAGAGCTGATGGCTGCTTTGACGTCACGACAATTATTATGTGATTCGCCGATCCTAAGGCGTTTCAGATATTCGGGCAGAGATCACGTGATGCCAGATGAGCGCGGAGTCGCGCGGGATGCTTTTGAAGCGAGGCACGGCCGGCAAATGTCCGCGGAAGGCGATCCGAGTTCGTTTCTGCCTGGATTGCGCAAGCGATGAACAACGGCGTTTCGCTGACTAGCCCAGCGCGGAAAAATAGGCATCGTCCAACGACTGGTCGTCCAGCAACGCGTCCCAAACCGACAACCCGCCCTCGTCGTCTGCCGGTTCGTGCGTGTCGAACAGGCGACGGACTCCGGCCTCCAGGGCGGGACGCATGAGGCCCGCGTCGCTGTGATCATAGCCCAGCAGGTGTCCCAGTTCGTGCATCACGACG
>Ga0351891_1067_pt1 | contig 42793 bp, 36 predicted proteins | sample TotcelFGM3001K13_FD_206768 | JGI IMG/M metagenome (GOLD analysis project Ga0351891, IMG submission 206768) | Enriched cells from coal bed in the Powder River Basin, Montana, United States - Total cells FGM rep3 HSBNCT.FGM.300.1.K13 ... | reverse complement strand
CCTGATCCGTTGCCGCCATTACCATTTCCACCACCACCACCACCACCGCCTTTTGCAAAGACAGTTTTATCGGTCCAATCAGGGGTTGTGGCCATGGCAGAAGTGGCCATCAGCCATACACAGGCCAGAACAGCCAATATGAAAAAACCATGAAATCTTTTGCAGGTGTGACACATGAAACTCTCCTTTACCTTTTTTGTGTTGAGGGATACTTGACGAAAGTATTGTGTGTTTGATGACGTATGACAAAACCGGTTTTGAATCAGCAATCGCGTTTGCTTTTGTTTATATAACAACCTCATCCGTAAATGGTTACAAAATTTATCTGTTGAGTATATTTATTCTACTTTTGACCACCGCCACCGGCCGAACCGCCGCCACCGGCGCCACCGCTTCCACTGCCAGATCCACCACCTCCACCTGAAGCACCGCCGCCGCTGCCACCGGAAGCGCCACTGCCACCACTAGAACCACTGCCACCGGAGCCACCAGTGCCATTGCCAGACCCACCTTCTCCGCCTGAAGCACCACCGCCACTGCTTCCGGAATCTCCGCCTCCAGAAACGCCACTGCCACCACCAGAGCTGCCGCTACCGCTATCTCCGCCAGCCGGTCCGCCCTCCCCTTTTTGGGATTCTGATTTTTTTCCAGCTTCCATGCCGGATCCCTGTATCATGCCAGAGATATTCATTGGTTCTCCTCTGCGGTGGTTCTGAAACCCTTCGATCAGGCTGGCAGCCAATTTGTCTGGACGATTCCTCTGGCTAAGCTGCATGAACTGCATGTGCATTTGTCGGATATCATCACGATTTGCACCTGATTTCAGTGCCTGGGTCAGAACGCCGCCTACAGACGGGGCGGAAGTTCCCAGCCTGGCCATATCCCGTGCCGATATAAGGGTTTCATATGCAAGCTCATGAATGGCAGTCCGGTTCAGATGTGTCGCTTCTGATTCAATCACATTCAATATATCCCGAATCGTATCAAATGACAGGCCGGCAGTCATGCTCTCCGCAGCCAGATTCCCCAGTTTTGTCCGTTCGGCTTTTTGAACATGAAGCGTCTGTTCCGTTAGTCTGTACGCATTTTCATATCTGACCAGTACTTTTTCCAAAGCGGCCGCAATTTGAGGCGGATCAATCCGTTTTGCCAATCCCTCAAAGGCCTTGTTCAGAATCGGCTCTGTTGGAAGTTCCATGTCAATCGCGGATTTCATCCGATGATAAATGTTGAGAACCGTGCCATGATCCGCTCCTGCATGAAGCAGTTGATGGGTCAACATCGTCACTTCTGCGGGAGTCAGGTGATGTTGAATCAATTCGTTCATGGCAGGTTTCAGATTTTCGGGAATCGATTCAACCGTCTGAGCGGCTGCATCGATATGACCCAAACAAAGGATCAAACCCATGAAACAGGATATCGACACCACCCTATTCCAACTTTTCTTTTCATCATTCCCTGATTTTTTCATGGCGCCACCTCAGGAATATAAACGCAAAGCCGTCCGCCCCACTCATCACGCTCGGTCAATCGGCAATCATTCAACATATTCGTTCCATCCACATTAAAAAAATAGGCTTCATATTCCAATCCGGATAATGGAATTCACACTCCCGAAATCATCTTCTTCCTGAAGCAGTGTGGTCGGGTCCGGGCTTCTTCTGTTGCCATCAAGCAAATAACTGTATCGATGTTCTCCGGGCGGGAGATCAAGCGACAACTCCCAATATCCCCTCTGTCCAGCCGGTTTCATCGACAGCGGCTTCCAGTTTGAAAAGCTGCCTGCAATTTCTGCTTGGCCGATCTCTGGCGCAAAAATGACAAATCGATGGGAAACAGGCTGGATTGTGGCCGTGGGCCACAACAGAAAAAGGGTGACAGCGGCTGTTGCCAGTCCCATCGACACCGATTTTAAAAATAAACCAAAGGATCGTCTCGGTTTTGTCGAGGACAATTTCAGTATGGGGCGATTCACCGGCACCGGCATGGTCAGAATTTTTTCCTGCTGAAGCAGGCTCAATGCGTCCTGTGTAAAAACCGGATCAGAATGAACGGTTTCCACAAACACAATTTTTTCATTCAGATCCAGTTCGTTATCGATAAATTGACTGATGAGTTCATCTTTCATAAGATTACCTCTTTACCAATTCCCTGAGTTTAACTCTGGCCCGATGAATTTTTACTTTGACATTGCCTTCACTGATTCCCATAATTTTTCCAATATCCTGATACGTCAAATGATCATCTCCAGAAACCAGCGCCAGAATTTCCCGTTCATCGGTTTTTAATTGCTGCATCGCCTGGAGCATGTCCTGGAACTCTGCCCGGGCCGACAGGTTTTGGTCTGGAGGCATCCGGTCATCGATCATGTCATCCGTCAGCGGCGACATGCGCCTGTTTTTTCGCATCGAATCGAAGGCCATGTTCCGGGCGATTCGATACAGGAGCGAGGATTTGACATCGTCTCTTCCATAATGTTCGACATACCGCAGAAAGGTTTCCTGCATCTGGTCAGCGGCAAGATCGTAACTGGCGCTCAGTCGCAGAAGATAACCAAACAGCTTTTGCCTGCTGTTTCGATAATAGGTTTCGATATCTGTCATGGATTAATGGATGGATGCCTTCCCAAAATAGTTTTCTTGAAGTCTATATGTTGATATAACGAAAACAGGGTGAAAGAGTTACAGTTGCCGAAAAAATACAGACGTCGAAAATCAGATACACCGTATCTGAAAGGCTATGCCATCTCTATTATTGCAATGATGGATCAAGATCAATATGATTGTGTCGATCCTGAGTCGTTATCGAATCATCCGAAACAGGAGACAATCATGACCCTTTAACCATATGAAAGAATGACCGGATGGCACTCATCAGTCTGAAAAATATCTGCATGGGATTTGGTGGCAACCTTCTTCTGGATCACGTTCAACTTCAGATTGAGGCCGGTGACCGCGTATGTCTGCTGGGCAGAAATGGTACCGGAAAATCAACGCTGCTGCGCCTGATCAACGGTGACATGTTAGCCGATGAAGGCGAAATTCAAAAACAGCAGAATGTGCGAATTGCCATGCTTTCCCAGGATGTCCCACACGGTTTGTCCGGTTTGACGCAAGACATTGTTTACGCAGGACTTGAACACCCGGATAGAACGGCAGAGGGCAACGTTGAAGTCGATTGGAGCCGTCGACTGCATGTAGAAAAGACGCTTTCCCGAATGAATCTGAATCCGCAGGCACGGTTTGAAACGCTTTCTGCCGGGCTCAAAAGACGGGTCATGCTGGCGAAAGGACTGGCACAGGATCCGGATATTCTGCTTCTGGATGAACCGACCAATCATCTGGATATCGAGGCCATTTCATGGATGGAAGACTTTCTTTTAAAGGATGCCGGAACCCTCCTGTTTGTCACCCATGACCGTCTGTTTCTTCAACGCCTGGCCACCCGGATCTTGGAGCTGGACCGGGGCCGCCTGACCGACTGGTCATGTGACTATGCGACCTTTCTGGAAAGAAAACAGGCCAATCTGGATGCTGAAGCCGGACAGCAGCGTCAGTTTGATAAAAATCTGGCCAGAGAGGAAGCCTGGATCAGGCAAGGCGTCAAGGCAAGGCGCACCCGAAATGAAGGCCGGGTTCGTGCGCTGGAAAAAATGCGGGATGAACGACGGAACCGGCAGGAACGCACAGGGTCGGTTCGACTGAGAGCTCAGGAAGCCAAACGCTCCGGGAAACTGGTGTTTGAAGCAAACGGGGTTTCCTTTGGATACGAAAACAAACCGCCGCTGATTCGGGATTTTTCCACTGTTATTCTAAGGGGAGACAAACTCGGCATCATGGGTCCGAATGGTTCCGGAAAAACCACGTTATTAAAACTGCTTCTGGGTCAGATTTCACCGACAACCGGAGAGATCCGGCATGGTGTCCATCTGGAAACCGCATTTTTTGATCAACTGAGAGCCCAACTGGATGAAGACCGGACCGTTGCAGAAAATGTGGGAAATGGGAATGATACCATCCTGTTCAATGGTAAAAGCCGCCATATCATGGGCTATCTTCAGGATTTCCTGTTTTCCCCGGACCGGGCAAGATCACCAGTCAGAATTCTGTCCGGAGGGGAACGGAACCGGCTGCTGTTGGCACAGCTCTTCACCAGGCCATCCAATGTCCTGATCATGGATGAACCGACCAATGATCTGGATGCCGAAACACTGGAACTGCTGGAGGAACTGCTTTTCGATTATCCGGGAACACTTCTTCTGGTCAGTCATGACCGGGCATTTCTGAACCATGTGGTGACCAGCACACTGGTCCTTGAAGGTGACGGAATCGTTTGCGAATATGTGGGCGGTTATGACGATTGGGTGCGTCAAAAAAATTCTGAATCTTCAACAACAAAGACAGGAAAAGCCGCTGAGAAACAGGGGAAAAAGAAGCCGGTCCGTGAACGCCGACAGATGATGACCTTCACGGAAAAACGCGAACTCGAAGACCTGCCGCAGCAGATACAACTGCTTGAAACCGAACAGAAGAATCTGTATCAGGCCATGTCTGCTCCCTCCTTTTATCAGCAGACAGGTGATGAAATTGCTGAGGCCAAAGCCAGGCTGGATATCCTGGCACAGAAAATCGAAGCGGCCTGTCAGCGATGGGAGTATCTGGAAATGCTGAACATGGATGTCCAATCAAACCTGAAATGACAGGCCATGTTATCCGGTTGAACTCAATACGAAAGGTCAGGTCCTATGAAATCCAGCGTCATGTTCAAGTCATGGGGAACGTTTAACAAAGGCATGAATGCAAAAAGCATTCAACTGTCATTTGCCAACCATCTGGAATATTCGCTGTCAAAAGACCAGTACACGGCAACCATCAAAGACATGTATCAGGCCCTGGCCCTTTCTGCCAGGGACCGGATGGTGGAACGGTGGATTCGGACCCAGCAGAAATACTATACTCAGGATGCCAAGCGGGTTTACTATCTTTCCGCCGAATATCTGATGGGACGCGCGCTGACCAACAATCTGATCAATCTGGGTATTTGCAGTGAAGCCAGGAAGGCCATGGAAGGGCTTCATGTCGATATTGGGGAACTGGCTGATGAAGAACCGGATATGGGGCTGGGAAATGGCGGACTGGGCAGGCTGGCTGCCTGTTTTCTGGATTCCATGGCGACTCTGGAAATTCCGGCTTATGGTTATGGAATCCGTTACGAGTTTGGCATTTTTGATCAGGCCATTCGTAATCTGGGTCAGATTGAATTGCCTGAAAACTGGCTGAAATTCGGCAACACGTGGGAAATTCCCAGACCGGAATATTCATTCAACGTGCATTATTATGGCAACGTCAAACAGACCCGACAGTCGGATGGGACCATGAAATCCGAATGGCAGGAAACCAGCAATGTCATCGGCATTGCCTACGATGTCCCGATTTGCGGCTATGGCAATAACACGGTCAACACCCTTCGGCTCTGGTCTGCCCGGGCATCCAAGGAATTTGATCTGGATTATTTTCAACATGGGGATTATCTGAAGGCGGTTGAGGAAAAAAACATATCGGAAAACATATCCAAGGTACTCTATCCCAACGACCAGCAGTTTGTCGGAAAAGAGCTTCGACTGAAGCAGGAATATTTTTTTGTATCCTGCTCCATAAAAGATATTATTCGGCGGTATCTGGTCAATCATGACAATTTTGATGCCTTTCCGGAAAAGGTCGCCATTCATCTCAATGACACGCACCCCTCTCTGGCCATTGTGGAACTGATGCGCCTGTTTTTGGATAAATATGGCATGTCATGGGAGAATGCCTGGGATATGACTACCCGTGCCTGCGCATTTACCAACCACACCCTGATGTCCGAAGCATTGGAAAAATGGCCGGTTTCCATGTTTGAACATCTTCTTCCCAGGCATCTTCAAATCATTTATGAAATCAACCGGCGATTTTTGCGTGATGTCTCGATACGGTTCATGCATGATCCTGACAGGCTGAGACGAATGTCTCTGATTGAGGAAGACGATCCGAAAAAAATTCGAATGGCTCATTTGTGTATTGTCGGGTCTCATTCCGTAAATGGTGTTGCCAAATTGCACAGCCGGTTGATTCGGGAAAGCGCGCTTCGGGATTTTGATGAGATGTTCCCCAACCGGTTCAATAACAAAACAAACGGAATTACTCCCCGCAGGTGGCTGTTGACCGCGAATCCCGGCTTGGCTGAACTGATCTGCAACCATATTGGAGAAGCCTGGATTCGGGATATGGAACAGCTTCGAAACCTTGAACCCTATGCAGAGGATGCGGTATTCCGGAAACAATGGCAGGCAGTCAAAATGCAGAACAAGATACGTCTCGCGGATATCAGCCACGCGTTGACCGGCCTGAAGGTGAACCCCGATTCGATATTTGATTTTCAGGTAAAACGGATTCACGAATACAAGCGACAGTTGATGAATATCCTGCATGTCATATATCTGTGGCTGACGATCAAGGAAAATCCGGATATCGACATTCATCCCCGAACATTTTTTTTCGGCGGAAAAGCGGCTCCGGGATATCATACCGCCAAAACCATCATTCGACTCATATGTCACACAGCCGAAATGATCAACCGGGACACTTCCACACAAAACCGCCTGAATGTCGTTTTTTTGCCCAATTATCGGGTGTCTCTGGCCGAACGGATTTTTCCTGCTGCCGATGTTTCCGAGCAGATTTCCACAGCCGGTTATGAGGCATCCGGTACATCAAACATGAAGTTTGCCCTCAATGGCGCCATGACCATCGGCACCCTGGATGGGGCGACCATCGAAATCATGGAAGAGGTGGGTAATGATAATATTTTCATATTCGGCTTGACGTCTGAAGAAGTGTCCAGGATGAAGGTCGATTACAGACCGTGGGAGTTTTATCATCAGGATCCGGTGTTGAAACAAACCGTTGATCTGATACGGGACGGATTTTTCAGTCCGGAAGAACCCGACATCTTCCGACCGTTGATGGACTCGCTGCTCAATGAGGACAAATATCTGGTTCTGGCCGATTTCAACGCGTATCGTTTGGCCCATATTGAGTTGGATCGGCTGTACGCCGACCCGGATGCCTGGGTGAAGAAATGTATCATCAATGTGGCTCGGATCGGCAAATTTTCTTCGGACCGGACCATTATGGAATATAATCGCGACATATGGAAAGCCGATTCCATTTCAATTGGAAAGGATGATCTCGCGATTTAATGATCGTTTGCCCAATCGAATGTGATCACTTTTTCGCATTAGTCTTAACGTTATCAATATATACAAATTCCTTTGGAGATATCTGATATGGGTCAGCCATCCAGAAATTCGTTTACCCCGGACTGCCTGCCGGTTCTCATCGGCAGTATGCCATCCAGGGATCACCGGAAAGCATCAGAATCCGTTTTTTTGCACACCCCGGAGATTCCGGTCTGGGTGCAGTTGCCGGTTCATCATCAGGAGGGCATGATCGTTCAGTTCATGCCCGGATTTCCCGGGTTGACCACTCAGGATGAAAAATGGTTTATTCAGTCTGACGGCGCTGATTTTTCGGATGCGTTGCTCCAATTTTATGAGGAATACATGGCAGTGACCGAGGAACGAATCCCTATTGATGATTCCCGGTTTGCGCTGACCCGGGATGTGGCGCCGGGTTTTTATATATTCATGGAAGAAATTCCGGCTGCAACCATCCATCCCAGAGCGCTTAAAGGCCAGATTACCGGCCCCATCACATTTTCGACAGCGGTCAAGGATCACCATGATCGGGCCATATTTTATGATGATCAGATTCGGGATGTGGCCATCAAACTCCTGGCCATGAAGGCGCGATGGCAGGCAAGGCAATTGTCCCGTTTCGGATTTCCGGTCATTTTGTTTCTGGATGAACCGGCGCTGGCCGGATTCGGCTCGTCCGAATTCATCAGCATCACCGGAGAATCGGTTACCGCTGCGCTGAATGAAGTTATCGATGCGATTCATGCCGAAGGCGGCTATGCCGGCATCCATGTCTGTGCCAACACGGACTGGAATGTGATCATGAATACCCATGTGGATATTATCAATTTTGATGCCTATGGCTATTTCGACCGGTTCATTCTATACCCGGATGCCCTGAAATCGTTCTGGGACCGGGATGGCATGATCGCGTGGGGCATTGTTCCAACAGACAATCCCGACGCCATGTCCAGGGAAACACCACAAAGCCTGACAGCGCTCTTGAAAGCGCAGATGATTCAGATCGAACAGCTTGGCATTTCCCGTGTCACCATTCTGGCCCGTTCCTTCATTACCCCCAGTTGCGGATTGGGCGCATTGACTGCCGACCAGGCCGATCATGTGCTGGAACTGACGCAGAACGTTTCCCGGATGATCCGGAACACCACAGCATGCTGAAAATCAATGAAATTTTCTACAGCATTCAGGGGGAATCGCTCCATGCCGGACTGGCCTGTGTGTTTATTCGCCTGACAGGCTGCAACCTGCGCTGCATCTGGTGCGACACCCGATATGCCTATACCGAGGGATTGGATATGACCATTGGTGATATCCTGGATGCGATATCGGTGTACCCCTGCCGCCTGATCGGGGTGACGGGCGGCGAGCCGCTGGTTCAGGCGGAAACCCCCGAACTGATTCACTGTCTTCTGGCGCAGGGATACACCGTTCTGATGGAAACCAATGGCAGCCTGGATATCGATCGGGTGGACCGGCGCTGTGTCCGGATTATCGATGTCAAATGCCCGTCAAGTGGTCAGGACCGTCATAACGATCTGTCAAATCTCAACCGGGTGTCTGAGCTGGATCAACTGAAATTTGTCATTGCCTCACGAGCCGATTATGAATTTGCCAGAGACGTGATTGAGAATAAACCGGCATGGATGAGAGACGATCATATTTTGTTTTCACCGGCCAACAGCCTGCTGAACCCTGAATATCTGGCAAAATGGATTCTGGACGATGGCCTGGGCATCCGGTTCCACCTTCAACTGCATAAAATCATCTGGCCCGGCGTTGATCGCGGGGTCTGACTGGGAAAGAGGATTTTCTGACATGACCGATAACAAAAAAGCCGTGATTCTTTCCAGCGGCGGAGTGGACTCGACAACTGTCATGGCCATTGCCCGCCATGACGGATTTGAACTGTACAGCCTGAGTTTCGACTATGGCCAGCGGCACCGGCATGAACTGAATGCGGCCAGAAAAATTGCCGAAGTGTTTCAGGTTGTCCGTCATCTGGTGGTTCAGGTGGATATGAAGGCCATTGGCGGGTCAGCCCTGACCGCTGACCTGGATGTTCCAAAATCCCGTGAAATTGAAACCATGAGCCACGACATTCCCATTACCTATGTCCCGGCCAGAAACACCATTTTTCTGTCCTATGCACTGGCGTGGGCAGAAGTTCTGGAATCATCCGACATCTTTATCGGCGTGAATGCCATTGACTACAGCGGATATCCGGATTGCCGGTCCGAATACATTCAGGCATTTGAACGGATGGCCAACCTGGCCACACGGTCCGGCGTGGAGGGCAAAACACGTGTCAGGATCCAAACCCCGCTGCTGCATCTGGACAAGGCCCAGATCATTCAGAAAGGCATCACTCTGGGTGTGGACTATGCCATGACCCACAGTTGCTATGATCCAACGCCGAATGGACTGGCCTGCGGGCAGTGTGACAGTTGTATCCTTCGGAGAAATGGATTCGAAAAGGCTGGCGTGAAGGACCCGACACGGTATCAGCCGACAGGATCCTGATATTCTTCCCGGATTGCCAGAATTTCAGGCTCAATATCAAAAAACGCATCCACGACTGCCGGATCAAAATGGCTGCCGCGGCTTTCCCGGATAATGCCAAAAGACTTTTCGATGGAAAACGGTTCCTTGTAAGGTCGTCTGGAGTTCAGCGCGTCAAACACATCGGCAATGGCCGTGATTCGGCCTGCCAGGGGAATACGGGTTCCTTTCAACCCTTTTGGATAGCCACTGCCATCCCATTTTTCATGATGGGTCAGGGCGATGACCTGAGCCAGTTTGATGAATCCGGTGGATGAACCGGCCAGGATTCTGGCACCGATCACGGTATGCTGTTTAATGATCTCCCATTCTTCCGGATCCAGTTTGCCCGGTTTCATCAGAACGCGGTCCGGAATGCCGATTTTGCCCACATCATGCATGGGGGCTGCGTACAGAATCCGTTCAATTGTTGTTTCAGAAAGCCCCATTTTTCTACCCACGGCCGCGGAATACAGGCTCATGCGGTTAATATGCGCCCCGGTTTCCTCGTCTTTGAATTCTGCGGCACGGGATAGACAATGAATGGTTTCCAAAGAGGATTGTTTGAGCATGTTCAGGGCATGCTGAAGCTGAATGGTTCGCTCCTGAACATCCTGTTCCAGTTTTTTCTGATAGTCCTTCAGATGGTCGTGATAGGCCTTGACCTGAATCAGGGTTCTGACACGGGTTCGCAACTCGATTTTATCAACCGGTTTGCTCATGAAATCATCCGCACCAGCCTCAAGGGACCGAACGCGGTCCTCAACCTCCCGCAAAGCGGTGATCATGACTACCGGAATCATCCGTGTGTCTTCATCCGCCTTTAACTGACGCGTCGCCTCGATACCATTGATGACGGGCATCATGACATCCATCAAAATGACATCGGGCGGATTTTTCTTTACGATCTGGATGGCGTCCATACCGTTTGATGCCTTGACCACCTGGTAGCCGGTCGGTAGAAGCATCGCCTCCATCAGTCGGAGATTCCGTTCTTCATCGTCAACAATCAGGATGATCGGCGTTCTGCTCATGCGCGTTTTCCTGTTTTTAAAAGACAGTCTTTAACCGAATTGAGTATGTCCCGGATATGGAACGGCTTGGAAATATAGCCGTTACAACCGGCGTTCTGTATCTGCTTCATGTCTTCTTCCATGGCATAACCGGTCAGTGCCAATATCGGAATATGGCAGGTGGCTTGGTGAGATTTTATCAGGCGGGTCGCTTCGATGCCATTCATCACCGGAAGCTGAATATCCATCAGGATGAGATCCGGTTTTTGATCGAGTGCGATATCAACGCCGGTTTTGCCATCTGCAGCTTCCAGCGTATCATAACCCGATACGTTCAGAACATCCCGTATCAGCTTCAGGTTCAGTGAATCATCCTCAATGATCAGAATGCATTTTTTCATGTTGGACCTTTACGGTGAAAATGCAACAGCAGAATACAGAACCCAGGATTCAGAATTCAGTAGGAAAGCGATAGATGTCATTTTCATATCTGGGGGTGATCCAGTATCTGATCATGAGCATTTACCATGGAAATACCAAGATCAGATCCCCCAATTGGCAACCGGATGATAAACCGGCTGCCTTTTCCGTGGCCATCGCTTTCCACCCATATTTCGCCATGATGCAGCTCAACAATACTGCGTGTCAGAGTCAGGCCCAGCCCGGTTCCCGGCGTTTTATCGACCAGACCATTTTGAATCTGATAAAAGGATCCAAATATTTTTTCATGATTTTCCGGTTCAATGCCAATGCCTGTGTCTTCTACCATTATCTCCAATGCCGGTTTATGGTCCATGTCGCCCGTTGCGGCATCCGACCCGTTTTCGCTGTTCCACCGGCTGTTTAATTGCAGGATATCGACAGAAAGGCGAATCTGTCCTTTTTCCATCGTGAATTTGACTGCATTTGTCAGCAAATTGTCAATTGCCTGCCTGATCTTTCGTGCATCTACCGTAATGGCGAGATCCTTACACGTTTCTGCAATATCCAATTTCAGATGGATTCCCTTTTTATATGCCGCCTCATGAATCTTGATCAGGCAGTTTTCCATCAGGCCGGAAACAGGGACCCGGGATAGATTCAGCGCAACACTGCTTCCTTTAAGTTGGGCGACATCCAGAATGTCGTTGACCAGATCCGACAGATGCTTGCCGCTTGCACGGATGTCGTCAACATATTTCAGTTGATCTGCATTCAGGAGGCCAACATACTGCTCCGCCAGCACATCGGCAAATCCGATGATGGCATGAAGCGGTGTTCTCAATTCGTGGCTTATTCCGGACATAAAATTGGATTTGGCCTGATCGGCTGCACGAATGCTTTCAAGAAGTGCCTTTTCTCTGGAAACATCCCGAAATACCCGTACAGTACCCATGATTTGACCATCCGGACCGATCAGAGGCGATGCGGTAAGTGCGACCGGAACCAGCTCTCCATTTTTACATCGGGTATATATCTGGCTATGCTGCGGTGTCTCTTGACCTGTCAGGGCATCAATCATCGGATATTGATCGGATTGTCTGAGAACATCGCCCTGCTCATTCTGAAAATGAAGAATTTCATTACAGCGTCTGCCAATGACATCATCCCTCAAAAAACCCGTGAGGCGTTCTGCTCCGGGATTCCAGGACCGGATATGGTGTTGTGAATCGATGGAGTAAACCCCGTCAGCGATGCTGTTGACAATGGCCTTTCCGTACTGTTTTTCCCAAAGCATTTCCCGGGTCAGCCGTTCAGCCATGGAATTGAAATCGCGGGAAAGGTCCATCAGCTCGGGGCTGCCGGTAAGCTGAACCCGCTGATTGAATTGACCGCCTGCAATCTGGGCGGCACTTTTTTGAAGGTGCGCAATGGGCCTGGTAATCTGGCGGGATAAAAAATAACTGGTGACAAGAGAAATCAGCAGGGAGAAAACAAAGACCCCTGAAAAATACAGCAGATACACCTGCATCGGCTTTTTCATGGCGGAGACCTGCACCACCTGCCCCAGAAGCATGAAAACATCTTTATCGGAAATGAATCGAATGGGTGTGACAAAAATATGATGAATCGAATTCTGGAGGTGTGTTTCCTTTCCGGTAACAATCCGTGCTGCCAAATCCGGGAAATAGGTCCGGATGGATCTATCGATATGATATGATGACGATTGTCCCCACGCCCATGTGTTGTAAAACACATAATTACCGGTTGAATCCGAAACAAACCAGTCATTATCCTGACTGTCAAAGCTTTCCAATGCATCCTGGAAAACCATGCCCACCATGATGTTGATGACCAGAATCCCCTGGGACATGCCGATTTTATTCAGAACCGGCATGGCCATGCAGATAGTGGGATGGAAACGAGCCGGATCACCGTTTTCCGGAGCAAGCTGAACCGGGGAAACATATATTTCTTCAGGTGGTAGTAGAACCGACTTCTGAAACCAGGCCGTGTCGGACCGATTTTGCAGATTCGGGGATTCAACCGGTTGGGGGACGCTTCCATCCCAGTCGACCCGAACAATCTCCATTCCCTGCCTGTCAATGAAGCGAATTCGGTCATAGCGGCCGCTGCTTCGATGCACAATTGCAAAAAGCGTTTGGAGCCGTTTTTTAAGTTCTTCAGATATCGGATTCTGTTCTGAAATATCGACTGTTGATTGAGTCAACTGGTGTAAGACGTCTGTATAAAGCATGGTCAGCAAATTTTCCCGATCCCGCCCCAGGCTAAGTTCAATTTTTTGCCTGGCAATCTGATTGGTTGCCTGAAAATTATCGATCATGATCTGCTGAAATTTTGTAATATGATGATAGACACCATATCCTGCAATCATGACCGACGGGATCAGTGCTACAATCACAAATCCAAGCATGATTCGAACACGAAGGGTCAGATGCTGCTGCAATTCAGATTTTCCCCCTGGTCCCTTTTCTCAAGGGAGTAAAATATTAATCTGGGTCGTTACCTTCTTCCGGTATTTGAATCAGTTTTTTAAAAAGTTCTTTTGGTGTGTCGCCATCTTTGGGATAGCTCGCCATACCGGCATGAAACCGGATTCCTGTAAGAATCAATTTAAGCCCGGATAAAATGCGTTCCCACGCCTGCTGTGCGGCACCTTCGCTGGAAAACAGCAGAATCAGATAAAACCGGTTTCCGGTGTCAATCTCCAGCACATCATAATCCCGCTTGGCGTGATTTAAAAAATTTTCGATCCGGAGTGTTTCTTCGGTGGAACAGTCCCGGTTGCATCCAATTCTGCAGATGGTGAACGTGCCGTTCAGTGGTTTGACCGCCTGAATGAGATCATTGATTTTATGAATAAAACCAGCATGATGCGGATGCGTGATTGGATCCATACCCGTTGATTCTGAGGATGTTCTGGCCGGTATCTCAATAATAAACCGGCTGCCTTTGTTCTGTCCATCGCTTTCCACCCATATTCTGCCATCATGCATTTCGATGTATTTTCGGGAAATGGAAAGTCCCAGGCCAGTTCCCGGCGTCTTGTTGCATGTGGCCTCATTAATCTGAAAAAATTCGTTGAAAATGAGATTCTGATATTCGGGTTCCACACCGACGCCGGTGTCTTCGACAACAATGCGGACAACATCCTGGAAAATGGTCTCTGTACTCATTCCCGAATCAGGAGACGGCTGATACTTGGCTGGATTTATCCACCAGGCATGAACCATAATTGAACCATAATCCGGTGTAAATTTAGCCGCATTGGACAGCAAATTAAAAAGAACATGTCTCATTTTTCTGCGGTCAGCCAGAACCGGCATCACATTCAAACGGGAATCGATTTCGGTTTTCAGCGCAATCCCGTGTTTGAGGGCCTTTTCCCGAACCATCAGGAGGCTGTCTTCTACCAGATCTGCAAGATTCAATTCTTCGGGTTCAAACGTCGCCGTCCCTGCCTCAACGCGGGACAAATCCAGAATATTGTCGATCAGGGTCAACAGATGCCACCCGCTTTTCAGAATATCCTGAACATATTCTTTCTGCTTTTCGTTCAGCGGGCCCATGAATTCTTCGGCCAGAACCTCAGAAAAACCCAGAATCGCATTCAGGGGGGTACGCAGTTCATGGTTCATGCTGGACAGAAATATGGATTTGGACTGATTGGCAACCTGGGCGGAAACCATGGCACTTTCCAGGTCCCGGGTTCTTTCCGTTATTTTTTTTTCAAGATCCTGGTTGAAATGTTTCACCTGTTCATACAGTCTGGCATTATTAAATGAAACACCGGCATGCATCGCGAGCGTCTCGAGGATTTCCTGATCCAGATCGGAGAATTTGCAGCCATGGATTTTATCTCCCAGATACAGGATGCCAAGGACGTCTTCTCCGTGCATGATGGGCGTTCCCAGCAATGAGGTAATGACCGGATGATGGGGAGGATAGCCTGTAAAGCGGGTATCGGTTGAGATATCATCGATACAGATGGTTTTCCGGTTTAAAAAAATATCTTCTCTCAAACCGACCAGTGACGGCAATCTGTCAATTTGGACTGCCTGCGCTTCGGAGAAACCTTCCTGCATGAAATGGGTTGTTTGCCCATTTTCGATAAACATCAGTACACCATATCTGGCGCTGACAAGCCTTCTGGCTGCTGCCAGGGTTTCATTGAGTGCATCCGGAAGATTGAGTTTGCCGGAAATGATCCGCGTTGCACTGATCAGGCTGTCCTTGATACGGGCGAACTGTTCGCCCAACGCTTCGGTATGAATATGTTCCATTCCAGATAACGTGCTCCAACCGATTGAAATTTTCCTTCAGACTTTACCATTCTGCATAGAATTATCTGATCCTCGCAAAACTGCGCATCTGAAGCATGATCACACTGAACACGATCAATAATCCGCCGGACCAGAAATGCCAGTCCACCGATTCGGCCAGAAAAACGATACCCAGTATCGATGTAAAGATGAGCTCGGTCATCATCAGAATACCGCTTTCCCAGCTTTTGCAGTATCGAATACCATTGGTCATGAGCAGTTGACCGAACAGGGATGTGGTGACAATGATCAGGATGAACACCCAGTCCAATCCGGTGGATGGCATTCCGGGGTTTGTAATAAAGGCCGGAAACGTGATCACGGTTCCAAGCAGGCAGAAATACATATATATGGTGACGGTTCCATGATCATCTCTCAGTTTCTTGACGACTGTCACGGTCAGACCGGCAAAGATGGCACCAACGATACCCATCACCTGTCCCAGCATGTCTCCTGCCATTTTGAAGTCAAACAGGATCGCTACGCCTGCAATGGCAATCAGAATCCACAGCAGTTCGGCCATTGTGATCTTTTCGCCAAAAAGAAGCGGAGAAAACAATGCAGTAAACGCTGGAAATGAAAAGAAAAGCGCCATCGCGGTTGAAATGGGAATGAGTCGAATGGCGGTGATAATCGACAAAAAGGCAGCACAGCCAACGATTCCCCGAATAATCAGGAGCGGAATGTTTTTACCCCTGAAGGGATTTTGGTGCCGTCCGGAAATGGCGATACAGAAAATCATGTTGGACAGAAAGCGGTAAAACGCAATATCCCACACCCGGAAATGGGGATCGATCAGTTTGACTGTTCCATCCATGACAGCAAACATCAGGGCTGATCCCAGCAGCATGACTGGCCCGACATACGATGACGAAACGGTGATCATGGGACATACGCCTTCAAAAATAGAAGTCAGAATTCAGTAGTCAGAAATGATAACCCTAACCGGTCATGATGCGTCAGATCCCCCCCGGTGATCAAAATGGGGTGAACCGGAACACGGATGGGCTTTCCGCCAAACCACCCAGTCTTCATACTTCTTTGATGTGTCCCTCATTCTGACTCCTGAATTCTGGCTCCTGAATACCTGAGTAGTTACCTGAATACTATTTATAATGTACCCTGACAGACTATTCAATCGGAAAGATTCAGCAGCCGGTTGAGACCATGAAGGAAAAACGTGTATGCCTGAGGCTGTTCTCTGACAGTCCCCATGAATGCCCTGGCCTGGGATTCGGCTTTTTTCTTCCAGATCGGCTCATGGGTCATTTCGGCCAATGTGACCAGATTGGACAGTGAGACGGAATTTGCGGAGGGCAATGCGCCATCGTAGATTTCCTTGGGTCGGATCGGAAGATCGTTTTCGGTTGAGGCGCTGGAAAAATAGCCACCTTCGGTTTCATCTGAAAAATCAGCTTCCAGACGCATCTGCAGCCCAATTGCTTCTGACAGATATACCTGGTTGGGTTTTGCCTGATAGAGACTGAGCAGGCCATGAATCAAAAATGCATAATCATCCGCATGGGCCAAAATACCGGATTCCCCCTGCCGGTGACGGTGCAACAGTCTTCCGGATGCGTCCCGCATGTGGTTCAATACCCAGTCTGCGGCTGTTTCAGCCATGTCCTGATATGTTGAATTTTTCAGAATCCGTGCGCCCTGAGCCAGTGCGGCGATCATCAGGCCATTCCAGTCCGTCAGAATTTTATCGTCCAGAAGCGGGCGAATACGGGTTTTACGGATGACTGCCAGACGGTTTCGTAGCGCTTCCCAGGCTGCAACCATTTGGGACGCTTCTGTTTCCAGCCCGTCCGCCCACTGTCGAAGTGGACGTCTCAGATACAGGATATTGGCCCCTGACGTCTGCCCTGACGCTTCATCGTGAAAATTTCCATTCGGCCGGATGTCAAATATTTTTTCCCACTGTTCTGCCTGTTGACCTGCGGCAGATAGAAATTCATCCCGGTGCCAGACATAAAACCGGCCTTCCTCACCTTCGCTGTCAGCATCTTCGGCAGAATAAAAAGCGCCTTCAGGGGATGTCATATCCTGTTTCACATAGGTGAAAATATCCTGTGCAGTCTGGGCAAATACAGGATTCCGGGTTGATGTGAATGCATCCAGATACGCCATGGATATCAGGGCCTGGTCATAGAGCATTTTTTCAAAATGCGGCAGAATCCATTTCGCATCTGTTGAATACCGGTGAAAACCAAATCCAACATGATCCCATATCCCCCCATTCCGCATGGAAAACAGTGTCTTTTCCACCATAAGGTTTGCTTCGGAATCTCCGCTGGATTGGGCCCATTGAAGCAAAAATAACAGCCGGTGCGGCGTCGGAAATTTGGGGGCAGATTCAAAACCGCCATGATTCACATCAAATCGCTGTTTCAGCCAGCCTGCTGCTGCGCGCGATGGCACAGTATCCAGTTGCTCCGACGGTGAAAACGTAAATGTATTTTTCATGGTTTCGGTCAACTGGAAAGCGGCATCCAGAATCCGTTGCCGTTGTCCGTGCCACATCCCGCTCAACTGTTGGCACAGGTCGATCACACCAGGTTGTCCAAACCGGCTGGTCAGGGGGATATAGGTGGCAGCAAAAAACGGTTTTCTATCCGGTGTTAAAAAAACAGAAAGGGGCCAGCCGCCCCTGCTGGTGAGCAAATGGCATGCGGCCATATAGACTGCATCGATATCAGGCCGCTCTTCCCGGTCCACCTTGATGCAGATGAACGTGTCGTTCAGATGCCGGGCCGCTTCGGGATTTTCAAAGGATTCCCGTTCCATGACGTGGCACCAGTGGCAGGTGGCATACCCAATTGAGACAAAAACCGGTTTGTCTTCTGATTTGGCACGATCAAACGCTTCATCTCCCCATGGATACCAGTCAACCGGATTATGTGCATGCTGCAGCAGATAGGGGCTTTTTTCATGAATCAATCGATTACTATACATGGCTGCCTCCTTATATCAGTTTTATAAGTATAGCAGTTATGGTATACATGAAACGGATGTTTGCAAGAAGGAGGCGGAGCGATAAACCGGTTGCCTGAATAATCCCCCATTTATCCGGTAATCAGTTGATGGGCTGAGATTTTGACTACAATGGATTCGATCGTGGTTTCAACCAGTTTTTTCAACCAGTCCAGTTTTTTATCCTCCGGGTGAACCACTTCAACTTCTCCCAGTATGCCGGCTGATTCTGCCGCCCAGTCAATGGCATCCTCCAGATTACCCATCCGGTCCACCAGGCCCAGTTCAAGTGCGGTTTCTCCGGTCAGGATTCGGCCATCAGCAAAGGTTTTGATTTTTTCAACGTCCATGTTTCGCCCTTCGGCAATGGCAGCGATGAATTGCCTGTGAATCTGATCGGAAAAATTCTGAAGCAGGGCCCGGTCCGCATCGGTCATCTTGCGCATGGACGACCCCGTATCCTTGAACGTGCCGCTTTTTATCACGACCGGCGCCAGTCCGATTTTTTTTAGAATTTCTTCCAGATTGGTAAAACTCATGATCACACCAATGCTTCCGGTGATGGTTCCGGGATTGGCGACAATTCCCTTTGCACCGGCAGCGACATAGTAACCGCCAGAGGCGGCGACAGCCCCCATCGACGCGATTACCGGCTTAACCAGAACCGTTTTCTTAATCTCACGAAAGATTTCCTGAGAAGGGCCAACTGCTCCGCCTGGTGAATCAACCCTCAGAACAATAGCCCGAACCGATTCATCATTTCGAAAGGTTTTGATGTTCTCAAGAATGTCTGTCGAATCCATGATATAGCCGGTAACCTCAATCAAGCCGACTTTGTCTTTGTCCGAGGCATCAAAATCTGTCAGGCCGGATTGATTCAGGGCTAAAACAATAACCAGTGTGGTAACGATAAAAACAGCCGCACAAATGCTGCTGAACGCAAGAAGGAAAAAAAGATAGGGATGTCTTCGGGAGAACATGATGCGTATCTCATAGGGTGTTAGAAGTCGAAAACCAGAGGTCAGAGGTCAGAAACAGCAGATCGGTTTTCATCTCGGAAAAGAAGCATGCCTGGAAATGAATTCAATCCGCAACTGACTTCTGAACTCCGGGTTTTTGTCATAAACAAAAAGGGGACTTTGAAACACACCTTTGCCTGCGTTTCAGGTCCCCTTTTCGATAACCGAAAAACAATAACGCGGTTAGCCGCTGAATTTTTCCTGCAGGTTTTCGCGCAGAATTTCTCCGAACTCGGAAGATGCCGGCTTCAGGCTGCTGACATATTCGGTCAACAGGGTGTGATCATCATCGATTTCAAGACGCTTGATCGATAGTCCGATTCGTCTTTCTTCGGTATTGATGTTCATGACCTTGGCCGTGATGGCATCGCCGACATTGAATTTGCCGACTGGGGTTTTGATCTTTTCTTTGCTGATCTCGGAAACATGAACGAGACCCTCCACGCCTTCTTCCAGCTCGACAAACACGCCGAAATCGGTCAGATTGGTGATGGTTCCGGTGATGACGGTTCCCACTTCATATCGCTGGGTGACCGTTTTCCAGGGATCATCATTCAGTTGTTTGATACCCAGCGAAAACCGTTCACTTTCCTTGTCGATATCCAGCACAATGGCCTGAACCACGTCCCCTTTTTTGTACAGGTCAGAGGGATGTTTGATACGTTTGGTCCAGGAAATGTCAGAAATGTGAACCAGTCCGTCAATCCCTTCATCGATGCCGATAAATATACCAAAGTCCGTTATGTTTTTGATCCGGCCCTCAATTGTGGTACCGATCGGATATTTTTCGCTGATCACATCCCATGGATTGGGTGCAACCTGTTTCATGCCCAAAGAAATCCGTCTGTTTTCCGGCTTGATATCCAAAACCACGGCTTCAATTTTGTCACCGACCGACATGACCTTGGAAGGATGCCGGATCTTTCGGGTCCAGGACATTTCAGAAACATGAATCAGACCCTCGATACCCTCTTCCAGTTCGATAAATGCACCATAGTCGGTCAGACTGACCACTTTGCCGATGATACGTGTACCAACCGGATATTTGCTGATGGCGGACAGCCACGGATCCTCACTCAACTGTTTGATTCCAAGAGAGACCCGTTCTTTTTCGATATCGAGATTGAGAACCTTGACCGAAATCTCATCGCCGACTTTAAACAACTCAGAAGGATGTTTGACGCGACCCCAGGAGATATCCGTGATATGCAGCAACCCATCCACACCGCCCAGATCGACAAACACGCCGTATTCGGTAATGTTTTTGACAACCCCGTTCAGAATTTTTCCTTCATTGATGGATGTCAGTGTCGCAGATCGTTTGGTTTCACGCTCCTGTTCGAGCAGTACCCGCCGCGAAAGAACAATATTGCTACGCTTGCGGTTATATTTCAGAATTTTGAACTCAAACGTCTTGCCCACCATTTCATCAAGATTGCGAATGGGACGGAGATCGGCCTGAGACCCCGGCAAAAATGCCTGAACACCGACATCCACGGAAAAGCCGCCTTTTACGCGGGCCAGAATAATGCCCTGAATGATTCCGTCGTTTTCATGGATTTTTTTGATTTCCTCCCAAACCTTGACCTTGGCTGCTTTTTCTTTTGACAGGATGACAACCTCATTTTCATCATCCCACCATTCAACCATGACCTCAACCGGATCTCCTGACTTTGCACTGACATTGCCCGTTTCGTCCCGGAACTCGTTGATTCGGATCTGACCTTCCGACTTGTATCCGATATCAACCAGAACAAAGTCTCTGTCCACCGAAATAATCCTGCCGGTGACCACTTCTCCTTCTGCGAAACGTTTGAAGCTTTCTTCATACATTTCCATCAGGTTGTCCATCGTGTCGCCAGACTCCATGGTGTCATCGAAAACAGCATCTTCGGCCGTCTGCGATATCTCTGAATTCTGATCTTCCAAACTCAATTCGGTTTGCTCCAATGCAAGTGCTTCTGCAGTCTGATCTGGTTGTTCCTGGCTTGTTTGATTATGTTCTTCCATGAAAAAAAGTTCCCCCTGAGCCGATATGTAATATTATGCCTAATGGCATATCCTGGCAGTTTTTATCAGAGTATTTCCAAAAATACAATGAATAAATTCTGCTGTCATAAAACCAGGTCGGAATAACATATCATGCCGCAAAGGGATTGTGCATTTTTGACGGCGGCCACCACAGCCCGCTCCATGGCTCTGGCTGCCAGTAACCCAACGACACTGAGATCTGCTTCCACAGAACCGGTTGACATGGCAAAAATGGTATCACCATCAACCATGGAATGGGCCGGCCTTATGGTTCTGGCAAACCCGTTCTGGGACATGGAGGCCAGTTTGGTTGCCTGGGCTTTTGTCAACGCTGCATTGGTTGCCACAACGCCAATGGTCGTATTGCCGCTGAAGAGATTTTTCCGGTCTGCATATGATTGAATCATGACCGCTTCAGTATCATCGATAGCCGTCAAATCCGCGGTGAGAAGACCTGCGATTTTTTTTCCGGAAAGCGGGTCAATCACATCTCCCAGGCAGTTGACAGCGACAAGTGCGCCAATCTTCAAATCACCCACCTGGAGCGAGTGGCATCCCAGCCCGCTTTTCATGGCCCGCTTCATTCCCAGAATTTTGCCAACCGATGCGCCTGTTCCGGCGCCAACACATCCTTGCCTTCGCTCGGCAATACCCGCGTTCAGGCATGCCTGATATCCCATATCCTTGTCCGGTCTGATCCGATGGTCTCCGGTCAACAGATCAAACAGTACGGCTCCGCAGACAATGGGGACGTGAGTCACCTGCACATCGAAACCAACCTGTCTTTCTTCCAGATACGCCATCACCCCGCTTGCCGCATCCAGTCCAAACGCACTGCCACCGGCCAGCAGAATGCCATGAATCTTCTGAACCAGATTGACGGGATTTAAAAGATCGGTTTCCCGTGTTCCAGGCGCACCTCCGCGGACATCAACGCCGGTCGTTGCGCCTGCTTCACAGAGAATCACGGTGCAGCCGGTAGCTGCATCCAGGTTTTGAGCATGACCAACCAGTATTCCATCGATATCAATGAATTCGATTTCTCTGACCATTTTTCTCCCCGGTGACAACCTATCTCGCGCATGACTGTTGTTGGCGTGTGGTGAAGATCTGCCCCTTGATATTACTCCGGGCTACCCGCCTGAAACAGCAAGGAGCCGGATATCTGCCATATTCGATCCCGTATCACAGGTCAACATCTGCTCCCACAGAAAATTCCATGACGTCTTTTCTGGACCGGAACCAGTCCGAAATGAATTCTTTATCTGCTGTATCCGTACATGCATAGCGTTTGACTTTTATAATGATTCCATCCGAAATATCATCAAGGGAGCATCCTCCCCAGAAAACCAGTTCTTTATCCTGAACCGCCGCAAGCAATTCATCCAGAAATTGGTCGCATCCAGCCTCTTCAATTCCCGGAGTGAATTTCCAGGTAATTTCAAATCCTGATTCTCTAAATTCTCCCAACCCCAGTTTTTTTCTCAGCCGCTTTTTCATTCGATAACTCCTTTTATGTTAAATGGCCATGACACATGCTGTGTCGGCCTCATGTATGAAAATGATTTCCCGCGCAGAAACGCAGAGAGAAACAACTTCACGATAAACTTGAAATAAGATAACTACTCTGGTATTCAGAATACCTGTTCCTGACTTCTGATTTCCCTCAACTGTTGGACAACACATCCATCATGTTGAACACCTCTCCATGGGATCCATCAGCAGCCTTTTTTGCCAGAAACACGACAGCGTCAAGGGTACCCTCCACATAGATATCCCTGCCGTTCACATTATGGATGAATTGTAACTGTACGGTCTGATCTGCTGAAGTCAGGGTATATGTGTGCCATCCGTGACCGGACAGATATGCCTCCGGAATATTGAGCTCGTTTTTCTGGATCTCCGGATCACGCACCATCAGAATGTCGCTTTCCGTAAATGGAACGCCCATTCGATTGAAATAGCCAATCATGGCTTTCGCTGTGCCGCTGGTATCAGCCTTGCCTTTCTGGTGACTTTCCCGAACGGTAAGGGTGTATCCTTTGAACAAATCCGGAAACTGGTCGGCAGCATAAGCCATCATGGCCTGAAATCCCACGATCTGTTTGGCCATGTTTGGCGCAATTACGGCTGAAATATTCGCAACACGAACCCGTTGCTCAAGTAATTTCCGGTCTCCGCCGGTTGTGCCCATGACAAAATAAAATCCGTGACTGCAATAAAATTCGGCATTGGCATTCACGGCCGATGGATGGGTATAATCAATGATGATCAACTGCCCATTATCCCTTCGAATCTGATCCACAGCCGCATTCCGGTTTTCAGGCCTCAGCAGGGAAACGGAACAGGATTCGACCTGACACGACGGCTGAAGGATTTCCGGGCCGGTCAGAGAAAAGGGAACCAGACTGAAGCGTGAATCGGCCAGAACATGTTTGGCCACATTGATGGCCATATTGCCCGGCATGCCATTGACCATGATCTTTATCGGATTCATAACTGCCTCAATATTTAATCGGTTATTTGACATATCATGATTGTATCAATTCTGATGCCACTGACGATCCAGCCAGTCCATGGATCGCTGAAGCGCCTCAAAGGAGAACACTTCGACAGATGCGACTTTGGTGAAACCCTGCAGCAGGCAAACGATCTGTTCGCCATCATCCGGCGACAACTGGTCCAACGGGAGATGGTCTTTGCCGTTTGATACGCCATGCAGGTGGATGATGGAAATTCGTTCCCGTAATCCATTAAAAATTTCAAAGGGCGATATTCCGGATATCAGGGCATGACCGATATCCAGACAAAATCCAAAATCGTATACCGCTGCAAGCGGGACCAGGTAATCCGTCGGATAAAACAGATTTTCCACCGAAAGTGACGTCATATCCACACCAAAACGGATCAGCCGTCTCAGGCCGTCATCAACCGAATCCTGCCATTCCTTCACCGAACGCCTGCCGTTTTCTGAATAGTCAATATGAATCGTCCATGTGGATGGCAGCAGCAACGCCAATTTTTCAAAAACCTGAAAAATACGTTGGCAGGCCCGCTCTCTTTGCAAAGGTGACGGGTCTGCAATACAGACATCAACCGGTAGATGAACATTATAGGTGATATCAGAATCTCTTCCGATATCCACAAGCTGTTTTATCACTTCGGTCGAGGGCAGGCCATTAAAATCGCTTTCAAAAATCAAGAGTTCGATTTCATCCAGAAAAGGGGCCAGACGCAGAACATTGGGAATATAATCGTCCGGAAAAATAAACGACGTGGTCGCAAGTTTAAAGGGATAGCGATGTTTGCAGGATTGATGAAACAACGGCAATGTCATGTCCAAACGCTTCTTGAAAACCGTAGAGAACGGTAAGAAAAAGACTGAGAACAATCTCTGCCGTATGCTCCATCAGGTTCATTATCATTTAAAGGTTGACTTCTGGCGTAAAGGTTATATAAAAAACGTTCACTTTTCAATCATAATCGATAATTTATGAAAAATTGACATGACCATGCCCGATCTCTTACGAATTCGAAACGTCGCCATCCGTGCGGCTTATCAGGCCGGCGCCGTACTGCGACGTCATTTGGGAAACATTCATCATCTTCAAAAAAAAGGGGAAATCGATCTGGTCTCCGAAGCCGATATCGACGCCGAGGCTGTCATCATCAGGACCATTCACCAGGCATTTCCCGATCATGCCATTATCGCGGAAGAAAGTGGTTCAACAGGGTCATCAGGGTCATCAGGCGGCTGCAGATGGATCGTCGATCCGTTGGACGGAACGACCAATTTTGCCCATCAACTCGGTTTGTTTTCGGTATCCATCGGATTTGAAATGGATGGAGAAATGGTTGCAGGAGTCGTCCTGAATCCGGTCAGCGGTGAGTTGTTTACGGCAATAGCCGGAAAAGGCGCTGAACTGAATGGCAAACCGATTCATACATCCCAAACGACGCAACTTGTCGAAAGCCTCCTGGTGACAGGATTTCCGTATAATTTCAATGAAATAATGGATTCGGTCATGATTCGGATGACAAAATGTCTCATGGCTGCCCAGGGAGTCAGGCGGTTGGGTTCTGCTGCACTGGATTTATGCTATGTGGCCTGCGGCCGATTCGAGGGCTTCTGGGAACAGAATCTGAAACCATGGGATGTTGCGGCAGGCTCGATCATTGCCCGCGAAGCAGGCGCAGTGATAACCGATTTTTCAAACCATCCATTCACGGTTGACAGTCCGGAACTTTTGGCCACCAATGGCTGGATTCACCCATCCATGCTTGAACTACTCAGAATAAAAGGAACAGAATGAAAATGAAACAGCGGCCGTCAGCTCCCGAAGATCATATTGGATGCCTGGGAGATTTTTCCATCGATGATGTGGTGTGCAAAAAATTTTGTGCATTCAACATCCGGTGCGCAATCGAATGCAACTATCATATTCAGTCAGAAATTTTTGAGGATATGATTTCTCAGGAGGCAGTCGGCGCAACAACGCAGTAAAAGACACAACCCGGTTCGTACAACACCTTTGCAGGCTTTACCCGAACTTTCCCCGGCGTACTGATGACCTACCGTTCTGTCGCTGACCGATTGCCTTCTTGATCCAGGCCCAAATGCTTGCTGGCATGTCATCTTAAGGCACCATAAAATCAGTCGCTCTGCCCTGCCGAATCATCGATGATCAGAACCCGTCTTTTCCCCTTCGGTCATCAGAAATTTCCGGTTTCCAGCTTATGGCTGATCAATTCAACCTGTTTCAGAAGGGACCGGTTTTCTTTTAATCCCTTCTCCACCTGAATAATCGAATGCATGGCCGTGGCATGATACCGGTTAAAACTCTTGCCAATGGTCTGAAGCGGAGAATCGGTATATTTTCTGGATAGATACATAGCGATCTGGCGGGGTCTGACAATGGTCTGTTTTCGGGATGCCGATATGATTTCAACCGGGGAAACATTAAATTCGCTGCAAACCAGTTTTTTGATCGCATCGATGGTAATCTGTTTCTGCTGACGGACGATGTTTTTAATCACGCTTTCCGCCAGTTCCAGATCGATCATGGATCCCATGAGGGATGAACGGGCGGTAACACTCATCAATCCGCTTTCCAGTTGGCGGATATCCTCAGTCAGTTCGCTGGCCAGGTATCGTGTCACATCCTCCGGAATCGCCATGCCCCGCATTAATGCCTTTTTATGAAGAATACGGACACGGGTTCTGAAATTGGGCGGATCAATTTGTGAAATCAGACTACTCGACAGCCTGGAGCGCAAGGTATCGTTCAGCTTTGGAATATCGACGGGGAGACAGCAGCTTGAAAAAACGATTTTTTTCCCGGATTCAAAAAGCGTATCAAGCGTCATGGCCAGTTCGACCTGGGTTCTGTCTTTTCCAGTCAGATAATGAACATCATCCAGTAACAGGACGTCACAGTTTGAACGGTATTTTTTCTTAAATGCGTCCACCCGGTCATTCCGCATGGCACTGACCATTTCGTTTGAAAAATCTTCTGCCGAGATATAATATACCCGTTCTCCGGGATTTTCCGACAGGATCATATTACCGACAGCCTGGGTCAGATGACTCTTTCCCATGCCGGTTTTGGAAATCAGCATCAGGGCGCCCTGCTGGTTTTTTTTTCGGGACGCCAGGGATAGTGATGCGGAATAGGCGAAATCATTGTTGCCACCGACCACAAAATCATCAAATGTAAATTCTTTTCTGAGAATTCGACCACTGGAATTGACCAGTTCGATACGGGGCAGGCTGAGTTGCGGGGTTGGTTCAGGGGTGATTTGTTTTGGTGATGCACCTTTTGAGATAATTTCATACATGATTCGGCAGGACTGTCCCAGATTTTCCGTCAACTCCTTCTGGATCAGATCACCAAAGTGCTCCTGCACGCGTTTCTTTGAAAAACTGTTGGGGCAGGACAAGACGATCACATCATGATCCTGGCGAATAAACTCAACCGGCTGAAGCCACATGCGATAGGTGTGGCCTGGCATACATTCCTTGATGGATGATTTGACTTTTGTCCAGACAGTTTCCATGGCGGCATGTCTTTCAGTTGGGGTAATTAAAGACGATTTATGATTGCATCGCCTGTTGGGGAACTTGTTTTCAATTGTGGAGTGTTTGTATATGAGCGCCGCCAGGGAGTCAAACCGAACGCCTCCCGGTTTTCAGAAGGCGATTTATAAAGTTATCAACAGCTCTTATCCATATGTTATTCCAAGACATATTTTGTACAGTCAACGGATGATGCTTTCAGTGTGAAGACTTTCAGCGTTTAATGGATTTCCTGTAATTCCGGTTTGATTACCGGTTATCAACAATTTAATGATATGGGTGAAAAATATCAACACTCGCGAAATCGCCTGTTTTTGAATTTTTTTGCCTGTTTTCGATATCATTTAACCCGTCAGTTACATGACCTGAACCGATTTGCCATGATATCAGAGAGTATTGCTATTCGAGGTGCCAGACAGCACAATCTTAAAAATATTGACCTGGAAATTCCAAAAAACAGGCTGGTGGTGATTACCGGTCTGTCAGGCTCCGGAAAGTCCTCACTGGCATTTGACACCATTTATGCCGAAGGGCAGAGACGGTATGTTGAATCCCTGTCCACCTATGCCAGGCAGTTTTTGGAGCGAATGGAAAAGCCGGATGTGGATTCGATTGAAGGGCTTTCTCCTGCCATTGCCATCGATCAGAAAAATGGGGGTCATAATCCCCGGTCCACAGTGGGAACCATCACGGAAATTCATGATTATCTTCGGCTGCTCTTTGCCCGTGCCGGTTCACCCTTCTGTCATCAGTGTCATTTGCCCATCATCAGTCAGACACTGGATCAGATGATCGATACCGTGTTGAAACTTGAAACCGGAACCCGAATCATGATTCTGTCTCCGGTTGTCGAAGGCCAAAAAGGCGATCATGCCGGTCTGATGCGCCGGTTGAAAAAACAGGGATTTTCCAGGGTTGTTATCGATGGCGATATGATAAACCTGGAAACACCTCATCCGCTTGATAAAAAAAAATCCCATACCATCCAGGTGGTGGTGGATCGTCTGATCATCAAAACCGGCATCCAAAACCGGCTGGCGGATTCCATGGAAATGGCGCTTTCCCTGTCCAATGGATTTGCCAATGTGGATGTGATGGGAAAAGAACTGATCAGCTTCAGTGAGAAGGCCGTCTGTCTTAAGTGCGGTATTTCATATCCCCCGTTCACTCCGGCCAGCTTTTCATTCAATTCCCCTTCCGGAGCCTGCCCGTCATGCAGTGGACTGGGATCGATCACCGGTTTTGACTCACATCTTTTGATTCCCAATCCCGAACTCTCATTGAGAGAAGGCGCTGTGGTTATCTGGGCGAAAAGACATTCGGTTCAATTCATGGATTTTCTGGAATCTCTCACCCAGAGCTATGGCAGCGATATCTACACCCCATACCGGGAGCTGAGCGATGAATTCAGGCAGGTTCTGCTGTATGGATCCGGTGATAAAAAAATTCCGATTCATATTGAAAAAAACAAAGAGCGAATCACCTTCCTCCGCACCTTTGAAGGTATTATTCCCAAACTGGAGCGCCAGTATCGCGAGACTGAGTCCACTGCGTCACGGGACGATCTCAAACGGTTCATGAATTTTCATTCCTGCCCGGTCTGCAAGGGCGACCGTCTCAACCCGGCGGCCCGTTCGGTACATATTGGTGAAAAAACCATATCTGAAATCAATGCCTTATCCATTGCAGCGGCCAGACGCTTTTTCAATGATCTGAAACTTGAGGGAAAACAACAGATCATTGCCGGACGGGTTTTAAAGGAAATCGTGGAACGGCTGTCTTTTCTGGAAAACGTTGGTCTGTCCTATCTGACCCTGGATCGGTCCGCCATCACCCTGTCCGGCGGAGAAGGCCAGCGAATCCGACTGGCCACCCAAATCGGATCCCGGCTTACGGGTGTTTTGTATGTTCTGGATGAACCCAGCATCGGGTTGCATCAGCGGGATAACCGGCTGCTGTTGAACACGCTTCTGACCATGCGGGATATGGGCAATACGGTTCTGGTTGTGGAACATGATGAAGAAACCATCTGTTCTGCGGATCATGTGGTGGATATGGGTCCTGGAGCAGGCCAAAACGGCGGAGAGGTCATGTTTTCCGGCCCCCCATCCATGCTTTCCCATGCATCCAATTCATTGACGGCCCAGTATATGTTCGGGCAGAAGCGTATCGAAACACCCCGGGCCAGGAGACCTTTCGGCCCGGCCACGATTCTTGTTGAAGGTGCCAATGGTAACAACCTGAAAGATATTTCCGTTGAATTTCCCCTCGGATCGTTTATCTGTGTCACCGGCGTATCCGGCTCCGGAAAATCCACGCTGGTTGTCGATACACTGTACAGCTCGCTGATGCAGCGTCTGTATCGCTCCCACATTCATGCTGCCCCCTGCCGCAGTATAAAAGGACTTGAACATATTGACAAGGTCATCAATATTGATCAATCTCCCATCGGCCGCACACCCAGGTCCAATCCGGCAACTTACACCGGCGTTTTCAATCTGATTCGGGAGGTTTTTTCCCGAACCGAAGATGCCCGGATGCGGGGATACAAAGGCAGCCGCTTCAGTTTCAATGTTAAGGGCGGTCGGTGTGAGGCATGCGGCGGTGATGGCATCATTAAAATTGAAATGCATTTTCTGCCGGATATTTATGTTCCCTGTGACATGTGCAGGGGTCTTCGATATAACCGCGAAACACTGGAAATCACCTACCGGGGAAAACATATTGCGGATGTTCTGGATATGACCGTAAACCAGAGCCTGTCTTTTTTTGATAAAATTCCGGCCATTCATGCCAAACTGCATACACTGACAGAGGTTGGACTGGGGTATATTCGACTGGGGCAGCAGGCCATGACCCTTTCCGGCGGCGAGGCACAGCGCATCAAGCTGGCCAAAGAACTCAGCCGCAAGGATACGGGAAGAACCCTTTACATTCTGGATGAACCCACAACCGGGCTTCATATGGATGATGTCAATCAGTTGTTAAAGGTATTGAACCGGCTGATCGATTCCGGCAATACGGTTCTGGTCATCGAACATCATATGGAAGTCATCAAGACCGCCGATTACATCATTGATCTGGGTCCGGAGGGGGGAGATGCCGGCGGGTTTCTGGTCGCGTGCGGAACCCCGGAAGTCGTTGCGGATGTTTCCCGGTCCTATACCGGCCAGTATTTAAAAACCGTGTTGAACCGTGACGCGTGAATTCCGAAAAGGAGATCGGATCGGAATGAGGAACAGACGCACTGAATACCCGTTGAAAAACCGGACCCTGATCATTCTGCTGATTCTATCATGTCACTCGAGTGCTCTGGCCGGATATATCTCCATTAACATTCAGGCCAAGGTTACCGTTTCAAACAAACAGCTTGCGGCCCAGATTACCCTGACCAACCGGGGTAATGAAGCGGCTCAGACCATTCAGCCGCAGATATGGATTCAGGAGGAACGCATCTCAGGCGCTGTCATTCCCAGGATGCCACCCAGTGCATCCCATTCATTCACATTGAATCATTCCCTCAACACCATTAAGAAGGGTAAATATCCACTGGTCATATGGGTGGATTTTCATGATGCCAATCAGTATCCGTTTTCAGCGGTTTCCGGCATGACTTTTTTTGTGGATCAGGATACGTTCAGTGATCTGGCGATTCAGACCGGACCGGTGGTGATGGACCATGAAGGAATGCTGGAACTGAAGCTGAAAAACCTGGGAAATGACGCCAGAAATCTGAAATTTCTACTGGTTGTTCCACGCGAGCTGTCGACCCATTCCATTCCGGACAATATTTTAATCGCGCCTCGAAAAGAAACCGAAGTCAGTCTGAAAATATCCAATTTTTCTGCGCTTTATGGTGCGACCTATCCCATCTTCTGTTTTGTGGAATATGAATCGGATGATGCCCATTATTGTCAACTGGCATCCTCTGTTGTCCGCATCGAAGCAGGCCGGAACTGGTTTCGAAAAACCCGGACAGGCTGGACGATTGGTGTTGCCATACTGATCCTGATTCTTGCGGGCTATCTGATCCGAATGGCGAGAAACCGGTGGACGCAGAAAAATTCCGGCACCATCTTCAAATAAGCCAGGCCGGACGAGCCGGAGCCGACCACCCGCCCAATGACCTGGAATAAACCGGAATTGGCTTGACGTTCACCCCTGAAATATTTATGTTTCATTCGTCCGTGGTGATATAGCGGCATGGAATAATTCAAAAGGCCATAAAAATGATGATCGCAGAAATTCTGTCCACCGGTGATGAAATCCGGTCTGGGGCACTGATTGACAGCAATTCGGCCTATATCGCGCAACTTCTGGAAGCCAGCGGCGTCACCGTGTCCCGGCATCACAGCGCAGGGGATGATGCCCCTGTTCTGATTGACATGATCCGGGACATGGCCGGTCGGGCGGATATGGCTGTTGTCACCGGCGGTCTGGGGCCGACTTCCGATGACATTACCTCAGCGGCAGCCGCAACTGCCGGTAATGTTCCGTTGGTGTTGGATCCGGAGGCCCGGATTCAGATCGAACGATTCTTCCAGCGGATCGGCAGGCCCATGAGCGCATCCAATATAAAGCAGGCATATTTTCCGGATGGCGCGGTCTGTATTGAAAATCCGATCGGTTCCGCACCCGGGTTTCAGCAGCGGATCGGCACCTGTGACCTCTTCTTTTTGCCGGGTGTGCCTGCGGAAATGCGAAAAATGATGAAGGAATCGGTTTTACCCGCCATAAAAAAAATCCAGGGAGACGATGTTCAGAAATCCCGGATTCACACCCTGTCCACGTTTGGACTGACAGAGTCTGCGACAGGTGAAAAATTGGCGGATTTCGCGTCCGCGTTTCCACATATCAAACTCGGATTCCGGGCCAAATTTCCGGAGATTCAGGTTAAGTTTTATCTTCATGGCCCTGACCATGATGCGCTTGAAAAAGAGATTGCGCTGGCAATTCAATGGGTAAAACAACGCCTGGGGGATGCGGTTTTTTCTCCGGTTGGCGCATCCATGGAATCCGTGGTTGGAACGCTGTTGACCGAGCGGCACGCCACTCTGGCCATCGCTGAAAGCTGCACCGGCGGGCTGATTTCCCATCTCATCACCAATGTTTCCGGCAGTTCGAATTACCTGCTCTATTCGGCAGTTACGTATGCCAATTCGGCAAAAATCAACACACTGGGTGTCTCCCGGGAGACTCTGAATCAATATGGCGCTGTTTCGGAGCAGACCGTTACCGAAATGGCGCTGGGTATTCGATCCGCCGCCGGAAGTGATTTCGGACTGGCCACCAGCGGAATTGCCGGGCCCGATGGCGGCAGTGACGACAAGCCTGTAGGAACCGTATGGATTGGTCTTGCCACAGCTTCCGGTGTCACGGCCCGCCAGTTTGTGTTCCGGTTTAAAAATCGGGAGGCCAACAAACAGATTTTTGCCATGACGGCAATGAACATGCTTCGGCGTGAGCTGATAAAGGAACATGAATGCAACTGATTGGAATGACCCTTGTCGGCATTCTGGCAGCATATGTGATTCTGTCCCTTGTCGCGACGCACCTGGTTCAGAACTATCCACGAAATCCGTTGAATGACAGTCCGGATTGGGGAACGACAACGGATGTAAACATCAGGGCCGTCGATGGCGGTTTTCTGGAAGTCTGGCGAATCGAACCGGATACGCCATCCTGCGGAATTGTGGTTCTGGCGCATGGATGGGGAAGAAACCGCGGCAGAATGGTCAACCGGGCCAGAATGTTTGGCCAAATGGGCTTCACAACCGTACTGCACAGCGCGCGGGATCATGGCGGGTCCAGCCCCAAAAAATATATGAACGCCATGAAATTCTGCCAGGATATCGAAGCGGTTCTGAACTGGGTCGCTCAACCCGTCATTCTTTATGGCCATTCGGCCGGGGCTGGCGGCGCCATTCTTTCGGCGGCCAGAAATCCGGACAGTATCCGGCTTCTGTTTCTGGAAGGGTGTTATGCATACACGGAAGAATCGCTGATTAGCCTGTACAAATGGGTTAATCCCCTGTTTGGAAAATGGTTTGGCCCGGCGATCATTTTCTGGATTAACCTGTTCTATTGCAATGGTCTTGACAAAATCAGCCCGGCAAGGCTTGCCGGACAGATAAAGGGCCCGGTCATGCTGATTCATGGCAAAAAAGACAAACGATTTCCCGTTGAATTCGCCTATCGGCTGCAATCCTGCTTTCTGCCGGGCCAGGCCGAACTCTTTGTCGCTGGTGAAGCGGGCCACAGCGATTCGAGCCTGTCTCCCGATTATCCGAAAGCGATTCAAACCTTTTTGGATCGACATTGGAACATATGGAATCAACCCGCATGACAGGTATTCTTGCAGAGATTTTTTGCTTGATAAAAAGGCCTGTTCATCTTACATCGTATGATACGGCCGGATAATGTTTCTGGCTTCGATATCTCATCATTCTAACCCGTTTTATGTCAAATTTTCAGGCAAATCATGACAGCGATTCGAAACATTGTCCGGGTGTCCAACGTCACCAAAAATTTCAAAATGGGAAAACTCGATGTTCAGGCCCTGAAAGGCATCAATCTGGAAATCGAGGCCGGTCACTACATTTCCATCATGGGACCATCCGGATCAGGCAAAAGCACCCTGTTCAATATGATCGGCGGCCTGGATAAACCCAGTTCCGGCAAGGTATTCATCGATGAAGTTGACATCGCTCAACTGGACGCCTATGAACTGGCCTGGCTCCGGTGTCGGAAAATCGGCTATATTTTCCAGACATTCAATATCATTCAGGTTATGACCGCCATCGAAAATGTCACCCTCCCCATGGTGTTTGCCGGTGTCAATGAGGATGAAGCCGTCAAAAAAGGGCTTAAACTTCTGGATCTGGTCGGCCTGGCAGACCGTTTCAGCCACAAGCCGTTTGAACTTTCCGGTGGTCAGCAGCAGCGGGTGGCTATTGCCCGGGCGCTTGCCAATGATCCGGTGATCATTCTGGCCGATGAACCAACCGGAAACCTGGACCTGAATACCGGTGAGCAGATTATAAACCTGTTGAAAACCCTGAGTCATGAAAGAGGCGTCACCGTCATTTCCGCCACGCACGACATCAAAATGCTCAATGTTTCCGATCAGGTGGTCTGGATTCGGGATGGCCTGATCGATAAAATTGAAAACCGGGACGAACTCTCCATTTCCGTGGGGCAGATTGGTACAAAAATACATCAATAAAGGCTGTCTGACTTCAGTTCCAAGGATCGCACCCTATGAATAAATCAGAAACGCGCGTATCGGAAGGTCTCATCAGGCCACAGCAGATGCTCATCTTTCGGTTTCATCTGATTTCCGTTTTGTTGATCTTTTTTGGGGTGATCCTTCTTCTATTCCCTGCCGGGACAACAGCCAGTGAATTTCAAAACGATATCCTGAAACTGTCCTCATTTGAAGACCGCAGCCCTGGGACACCCGGCTGTACAGCGGCGGCTGAATATATCCGCAAGCAGCTTGAAGCTGCAGGCCATTCGGATATTGGCGTTCACCGATTCCCCCTGCCGGTGATGCAGCATGATGACACCACCATTCATATCCCGGAAACCGGCCTGACCGCTCCAATTCACCCCCTGAATGGCAATGCCATTAGTCCTCAGAGTATCGGGTCCAATCACCTTTCCGCACCCCTGATATATGTTGGCCATGGATCCCTGGCCGAACTGAATGGCAAAACCATTGAAGGCGCCATCCTCCTGATGGAGATGGATTCGGGTAAGCACTGGATTCAGGCAGCCAATCTGGGCGCAAAGGCCGTGATCTATGTCGGCCGGAAAAATCATGGCCGTGCCTATTTTGATAATAAACACGAGCTGAGTCCCATCTACTTTCCCCGATTCTGGATATCCCTGTTAGAGGCCCGGTCCGTTTTTGGTGAGTTTGAAACGCAACCGGATGGACGGATATCATCCCACATTCAAATCAACTCATCGATTCAGTGGAAAAGCGTCGATTCCGAAAACATTTACTGCCTGATTCCAGGGACCCATGAAAAGCTGAAGGAAGAGCTGATTCTGGTAGAATCCTTTTATGACAGCACGGCCTGGGTCTATGGGCTGTCGCCGGGCGCAGACGAAGCCAGCGGAATTGCAACCCTGCTTCAGGCAGCCCGGTTCTTCAAGGAAAATCCACCGCAGCGATCCATTTTGCTGGTCGCGACCAGTGGACATTCCCAGAGCCTTGCCGGGATGCGGGAAGCCATCTGGTCGATTCGCTCATCACCCAAAGACATGCGAAAAATGGAAAAAGCGCTTCGGGAATCCATCCGTGACACCAAAAAAACCATCGCCTCGCTGGAAGAAATATCCCTTGACAGCGCTGCCAACGTGATGGAACCGGATGATCAGCAGGAAAGCGTTCTGATCAAGTCCGCTGTTCTGGAGGAAATCAAAACACAGGTCGATGCAATCTCCCGAAAACTGATGCAGCTTCGCCTGGAACAAACCGGAGATGTTTCGGATGATCAAATCCAAAAACTGGCGGCCGAGCGGTTGACTCTGAGGCAACTTGGTTGGAAAACCGATCTGAAATCCCTGTCTGATGAAGAGGTTATCCTTTATAAGCAACTGATTCCCCACGCGATCCAGCATCAAAAATCCATACTGGCCGATTCAACCAGACGGCAGAGGCTTTTGAATAACAGTCAGGATTTCCGTTCGTTTGTCAAAAGTCGAGAGCTGGTCGCAGCGGTTTCCCTGCATCTGTCCAGTCATGGAAGCGGATTTGGTGCATTCAATCAGGGATGGTTGTATCCTTTAAAGACGTCGATCAACCGGACTACCCCATACACGCGAATTGAACAGGTCTTGAAAAACGGGGCGGACACCGACAATCTGACCCTGTTTCGAGACACATTAAGACCCAACAAACTGGTACCCTGGCAAAGCTATCTGGTGGATCAACCCGCCATGGGCGGAGAGGTCAGCGCACTGGCGGGTTACCTGGGGTTGACGATCGCAACCGTTTATGATGCACGATATCGCTGGGGAACTCCGGACGACAAACCCAATTTTATGGACTGGGCGTATGCGGAACTGCAGGCAGATCAGGTTTGCAAGGCCATTCAACATATCACGGAAGCGCCGGCACTTCAAACCGATGTGTTGCCCAGAAACGGCTTTTCCGTGGTGTCCGGACGGGCCAAATTCATTCGGCACGGCGAACTCTTTGCAGATCAGCCGGCGCCCGGTACCGTTATTCTGTCCTATCAGGGACTGTCCCGTTTCTACAGCATCGTGGATTCGACCGGAGAATTCCATGTCAGGGGAGTCGCAGACAAACGGCATGTTTTGGACAAGATCATTCTGGAAGGATACAAATTCAACCCCGACACCGCCGCGGTCGAGTGGGCGGTTGACAAGGAACAGACCGGTAAAAACGCCTATCGGATCAAGATGGAGCGAAACCAGATGGAAACCAATCTGGTCATGTTCGGCTGCAAAAGTACCACGCTGTTCAATCTGCTCGAACCCAGAAACTTCCGGTATATGACCAAGATTCAATTGATCGATGGCCGTCGTGAAGCGGCGCCCATGAAATACTGGTTCAGCCGGATTGACACCCGATCCTCTGTTTTGACGACTGTTTTTCTGGAACCTGGTACGCGCATCAAGTTGACGCTGTCCGATTCCGTCATTCGAAAAAAGCTGATTTTGACCCATTCCGATACGGACCGGTCTGATGGAACCGGCTACCGGGTTGATGACTGGCCGATGATTTATCATACCGAATACCGGATTGCAAAAGACATGTGGTCACTTCTGGGTCCCCGGATCGCCGCCCAGGAAGAGCATGGCATTATCAATGATCAGATCCGTAAACTGAGGCAGGACGGTCAGGATGCGCTTACCCGTGCAGATACCGCCTTACAGGACAAGGAATATGACCGGTTCATTCCGGCGTCTGCCGCGTCATGGGCCTTGGCCAGCCGGGTCTATGATGATGTGGAAAAAACACAAAAAGATGTTCTGTTCGGGGTGTTGTTTTATATCGCACTGTTTGTTCCATTTGCGTTCTGTGCTGAGCGGCTTTTATTTTCTTATTCCAATATCTACAAACGGATCATCGCGTTTCTGGTGATTCTGATGCTGGTCATCGCCCTGATTTATTCGGTTCATCCCGCTTTTAAACTGGCGTACAGCCCGGTGGTGGTCATTCTGGCCTTCTTTATTATCGGCCTGTCCTTCATGGTCACCCTGATCATCTTTTTTCGCTTTGAAGAGGAAATCAGACAGTTTCAAAACCGGGCCATCCAGACGGTTTCCGGGGATATGAGCCGGTGGAAAGCCTTTTCCGCTGCCTTTCTTCTGGGTGTCTCCAACCTCAGGCGCAGACGGATTCGAACGGCACTGACCTGCATCACGTTGATTATTCTGACATTTACCATCATGAGTTTCACCGCGGCAAAAAGCGTTCGGATGCATTCCCGTATTCAATACAGCCAGACATCTCCTTATGAAGGGTTTCTAATCAAAAACGCCAACTGGATGAATATTCCGGAAGAAAGTCTTCCGTTTCTGCCGGCATCGTTTGACCCGGACTGCACCATTACCCCACGGATATGGCTGGAACATCAAGACCGTACAAGGGCCATCCGCATACCGGTCATTCATCAGGATCGGACATTCGAGGCCCAGGGCATGATCGGATTGTCGAACGAAGAATTTCATGAAGAAGATCTGAATAAACTTTTGGTCGGTGGCCGATGGTTGAATGTCACGGATCGACTGACGGTGTTGCTGCCTGAACGCATGGCGATTGAGCTGGGAATCAATCCCAAAGAGCCCCAGGGAACCAGTGTGGTGTTATGGGGAGTTGTTTTTGAGGTGATCGGTGTCTTTTCTGAAAAAACACTTCAGAATATGACAGATCTGGATGGCGAAACCCTGACGCCGGTCATTTTCCCGAGAGAAACGCCGCTTGAAATGACCGAGATTGAAATGGACGCCATGGAATCCGGTGATGATGTGCGGACGTTTCAGAGCCGGTATCAGCATATTTCAACCGACCTGACACTGATCGTACCCTGGCAGACCCTTCTTTCTTCAGGTGGCAAAGTAAAAAGTCTTTCGGTTAAACATCTTCCGGGGACACCAACGGTTTCGATGGCGGAAAGTCTGGTTGACCGGTTCGGACTGACGCTGTTCAGCGGCGAGTCAGACGGAACCTGGCTGTATCATGCCAGCGACACCCTCAATTATGCCGGGGTGCCCAACATTCTGATTCCGATCATCATATCGATCTCTATCGTGCTGAACACGATGATCAGCAGTGTGTATGAGCGAAAACGGGAAATTGCCGTCTATACATCCGTGGGGCTGGCGCCGTCCCATGTCAGTTTTCTGTTTATTGCCGAAGCACTGGCCTTTGCCGTACTGAGTGTGGTCATGGGATATCTGCTTGCTCAGACCAGTGCCTATATTTTTTCAAAAACCACGTTGTGGACCGGCATCACCGTGAATTATTCATCGCTTTCCGGTGTGGGGGCCATGATTCTGGTGATTGCGGTGGTGTTGATTTCGGCCATTTATCCATCACGGGTGGCGGCCGAGATCGCCATCCCCGATGTCAACCGCTCCTGGACCATGCCTTTGGCAAAAGGAAATTCACTTGAAATCGTGTTGCCGTTTCTGATGAAATATACCGAAACCCAAAGCATTGTCGGTTTTATTTATGAGTATTTCAAAAATCATCAGGATGTGTCCCATGGACTTTTTTCAATCGGAGCGATATCTTTTTCCGAAATATGTCCGACACCGAATGGCATGACCCTGATATCCTCCCATTGTCAGGGGGCCCAATGCTGCAAAACGCCATGCATCAATATGCATGCCCATGTCTGGCTGGCGCCATTTGATTTCGGCATCATGCAGGAAGTTGAAATAAGCTTTTGTCATTCACCGGAAGAAGCCGGCTTTCTGGAAATCAAGCTTGTTTTGATACGGAAATCCGGAGAGTCGAACACCTGGCGGCGAATCAACAAATCCTTTTTGCACGAAATCCGGAAGCAGTTGCTGATCTGGCGGTCCCTGGATCGCTTCAGCCACCAACAATACGAAAACCTGTTGAATGATGTGCTGAAAACAGTGCGTGAGGGCGAAATGGCGTGACGGCAAAACGACGTCACGCCCTCACGACTTCATGCGCTCACGTATTCTATTGTTTGTATCCAAACTTCCGCAGCAGGGCTTTCCGGTATTCAATATCGTCTGTCGATTCGATGCCTTTGGATGAAAATCCGTCGATCACGCCCAATATTCCCCGCCCTTGGGCGGTTTCCGCCACGATAACCTCCAGCGGATTGGCAGTTGCACAAAAAATCCGGCAGACCTCGGGAACCTGTTTGATGGCATTCAATACGTTGATCGGAAACATATCCTTCATGAAAATGATGAAGCTGTGACCGGCAGACAGATGAAGCGCGTTGTTTCTGGCCAGATCGATCAGCGCGTCATCGGTCCCGGCATAGCGGACCAGACATGTATCCGAAGCCTCGCAAAACGCCAAGCCAAATTTGGGCATTGGCACGGCATTGACCATGACCTCATGGATGTCTTCAACGGTTTTGATGAAATGGGACTGGCCCAGAATCAGATTCAGTCCGTCCGGATTATTAATTCGAACTGTTTTGATGTCCATGCGATATCCTCTCCTGTTTGAATTATGCGTCATAAAGCGTCCAAATGTTCAATACGGACGAATCACCGCTTTTTTTTCAGGTCTGCCAGTGAAATGACCTTGCCTTCAGGCTGCCGCTGGGGGGTGACGGTCGATTTTTTCTCATCTTCTTCATCATCCGGCTCTTCTGCCGGACTTTCGATTTTTTCAAAATAAAGCTTTTTCCCATCCATGGTAAACGGCTCGCCATCAATATAGACATCCCGGAGAATCCAGGTTACGGTTTGGACAGGAATCTGAAGCAGCAACAGTCTCACATGATACCATCCGGGTTTGTGGTCCGCGGCAATATCCTCGATCCGGGCAAATACCAGTGGTTTTTCTTCCAGATAAATCAGTACAATATCCTTTTCAGCAGTCATAGCCATTCCTCGTGTTTAACAGTCAGTGGTTCTCGTTTCAGCGCTTCGCTTTGAGAACGCGGGTTGTTCTGAATCGATCGTTATGAAAACGCGCCGCTGGTGTCTTCGACAATAAACGGGGTGGTTCTGACTCCGATCGCTCCTTTTCGAATCCAAATCCGGGATATGGGTGACGCATCCCCTTCCGGACTGACCAATGCCGGAAGTTCCTCTGCACACGAGATATCCGATATATGAAACTCATAGCAAAAGGCCTGGGCGCTGAAAGGGTCCGAGACCAGAACAATTTTGGATTGATCATAGGGATGGCGTCTGGGAGCGCCTGTAAATGCAATATGCGTACGTTTCAGTTCATGGATATTGCCCGGTTTTCGAAACCGCTGAATCTCAAATCGGTTGCCTTTCTGTGGTATATTGGCAGAGGTCATTATCGTTCTCCTTTACGCGGATTGACATGAAAAATCGGCCACTCCTCCAGGAATTTCACTATTCCGGTAAATCTGTTTTATATTATCACAGGTAAAATGTAACTACTTTTGATGGGTCCCTTCATTCTGACTTCTGAATTCTGACTTCTGAATACCTGAGTAGTTACGGAATTTCAAAGAAACGGCTTCAGCATATATATCAGGTCGCTCTCCCGGGTCGGATAGGGACTCATGATGTTTTGCCAATAGAGTTCCTCAACAGTTGTGCCATTAATCATGGCCTGCTTCAGTGTATTGATGAGTCCGGAAGCATAGTCTGAGAGGATATGAGCGCCCAGAATCTGGTTGTCTGCTCCCACCAGGATCTTGTAGGCCGCGTGTTTCATGCCCACTCTGCGGTATGTGGGCCAGTTGAGGTTCTTTCCAAAGCTCTTTCTGTAGGGAAGGTCCTGCTGTTTTAATGCGTCCTCCGTCTCTCCCACCATGCCGTACTGCGGATAGGTGAAAAGCATGGATGGCACCGCACCGTAATCGATCGTCATCTCTGGCCCGCCTCTAAGCTTTGCCAGGACGTTTCTGGCCGCCACATGCCCCTCATAGTCGGCGACCCGGGCAAGCTGCACTGTTGCCGCACAGTCGCCCACTGCAAAAACACGTGGGTTGGATGTCCGCATACCGGCGTCAACCGTGATTCCGCGCCGGGAATAGTCGACCCCTCCAGCATCCAGCGCAATCTTGTCCAAATCGGGTATTCTGCCGGCACCATTTACAATCAAATCTGCAAAAAGTGTCTCCCCTTGCCCTGTCACGATACAGAGCGCCGATGCCTGCTTTTCGATAGAATCGATCTGAACACCGGTTCGCACCTCAATGCCCGCTTCTCTGGAAGCGACCACCAGCAGGTCCACCATTTCCGCATCAAACGGTCCCAACGGCCTGTCTTGTACCTCAAGGATGGTGATCTTCTGATTTTTCGATCCCAGCCGGGCAGCAAAATGAGCGAATTCAAAAGAAATAAATCCCCCGCCCACAAACACAATACGCTGTGGAAGCGTTTCCAGATCCAGAAAATCATTGCTGGTGACGATGTTCCCGCTGCCTGCAACCGGAAGGGACATGGGCCGTGCGCCCGCAGCCAGGATGAAATAGCCTGCTTTGACAGATTTTCCATCCACGTTCAGGGTGTCTTCCGACAGGAAACGACCTTCCCCTTTCAGAAAGGTAATTCCTGCATCCGTGAAACCATTAACGGTTCCGACAGGAATGCCTGATGTGAATTCATTTTTCTGTAAGCGGATCTGTGACCAGTCGGCATCTGGCAGAAGCGTAATCCCTTTTCCCTCCAGATGCCTGGACCGGGCAATGGTTTCGGCCACTTCACCGTACCATTTCTTGGGCTGACACCCGTAAAGCGCGCACGTCCCGCCTGGTCTATCCCTTTTTTCCACCACAGCAACCTTCAGCCCGGCATCCCGGAGATCATACGCTGCCGTCTGGCCGCCTGTTCCCGACCCCACCACCACCACATCAAAGTCATTCATCTGAACCTCCTTGAAAACAGCCGTATCCATTGCGTATCTCTTTGAGCCTGTTTATATAGCTTTTAAGATAATG
>Ga0351891_1065_pt1 | contig 42858 bp, 51 predicted proteins | sample TotcelFGM3001K13_FD_206768 | JGI IMG/M metagenome (GOLD analysis project Ga0351891, IMG submission 206768) | Enriched cells from coal bed in the Powder River Basin, Montana, United States - Total cells FGM rep3 HSBNCT.FGM.300.1.K13 ... | reverse complement strand
TCGGTTGATTACGTTGCGGGATCAATTGAATGGAGGGGGAATGTATATGTCGACTGGATCGTAACTATCGTTTTTGATGTCACGGTGAACGGCGGCATTACCACCGGTACGGTCATCTCGAACCAGGGGACTGCGTATTATGACAGCGACGCGGATGGGACCAACGACGCGACGGAGCTGACGGACGGTAACCCCAGCGAGCCCGGGGATCAGCCCACGGATGTGACGGTGGGTGGGATGCCCTCTGGAGTGGCGATCAAGAGCGTCGTGGACGAAAACGGCGGGAACGTGGAACCTGGAGACAGCCTGCTCTATAGCATCGTGCTGCGGAACGAGAGCGGGTTCAACGTTGTCGGGATGGAGTTCACGGATGCGATTCCGGCGGATACGACTTATATCACTGCAAGCGTCACAGCGCCTGCAGGAAGCACCGTTGTCAGCGAGACGCCGCTGCTCCGGATCACCGGCATCAATGTGCCTGCGCACAGCCAGGCCCTGATCACCTTCCGGGTAAGGGTGATCAATCCGGTGCCTGCCGGGGTGACGCAGATCACCAACCAGGGAACGGTATTTTACGACAGCGACGGCGATGGGACCAACGACGCGACGCAGCAGACCGATGGAGATACGACCCAGCCCGGGGACCAGCCGACGGTCATTCCGGTGACGGCAGGTCCCAATTTTGGTGAGACGACCAAGGCAGTTGCCTTGCAAATCGATGCGGACGGCAATGGCGTGGTCAGTCCGGGAGACACCCTTCGGTACACGGTGGTGATCCAGAACACCGGTGATCAGAACGCAACGGGCGTAACCTTCACCGACCCGATTCCGGCCGACACGACATACGTGATGGGCAGCGTGACCTGGATCACGGGTACGGCATCGTACAATGCCGGTTCAAACCGGATTCAGTGGACCGGAGACATGGCTGCCGGATTGAGTGTCACAATCACCTTCGAGGTAACGGTCAAAAGCGGCATTATCACCGGAACGGTAATCTCCAATCAGGGGACGGTGGCCGATGACTCCGGCACGGCATTGACCGATGGCAACCCGAGCGAGCCAGGCGATCAGCCAACGGATGTGACGGTAGGGGGGATGCCCTCTGGAGTGGCGATCAAGAGCGTCGTGGACGAAAACGGCGGGAACGTGGAGCCCGGGGACAGCCTGCGCTATAGCATCGTGCTGCGGAACGAGAGCGGGTTCAACGTTGTCGGGATGGAGTTCACGGATGCGATTCCGGCGGATACGACTTATATCACTGCAAGCGTCACTGCGCCTGCAGGAAGCACCGTTGTCAGCGAGACGCCGTTGTTGCGCGTAATCGGGATCAATGTGCCTGCGCACAGCCAGGCTATGATCACCTTCCGGGTGAGGGTGATCAATTCGCTGCCTGCCGGCGTAAATCAGATCGTCAATCAGGGGGTGGTATTTTACGACAGCGACGGGAATGGCACAAACGACACAACCCAGCAGACCAACGGGGATACGACCCAACCCGGGGAACAACCAACAGTTATTCCGGTGGCTGTAGGTACCATGCTGACGCTAACCAAAACTGGCTCTCCCGATCCGGTGGCGGCTGGAGAAATTCTGACCTATACCGTCAATTACGGCAACAGCGCAGGTTCCGGTGCAAACGCCACGAATGTGGTTGTCAAGGAGACCTACGACTCCAAAGTCACCTTTGTTTCCGCAACCCCGCCTCCCAATGTAGGAAACAATCAGTGGAACATTGGTAGCCTGGCGCCGGGATCTTCAGGCAGCATCGAAATCAAAGTAAAGGTAGATCAATCTCTGGTAAGCGGCACACTGCTTTCCAATGTGGCGACCGTGTCTTCAGATCAGGGCTATAGTATCGCCGAGGCTGTAACAACTGTACAGGCAGCAGCACCGGTAGAAATTCCTACGATGAATGAATGGGGCATGATCATCTTTACACTGCTGAGCGTATGCACAGGCTTATGGATATTGAGAAAAAGAAAAACTGAAGTTACAATACACTAAGCATGTTCACCCATGCGACGAAAAAAGGGGCTATCCAGAACGGATAACCAATTGATTTAATTGGTTCGCCTGGAGGGACTCGAACCCCCGGCCTACGGATTCGAAGTCCGGCGCTCTATCCATCTGAGCTACGGGCGCGGAGTGCGGCATGCCTCATGAAAACCTGTCTTTTGTATTTTGTGTTGTTGACAATAAGGACAATATGAGATGTTTGTTTGTAACAAATTGAATAAATGTGGGTATATGCCAAGAGCAGCGCGTTTGTATTCACAGGGGACATTACGACTTGCATCCAAAATTCGTTTGGAGATTTCTGATATTTTAATACAAGAGCACGGAGGATGACGTTTTCTGAGTGCGCCAGGCTATTGGGGATATCTGCTTCAGCGGTAGCCAAGATGCTATTGCGGAAAGGGATAAAGAGGTGATGCCAGCAACGGAATTATTTTTGTCCATGCTGTCAACAACGTCCCGAACCCGCTCAATTAGTGCTTAGGGTGGTTTCAATTAATTGGCACCAACATTTGGTTTTGGAGCATCATCCCCTAATATTACCATTTTACCCTTGATCCAACGAACTGAATACTGTCCCAATCGTCTTTTCCTTTCCAGGGTTTTTGTGACAGCTTGCTTAAGCACGTCCAACAGCACCTTTCCCTCCTTTGATGGCTCACTTTTTCGACACATGTTCATCGTTTTCCTCCCTAAGCAGAAGTTCATAATAGTCTTCATGCAGGATATTTCGGTCAGTACCGATTTGTTCAAAGACCAACACAGGGCCATCCCCATCATTCATGAAGCAAAACCATTGATCTACACAGTTGCTCAAGGTCTTGAGAAGATGATGGATGCTTCGCGAAAAACGTCTTTCAATATCACGTATAGGGATGTCATGACCACCATGTGCAACCCGTTCTGCGACTCGAAATCTTGACATTTCGATACTGGGAAGTGCCAGATAAATCAATTCAACCATCCATCCGTCATTTTGCAGCCGATCAACCAACTACAAATAGGAACGGCCCGCCAACGTTGTTTCAAATGCGAAATTCTCACGGCTTCCAATGCAGTCTTCGATCTCTTGCAAGAAAATTCGACTGGCGGCAATCCATTTGCGTTCCGGAGCAAATGGTGATAGTCCGGAGGCGATTAAATCGGCATTGATAAAATGGGTACATTCTGCCACGTTTGGCAAATATTCCAGGGCAAAGGTGGGTTTCCTGCGCCGTTTGGGCCAGCAATGATCCAGCAGGTGGGCATCATGCAGTCTCTTTGTTGTGTTGTCGATTATTCATTCATCCTCACAGGTACTTTTTCATTATTGCCTCTTCTTGGGCGTGGCCAGCGGGTGATGGCCTGTGCCACTGTAATCTGCTGTTCCAACTCTTTGTTTTTGGAGACAAATTCTTTTTCTTCAGCCATTGAGGGGATCAGGACCTTGACCGGCATTAATATTTCGAGATTAATATCTTTTTGAGCAGGTTGATGCAAACATCTGCATGAAAAAGCCAGTACCGCGCACAGCTACAAACGGCATTCAGTACATCTTGGCAGGATGAATATCCCCGGTCTCACCCAGAAGCCTAACCATACAAAACCTCAAGCACCCCGTCCGCAAAATGCAAAAATCGATGATTAGCATACGTTCGGAACGAATGGCCCGGCCTCTTTTGGGGGATGAGATGTCGGTATCCATAAATGGCTCCGGAATCTGTCAATGGTGGAATATCAGACGATTCTGATGATAATCCTGGGATTTAATTCCGTCAACACCGGGTTTTGTGTCAATGGGACGGTGTGGGAAATCCGGCAGCCGGTTACAGTGCCGTTTTTCAGATAGCCGGGTCGAGATGGGGCGGCAATCTGCTGTCAGACAGGGTGGCGTTGTCGTCAGTCGGATGGACCGATCATTCCGGTGCTCAAATCTGAAGTTCATAAGTAAGGGTGTCCCTCAAACTCACCGGGTGGCCCGTTTTTTTGGAATTCTGCTGGAAGGTCTTGTTTGATGCATTGTTTTATGTGCAATATCAATAAGTGAGAGAAGGGCATTATTAACCGCCTCCTCATTGAGGAATGCTTCTGCCACCTCGGGTCTCAAGACAATGATATTGGAAGATTCTTTCAATCGCTTTGCATATTTGCCTCGCACAAAACCATCTGGAAAATCTGAACGGCAATACTCCTTCCGTAATTCGTCTGTATCCGTTTTATTATCCTTCTTCATAGAGTTTTCGTTCTCCTTTGTGCGCTTTGAAGAAGTTAACGTCCATTGATAATTCATAATAAAATATTCAAACCAATGAAACAGGCTTCTTTGTAACCATTAAGATGTCAGATCCAGCCGCAATCCATTTTCCATTGCTATCTGCCGCCCGCGCATTGCCGACTGGCTGATTGTTGCCTGCGATACCTGAAGCCGTTTTGCCAGTTCGACCGTCGACATGCCCAGTTCCCGGATTCCCCAATAGCATAAAATGCTTCGCGCCTTCACTGCGTTTTTATATCTGCCGGGGGCAATCACATCATCGATCCGCATATTCAAGGATTTCGCAACTTGATCGATGAGCCAGTTGAAATCGTAATTACTGGACTTGATCACACACTTTCGTGCCATAATCTCATCCGCATTCTTGAGCACTTTCTCAACAAAGCTTCCGTTGCCAAGTATCCGTTCATCGGCTTTCATACGCATTGCCTCCCTGCGAAGCATCTTCACAGCCGACCATCCCCCGGCACTACGTACCAGACCGCCCCCGATTAAATCCGGCCGGCTTCCTGCAGCGATTCCCTGTGTCAAGAATTCACGATAGCAACGGATAGCCTTTGAGCGGGTTTCTCCAAAAAGCCGGATCACATAATCCGCATTTTGCCATGGACGATCAGTATTTCCCATCAACGCGCTGTGTCCGCTTACGGGTATGTGTCCAGTTGGTTGAGATCCTCCACCAGTCGAGCTCTTAAAAGCCTTCTCATCACCGTTGCGATGGGTGCTGTGCCGGTTCGCAGCAGCAGATGGACATGATTGGGTATCAGCGCCCATGCAAAGCACCGGGTTTGGGTGCCGGACAATATCACCGACAAGCGGTCAAAAAATTATCCCGATCCAAGTCATCAAAGAAAATGTTGCGGCGCTCGATTCCCCTCACAATGACGTGCTGAATGGCTCCGGACGCGTCTATTCGTGCTTTTCGTGGCATTTGATTCAGATATTATGATTTCTGTGAATTATCAACTGAATTATCAAGGATATACCCGAATCCCCCAGGTTGGCGTCAAGATGCCGGGTCTTTTGGAAGCTGGGCGCCATGCCACATCCCAGCAATCCAAACGACATCATCTTTGATTTTATAAAAAAATCGGTACGGCGATATGATTACTTCTCGGTAGGGAAGTTCTGGAAATTCAGGTATAACCCTTCCGGATTCAGGAAAATCCTCAAGTCTTCGGAGTATTTTTTCAGCCCGATTACGCAAATTAATAGCCGCTGAACGTTTATCCTTTCGAATGTATGATAGCGCAGAAAGGAATTGAGTCTTGGCAGAAGGTGTAAATTTGACCTTCACGAAGGCTCCTTGGCTAAAATTGCGTCGGCTTCAGCAAAAACTGTATCCAGATCATACCCTTGCCCCGCTTCAATTTCCCTATCCCCCATAGCCAAAAGACGTAACAGCTCTTTCTCGTGTTCCGATTTCTCATAGGCATCAACACTAATTATTACCGCTGTTGCCCGACCCCTTTGTGTAATTATCAAAGGCTCTTTGCTATTTCGTAATTGTTTCAGCAGGTTTGCAGCATCCTGTCTTAAATCGCTCACCGGAATTATATTTGAGAGTTTGCCCATATTGTACCTCCTTTGGTACTTCTGGTTGTATCACCAACAAACCTCCAATGCAAGCTAAGATAAAAACTATGAAACAGGCCTCTTGGTAAACATTACGATGTCAGATCCAGCCGCAATCCATTTTCCATTGCACCCGCATATTGCCGACTGGCTGATGGATTTATAGCGATTTTGAAACAGATACCTTTGACGCCGATGCCGCCGGTTTACACTGACCGCATCGCCGGTTAAAAGCCTTCTCATCATCGTTGCGATAGGTGCTGTGCCTGTTCGCAGCAATAGATGGACGTGATTGGGTATCAACGCCCATGCAAAGCACCGGGTTCGGGTGTCGGACAATATCACCGACAAGCAGGTCAAAAATGATCCCGATCCATGTCCCTGACTTTAGGCCTGAATTATCAATGCCCCCCTGTCAACTACCAGTGCAGTCGTAAACAAAGGTGAGAAAATTGCCCGTTACGGCGCAGAAAACAGACGGCGCGCATCTTTCAGCAAAAGCAGAAGCTGTTGTTCACGAAGCGGGGATGGGATAAAACCAAAACGAAGATAGAATCGGGACGCCTTTTGATCGATCGGGTGAGCCAGCAACGCGCGGACGCCGGCCTGTTCAGCAATAACAAGGGCGCGTCGAACAGCATCCTGGAGCAGGCCTCTGCCGATACCGCGGCCCTGATGGTGCAAAGAAACGGCAAGCCGGGCGAGCAGAATCACGGGGATTGGATACTGCCCCATTCCCTTTCGAATCCGAACTGGCGCTTCGATGGAATCCACCTGTCCGACGGTCAGACTATAGTATCCAACGATCTCATCCCTGTCGGATACAACAAATGTCCTGGCTGAGCCGCTTGTCTGAGCTTGACCGGCATGTCGGGTCAGCCAGTCATTCAGTACCGGTTTTCCACAATCAAAACCTGCAATATGATGACCGCTGTTCAGCGCCTGGGGCGCACTCAGAGACATTGCTGATCCCATGGCGCAGGTTTGGAAAACAGATCCCGTAACCCCATGTTATCTTCAGCCGGCCGTTCCAGGAGTTCCATAAGATTCTGATATCGACTGCCGGAAACCATGAATAGCCGCTGATCCAGCAGGGTCTGTTTGGCGGCATGATAGGCGCTGTCCAGGATAAATTCGGTCAATGTTTTGTGGCATAACTCTGCAGCCTGTCGCAGAATAGTTTCCTGTTCCCGTGTCGCCCGAAGCCCGAATCGAGAAGATTTTGCGGTTCGCTTTACAAGAGTTTGTGTGGCAGGCATGGGTGTTCTCCTCATTTTGAATGTATTTTGTTATTATGTTAGTACATGTGACATACAAATACAATGCCGTTCTGCGTTTCAGGTGCCACCGATGTAGTTAATCAGTATGTTCATATTGACGGAGATGCATGATCACCGACAAGCGGGTCAAAAAATTATCCCGATCCATGTCATCAAAGAAAATGTCGCGGCGCTCGATTCCCCTCACAATGACGTGCTGAAGGGCTCCGGGCGCGTCTATTCGTGCTTTTCGTGGCATTTGATTCAGATAATATGATTTCTGTGCATTGTTAACTGAATTATCAATGGATGTCCCCGAACCCGCTCGATTATCCCTTCAAATATGCCACATCCAAATCGTGAGGAATGGATATTCTGCAGGAGGTGGTTACGGTTTGATCTCCACCGGCGTTCCGTTGGGAACAAGCTCCCATATCTCCTCGATTTCCGGATCGGTAACAGCGACACACCCCAAGGTCAAGTCTTGCGCATTTAACAAATTCTGAACAATCTCGGGATAACCATTTGGCCAGCCATGAATCGTGATGTCGCCGCCAGGATTGCACCGCAGCCGTTTTTTTTTGACCACGGCATATAATCCGGCAATCAAGATTGTTGAAATTTTGTCTTCGACTGAGGGTGTTTCCCTCCATGACGGAGAGACCACATCTAATCTCCACGGATTTTTATTTGACATGAATCGGTTTTTTCAAGCTATCCTGTCAAAATTTCTGAGAGAAAATTTACAAGACTACTGTGTTCATGAAGAAAAAAGGCTTAAAGGCATGATGGCCTATTTGCCTGCATATAATCCCAAAAAACGTCATGCCCCCGAACCTCGACCAGATATTATCATCACAAGGAATTCCAAAGTTTTATCCATACTTGATGCAAAGTATAGAGATCTTTGGGAAAAGGAACTACCCCGAGACATGCTTTACCAACTTGCAATCTATGCTTTGAGCGATGAGACGGGCAAAAGCGCTACCATTCTTTATCCTACCGAGAATAGTGACGCGAAAGAGGCAAGAATAAGAATCCAAGATCCAGTTCGCGGTCATGAGCAGGCGCAAGTCGTTTTACGTCCCTTCAATTTAAACAAATTTGAAGAGTTAATCTCAGACTCCAGTAAATCGCGAGAAAAAAGAGCTTATGCTCAATGGTTGGCTTTTGGGGGGCTCCGGTACACTGATAAGTTCGTTAAATAAAGCTCCAACAAATTGGATTCATAGGTATAATCGGGGACGCCCTACATATATCTATATTTACATAAAATCAAAGGTATGTCATCAAACTTTCATGCCGAGAAAAGCCAGAATAGACGCATCGGAAGCGGTGCACCACTTCATTGTCAGAGGTATGGAACGCGGTATCATCTTTCGGGACGACGCGGACCGGAATGATTTTTTTACGCGCCTGGGTAAAATCCTGATTGAAACAAAAACCCGATGTTTCGCTTGGACGCTTATTCCCAACCATTTTCATCTCTTGCTTAAAACCGGCAGCTTCCCGGTTGCGACTGTCATGGGCCGTCTCCTGACAGGATACGCAATGAGTTGCAGCCGGACCTTGTGGGCGGCGGATTGATCCGCAGTGCTGGCGGCTGGTCGGCTGTTCGATTGGCGCGACGTCATACCGGAATACGTGGTTTAATTATGGCGGATTCGCCACAATTAGAACGCAAGCCGGACTGAACAGCTACAAACTCAGCGTCAAGGAGTGGGTGGAGCAGACCAACGCGATCGGTTTGCGTGCCAGTGCAGGCCGATATGGGGGTACCTACGCCCACAAGGATATCGCATTCGAATTCGGGATGTGGATAAGCCCGGAATTCAAGGTATACCTGATCAAGGAGTTCCAGCGTCTCAAGGATGCGGAAAACGACCGGCTCCGGCTTGAGTGGAACCTCCAGCGTACTTTGGCCAAGGTCAACTACCGGATTCATACCGATGCCATCAAGGACGCTTTGCTTCCTGCTGCGGTCACCAAGGCTCAGGCGGCCATCGTCTATGCCAATGAGGCGGACATGCTTAATGTCGCCCTCTTCGGAATATAGGGCACGTTGTTGACAACAGGGACAAAAATAATTCCGTTGCAGGCATCACCTCTTTAACCCTTTCCGCAATATCATTTTGGCTACCGCGGAAACAGATACCCCCATTAGCCTGGCGCCCTCAGAAAACATTAACACGTGCTCTTGAATTAAAATATCAGAAATCTCGGAACGAATTTTGGATGCAAGTCGTAATGTCCCCTGTGAATCCAAACGCGCTGTTCTTGGCATATACCCACTTTAATTCAATTAGTTACAAGCAAACATCTCATATTGTCCTTATTGTCAACAACGTACCGCAAAATTCCTGCTATCATCCCGCCCCGTTTTCCTTGACCCCCAAGACCCAATCCCCTATAGTCGGGAACCGAAGAAGGAACTTTTTATCACCTTATTAGGATTGATCGCTACAAAACAGTCAATAAAAATGTGAAAACTATGAAGAGTAAGGCCACATCTTCAAGACCACAATCGGGTCGATCCACTGACTCGAATAAAGGAACGAAAAAGCCCAGGGACGTTCTCTTATCATGGCCCGGAACACTCTCCCGTTTTGATAGGCTGCGCGAGGGCGGACCCGGCCGGCCGTTTTCGTTGGCTATCATGTTGTTTCTCGGGTTGGTCTCGGGCTATTGGGGCGCGGATATAATCGATAATCGTGGGATCGACAGCGCCGGACCGGTTCTGGTATTTCTGAGCGGCGCATGGTTGTTGTTTTTGATTGTGTGGGTCCTGATCAAGGCCGGACTGAGGGACATAGAGGTCGCCTTCTATCTCTCCGAAAACGGTGTGGGAATCATTCCCAGTCCCAGACAAAAACGTCTGGATCGTAACATTGGTATCCTGAGCCGAATTCTTTTTTTGCTCACCCTCAAAGGCGGACAGTGGTCCGCCTGGCAACCCTATTCTCCATGGAAAAGCGTGCGTGGCATCGAAATCAACAAACAGGCTCGGGAGATCCTGATTTCCGGGGGATCCTGGGATATCCGACTGGTTTGTACCAGGGACAATTTCACACAAGCCCTGGAATTGGTAATGGAGAAAGGAGTTGTTTGAATTTTTCAGACACGGAATAGGGGATAAAGAATGAAAAAAACATGGATGTTGCTGACTTTGGTTGCCGTCAGCCTGGTATGGTTGTCCTCATCGGCTATGGCACAACAGGAAGGGACAGTAGGTAAGGAAAGGACATATGCCGGACCTATACTTACGTACAATGTCAGCGGCGCAACCGTTGGACCCATCGCCATAAATGAGACCCAACTTCATCGCTATGATAAAGGGCAATTTAAACCTGGAACAACAATAAATGTCTCGGGAACAGGCCGCAACACTGCTACAGAGAAAGGTGCAAAGGTTTATGCCGACGGCACAACATCCAGCGACACGATCATCAGTGCTAGCATTATTTATCATCATACAACAAGCAGTGGCACGGGAAAAGAGGAAAGGATAGATAGCGGGAATATAAGAGTAGGCCCCGGCGCCACCAAGACTTACAGCATTTCCGCATCCATCCCGGCCAATGCTCATCGTGTTCGGATTGAGGTCAGTAACAGAGCCAGTTGGAGTTCCGGTACATATTCGAGATTTGTTGCCACTCTAACACCTTCGGCTTTGACCAGCGATCTGCAGGCCGCTCCGGATAACCTGCTGTCCGCCGGCTATCGGAGCAAAAGAGGAGAGACGTTTCGGTTTCGGGCTGTGGGAAAAACAACGGGACGCGTCTGGGGAACCGATATCTATACGGACAACTCACACCCCGCCACGGCCGCGGTCCACGCCGGGATTCTGCGGGCAGGACAGGAGGGAGTCATCGAAATCACGATGTTGGAAGGGCGTATGAGTTACACAGGCAGTACCCGCAATGGAGTCGTTTCACAGTCGTGGGGGCAGTTTCCCGGTAGTTTCAGGTTTGCGACCAAGGCGAAAGTCTCGTTGTCGCCCCCCCCACCCGCTGGCGTGAACGCTATCATAAGAGGACAAGTAACCCACTTGGTTAAAGAAGTCGAAAAGGGTCTTGGCTACTCACGCGTAATCATCGGCACCGGCTTTAATTACCGCGGCCCATCGGGAGTCGCTGTGCATGAATTGCAATATAAAACAAAAATTGTGGATATGAAAACCGATGCGCAGGGTCAATTTGTTGCCAAAGTGCCCCCCGGCAACTATGATGTGTTCATCTGGAAAGAATGCTATGTGCCGCAAAGCTACCGTAATGTCGCGTTGCCGCGCCCTAACATAAAAACACAACTCAGTCGGGGAGAAGGAGCTTTGGGCTCCCATTGCCCGAAACTGCGGCTGACATACATACGGTGACCGCGCAAATGATGGGCACCGGGACGCTGGTAAGTTCGTTAATTAAATCTTCAACAGGCTGAATTCATATTATTTATCAACATCGTCATATTGTCGCGCTGCTTCCCTGAACCCAAAAACGCCACAACTCAAAACCATCATTTGGAAAAATATGACAACCCAATCATTTCCCCTGAAACTGCAAAACGGCCATCTCTTCATCGAGATCAGCGGTCAGACATTTATTCTCGATACCGGCGCTCCAAGCAGTTTTGGAACCGATTCATCTGTAACCCTGCATGAAATGACATTTGATCTGCCCTCCAGTTATCTGGGGTTGACCGCAGCAAACCTGTCTGATCTGGTCGGATATCCGGTATCCGGCATTTTTGGCGCGGATATCCTCAACCGGTTCGATGTGTTGATTGACTGCCTCTCCGGGAGAATTTCCTTTGCCACAGAACAGATTGAATTTCCGGGAAATACTCTTTCGACAGATGAATTCATGGGAATACCGGTCATTGATGTGACCATTGCAGGCGTACCCCACCGGATGTTTTTTGACACCGGCGCCCAGATATCCTATTTCCAGGATGATTCCATTTCCCGATTTCCAAACATGGGAAGCGCCACCGATTTTTATCCGGGCTTTGGTCAGTTTGAAACAGAGACATGGCGTGTTGACATGCAGGTCGGCCAGGATGCATTTCAACTTCGGTGCGGCACCTTGCCGGATCTGCTGGGAATGACCCTGATGATGGCCGATGCAGAAGGCATCATCGGCAATGAAATTCTTCAGGATCGGAAAGCCGGATTGTTTTTTCGCCGAAACAGGTTGGTGCTGTCATGAACATGCCTCATGGGCGAACTGTTATGACTTTGCATATACGCGTACTTTCGGAAATCTATATGATGATCTGACAGTATCCACACTTGAGGTAATCAAGCAGGGCATCGTTCGTTCCGAGCGTACGTCAATTTGTTATTTTGATACATGAGAATGGTCATAAAAAGGTTGAATTTGAAGACGTCATCGGCCAATACATCCGTCAAATAGGGTTCATCCCAATCCTCAAAGCCTTTGGATGAAAACGCCATGAATTATCATTTATCACAATAAGAGCCGGTTAAAGCGGGTATGAGCAAAAGGAATGATGTCTGATTATTTTCAAAACCAATTGAAAAAAATTTCTTCTGGATCAACGGCGGAAGGCCTTAAGGCAAGCAAGATGACAATGCTGAAGTTGATTTGTCCACCCGTGTCTGATCAAACAACAATTGCCAGATACCTCGATCATGAAACTGTCAAAATCGAACGACTGGCCAAGAAGGTGGAAGCGGCTATTGCAAGATTGCATGATTACCGAACCGCCCTGATCACCGCGGTGACGGGCAAAAGCGACGTGCGAGGTGCCGTCCAATGACCGCAGATCGAAATGAAGTCTACCTGGCCGGGTTACTACGCGAATTGTGCAAGCTGCCCAATGAAACCGAATGGGTAGAGTTCAAGGCCAGTTATGCCGATCCTCAGGAGATAGGCGAATACATTTCCGCGCTGAGCAACGGGCATTGTGCGGCAAGACCAACGGCTACCTCGTATGGGGACTGGACGACGGCACCCACGAGATAACCGGCACGGCCTTCATGCCTGAATTGGCCAGGAAAGGTGGCGAGGAGCTGGAAAGCTGGCTGCTTCGCTTGACCAACCCCCGCATCCATTTCCGGTTCCATCGCACCGAGGCTGATGGAAAACCGATCGTCATCCTGGAAATCCCCCGGGCGTCCAACAAACCGGTCAGTTTCAGCGGACAGGAATTCATCCGCGTCGGCTCCTACAAGAAGAAGCTCAAGGATTTCCCCGAAAAAGAACGGGCCTTGTGGCGCATCTTCGATGCCGTTTCTTTCGAGGATTTGCCGGTCGCCGAGTGCGTGTCCGACGAAGAGGTATTGCGTTTGCTCGACTACCCGGCCTATTTCGAACTGACAAACCAGAACCTGCCCGCAAATCGCGCTGGAATCCTTGGCCGGCTGAACGATGACGGCATGATTCGCACGTACGAGGCCGGCGGCTGGAATATCTCCAACATGGGAGCAATTCTTCTGGCCAAACGCCTGGATGATTTCAAAACTCTCAAACGAAAAGCGGTTCGGGTCATCGTCTACAAACACACCAGCAGGCTGGAAACGGTTCGCGAACAGGTCGGTGGCAGGGGTTATGCAGCAGGCTTCGAAGGGTTGATCGGGTATATCAACAATCTATAGCCCAGCAATGAAGTTATCGGACAGGCTTTGAGGCGAGACGTACCAGTCTATCCCGAATTGGCGGTACGCGAGCTCGTGGCCAACGCTATCATTCATCAGGATTTTTTCATTCGCGGTTCAGGGCCAATGATCGAGATTTTTTCCGACCGTATGGAAATTACCAACCCGGGTATTCCTCTGGTCAGGACGGAACGGTTTCTGGACAGCCCGCCCCGATCGCGCAACGAGGCCTTGGCCTCCTTTCTGCGCCGGGCCGGAATCTGCGAGGAACGGGGCAGCGGCATTGACAAGGTGGTTTTTCAGACCGAACTGTATCAATTGCCGGCGCCCCTGTTTGAAGTGGCCGAGGAACACACCCGGGCGCTGCTTTTTGCCCCAAAACCCCTGAGGGAAATGGAAAAAGACGACCGGGTAAGGGCCTGCTACCTTCACGCGTGCTTGAAATATGTCAACCGGGAATTCATGACCAACGCCACGTTGAGGGAACGGTTCGGGATTGATCCCAAAAACAGTGCATTGGCTTCACGGATCATTCGGGACACCGTCGAGCAGGAGCTGATTCGCCTCAGTGATCCAGATTCATCTCGCAAGCATTCAAAATATATCCCATTTTGGGCTTGAGCCCCACGAGACGGTTTATTTGATGGTTATTTGATTCAGGGGGCTGAAGCAATCGGAATAAAGGCTGGCATGTAGTTATAACTATCTGAAAATACTTATTTTGAATGTTTTTGACCTTGTCGGGTTTATTTGACGGCTATTTAATCGAGCCGACCGGAAACCCATGAAAACAACCTCCGGAAAGGCCTTTGAGACCCACGTGGAGGAAGTCCTGGTTCAAGGAAGCGGGCATCCCGGCACCAACGCCGAATGGGATGTGGAGAGGGCAGCGGGACGTTATGGTAAGTTTGTTAAGTAATTCTTCAATGAATTGAATTTATATGATTTATCAACATCGTCATATTGTCGCGCTGCTTCCCTGAATCCAAAAACACCGCAAGCCAAGACCATTATTGGAAGAAATATGACAACCCAATCATTTCCCCTGCAACTGCAAAACGGCCATCTCTTCATCGGGATCAGCGGTCAGACATTTCTTCTCGACACTGGCGCTCCAAGCAGTTTTGGAACCGATTCATCTGTAACCCTGCATGGCAAGACATTTGATCTGCCCTCCAGTTATCTGGGGTTGACCGCAGCAAACCTGTCTGATCTGGTCGGATATCCGGTATCCGGCATTTTTGGCGCGGATATCCTCAACCGGTTCGATGTGTTGATTGACTGCCTCTCCGGGAGAATTTCCTTTGCCACAGAACAGATTGAATTTCCGGGAAATACTCTTTCGACAGATGAATTCATGGGAATACCGGTCATTGATGTGACCATTGCAGGCGTACCCCACCGGATGTTTTTCAACATCGGCTCCCGATTTCCCAACATGGGAAGTATGGCCAATTTTTATCCGGGCTTTGGTGTACTCACCCATCGCGGAAATGAAACACCTTCATGGATCGCATTGACCGGTCTTTGACGAATTCTCCGATTTTTGATACGAATAAAATCAACAGGAATTGATTCCATGATCGATGCAATGAGGCAAAAGATTGCAACCGGACAATATGAATATTCAAGACATGCGGTTGATCAGGCTATCAAAAGGCGAATTGCCGTTCACGAGGTAACCGAGGCCATCGAATCCCAGTGTCTCATCATTGAAGATTATCCGGATGACAAGTACGGACCAAGCTGTCTGATATTTGGCGTTACAAAGGCAAAACGTCCACTGCATATTCATTGCAGCTATCCAGACCGGCCACTGGTTAAAATCATAACGGTTTATGAGCCAGATAACGATCTATGGATCGACTATCGGGTCAGGAGGAAGACATGATTCAAAACGCAATCAAAGAAACATGTATAGACCAGCACGTCACATATACCCTTGAAATGGACGGAAAGTTCTATATCGTAGAGCATGTTCCGGCCCGGGTATGCATGGAGACCGGGGAACAGTATTTTACACCGGAGACGGTTGAAAAATTACAGAAGATCATTTGGGGACAAAAAAAGCCGGTCAAGATGATTGAAACCCCTGTTTATGAATTCGAGTTGGCGGCTACAGATTCCTAAGGAACTGGAATTAAATCAGTGTGGCGCCGGGACCCAGGCAAGTCCGTTAAGTAAATCGACAACATATTGATATCATATAAAATATCAACACCACCATATTGTCGCACTATTTCCCTGATCTGAAAAACATCGCAAGCCAACACCATCATTTGGAAAAATATGACAACCCAATCATTTCCCCTGAAACTGCAAAACGGCCATCTCTTCACCGGGATCAGTGATCAGACGTTTCTTCTCGACACCGACGCCCCAACCCGTTTTGGGACAGATTCGTCTGTTACCCTGCGTGTCAGGATATTTAATCTGCCATCGACGTATCGGGGGCTGAGCGCATCCAGTCTGTCGAATCTGGTTCAAAATCTGATCACCGGCATACCGGACGTGGATATTGTCAACCAGGGGGTGCATCCACTTTTATGGGATGCAATGCAGAAACCAACCTGCTCAGTGGCATGGCTGACAGAACCGGGGCTAATGGTATGAAACCGAAACATTCCTACCAGCCGCCTTATACAATCACTTCAGCCATTTTGAACCTGGTGGCAGGTATCAGTGAGGCTTTCGGGCGTTTCACCGTGCTTGAGGATATGGCAACGTCGCTGCGACTTCGACGTGTCAATCGCATTCGCACAATTCGGGGTTCACTGGCCATCGAAGGAAACACGATGAGCGAAGAACAGATAACCGCAATCATGGATGGCCGTCGGGTCATTGCGCCGCCCCGGGAAATTCAGGAGGTTCGCAACGCCATCGCCGCCTATGACCGTTTCACACAGTGGCGGCCGGAAAATGAGGCAAATCTGCTGGAGGCGCACCGAATCCTGATGGCCGGATTGATTGACGAGATTGGCGTTTATCGGGATGGCGGCGTGGGGGTGTTGGCGGACAATCAGGTGATCCATATGGCGCCTTCGGCAGTCCGTGTTCCTGAACTGATGGGGGATCTCTTTCGGTGGCTGGCAGATACGGACGCACATCCGCTGATCACCGGTTCGGTGTTTCACTACGAATTCGAGTTCATTCATCCTTTCGCTGACGGAAACGGCCGAATGGGGCGGTTGTGGCAGACCCTGATACTGACACAGTGGAATCCGTTGTTTGCTGACATCCCTGTCGAGAGCATGGTCCATGAACATCAGGCGGCGTATTATCAGGCACTGCAGGACAGCACCAGCCGGACAGACTCTGCCGCCTTCATCGAATTCATGCTCAGAATGATTCTGGATGCCGTGACAACTGCCGCCCCCCAAGTTGCCCCTCAAGTTACCCCCCAAGTCAGTCGGTTGCTGGTTCATATCCGTGGCGAAATGAGCAGTGAAGCCCTGCAAAACGCACTCGAATTACAGGATCGAAAATCGTTTCGTGAGCGGTATCTCAAACCGGCGATGACGGATGGATGGATTGAAATGACCATCCCTGACAAGCCCAACAGCCGTTTGCAGAAATATCGCCTGACAAACAAAGGCCGTCAATGGCTGCACCAGCGTGAAGGATGATACGCCGCAACTCAAAACCATCCTTGAAAAAAAAGTAAACATGGATGATATAAATGGATGATATATAAAGCGCGGCCAAAAGTCTGCTCAATGGAGAAGAAACCAATGTCACCAGCAGTCCTGAGAAAAGGGCCATACAGATTCTATTTTGTCAGCCACGATTTACAGGAACCACCGCATGTTCATATTGACAGGGATGCATTTTCAGCGAAATTCTGGATATATCCTGTAGCGTTGGCCTATAATCTCGGTTTTTCAGCCCGGGAACTCCGTAAATTGGAAGAAATTACATCGGAACACAAACAAGAATTATTGGAGGCATGGAATGATTACTTTGGAACCCAAGGCCGGTGAACGGATTGTTAATGTATGTGTCACGGATGATACCATCCGTGTCGATCTTCTTGACGGACGCACCATTACCGCACCCCTGGCATGGTATCCCCGACTGTTGCACGCAACACCGGCCCAACGGAAAAATTGGCAACTTGGGGGGGCTGGATATGGGATTCACTGGCCGGATATTGATGAGGACCTGAGCGTGAGAGGCCTTTTGCAGGGCGCTCCTGCCCCCCGTTTAGTGGCCGTTGCAGCATAAAATTTGCGAAATCCGAAATGGGGTCGGACCACAGTAATTGTCGGCAATTAAAAGAAAAATATTACAAATCAATGCATAAAATGGTCTTAATCCAACATTTTTGAATCCCAAAAGATGCGTTTAAGAGATTAAAACCCAACATGAACATCCGGCGGGCAAGCTTCAGATGTTCTCATTAGGCAATGAGATGAAGAAATATTGATTTCTCGGCTTGTCATAATTATCGTAAAAAACAGAGAAGTGTGATTTAAAAACCAAGATAGGAGGAGTTTCCAATGGACAAACCGTATCAAGCGATGCCCGATATCGATGTTCTTCCTGCCCATTTTCCGATTCCCGGAGCGGGATTCCTTCCGGTCAATGCCTTCGTCATCAAGGCGAAGGAGCCTGTTCTCGTTGATACGGGAACGGGTATAGACAGCGAAGCGTTTATGAAGGCTCTCAAGTCAGTCATCGACCCGCGAAACTTGAAGTGGGTGTGGCTCACCCACGATGATGCGGATCATACCGGTAACCTTCAACAGATCCTTGAAGCAGCTCCCAATGCACGACTTGCAGCGTACTCCTTAGCTGTGCTGAGGATGAGCACGGCTTGGCCGGTACCCATGGATCGGGTTTACTGGCTGAATCCGGGAGACAGTATTAATGTGGGGGATCGTAAGCTAACCGCCGTGAGACCTCCCCTGTTCGATAACCCGACTACCATCGGCGTCTATGATGACAAATCAGAGGCTTTCTTTTCTGCTGATTGCTTCGGCGCCATCATTCAGGTACCGGCGCAAACTACCGATGATGTTGCCGATGGGGATCTGGCTCAAGGCATGGCGGGCTGGGCCAGCTTGGACAACCCATGGGTTCATATGGTTAAGCCGAGCGAATTCAGTCAAGCGCTGGACAGAATTCGTCAGATTGCCCCGAAGATGATCCTATCGGCACACTTACCACCGGCAACAGGAAAAACCGAAAAGTTTCTGGATTTGCTTGCGACGGTTCCACCTTCCACACCCTCTGTTGCTCCAAACCAGACGGCACTGGAGCAAATATTAGCTCAGACGCGCAGAGCGGGCACCGGTGCGCTGGAAAGTCCGTTAAGTAAATCTTCAACAGATTGAATTCATATGATTTATCAACATGGTCATATTTTCGCACTACTTCCCTGATCCGAAAAATGCCGGGCCAATTGGTGACGCCTATGTTTTTATGCGTTATTCTGAATTTCGATCAAACCCATTTTCTCATTCACTGAGAGGGGAACGACCTAAATAAACAAAGGTCACTTGAAGCAAAAGATGTTATTCAAAATATGGGCCTCAAAAACCTCTTGAACAGGCCTTTTTGGCCCCAAAAAGATACTTTCGGCGTATCGCCACCAGTATATCCTTACAAATTGTTATTCATGTTGACAATTTGTAAAATATGCCTTATTCCCCAGCTATGATAGAAAGAAACCTCTCCCCAAAACTAAAGTCGTTGGCCGAACAATACCCTGTTGTGACGCTCACCGGCCCCCGACAGTCCGGTAAAACAACCTTGGTCAAATCTGTTTTCCCGGACTGGGGCTATGTCTCCCTGGAAGAACCGGATATGCGCCAGTTCGCCTCAACTGATCCCAGAGGCTTTATAGATGCTTATCCAAGGCGTTTTGTCCTGGATGAAGTACAGCGAGTGCCTGATCTCTTTTCATACATTCAGACCCATGTGGATGACATTGGAGAACAGGGCGTTTATGTCCTGACCGGTTCCTCCAATTTCGGGTTGATGGAAGGGATCAGTCAGTCATTGGCCGGAAGAGTCGCCATCCTGGAGTTGCTTCCCTTTTCTTTTTCTGAGCTGGAACAGGCTGGTCGACTGCCGGGTTCCATTGAAGAATGCATGTTTACCGGCGCCTATCCAAGAATCTATGACATGAATCTTGAACCTTCACAGTGGTATTCGAATTATGTGGCAACCTATCTGGAAAGGGATGTACGCCAAATCAAAAATGTAACAGACCTATCGGTATTTCAACAATTCCTGAAGATGTGCGCCGCGCGGTCCGGACAGGTCCTGAACCTTTCCTCGTTGGGGAATGATTGTGGTATCAATCACAATACAGTCAAGTCATGGCTCTCTATCCTTCAGACAAGCTATATCGTGTATCTATTAAGACCACATTTTAAAAATTTCAACAAAAGACTGATCAAAAGCCCGAAGCTCTATTTTTATGATTCCGGTCTTCTCTCCTATCTCTTGGGGGTTTCCTCACCGGATATCCTGAACATTCACAGCCATAGGGGGTATCTCTTCGAGACATGGGTGATTTCCGAACTGCTAAAAGGCAGGATGAACCGTGGGCTCAAGGAAAACATCTATTTCTGGCGTGACAATGTGGGACATGAAATCGATTGTATCGCAGAAAAGGGTGACAGATTGCTTCCTATTGAAATTAAATCCGGAAAGACCATTTCAACGGATTTTTTCAAAGGTCTCAGATTTTACACTGAGCTTTCTCAAGATATCGCTGTTCAGCCGACCGTTGTCTACGCAGGGGCGGCGGATCAGCCGAGAAAAGACGCAAATGTTTTGAGCTGGAAATCCTTCGGAAAATCAATCCCGGGTGACATATAGTGGTGGGTAGCGGCATTCTTTAAAATATCAATCGAAAAACAAATAATCAATTGGTGAGAGCGTGCCATATATTTCAAGATGAAAATCATCACCGATTTCATTGCAGCCTGTGTTATCATGAGAAAGATGTCTCCTCTGTCGTTTTATGTCAACTGATGAAAATACAGGCAACCCCTGTTCGAATAAACCGGAGAAACGCTGCTTATGACCTTGTCCAAAAACCCTGCGCCTGTCGAATTCGATCAACGGATTCAGGAACCGGAGCCAGCAGCGTCTGATTGTAGAAGGGCTGAAAAGACGCTGCTGGAGGATCTGAGAGAAGAACGAGACAGGGCGTTTCAATGTCTTGATATAGCCGGAACGATGATTTTAGGATTGGATACGGCTGGTGACGTCAGTTTTGTGAACAAAAAAGGGTGCCAGATTCTGGAGAAAAATGAAAATGAAATTGTCGGTGTAAACTGGTTCGATAATTTCATTCCAAAAAGAATACGACATGAAAAAAAAGAATGTTTCAACAGGATAATCAATGGTGAAATTGAAACTTTCGAGCATGCTTACGGATATGTCATCCTGGCTTCGGGCAAGACGGAAAAATGCATGTCCTGGCATAACGCGCTGCTGAAAGATTCACACGGCAACATAATCGGCACGCTCAGTTCCGGTGAAGACATCACCGAGCGCAGCCGGATGGAGGATGAGCTGGCGCAGTACCGCGAACATCTCGAGAAGATGGTCGATCAGCGAACTGCCGAATTGCAGCGCGAAATCACCGGGCACAAACAGACTGAGGACAAACTGCGCCGGATAGCTGAACGACTGGAACTGGCACAACAGGTGGCCAGGGCAGGGGTGTGGGAATGGGATATTGAAATGGATCGCATCGAATGGTCGGCCCATATGTTTGATCTCTTCGGACCGGATTCCATGAAAGACACCGTTTCTATGGAGTCATGGAAAAGCAGGCTTCATCCACACGATCGTGACATGTTCTGCAGTCAAATCACATGTGCGCTGAAGGAGCAAACGCCCCTGAGCTGCGATTATCGGATTGAGCTGAGTGACGGGCGGATACGCTGGTTAAATATCGTTGGGCAATGCAAATATGATAAACAGGGCCACCCTGTCCGGATGACCGGTATCTGCATGGACATCAGTGACCGCAAGAAGAAAGAGGAGTTAATCCAAGACAGTGAGCAGCGGTTCCGTGCGGCATTCATGGGAAATCCGGTGGCCGCATGCATCACCACGTTTCAGGACGGCGTCTGGATTGATTCCAACCAGGCGGAGCTGGACTTGTTCGGATACGCATCTGAAGAAATCATCGGAAATAGTGCACTGGAAATGAATCTTTGGGTCGATCCGGCTGATCGGCAACAGATCGTATCAGCGCTAGACCGGGGAGAACAGGTGCGAAGTCAAGTCGTTCCGCTTCGACGCCGGGACGGCGGATTGATACTGGGATCTGTATCGGCCACAGCGCTGACATTAGAAGATGGGGTGAAACAAATTCTGTTCGTCACCGAGGACATCACCGCGCGAAAGCAGGCTGATGAAAGGATAAAGGCTGCCTTACAGGAGAAAGAGGTTCTGCTCCGGGAGGTCCACCACAGGGTCAAGAACAACATGCAGGTGATCAGCAGCCTGCTTTACCTCCAGGCCATGAGGCCGGGGAATGAGCCGGCACAGCATGCCCTGTTCGAAAGCCAGCAGCGCGTCATTGCCATGGCCATGGTCCATGAGGTGCTCTATAACAACCAGAACATGGCTGCCATTGACCTTTCAGACTATCTGAAGCGTCTTGTCAATCAACTGCAGGCCGTTTACAGGAACCGTGCGGATATACGGATTGCTATGGAGGCGGATAAAATCGAAGTGGATATCAGCCAGGCGATGCCCTGCAGCCTGATTCTCAATGAACTTATTACCAATGCGTTCAAGCATGCCTTCCCGGATGGAAGAAACGGGACGATCCATATCACGCTTTCCCTGGCCCGTGACAGAGATGTTGTATTGGCGGTAAGCGACAACGGCGTGGGATTCACCCTGGATCAGGACCCGTCGAATCCGATCTCTTTGGGGCTGAAATTGGTCCAGAGATTAGCAAAGCGGCAGTTGAAAGGAAACCTGGAGTTGACCACCGAAGGCGGAACTTCTGTGACACTCACTTGGCGGTTGCCTGACAGAAAAGGACAAAATTCATGAGCATGAAAATTAGGGGGTCAATTGGGGACGTCTATGTTTTTATGCGTTATTCTGAATTTCGATCAAACCCATATCATCCAGTATGAGATTTTTAAATATAACTTATTAAATTAGTTATAAAATAACGCATTAAAAGCATGAACGTCCCCGACATCATGGAAAATGCCTTCCGCCGAAATGCATGCCCCCACTGAATAAGGTCTCCTGCATCACAGAAGGCAACCGCCGCATCGTCTATCCGCCATCCATTGCCGAAGAAGAAATTGAATACCCGGTTGACGCCCGGTCGCGTAATCCGGAGCATCAAACCGGCTCCAGAATATTCCGGGCATTATTTTCGATATTTCAATAATTGGATTTGTTTTGAATTCCGATTTTTGATATTCGGAGTATGTTTGAACAGACATTTTGTTTCTGTCTGCCACATCTGAACGAAAAACCGTTTTATCAAAAACCCACCTGGCCATCCTGCTTTTCGGTATTTCCGGGATCGACTGCCGGTGGTATGAGAATGGGCGGCACATTTTTTTGAACCAGTGACCCGGATAAAATTCATGACTGTTTCATAAAGCTTACCAGACAAAAATTTTGGGTGCATAATCTGAAAAGCTGAAAAAATCTATCATTTCAAATTGGGGGAAAAAGAATGCCTGTTAAAAAAATGACTGTCTTTTTGATGTGTTTCATTGCCATGCTGGGATGTGTTACAGTTATAAACTGCCTCTCCAAGGAAACTTCGACGCCACCGGTTACATCAACCGCCAAACCGGATCATGCCAGATATGGTGGAACCATCACCGTGGCCTGGAATCTGGCTCCGGCTCACCTGGATGCCAACAAGTCCACGGCCAGCGAATATGGTGCGGTGGGTTACAATATTTTTGAAGGCCTTTTTGAGCCGAATGCGGCCCAGATTGCCACACCCCATCTGGCAGAAGGCGTCAAAATTGAAAACGGCGGCAAAACCTATCTGATCCAATTGCGCAAGGGCGTCAAATTTCACAATGGCAAGGAGATGGATGCCGAAGATGTCATTGCCTCTTTCACCCGGTGGATCGAGAACAATGGGGGCGGAAAAATGGTTGCCCCCTATTTTGAGACCATTACCCGTGGGAGCAACCCGTATGAGGTCATCATCAGTCTGAAACAGTTGTATGCACCGTTTCTGAACATCCTTGCCTCCAATGTTGGCAACCAAAAAATGTTTGTCATGCCCAAGGAATCGGTGGAGGCTGCCGGCAAAAACCCCATCGACAATCCGGTGGGTACCGGCCCCTATAAACTGGCCGGATTTATTCCCGATCAATATGCCAAGCTGGTCCGCTTTGACGGATATGTTCCGGTCAAGACGCCGGCATCATTCATGGCCGGGGAAAGGAAGGCTTATGCCGATGAGATCATTTATAAATTCGTTCCAGAAGAGGCGGTCAGAATCGCCGGGGTCCAGAGCGGGGAATTTGATTTTGCCGTTCAGGTAACCAATGATCAATACCCGATTCTGGCAGGCGATCGCAATGCAGAACCACTCATTGTGCCGGAAACCATGGAGCATTTCCTGATTTTTAACGGGGCACAGCCACCTTTTGACAACATCAAGGCCAGACAGGCGTTGAATTATTGTCTCAATATCGACATGATCGCCATGGCCACCAGCGGTGACCCGAAGTTCTGGACCGTGGATCCGTCCTACATGATCAGGGCCAGTGCCTGGTATACACCAAATGTCGGAAAAGGCATCTACAATACGGTTGATCTTGAAAAAGCCAAACAACTCCTGAAAGAATCCGGCTATACCGGCACACCCATTGTCATCCTGTGCAGTTCTGCCGATACGGTCTCGGTCCAAGCTGCCCAGGTGGTGAAGGCTCAGGCAGAGGCAGCCGGTTTCAGGATGGATGTTCAGGTTTACGACAGACCGACAGCGGTGGGGATTCGCTCCAAAAAGGAAGGCTGGCACATTTTCCCGTGCGCCTTTATCGCCTCCAACCCGGATCCTCAGGTCTTTGGTGCCTGGATGGGAACCAACCGCTGGATCACCAACTGGGATGATGCGGATTCCCGAAAAATGGATGACCTGTTTGCCCGGATGATGATCGAAATCGATCCGGTCAAACGGCTGGAAACCGTCAGGGAATGGAACCAGGAAATTTACAGGACCCTGCCCTATATCAAGCTCCACAACTACAGCGTTCTTCATGCCAATGCCAAAACACTGAAGGGTCTGGAAGCGCATCCAAGAATCATGTTCTGGAACACCTGGAAAGAAAACAAATCGGCCAATTAGAACGCGCAGGCATGATTCATTCGAACCAAAAGTCCACAAAATGATTCTGCCTCAAAAAATCTCCCTGACCAGCCCTGTTTCCGGGGTCTGACCAGGGAGTTTTGCTGCCTGTCGGTCAGTCCCTGATGAATGCCCGTGTGCGTGCAGCCTTCGTGCAGAGCATCCGTCAGACAGTCGGGCGGGGACATTCTGGAATGCCGACATATCGGAATGCCGGAATACCGACATATCGGCATTCCGACATTCCGGCATATCGTGCAGAACAGCCGTCGGACAGTCAGGCGGCCTCACTACCATTTTCACGGTAAACGATCATGATCAAGAGCTTGCTCACCCCTATATATGAAAATGCTGGGCTACCGTCATTCCGGGCTTGACCCGGAATCCAGGCGGTATGACTGAAATGCTGCTGGGCGGCATTCAGCTTGGCCGCTTCTGGATTCCTGCGTTCGCAGGAATGACGGATGATTTGTATTTTCACGGTAAATGTATAGAGATTCCGGTTGACTCGGAGACAACTGCATTTGTTCAACTTCATTGTCAGACGATTGATCCTCCTGATTCCCGTCCTGCTGATCGTGGCGGTTGTCGCCTTTCTGACAACCCATATCATGCCCGGAGATCCGGTTATCCTGGTACTTGGAGATTTTGCGCCACAGGAACAGATCGATGCCATGCGGTTACAACTGGGCCTGGATCAGCCGCTTTACGTGCAGTTTATCATGTGGGTCCGGCGCATCCTCCATGGAGATCTGGGTCAGTCGCTGTTCCTGAACATGCCGGTGACCCGGGCGATTATGGGCAGAATGGAACCCACCCTGCTATTGGCACTGATTGGTCAGAGCCTGGGTATTTTGATCGGGGTTCCATTAGGAATCATGGCTGCAGTCAGACATCGCACCTGGATCGACCAGGGTTCCATTGGCATTTCCCTGATCGGCATTTCCATGCCAAGCTTCTGGCTGGCCCTGATTCTGATCATGATTTTCAGCGTCGAGCTGCATCTCCTGCCCTCCTCCGGATACCGGTCTGTTGCAGAAGCGGGCTTTGGCGCAATCAAATATCTTGTACTGCCCGGTGTAACACTGGGATTCATGCAAAGCGCCATCATTGCCCGGATGACCCGCAGTTCCATGCTGGATATCCTGAATCAGGACTATATCCGAACCGCCAGAGCAAAAGGCCTGGCCGAGAATGTGGTTGTCCTGCAGCATGCGCTGCGCAATGCACTCATTCCCGTGGTGACGGTCATCGGCTTCAGCATGGCAGTTTTGCTGGGAGGCACCTGGATCGTTGAGACCCTTTTCAACATTCCCGGCACCGGGGCCCTGGCCATTACCGCGATCATGCGACGCGATTATCCCATCATTCAGGGAAGCATGATTTTTACGGCAGGCGTCTATGTACTGGTCAATTTGCTGGTGGATATCAGTTATGCCATCATCAACCCCCGCATCAAGTATCATTAAGGAGGTGTCTGTCCTGGATGGCCTGAAAAAAGAGATGAAAGGGATAATCAAAAACCGTTATATGGTCATCGGCGGCTTTCTGATTTTTATTTTTGTTTCCATGGCCCTGTTTTCACCATGGCTTGCCAGAGTCGATCCCCTGGCCATCGATCCGGTCAACCGACTGCGCCCCCCGTCATCTGCACACTGGATGGGTACGGACGAGTTGGGACGGGATATTTACAGCCGCGTGGTCTATGGCTCCCGAATCTCCATCCAGATCGGGTTTCTGGTGGTATTGCTATCAACCGTCTTTGGTACCATCGTTGGTTTGTCAGCCGGGTATTTCAAACGGGTGGACACCATTGTGATGCGGATACTGGATGGATTGATGGCCTTCCCCGATATCATCATTGCCGTTACCCTGGCCGCCATTTGGGGCTCGGGCAAGAGTACGCTTGTTTTGGCCATGGTCACCGCCTATTTTCCGCGCATGACCCGGACAGTGAGGGCCGCAGCCATCAATGTCTGTGATCTGGAATATGTGGAATCCGCAAAGGCCATCGGCTGTACCAGCCTGTACATCATCCGGAATTACATCCTGCCCAACAGCCTGTCACCCATTATTGTACAGGCTGCTTTCATCTTTGCCGCAGCCGTATTGAGCGAGGCGGCACTGAGCTTTTTAGGTGTCGGCATCCGGCCGCCCACCCCCACCTGGGGAGGGATGGTCAGCCAGGGACGCACCTTTATTGTCATCGCCCCGTGGGTGATCATTTTCCCCGGCATTGCCATTGCCATGGCGGTTTTGGGACTGAATCTTTTGGGTGACGGCCTCCGGGATCACATGGATCCCCGGTTGAAAAAATAAAACATGACCCATCTCCGACCGATAACGCACCCACAGTCTTTATCTTGAAAGCTATATATCCGGCGGAACGGAATGCAATGGAAAACCTGCTGCAGGTAACGGATCTGAAAACATATTTTTATACCAGTGACGGCGATGTGCCGGCTGTGGACGGCGTGTCCTTCCATATCCGGAAAGGGGAGACACTGGGTCTGGTGGGCGAATCCGGCAGCGGCAAAAGCATCACTGCATTAAGCCTGCTCCGTTTGATTCCGGACCCGCCGGGAAAAATCATTTCCGGAGAGATCTGCTATGAGGGTGAGAGTCTTCTGGGAAAAACTGATCCGGAAATGAGAAAAATACGTGGCAACAAAATTTCCATGATTTTTCAGGAACCGATGACATCACTCAATCCGGTTTATACCATTGGGTATCAGATTCGGGAAGTATTGATGCTCCATCAGGGGTTGACCCGGAAATCCGCCCGGGAAAAGGCCATCGGGCTGCTGCAATCCGTGGGATTTGCCATGCCGGAGCAACGGATTGAACATTATCCGCATCAACTGTCCGGCGGAATGCGACAGCGCGCCATGATCGCCATGGCCCTCTCCTGCCAGCCCGGACTCTTGATAGCCGATGAGCCGACCACGGCCCTGGATGTGACCATCCAGGCTCAGATTCTGGATATCATGAAAGAGCTGAAGGAAAGAACCGGGATGTCCGTCCTGCTGATTACCCATGATTTGGGCGTTGTTTCCGAAATCGCGGACAGGGTGATCGTCATGTATGCCGGTCAAATTGTCGAGTCGGCCAGTGTGGATATGCTGTTCAGTGACCCAAAACACCCCTATGCAATGGGCCTGCTCCAGTCCATACCCCGAATTGACGTTGACCTGGACCGGCTGTATGTAATCAAGGGGGTGATTCCCAAACCCACGGATTATCCCAAAGGCTGCCGCTTTCACCCCCGTTGCGACATGGCTTGGGACAAGTGTTCCCGGCTGGAACCGGCCCTGGAGGATCTGGGCCATGACAGACAGGTCCGCTGCTGGCTGTATTCGCCACAGGTTTCAGGATAAAGATTTTGAGCGCGTTTTTTTATAAGTCCATGATTTTTTACACCCCATCATGGCGCAAACAGGAAAGGCATGAATGCATAACCAGCGGGATGATGTGATTCTGGAAGTATGCAATCTGGTCAAATACTTCCCCATCACCGGAGGCTTTTTTTCCCGAACCACGGGAAACGTGAAGGCTGTTGACGGGATCAGCTTTTTTATCCGGTACGGAGAAACACTGGGAATTGTCGGGGAAAGCGGTTGCGGCAAATCCACAACAGGCCGGGTGATTTTGCGGCTGGTTGAACCCACGAGCGGGCAGGCTTTTTTTGAGGGTGAAGATGTGTTTACCTTAAACAGGGACGGGGTGAGGAACCTGCGACAAAAGATGCAGATCATTTTCCAGGACCCCTATTCCTCCCTGAATCCGCGGATGACCGTGGGAGAACTGGTCGGAGAGCCCCTGAAGGTGCATGGCATTCTGAATTCATCCGGCAGGAGAATCAGGGTCAATGAACTGCTGGCGGTTGTGGGGCTGGATGCCTATCACGCCAACAAATACCCCCATGAATTCTCCGGCGGCCAGCGGCAGCGGGCCGGCATTGCCAGGGCACTGGCACTGAACCCCAAACTGATCATTTGCGATGAGCCTGTTTCGGCCCTGGATGTGTCAATTCAGAGTCAGATTCTCAATCTGCTCAGGGATTTGCAGCAGGAATTTCATCTTGCCTATATGTTCATTTCACACAACCTGTCGGTGATCCGGCACATCAGTGATCGGGTGTGTGTCATGTATCTGGGGAAAATGCTTGAAATGGCGGATACAAAAAGCCTTTTTGCCAACCCGCAACATCCCTACACCGTATCCCTGCTGTCTGCCATACCGGACATGGATCGGGCGTTGAAACGCAAACGGATTATATTGAAAGGCGATGTCCCCAGCCCGGTGAATGTACCATCGGGTTGCCGCTTTCATACCCGTTGCCCTTATCAGTTTGACCGGTGCCGTGATGTCGAACCCTGTCTGGACGATATTGGCAATGAACATTTTGTGGCCTGCCATTTAATGGGTATTCAATGAATGCGATTACAGAAAAAGCGATACAATCGAGGAGGCAGTCAATGAAAAAGCTGTTATGCAACATGACATTTATCGATGGCAACGGGGGAACACCCCTTCAACAGGCCGGCATGCTGATTGAAGACAACAAAATCCGTCATATCGGTCAGGCCAGTGATTTTTCGCCTGATCCGGAAACTGAAATCATAGACTGCCAGGGGAAAACCATTATTCCGGGCCTGATCAACTGCCATGTTCATCTGACCGCCGAACCCTATTCCTGGGATCGCGTCAGGGATGAATCCGAAACACGAATGGCCCTGCGCGGTGCCAAACACATGCAGATGTTATTGAAATCGGGTGTTACGTTTGTGAGGGACCTGGGTGCGCCCGGTCACATCAACATCCAGTTGAAAAAGGCTCTGGAAGACGGGCTGATCACGGGTCCGGACATTCTGTCCAGCGGCCGGCCCCTGTGCATCACCGGTGGTCATGGCTGGTTTTCCATGTCGCGGGAATGCGATGGAAGGGATGAATTCATCAAGGCGGCCAGGGAACAGATCCGGGCTGGCGCCGACCTGTTGAAGGTGATGCCCACCGGTGGCTATGCCCGTCCAAAAATGAAGGTCAATCATGTGATCATGCCCGATTCTCCACAGATGACAGGTGCGGAAATCACTGCCGTGGTAGAGGAAGCACATCAGCGGGGCATAAAAGTGGCTGCCCATTGCAACGGACTGTCTGGCGTATGGCGGGCTGCCCAGGCCGGAGTTGACTCCATTGAACATGGTCAGTTCAATGATGTCAACCAAACAGGTGTGCGGGAAGCACTGGAAATGATGTCGAAAAAGGGAATTGTGCTGGTGCCCACCCTGTCCGCCTTTTTCAAGAACTACAACAAGGCAGAGGTGATCGGCGACTATCAGTCTGTGCTGGACAGCTTTGCGCTGGCCCGGGCCAGCGGGGTAAAAATTGCCATGGGCAATGATTCCGGATGCCCGTTTGTGGGGCATGAAACCGCAGCCATGGAAATCCGGCACATGGTGGAAGCAGGGATGCCCCCCATGGAAGCCCTTCTGACATCCGGCAAGGTGGCGGCAGAACTTCTGGGAATCGACAGGAGTTTTGGCACCCTGGAGAAAGACAAATTTGCCGATTTTCTGATTCTGAATGACAATCCGCTTCAGAATATCAATACATTGTCCGAGATATACCAGGTTTTCAAGGGAGGGTGTCCGGCAGGCTGAACCAAAGCCTTTCAAGGTCCAAGTGGTCATCAAGCGTTCACGCGACAATCAACCCGCGTTCCACCATGAAATGGCGGGAGGATTGCGCAACGGCAGCCGTTTGTAGGTATATTTCGAATATCCCACCATCATTGCGCCATAGGACTGGTGTCCTTCGGGAAGTGCAAGGGCGTTGATCAGGGGCGGAAAGCTCAGCGAGGCGGCCCAGAAATATCCGGCCCAGCAGGTGCCGAGTCCCATGGACACGGCTGCCAGTTCCAGGTAGGCCAGGGCGATACTGCAGGCGGCCGGAGCGGTCCGGTCCGTCTTGTCGGCATGCGCCACAATCAGGGCCGGAGCCCCGCGCAGGATCACATCGGTTCCGGCTTCCCAGCGATGAACCACCCGGTCCATGTGCAGATCTGCGGCAATCATCGGCTGATTTTCGATCATCCATCGCATCCAGTCGATGACGATGCCGGCCAGCTTCCGGAGTTGGGTTGCGCTGTCGATCACATGCCAGCGGGGGCTCTGGGAATTATGACCCGATGGTGCATGCGAGGCGATTTCGATAAGCCTGGTGAGTTCGGTTCGGGAAACCGGTTTGTCGCGATACGCCCGAATGGACCGCCGGCTGCGAAGAAACTGTTCGCACTGTTCCGGTGTCAACTGGAAGCCCGTTCGAACCGGCGGGCATTTCTCGGGTGCCATGTTCCGGTGAGACAGGCTGGCCGTGGGACACACCGCCACACAATGGCCGCAGGCGATGCACAGATTTTCGGCATCGGCACCGGGGACCGGAAACTTGCCCCGCTCAAAATCGATGATACCCACCGGGCAGACCGCGGCACACAGGCCGTCCTGGTTACATGTTTTTTCATTCACGAAAAATAACGGCATGTCCTATTTCCTTTCACTCGGTGAATCCTTTTTCCCTCATTTCCGCTGGTCTTTTGAACAGGGCCATGCCCGTCTTCATTCTTCGAAATCCCAGTTTTTCATAAAATGCTTCTTTTCCCGGGGCTGCGTACAAGATGACATTACCAAGGGGCAGCCGATCCAGGATATGTTGGATGATGGTCTTTCCAATGCCTTTTTTCTGAAATTCCGGGACGACGGCCACATCATAAATGGCTGACTGATAGGCATCGTCGGAAATGGCCCGGCCAAAACCGGCCAGTGTGCCTTCCGCATGGACAAATATGGTTACCGCACTGTTTTCAAATGCTTTTTGGTGCAGGGCAGGGTCATGATGCGCCATTCCGACCCGTTTCAGTGTTTCCGCCACCCGAATCCAGTTTACGCCGGAACAGTCGAACTCAATCTCTGTCTGCATCCGTGTCATCTTTCGGCACACATCCGTTGAATTGTTTGCCGCAACCGCCACAGATCAGTTCGCACGGATCTGAATTTTTGCCGCGCCGGGGTCTGAGAGGGGCCCGGCATTCCGGGCATTTGAGATCAGGAGGCGGAGAGCCGGTCTTTTGAAGGTCAGTCATCGATTTTGTCCTCCGCGGTGAAATCGGGATATATCAGTTTGGTTGTGTCAAAGCCCAATGATGCCGCTTTGCTTACAAGGGTTTCCAGCAGTTCCGGCTTCATTTCCGGGCTTCTGGCCAGAATCCAGAAATAATCTTTGTCCGGTCCGCATACCAGTGCATGCTGATACCGGTCATGATCGAGATCAAAGACGATATATGAACCATAAAAGGGGCCAAAGAAGGACACTTTCAGGTGGCCCTGATCCGGTCCCTTGACGAAATAGCCTTTGCCCGTGGCCTCTTTCCATTTGTTTTCCGCGGCCGAATACCCCCGGTTGATCACCTCGATACCGCCGTCATCCCGCAACCGATAAACCGCTGTAACCCGTGTCAAGCCGCGTTCAAACGGATGATCCAGCCGGGCGATTTCATACCACTTTCCGAGGTATTTTTCCAAATTGAAATGATCGACGGGTTTCACGTTTTCCGGTATGCCGACACATCCCGAAAACAAACATATCAGAAGTACCAACAGTCTTTTCATCGATGAGGTATCCTTTTGGAAGATTCGGTTGCCGGAACGGCCGGTTGATTACCCCTTTCGATTCGGCTTTCCATAATAGCGCTCCCGGTAAGGTTCTTGAATGATCGGCCGGCACGGGATATTGTGCCAGGACATGGCTTCCTGAAAGGTCAGAATTCGGTCAAGGCGCCCCTGGGCCTGCAGGCGAAGATAAATCTGATGCCAGGCACAGGGAATTTCATCGGCTTCACTGATTTCGCACAATCCGTCATGGGAGCCGCCGCAGGGTCCGTTAAAGAGGCTTTTGGCACAGCGGGTGACAGGACAAATTCCGCCGGTATATCCCAGCACGCATTCACCGCAGGCTCTGCATCGTTCCTCATACAGCCCGACATCCCGGTCGATGCCGATGGCTACGGTATTGACGGCCGGGTAAACCGGTTTGTTCGGATACCGTTCGGCAAGCAACTGGGCCCCGGCCCCGCAGGCCATGGACAGAAACGCGTCATAATCCGCTGACAGGCCATCGAGTTCCTCCAGAAAGAGCGGGTTGCACTGACGTTCCACCGTATATCCCTCGGCGCGTGCCGCGTTCTTTTCCAGTCTGAGATGCAGATTCAGTTCGGTACAAAGAATCTGAACCTCCTTTTGTCCGCCCACCAGGCAGACGGATACACACCCGCCGCAACCCACATTGAGGATTCTTTGGTGGTGCCGAACGCATTCCAGTATTTCATTCATCGGTTTTCGTGTCGCTTTGACCATGCGATCGATTCCCATTCCGAAGCGTTTTCAAAATCCGGGACCACATTTTGAGACCGGCAGATGCGCCGCACCAGTGCGATCATCTCCGGAATATTGATTCCCAACGGGCAGTAGCACCGGGTACACAGCACACAACGTCGCCAGGCGATGTGACACATGGCTTCCAGCTCCTCGCGACGGACACGGCCTCTGTTTCGATAAAGTATCCCCAGCGTATGGATGAATTTATGGGACGGCATGTATTCAGGCATTCTGTTTCTGGCGACGTACAGAAAACAGCTCTCGGCACACAGTCCGCAATGGGCGCAGACCCGAAGCGCCATTCGCATGGCAAATTTGTGCTTTTCAAGGATGTTCCAGACGGCAGCCCTGTCGATATCCTCAGAAATCGATTCCGGGGCAATGATATCCGTCTGAATCACTTTTCCGGCCATGCCTACAGTCCCCTCTTTACGGCAAACGGCTCTTTGGGGTGGCAGTCGATGCACAAACGGGGGCCGCTCTCGCGTCCGGTTTTCCGGATTTGCGTGTGGCATCCCAGGCACTGTTTGTGAAAAACCGTCTGCAACTGACAGTTGGACTTGGGGTTGTGGCAGGTGATGCATTGGGCGGCAGGCGATCCCTCCTCGAGTGCTGTCGAATCCAATACATTTTGTTTGTTCTCGTACCGGTGATGACAGTCCAGGCAATCGAATTCGCTCATGTGCTTTCCATGAGAGAATCGCACGGGATACTGGCGCGAATGGCCGAATGCCTTGCTGTGATTCAGCAGAATCTCATCTGGCTGAGCCATCAGGGAGGCAGTCAGCATCAGCCCCGCAAGGGTCAGGTATGTCATGTATTTACAGAACGGCAACGCCACAATTACCCTTTTGATACATCATGTCCAGGTTCTGCGACCGGGTCCGAAACTCAACTCTCCGGCCAGAAATATCCGATTGATAAAAAACATGACCATGTGAATAAATTTGGTAAAGGGCACCGCAATCAACAGAACTTCCGCTGAAAGAATGTGACAGATGACCAGCGTCCGGTAATCAAACACGGCATGAACAGCCATAAATCCGGTCACAAAAGGAGCCAGTGCAATCCCCCATATCAGATAGTCATAGAGGGTTGTGATGACGCGAACCTGTCTGACAAAAAGCCGGCGCATCAAAAAGACCGCACCACACAAAAACACCACGCCACATAACCGGTCTGTATCGCGGTCGGAGAGAACATGCGGACAGAGGGTCACTCCCCACGCATGATCCATGATCGAATTGTGATGCAACAGAAAAATCGGAAGAATGAAAACGCATCCATGAAACAAGCCGGTACAGATGGCCATCAGGGGATGGACACCCAACAGCGAAGCCCGCCATGTCGCCAGCCTTGCCACCCATTTCTCTCTGGTTGGACGATGGTCCACTTTTCTGACATGTTCGGTAGGTGACAGCCGGATACGCGGTCGTCTGCGGCTATGGTTCAAAAAGCGTGCAATCTGGAATACCGTTCCGGAAATAAACACAAAAAAGGCGCACCAGGCCAATGGACCACGGACGAGGTCATACATGCGGGGGTACCATTCGCCACCGGTGAATCCGATGATTCATGGCTGAGAAAGATTTGAGCATTTTTGTGTCCCCTCGGTTTTATCCCGGATCATGGCCGAATTTGCGACCCTGAATTTGGGTAGCACATGTCATGGATGTCGTCAAGGACATTTCGGTCCCGATTCCGTGGCAGCCGAGGGCATCCAGCGTCCGGAATCGGTGCCGGATCCATCCGTGAATACAAGGCTTCCAGGTGCTCGATTATCCCGGCAGCCGGAAAACATTCGCTATCAGGACCGGTTTGCCCTCTTGACATGAGACGTAACCTGTTTTTATTTTATCATCAGATGGTTCCTTTTCCCAAAGCAAAAACAGGATCAGGATTTTCATCGATTCGACCGGTAAAAAGCCGAAATATGTTTCACCCTGCCCGATTTCATTCCGGATTGCATGTCCCGGTATGGCGGAATTCATGAGGCTTCGGTCACTGATAAACAGAAAGGAGGTTCACTATGACAGATACTATCCCTGACAAATCGGAAAATGTGGTCTGCTCCGGCAAAGATTGTCCGGAAGACGATCCTGTTTCACGATCGACATCCGGAGAGACGGAAAAAGATAAAAAACTGACGGATAAAGTGATGGATTTGTTTTGTCCGGATGATTACTGTGAAATTAATACGGCAACCCAAGCTCCGTAAGAATTGACGGCTGTCCGGAATGCGTTCCCGGTCAGCCGTTTTCTATATCCCCATTCAAATACTCTGCTTACCGTGAAAAAACACAACCGTTTTAGCATATCATTCCAGACGCCGGATGCGTCCATCTTCAACTGCCGTTATCACGCCGCGGCGCCTGATGGTGTCGACCACCAGTTCCCGCAGCGGGAGTCCTGTTTTGACAACTGGCCGGTTTGTAAAAACCGTGTAACTGTCGCCGCCCGTGGCCAGAAAATCGGTAATGGCGACGGTGTACACGGTTTCGGGTTGCAGCGGCTGGCGGCTTTGTCCGGTACGGACATTTACTGCCGATCGCTCCCGTACCTGGAAAGTCAGGCCAGAGACCTGCAAAAAGCCGCCGTCCTGATCCTCCTGTGACCTGCTGACCGATCGATGCAGTGCCTGCATGATTTCGGTTCCGGTCAATTCCGTCACCATCAGCTCATTGGCAAAGGGAATGGTTTTGAAGATATCCTCGACCGTCACCGGTCCCTGTTTGATGCTGGCGCGGATCGCTCCGGAATTGATCAGGGCGATTTGGGCACCCGTATAGTCCACCATGATGTCGGCAACAAAATTGCCAAGTGCGGTCTCCGCGTAGCGAATCTGTTTCCGCTCACCGTTCAGAAATGTACTCGCATGCCCGATCACTTCCCTGAACCGGCTGTCCATTTGCCCGGAATACGCGGCGACAATGGCGGCTACCTCCGGGTCTGGTGCGATCCGGTCGGTGACGGGAATATAGGCGTAATCCACCAGAACTGCCTTGTGGGAAACGGGATCGATCTGTAAATCGACCCGTCCCAGATATCGCCCTTTTTCAAAAGCCTGAAATATGGGAACATTGCCCACCTGCAGGCAGGGCGACAATAACAGATGCTCATGCCCGCCGATGATGGCGGCCAGTTCGGGCAGGACTGTGGCAATCTCCCGGTCGATCGGGTGGCGGTTGTGGGAAAGCAGTAACACCGGTCCGGAAAAGCGGTTCTGTTCATGAATCTGAAGAACGGCAGTTACCGGGTCGATGACCGCCAGTGTGGCCACATTGCTGGCCAGGGTGGTTGTCAGCAGTTCCCCGGTGGTAACACCGACGATGGTAACCGCCAGATCGTCCCTCAGGGAAATTGTCAGAAAGGATTGGCAGAGCTGCCTGTTGCCCTCTTTTTCCACAATGTTGGCGCTCAGGAAGGGGAAATTGGCCTGGTTCCGAAGTCGGTGAAAATTGTCAAGACCAAAATCAAATTCGTGATTGCCGACAGTCAATGCATCAACACCCATCGCGTTCAGGCATTCGATGTCCGGCAGACCCCGAAAGACCGTGGACATGGGGGTACCCTGCAGGATGTCACCGGCCACCAGAACGAGTGTGTGCGCCTGCCTCCGGCTGTTTTCCTCACGGATTTCATGGATCAGGGTGGCCATTCGGGCGATGCCGCCGACTTCCTGACGACCGTCTTCACTTTTGATTTCAAACGGCATCAGATACCCGTGCAGATCGTTGAAAAACAGAACGGTTACGGGAATTGGCGCCGACGGGCCAATGTCAGCCGGGTTTCCGGCGCAGCCTGCCACCCAGGCCAGCAGCAGAAAAAGCCATAACATTCCGGCAGTTTTCAAGAATCGTTTGGCGTTCATGGTATCAACTCCATATTCCAGGCATCGGAAACCGGCCTTCCAAAAATTCGGCATCATCTTCGAATAGGTTGCCGCGCGTTATTTTTCTCTGACAATGATATGGTTCAGCGCTCCGAGCGCATCATTGAGTAGCCGCCTGACCGTCTGCCGGACCTCCGCCTGAATGCTGTGACCCGGTACCTCCAGTCTTCAGCCTTTAGCCTTGTTCGTCGAAATGGTCAGACGGGAAAACACATCAAAATATAGCAGGATATAACACAGAAGGCCCATCAACAGGATCACTCCCAGGTTGAATGGATAGGTTGAGATGGACAGATTCCCCAGGCATTTTTCACGGGCCAGAAAATGGGCCCTTCCCATGCGTGACTCCGGTTTGCGGTAAATTGGCAATGTTTTCCGGACAAGACCGGATTCTGACAGCCGGATCGATTCCATCTCATCCGTTTTGAGTACGAGTCTCTCGATTCCCTGGTTGGTATATTTTTTCTTGCGCTGCTCCAATCCATCTATTCCCAGTTCCTGCCTGATGCGATTTTCCACCAGACGCCTTTCCCCGGAAGCCTTGCGCCGCTTTTCAAAAACCGATCGTCTGTAGCGGATCAGGGCTTTTTCAATCTGGTCGGCATCGGATTGGGTAAATCGGCCGGCCTGAAAATTTTCCGCAGGCACACCCACAGACTGACCGGTTTGCCGCTCCAAACGGGACACCTCATGTTTTATTGCCTGACGCTTCATTTCGATGTCTGTATTCTTGGGATCATTCTGCTGGAACCACAGGATCGAGGCGATCTGTCCCTTCAGCTCGGGAATGACGTGATCCAGTTCATATTCGGCCAGGCGGATGGTAGCATCGGTTTCAACCAGTTCTTGCATATGGGGGTTGCCTGCATATTGCTCGACAATTAGCGCCTCATATCCCCATCGGGAAAAAAAGATATCGGCAAACACGGGCACCTCCTGCTCAACGGAACGGGATGAAATGAGTCCTTCAAACCGGATCACGGCGCCTGACAGGAGCATTTGCGGAATCAGGATAATCGGGATCAGAATATAGATGGTGACTGCGGAACGAAAGGCAGAGGAGATATTGAGACCCAGTATGCTGATGCCAAAAGCCGATACCGCCAGAACAAGCCACATTTTGACATGCATATGCGGCAGACCCAGAAACGCGTTGGCCACGCCGATGTAAAGCAGCATCTGGATCATGGCCACGATTCCAAGATAGAGGCACTTGGAATTGATGTAGCTGAACCAGCTCAGACCCAGGAATCGCTCCCGTTTCAGGATTTTCCGGTCCCGGCAGATTTCCTCGGCACTGATGCTCAGGCCCAAAAAGATCGCCACAATAACGCTCAAAAAGAAAAATATATGAAGATTTTCATTGGTATGAAACGAATACCTCTCAAAAATTTTTCCCCGGGTGACCAGGCCGATGATCAGCCCCAGCAGAGGGGGTTCCAGAAGTGTTATCAACAGATAGGGACGATTGGACAGCCGGGCATGAAGATCCCGTAAAAAAAAGACCTTCAACTGACCCAAAAGACCGGGCCGATGGATGGGTCGTTCGGTTTCCGGTTCATGAACCGGGTTATCTGACTGGGACACCAGTTCCACATTCCTGGCTTGCCGTTTGGCCTCATACTGCAGAAAATAGTCCCGCCACTGTTTGGGCAAAATTCGCCGCTGGCGGGTGAATTCTCCATCGGTATCAATCGTTTTCGATTCCAGAATTTCGAAGATTTGTGCCGGATTGACATCTCCGCAACCCGGACAGATGCATTCCTCTGCACCGGGAAGCCCGCCGCGGGAACGGAAATAGGCGATCGCCTCCAGCGGGGTTCCGGTAAAAACCGGCAACCCACCCTGATCCAGTATCCACAGTGCATCAAACATCCGGAATATTCTGGATGACGGCTGGTGAATTACGACGATCACCAGACGGTTTTGGGCAGCCTGTTCCCGAAGCAGTCCCATGACATTTTCCGCATCGGTAGAGGAAAGCCCGGAAGTTGGCTCATCGACAAAGAGCAGGCCCGGCTCCCGAATCAGCTCCAGCGCGATATTGAGGCGTTTGCGCTGCCCGCCGCTGATGGTTTTCTGCAAAGGAGAGCCAACCTTGAGGTCCGCAATATGAGACTGACCCAGCTCGTCCAGCAATGTGTGGACCCGTTCGGACAGTTCCGCCTTTCCAAGATGTGCCAGGCATAACCGGCCCGCGTAGTAAAGGTTCTGAAAGACGGTCAGATCATCGAACAGAAGGTCATCCTGGGGAATGTGCCCGATCAGGCCGTCACACGCCACGGGACTTTTGTGAAGATCATGTCCGTTGAGTGTGACCGCTCCGGATGTGGGGTGAAGTGTGCCATTCAGCAGACTCAGGAGAGTGGATTTGCCGGCGCCGCTTCCGCCCATGATACCAATCATCCGACCGCCCTTTTCCTGGCATGAAAAATCCTGAAGCCCATAGCCGCCACCCGGAAAACGGTATGTCAAATGAGAAACGGTCAGGGCGACCGGTTGCGCACTCCGGGATTTTTCTGAAAAAGCGGATGTAAAATGGCTGAAATACAGTTCATTCCCCGGATTATCCCGCAATGCCTGCCCGGGTCTCAAAACATGAATTTCGCCGGGCAGCAGCGGATAAGCCTCCAGCCGTACCGGGGCAGGCCCCATATTGCAGATGATGAACAGCCTGCTGTCCGGCAGATCAAGGGCGGCGATCCGTCCCTGAAACGGCCGGACAGATTCACCTTCCAGAATGCGCCCCATACGGTCTGTCTGAACCGTCCTAACCGGATCGGCCATAAATCGCCTGATCCGGTCACCGGTTTCCACCGGCAGTCCCAGATCATTTACCAGCGCGACAGCCATCCGGTCCGGAACATCATCTTTGGGTGAAAGAATGACAATCTCCAGAAATTGAATCAGCGCAATGTATTTCTGGTCACCCCGGAGTAGTTCACCCAGTTTTCGGGCCATTTGGGAGGCCAGTGTCATGACCCAGTCCAGGTCATCTTCCTCATGCGCCTCGATCAGGTCCTGGTAGATGGCCATGTATATGCCGACTTCGGCCAGTCCGAGATGCTGTTTCAGATACGTCTGCACCTTGTTTCGGGCAGATGTGCGCACATCTCCTGCCAGATGCAGCGTAGCCAGAGCGAAAAGATGAAGCAATGCGTTCAGAATCCGTTCGGAGATCATTCGTTTACCATGTTTGTGTCCGTTCTCTACATCAGTTGGGGTCTGAAAAGAAGCGCTTGATCATCTTCTCGGCCATAGCCATCGAATTTGGCCGCACGGGATTCAGAAGCCAGAATCCAGAACAGAGATGAAAGCTGAATTGCTTTTTACCGTCATTGCGGCGAAAGCCGCAATCCATTCCCTCCGATATTGATGGACCCCGGCTTTTGCCGGGGTGACGTTCGTTACCGCGTTTTATCAGTACATCCATTGTCTTTGAAAAGGTTTTCGTTCAAGCACTATATACTTGAGTTTTCGAAAAATAGCTCTTTTAAAATCAGTTTTTTGGCATGGTCTTTGCTTTAAACAGGTTGAGGCAAAAGGCTCTGTGTGCAATCTTCAGCACAATCTTCAAGTTTAATCAGCATGTTAGTCTTTTTCCGTTTTCTGTCCAGGTTGTTCTTTTCAATACCGAACCACTTTTTAAACAAGCTCAAATCTTTTTGCGCCTTGTCCATGAAAGCCTCAAGATTTCCGTACTGTGCCCGACGTACTATCGAAGGAATCGTCAATGACTCCTTCGGCAATTTATCAGCAGTGCGTTGCTTGTAGTTCTCGAAATGGAGGAGGAAGTCAATCCAGGACACCAGGCATAACGATAATGTCACGCCCTGTTCACTCCTGATAGTGGCTCCCTCCATATCGGTTAACTGCTTCGCATTCCTGAAAAATTCCTCGATAACCCATCGATTGCTGTATGCGGAAATGATTTTGGTGGCTTCCCAGGTGAGCTCATTTGTGAGCAGATATTTGGTGGTTAGGTTGACTGGATCAATGCTTTGTACAATCCGGTGTTTCCCTGAAATGGAATTTAACCGTGCTGTCATGATTTTTGTATGATAGAGAACTTTTTGCTCCTTTCCGTCTGATTCTTTAGCGGCAAATCCACATTTGCTGAAGGGGATTATGGTTTTGAAAACATCTGGCAGTTGGGTGCAATCGTACTGTTTTTTTGCGATCTTCCCTGTAGGGGTGAGCTTGGGTTCTCCGAACGGCATCCTGACTTTTAAAGTATATTTGATTTCAATAATATAACTCAAACCCAAGCGTTTAAGGCCTTCAACAAACGGGCCACATCCAAACCAGGAGTCTGCCAAAACGACTCCCCGAGGAAAACCTTTGTTCATAGCCCACTGCAACATTTCCAGAGCCAGGTCGTACTTGGTCTTGCAAACAGGCTTTTCCCCCTTCTGCCAGGGCATGTTTTGGGTATCCTGGTAATAAATCCGAAAACCAATGGGAAACTTGATGTCATCCCCGTTGCTGTAGTAAAGGACAACTACACAGATTGCTTTGAGGTTCGTTTTCAGTGCATGATCAAACAAAATAAATACGCCATGAATCCATTTGCAGAAATTGGTGTGATGCTTCATCGTATCATCTATGCAATAATAGCCGCCCGTTGGATTATACAAATTGATGACATTCAGCGCATAAAGATGCAGCATTTCATCTGTTGAAAATTTTGCATGTGAGAAAAAATGAGATAATGTGCTGACGCATTTTTCTCCAAGCCACATGCGATTAATCTCTGAAAGGCTGAATTTACCACCCAACACCAAAGCTGTTGCAACCAGCGTCAAGGTGTTGAACTGAGAAGTTGTCAAGGCTGGCTGAAGAAATGCTAACCCTGTAACGATAAATGCAAGACGCTCGGCACACGGAATTTTCACGGATTCCTCCGAATATTTTAGGAAACAACGGTGTACCAAGCTATTATTTCACAACTCTTTATAAATGTCCCGAACTATTTTTCGAAAACTCAAGTATATGCTTGGTTTTCGAGACCCTGAATAAACCGATTCGATTTCCAGGCAAGTCAGGTTGAACAGCCGTCTGCCGAAATAATAGGCGCATCCTTTCTGAGCCAGCAGCCAGCCGGTATGAATCGCAATGCCTGTGGGTGTGGTTTTTCTCATGATCCGGAATATCCGCAGCGGAAGGCTGAGCCATTGATAGACATTCCAGGCTTTTTTTGCCAGAAATCTGGTTCGCAGCAGATTGGGTGCTGCGACCATTTCCTGAATCCGAACGCCATAGGAAAGCGGTATGTGATACAGACGGCGAACAATGGGGATAGTTCTGCAGTTTGAAATGGCGGTCAGATAAATCTGGAGTTGTTCCAGCATGGGGCCGACTGCCGCCTCATCGACAGGGCAGGGACTTTCCGGAAAATGACGGACGGCGATATGCTGCAGCGCAGCATGAAGGGATTGCTTCCAGTCTTCAAGCCCTGGAGAGCGCATCAACGAAAAAATTCCCAGCAGCCGGT
>Ga0351891_1052_pt1 | contig 43138 bp, 39 predicted proteins | sample TotcelFGM3001K13_FD_206768 | JGI IMG/M metagenome (GOLD analysis project Ga0351891, IMG submission 206768) | Enriched cells from coal bed in the Powder River Basin, Montana, United States - Total cells FGM rep3 HSBNCT.FGM.300.1.K13 ... | reverse complement strand
GCTGCCAAGCGGAGGCCGAAACCGCCGAATCTTGTGCCGAGCAGGCCGCCGTGGATCTTCGCGCCAAAGCTGACGGCAGTCTCTGTCCCATCTGCGGCCGCGTGTTGGACGCCGATCGCGTGATCGCCCAGGCTGCCACCGGGCTGGGAGGGCACGCACATGACTGACACCGCGTACGCCGGCCTGCTGGTCATCGGCGACCCGCACCTCGAAGGACGCCAACCGGGATTCCGCAAGGATGATTATCCCGAGGTGATCCTCGGGAAGCTCAAGTGGTGCCTCGATTACGCCGTCAGCTATCGACTCCTGCCGGCGATCATCGGCGATCTGTTCGACAAGCCTCGTGACAACGCCAACTGGATGCTCGGGCGGCTGTTCGACCTGCTGGCCGGAGAAGTGATCGGACTGTATGGCAACCACGACGTGCACTATAATCCTGAGCTGACAGAGCACGACTCCTTCAGCCTACTGGTGAAGGCCGGCCGGATCAAGCTCCTCAGCGCCGATTCGCCATGGCGCGGAACCATCGGCGGAAGACCGGTTGTGGTGGGCGGATCGTCTTATCGCCAGCCCATCCCTTCGCGGATTGATCCGTTGGAAACCAACGCTGCCGCTGGGCCGCCGCTGGGGATCTGGCTGACGCACCACGACATCAACATGCCCGGCTACGACGAAGGTTGGATCAAGCCGCACGAGATCGACGGCGTGGAACTGGTGGTCAACGGCCACATCCATCGGCGGCTGGAAAGCGTGCAGGCCGGGAAGACCCTGTGGGTCACGCCTGGCAACATCAGCCGCCGTGCGCGGAGCGACGCCACGCGGGTACACGTGCCGGCCGTGCTGCAGGTTGAGGTGACGGCCGACAGTTTCACGCTGTCCCACGTCACGATCCGGCACCAGCCCTACGACGAGGTCTTCTATGAGGCGGTCATCGCCGAAACGACCGACAGCAGCTCGTCCGCCTTCGTCACGGGCCTGGCCGAGTTGCAGGCCCGGCGGACCGCCAGCGGCGCCGGGCTTATGGAGTTCCTCGAACGCAACCTGAATCAATTCGAGCCCCCGGTGGCCGACGAAATCATGAACCTGGCAATGGAGGTGACAGCAAATGTCCAAAGCGAAAACGGAAACCGCGTCGTCTGAGCAGACGATCGAGCAATTGCAGGCCCGCTACCGCGATCTGAACACGAAGAAGATCCAGGCCGAAACACACCTGACGAACGCGACCGACCAGCTCACCAAGCTCAAAGAAGAATCCCGGCAGAAGTTCGGCACCGACGACGTGGCGGAGCTTCGCAAGAAGCTCGAAGCTATGAAGATCGAGAACGAAGAAAAACGCAAGAGCTATCAGGCCCAGCTCGACCAAATCGAGTCGAATTTGTCGGAAGTGGAGAAGAAGTTCGCGATGGCCGACGTTTCGGAAGGTGGTTCCGGGGAGGAGACCTGATGCCGGCCTGCGACAAGACCGACCCGGCTCCCTCGGGCGGCAACATGCTCCGCTGTCCCGACGACGCCCGGCGCCGCGCGGACCGCCTATTGGGCAAGCGCGACGACCACGTCAGGAGATCGCAGCGTCTGGCCAGCCGGTTCGCCGAGTTGAACGAGTACCTGGCGGTTGCCGCGAAGGTCACCGTTGCGCTGGAGCAACTCAACGAGCAACTCTTCCGGCAGCTCCTAGGCGTGGTGCAAGAAAAGCTGACCATCGCCCTACAGGAGATCCTCGACCAGCCGATCAGCCTGCGTGCCGACGCCGAGTTCAAACGCGGGGCGGCGACGGTAGAGTTCTGGATCGACCGGGCCGGCAACCGCGAGGACGTACTCCGCGGGCAGGGCGGTTCGGTAACCAATATCCTCAGCGTCGGCCTGCGGATGTTCGCGCTGACCACGCTCGACGAGAAGAGCCATCGCCGGTTCCTCGTCCTCGACGAGCAGGACTGCTGGCTGCGGCCCGACTTGGTGCCCCGACTGGTCAAGATCGTCCACGACGCTGGCCAGGCCCTGGGCTTCCAGATCCTCATGATCAGCCACCACGAAGTGGCGTTGTTCGAACGCTACGCCGACCGCATCTTCCAACTCAGCCCCCACGGCGACGGAACGGTGGAAGTGCGGCAGGTATTCGAGGCGGCGGCGAACCAGGATCCGGCTTGAGTGTCGATCCGCTAAAAATGGCGATTATTGGAGTGCCTCCCAATTTCAGGCCGAGTTCGACCGCGTCTGTTAGTTCCTTTTAAGGAATCAAGATGTTCGTCGACTGCCACGCATCACGGCTCGATCTCAGGCTCACACGTGGGATAACGGAGAATTTCACATGAACTCGGCCGACTCATTCGAACTGCTCCGCGACGAAATCCTCGCTTGTTACAAGTGCGGCGAGGCTTTTAGTGACATCATTTTCGCGCATCGTACAGGCACGGTCAGCAGGTCTTCGCAGGACGTGTTCATGATCGCGGAACGTCCAGGGCAGCGCGCCGTAAACTGTCCCGCCACGACCGCGGTCGAATACGAGGCGTTACAACAGGGAAGCGACTATGGTCGCTTCATCGAAGAGCTTGGTCTTAGTTTTGTTCGCGTCTACTTCTCCAACATCGTTAAGTGCGCTGCCCAGGATCAACGCGACGCCACCACAATAGAATTGCACAATTGCCGACACTTCCTGTTCCGACAAATTGCCATCAAGCGTCCCACGGTGCTGATCGCTTGCGGAAAGCCGACACTCCGAGGTCTGACAGGAAAGGCGTTCCGCGTGGGCGAGGACGCAGGGCGAATCATCGATTGGACGCACCCAGGCACGCAGCAGGTCTTCAAAACCATCATCAGTCCAAATCCGGGTGGAACCTACTTCAAGATCCACAGAGATAGGATACTGAAGTCAGTCCGCCAATCACTATTTTCGCTGCTGCCTCCGGCAACGCCTGTGTGAACGAGCCACGAAATCGCTGCCAAATCTCGTGCGTCGCGCTTTGCTAGTGCGAATCAACATGCCTCTACATCCCCAGCTTTCGGCTGTTGACCCGTTGACTCCGCCAGCTATGGCTACCAAGGGATGGTCCATGCGCTGGCGCGTGCCGGGGCGGTTTGGGACGAGTCGTTCGCCTGGCGCCATCTGCACCCGACTGGCAACCAAGACGCGACTTCCGCCCGCGGACGCGACACTGGCCAACGTGTGGCCACGTGGGCGGCGATTCGGGCGGTGCCCCAAACCGTCAAGACTCTCGGTTGCCCCGCCGTCTCGCGACATCCGGGTTGAACGGCTGTTGCGGGCGCTCATGCTCAATTCCCCCGTCATCTGGCCTCCAATTCATCCGGGGAGGCGACCGAAGAACTTCCAGCATTTGCGACACATGCTTCTGCGCACCCCGTCCACACCGACCACGGCGACCTGGTCGTGCTCGCACGCAGCCCGAGCTTGGGGATCGCTGGCCTTCACGAGTGCATCAAGACGGTCAAGATATGTCGCTCGGAACTCGTCGTCCAGGCGATTCTGTTCCTTCTTTGCCTTCGGGTGGTGAACCCACTTTGAGTTGCCATTGCCAAGCGGGCGGCGCGGTTGGAGAAACGCTCGCTTCAGATCATCTTTGCCGATGGTTCTATCGGCGGCGCTGAAATTGAATTCGATCATTGGTAAGCTGTTCTCCTCTAACCAGCGCATCTTGGCATCGGTCACCGCGTGGGTCACGAAAATCTCAACCAGGAGCTTCCGCCCCGCCACTCTCATGACCACATCTGGAATGACTTCCTTGAGATGCACTTCAACATCAACCTGATCGAATTGCTGGTAGTGGCCCGTCCGAACGACCTGGGCTGTGGGGCTGATGGGGTCAGTTATCTCGGCGGGAATCGCGACGAGCCTCGATCGGAGCGTTTGGAGTTTCTGTCTGGCTTCCTGCATAAGTTGCCTAGTCACCGAGAGACTTAGCGGTGGCAATAGGATCCTCCGCTGCTCGGCGAGCACTTCCTTTGCCAGCATGTGGAGCGCCGTCTCATAGGCGGCTTCGCACTCGGCGCCGGATTCATGAGAGAAATAACGCTGCTTTACTACAGTGCCGTGATTCGCAATTAGACGCTCGCCGCATTCAGGGCAGGTGCATCCGCAAGCCAGCCCCCGCTCGACACAATCCGCGGTCACCAAAACACCGTGTCGCAGACCATAAGGGTTTTTCAGCACTTTGGACATACTCGTGGCCCTTTGAGCACTATGCAAACTCTAAATAGTCCAACCCGGATCGCATTCCGGACCGTAGCTGAAGGCAAGGCCGGAATCAATAGCCGCATCCAGGTGCCGCCCCAGCGACTCGTGGCTTTTGCCAATCCTCTCGATGTCGCGTGAGACCGCCATCGACACCGACTTCCGGACTTTTTCAATGTCGAACTGGGTTCGCGATCGTCCGCCGAGGCCGGTGGCGCTGGCCAATTGGTTCGTCAGGGCTTCCATCTCGCTTTCCAGCTTCTCGATTTGCCCCAGGTCATTGTTTTCCTTCGCTTCGGCCAAGTCCTTCAGCAACGCCCGGTAACGTTTGCCATATTTCTCGCGGGCTTCATCGTCCAGAACTTCCCCGGACGAACCTGTGGCGACCAAGGGATCAATTCCGGCCCGGGCGGCCAGCAGCGTGACTGCCGGGATGCTCACATTCGGCTCCATGAGCAGCCGGGCGATGTAGCCCATGCCAACGGAGTCCTTGAGAAACGCCGTCTTTCCGTCAAACGACAGTTGCCAGAATTCGCCCCGCAACCGAAACACGTTTCCGTCGACGATCGATCCGGCAGAGACGATCGAACGAACGCGGGCGAGTTGGAATGCGGCTCGGCCCGCTGTAAACATGAACGCCGTCGCGACCGGGAGCATGGCGACGAACCCATTGCTCGATTCTGGCAGATCGCGGCTGGCGACGACGATGGTGCGCGCGGGCGGGTGCTTGCGGGCCAGTTCGTCCAACGCTGGCTCGTGAACCGGGCCGCCCACGCGAACGAAAACTACGTCGTAGGACTCGCCGGCAATTCCGATGGTCCCCAATCGCCAGGCGGATTCGCGGACCAATTCGTCGGGCGGCTGGTCGGTCCCCACGGCCGCCGTCAGGACAGTGACCAACCGGCGAATGTCGACGGTCCATTGCCGCAAGCGGTTTTCAGGGACATCGACCCAGCCTGCCTCGGAGCAGCAGATCCGGAAGGACACCGCTCCCGTGCTGTCCTTGATCCGCGTGACCTCCTCGATATGATCGTCGTAGCAGGCGTCGCACGTCACATGGGTGGCCGAGCGTGCTGGAACCAGGAGTTCCTGGTCCAGCAGCACGCTGCGCACATCCGCAGGCATCGCGGCCAGGTCGTCCGCCGTGAGCGTCGGCCGCTTGGTGTCCAGGAGTTGGCTAAGCGTTTTGAAGACTTGCGGCACGATCCAACCCCCACTGCTTCAGGTACTTCTCGGCCAGTTCCCGCACGCGTTCAGGCTTGCTCTTCAGATTGCTGGAGTTCGGCCAGGACAGTTCGAACGACAGCGACTTCGGCAGGTCGTCGTGCGACGGATCGAAGCTGAACTTGAGCCCGACCTGGGTCAGGTTCAGGATCGACGCCGGCAGACGTTCCTGGTTGAGGTACGTGTCCAGCATGTCGTAGATGTCGTCGACGCCGGCCTCGGGATCGGCTTCCAGGGTGATGCGACGCCGAGGCGCCCCTTTGACAGAAACCCGCATCTTGCGGACGCGAACCGCGTCGATACCGTCTCCCGGTTCGGTGGGAAATCGGAAGTCCCGGCTCAGCAGCCCGTTCAGTTCGTAAGGGTGTGAGTCGCGGTTCTCCGGCCCGATCTCTTCGCCCAGGATCACTCGGCAGAAGATCTCCTGGAGCGGAATGTAGACCTTCTTACCGCCCCGCACGTACATGTCGAGCGTGCCGTGCGTGCGGTCGTAGACCATCACCAGTTCGAACGCGCGACGCTCCGGCCGTCGATCAAAGGCTCCCACCTCGTCGAGCGTGACGTAGATGTCAGCGTAGTCGTCCAGGTAGGCGAAGAAGTAATCCAGCCCGCTTGCCCGAACGTAGTGTTCAATGTGGCAGTGCCGTCCTCGAGCCTGGGTCGCCAGAAAAAACGCCGACAGCGCCTCTTCGAGTTTCATGGTGTTTTCTCGACGGACGTTCGGTTCGATGGCGGGGAGGCCGCATCGCTTGATCCAGTATCGGCCGCGGGAAAGGCTGTCGGCACGGGCGAACCGCACCGCCAGGCTCCAGACGTCGGTGGCTTTGATGTAAGTCCACACCGCCTTGTCGTGGCGGCTTTCGTACCCGTCGAGTTCATCGACCAGGTCCTGGCGATCTTGGCGAATCGCCTCTTCGCAGATCGCACGCGTTCCCTCGTCGCCCTGCGCCATGTCGTTGATTTCGTGCAGGACGATCTCGATCGCGCGGCAGTCTGCCTCGGGCAGATCCTGCCATGCGTGGAAGATGGGATCTACCTCCGTTTCGTCGAGTTGGTCCCACGGAAGTTCCAGTTCGTGATGGTGGGACTCGAACAGGTCCTTGAGCAGATCGTTCGAGATCTGACGTAACACACGCTTCGGATCAAAGTTGCTTGCCATTCTTTGGCACTCCATGTTAGGGCGCGTCCGTAAACTGAACGGTTCACGCCGGTCGAAAAAAAATGCGCCGCCTCAAAAGAGCGTCGCTGTCCTCTCGCGAACAAATAGCTTCAGTTGCTCCAGTCGAATCCGCATGGCTTCGGCCGAAACTTGGAATTGATCAGCCAGCGGTTTGCAGAAGGCTTCCCGGATCGCATCGTCCTTCTCGTCATCGCACGCGGGCAGCCTTCCACGATGATACACCGTGCCTGCGGCCAATGCGGGCGCGAATTGCCGTCGCAGATCTGTGAGTGCAACAGGCTTGTCGTCGCCGCTGCGGAAGTCTGCCCACGCCGCATACACCATCTTGCGAGGCATCAACAGGCAAGCCGCAAAGGCGTCGGCTTGCCATTCGACGGGTTTCTTCCGCTCGCTGGAACGGCAGGGAGGAAAAGGGAGGAAAAGGGGTCGGGTGTCTTTTTCGTTGACGTTGTGTCAGTTTGCTGATATGATCAGACCATGCCAAGACGCAAGCGAATCGCCACGGGCGGAGTGGTGTTTCACGTACTGAATCGGGCGGTTGCCCGTGAGAAAATCTTCTGGAAACCAGCGGACTACGAGGCGTTCGAGACCGTCTTGGAGGAGGCGGCGGAGAGGGTCCCGATGCGGCTGTTGTGCTATAGTGTCATGCCGAATCACTGGCATCTGGTGCTGTGGCCGCGAGGCGATGAGGATCTGTCCGAGTACATGCGTTGGCTGACGGTGACGCACGCGAAGCGCTGGCACGCGCACTACCACAGTTCCGGGAGTGGCGCCCTGTACCAAGGTCGCTTCAAGTCATTCCCGATTCAGGAGGACGGGCACTTTCTGACCGTGTGTCGCTACGTGGAGAGAAATCCGTTGCGAGCGAACTTGGTGGAGCGGGCGGAGGAGTGGCGTTGGTGCAGCTTGTGGCATCGCATTCAGGGGAGCAACGTGGTTTCTCTGAATGCTTGGCCGGTGCGACCAGGAAAGGAGTGGGTGGCCCAGGTCAACCGTGCGGAGACGGAAGCGGAGTTGAAGGCGGTGCGTCGTTCAGTGGCGCGTGGGACGCCCTTTGGTGAGGACGCGTGGGTGCAGCGGACCGCACAGCGGCTCTGCCTGGATTCAACGCTTCGTTCTCGGGGCCGTCCCAAGAAGAACCCGATGAAGGAGAGCTGACCAGAAAAGACACCCGACCCCTTTTCCTCCCTTCAGACAACGAACGTTTCAGATCAGGCGGCGGGGACGAAAAACGGCAACCACTGGCAACCGACCTTACCCACGCTCGCCTGCATCCGTTGGATTCGGTCATCCGATCGGTGAACACGACCACCAACAGACGCTGTCGCTGCGATTCCCCCAGGGCGATGTACCGGTCCTCCTCGTCCGAATGCACCGGATCGTAGATCGTTACCGCCCGTGGATCGGCAAACACGGTACTCGCCTCTTCAAAAGACTTTCCGCTCGCCGTTCTTGTCGCAATAGGTGATTGTGTAAGGGAGGACTTTGCCGAGCTAAAACGCAACTTGAAACGCCGTGCATGAGTTGAAACGCCGGCGCAGCTGAGAATCTCGTCCCGCAACTCCTGACGGTCCTCCGCTTCAATCACACGCAGGCGGCCCGTGCAGTTCTCGTTACGCGCGGGCATCGATTGGAGGGTTCCCAGGTCAGGCCCCCCCGCTGGTCACCAGATACGAGAGTCCTGGGTAAGATCAACGCCATCGTCGATCACGAAGCCGCCGCGGCAAGGCCGGCGGTGTTCTGCTATTTCTCAACAGCCGGCCCGGCAGATGTGCTAGAATGCTGCAGTTCCAATAAATTGCCTGCGCGTCGTATTTACGAATTTACGAAACGCGTACCATCCGGCCTTCGTGCGACGAGGAGACCGTCTGTGCCCAACAATCCAGCTACGATCGGACCTTATCGCTGCGGCGAGGGGCAGCCGCTGTTGCTGATTGCCGGTCCGTGCGTCATTGAAAACGCAGAGCTGACGCTGACGATCGCCGAACGATTGCGGCAGATCACCGCTGACTTGCCGGTGCAGCTCGTCTTCAAAGCCTCGTTTGACAAAGCGAATCGAACCAGCGTGGAATCGTATCGCGGGCCGGGACTGGATGCGGGTTTGCGAATCCTGGAGCAAGTCAAATTGCAGTTTGCCCTGCCTGTGACCACCGACATCCACGAATCGCGGCAAGCGGCACCGGCCGGCGAAATCTGCGAATTGATCCAGATCCCCGCGTTCCTCGCTCGGCAAACCGACTTGCTGCTGGCCGCCGCTTGCACCGGCCGCGCCGTGCATGTCAAGAAAGGTCAGTTTCTGGCACCATGGGACATGCAGTATGTGGTGGATAAGCTGTCGGCGGGAGGGTGCAACCACATCTTGTTGGGTGAACGGGGCACGTTTTTCGGGTACGGGCGCTTGGTGAACGACATGAAGGCTTTGCCGCAACTGCGCGCTTTGGGCACACCGGTCGTATTTGACGCCACGCACAGCGTTCAAGAGCCCGGCGGACTGGGCGGCGCGACGGGCGGCAACCGGGCGTTTGTAGAACCGCTGGCGCGCGCTGCGGTCGCGATCGGCGTGGACGGGTTGTTCTTCGAGACGCATCCGGACCCCGCTCGTTCGCCGAGCGACGGGCCGAATATGATCCCGTTGGACGAATTTGCGGGCATGTTGAATCGTTTGCTGCGGCTGCGCGCGGTGATGGACGCATTTGACGCGGATCGCTCAAACCGTTAAAAATCTCTTATGAAAAGGCAGCGGGGACGTGGATAGGCTGTCGCCCCCGATCCGCCTTGCGGACCAAATCGCCGATGAAACAATACACATTCTGTCTTTGTATCGCCGTCCTGTGCCTCGTCACCGCTTGCCGCAAACCGGCGGAACCGGCCGGTTCCACGCCAGTCGCCGGCGCCGCGGTTGCGCCTCAGCAAGACTACTTCCGTGTGGCGCTGGATCAGCTGGCGCGCCTGGACGATTTCGATCCCAAACAGGGCATGATCCAAACCGCGTATTACCTGAACCGCTGGATCGAACATGCCGACGTTGCGACCGCTTGGCAAGCCGATCCGCTCACGAAACAGCTGCCCGTCGAGTTGCGCACCATCGCGCCGGTCCAGGAACTCGCGAAACGCCAATTCACGGTCGATGACGTGCGGTACTTGCGCGAGGCATCGTGGGCTCGCAGCATCTCGAAATGGGTCGCCGCGCGGCCCGACGAGCCGGACTTGGCGCCGTGGCTTCAACAACTGGAGAGCGCTCGCGGCGAACCGCATGCTTACGAATTGTCGCTCGCCGCACGCTTGTTCGATTGGACCGTGCGGAACGTCCAGCTGGATTCGCTGTTGCCGTTTCCCGACCAAGCCGCGGATTCGGCGGACAAACCTCAAGCGGCCGAAGCGGCCGGGGATTTGCTGCGGCAGCAGGCAACCCCCGGCCCCGGCTACAGCGCTTTTCCTTGGCAGACGCTGTTGTACGGCCGGGGCGATGCCTGGCAGCGGGCTCGTGTATTCATGCTGCTGTGCCGTCAGCAACAGATCGAATCCGTCATGCTGGCCTTTGACGATCCACAATCCAATCCACGGCCGCGTCCTTGGCTGCCCGCCGTCTTGATCGACGACCAGCTGTACCTGTTCGACACCGAATTGGGGCTGGCAATTCGCGGGCCGAACGGTACCGGCATCGCCACGCTGGCGCAAGTGCGCACGGATCCGAGCCTGCTGCGCTCGCTGGACGTCGGCCAGGACATTCGCTACGCCGCAGCCGACGCCGATTTTTCCCAATTGGTGGCCCTGATCCACGCTTCGCCCGAATCGTTGTCGTACCGCATCCACGCGTTGCAGCAGGAAGCTGCCGGCGGCGAACCGCTGTTCGTAGCGGTTCCGGCAGGGGTCTTGGCCAACCGAGTCCGGAGTCAGGCGGGCATTAAGGCCGTCGAACTGTGGCAAACGCCCTTTCAGACGTGGGTGTATCGCGACGCCCTCAAGAGACGAGGCCGGGAGGATCCGGAGGTGATGCGGCAGTTGATGTTCGACGAGATGATCTTCGACTCGATGCATCCGCTGGTCCAAGGACGCGTCCAGTATTTTCGCGGCAACTTTGAAAAGACGTCCGACAAGGAAGGCGCCAAGGGATTCTACGTCGAGGCCCGTGTTCCCGACGTCGTCATCAAGAAGATCGAAACGTCGCCCGAAGTACAGGCGGGCCTGGGCGTCTTTCGCACTCGCGAGAACGATTTGGAGTGGCAATATCGGCTGCAGATGACCAAAGTCGTAGTGATCGGCATCAAGCACACCGCCACGTATTGGCTGGGCCTTACGCATTACGACACCAGCCGCTTCGAGACGGCCATCACGTGGCTCAAGCAGCGCACTCTGGAAACGCCCGATGACAATCAATGGAAGCCCGGCGCCCGCTACAATCTGTCGCGAACCTACGAAGCGTTAGGCGACCTGGAGACCGCGCGCAAGACCCTGTTGCGGGACGACTCGCCCCAGCGGCACGGCAATCTGTTGCGAGCCCGCTATCTGCGCGAAAGACTGGAACGCCAGGCAAAGAGCGAAACCACCGAGCCCTAGAAGATTCGCTGCTGGGCGTTCAAAATTCAGTTTTGGCCGACCACGGCTCAGCTCGATGATTTGACTCTCTATCGGCCAGAATTGAATTTTGAACGCCCGACCCCTACGTCTTAATGATTGTAGTCGTCACGCTCCGCCGTGACGACATGTCATCACGGCGGAGCGTGATGACTACATTGAAAACCCGACAGTTTATTTCTTCTCCGACCCTATCCCGAGCCGCTTCTTCAATTGCGGCCAGCTCAGCGCGTTGGCCACGTCGGCTTTGGTCAGGCCGCCGCGGCGGGCTTGGAGGACGCCGTAGCGCAGGTCGTCCAGGCTCTCGGTCTGGTGTGCGTCGGTGGCGATGACGATCGGAATGCCGTAGCTCTTGGCAGCGGCACAGGCCACGTCGTCCAGGTCCAACCGCATCGGGTTGGAGTTCAACTCCAGCATTTTGCCGTGCCGCGCGGCGGCTGCGAATACGGCATCCATGTCGACCTCGTAGGCTTCGCGTTTGTTCAACAGGCGGCCCGTCGGATGCGCAATGCAGCAGACGTGCGGATTGGCCAGCGCGTCGACGATGCGTTTAGTGATCTGGTCGCGAGGTTGCCTTTGGCCGTAATGGATGCTGGCGACGGCCCAATCCGCTTGGGCCAGCACGTCGTCCGGAAGGTCGAGGCCGCCTTTTTCCAAGATGTCGCACTCGATGCCCTTGAGGAGCGTGAAGCCGCGGCCCAGCTGCTCGTTCAGCCGGTCGATCTGCTCCCATTGTGCCAGCAGCCGCTGCGGATCCAGCCCGTGGGCCATCGTCACGCGCTGCGAATGGTCGGTGATCGCCAGGTACTTCAAGCCGCGCCGCCGGGCGGCCTCGGCCATCTCCTCGATCGTGTCGCGGCCATCGGTCTCCAGTGTGTGCGTGTGCAAATCGCCGCGCAGGTCTTCCCGGCAGACCAACTCGGGCAGCTCGCCCGCCTGAGCCCACTCGAACTCGCGCCGCGCTTCGCGCAGCTCGGGCGGAAAGCAGGGCAGGTCCAGCGCGCCGTACACCTCTTCCTCGGTGGCGCCCGCCACGTAGGTCTCGCGATCGCCGTCGACGCGGAACACGCCGTATTCGTTGATCTTCAGGCCCCGCTGCTTGGCCAAGCCGCGGAGAAAGACGTTGTGGGCCTTTGAGCCGGTGAAATACTGCAGCGCCGCGCCGAACGATTCGCGCGGCACGATCCGCAGATCGATTTGCAGGCCACTGCTCAGCCGCACCGACATCTTGGTGTCGCCGCGGCCCAGCACGCTCGCGACGCCCGGGAACCCGGCGAAACGGTCCATCACCTCGGCAGCCTCGCCAGCGACGGCCAGGAGATCCAAGTCGCCGACCGTGTCCCGGCCTCGGCGATAGCTGCCCGCCAATTCCAACTGTTCGAGCGCCGCACAGCCTTGAAGATGCCCGCGCAATTCCTGGGCGATTTGATCCGCCTCGGCCCAATACAGACGTTGCCCGGCACTGGCGGCCAGCGTCATTCCGTCCAAGATCGTCCGTTCGGTCTTTGCGGCGAACCCTTTCAACTCGCGAACGCGGCCGGCTTCGCAGGCCTGCTTCAGTTCGTCCAGCGTCTTGACGCCCAGCTGGTGATACAAGGCGGCCGCTTTCTTGGGACCAATCCCGGGAATTCGCATGATCGCCAATACGCTTTCAGGAATCTCGGCCAGCAGTTCGGTCAACTGCGGCAAGTGGCCGGTGCGGGCCAGCGTCGCCACTTTTTCCGCCACGGCTTTGCCGATGCCGTCGATCGCCAACAGCCGCTCCCCGTCGTCGGCGGCGATCGCGGCGACGGATTCCGTCAGATCGCGGATCGCCCGCGCTGCGTTGCGATAGGCTCGCACGCGAAACGGGTTCTCGTCTTTAAATTCGAGCAGGTCCGCGACCTGCTCCAGAACGGCGGCGATTTCAGCGTTGGTCATGATTACCCCACGTGCAGTTCGACAACGTCCTTGTCGTGCAAGACGTAATCTCCTTTCACGGCGGTGCCGTCATGGACGTGGCTGCCCCAGACGCGGGCATGCTTGAGATTTTCCGCCATGTCCTTGTGGATCAGCATGGCGACGTCCAGCAGCGTTCCGCCGCGTGGGACGGTAAAAGGACGGCTGTAATCGGGTTCCTTGTGCGTGGGCAGCTTGGTGTATACCCGCACCACGTCCAGTGCCTCGTAGATCGCGTTTCGCAGATCCTCCAATCCCGTGCCATGCAGCGCGGAAATCTGGAATTCGGGAAGGTCCAGCGGGCAGAACTCGTGCAACATTTCCAGACGCTCGGCGGCGGCCGGATCGTCGATCTTGTTGAGTCCCAGCAGCGTTCGCGTGTAGGACAACCCGACGTCGTTTTCGTCGAGGGAAGATTCCCTCGCCAAACGGGTTTTCGTCGAATTCAAGTGCTCGAGCACCGCCTGAAGCGAGTCGATGCCGTCGTCGTTACCCAAGTCCACCAGCAACACGGCCAGGTCGGCGCCGCGGATCAATCCTTGGGTCACCGGATCGAACACGTCGGCCGTGATCGGCGGAGTGTCGACCAGCTGCACGAGCACGTCTTCCCACGGCATCATGCCGGGAATCGGCTCGCGAGTCGTGAACGGATACGGGGCCACCTCGGGCGTGGCTCGCGTCAGGCTTCGCAGCAACTGGCTCTTGCCGGCGTTCGGCCCGCCGACGATCACACCTCGTCCGGCACCCTGGCGCAGCAGCTTGAAGCCGCTGGTGCGTTTGCCTTTACCTTTGCCGGCCTCGAGTTCTTTTTTGACCTTGCTGATCTTCTGCTTCAGCTCGGCATTCAGCTTGTCCGTGCCCTTGTGCTTGGGTAATTCGCGGAGCATCACCTGGAGGCATTCCAGCTCCTCCTCCGGCGAACTTGCCCGGCGGTACTCCGCTTCGGCTTTCAGATACTGTTGCGTCAGATTGGCCGGCATCGCCCTCGCGCTCCCAAACGGCACAGCTAGCGGACCTCGTCTCGCGGTTTCGATCCGAAACGACGCGTCCCGCCCCAACATGTTATACGCGACGAAGCTGGCCCTGTCACGGCGGGCACCAGACCCAAATACGGCAGCCGCCTGATCTTTCGCCCGCCAAGCCTCGGTCCGAACTGACGTTGGGCCACCGTGATCAAGGTGCGGGATTTCTTAGCACCGATTCCGCGCCGCACAGTCGAAGCTCGGGCAATCCGTCCGCCTGTCTCGCCAGTTGGCACTGGACGTCGAACGCAAAAAAGCGCAAGGATTTGATCGCAGACCGCGAGCCGCGATGGCGACAACTGAAGCGACTCCTGGATCACGCCGCCGATCTGCCCATCGCCGGCGAGGTCGAGCCCGAGGTGAAGGCCATCGAAGACCATCGCCGTCTGCTCGACGATCCCGACCCGGTACCGGGGATGGTGGACAAGTTGACCCAGGCGCTGCGGAAAGCATTGAACGACGCCCATGTCGCCTGCACCGCCGCCCATGAACAAGGGCTGGCCGGCCTGGAAGCGACCGAAACTTGGCAGCAGCTGACTCCGGAGAAGCGGTACGAGATCCTGCCCAAGCACTCCGTACGCCAGATGCCGGCGATTGCCGTGGGGACGACCGAAGAGGTTCTGGCCACGCTCCAGAAGACCAAGGTCAGCGAACTCCAGGCGATTTGTGATGCGCTGCCAACCCGATTCAGCCATGCGTCGGCGTCGGCCGCGAAAATGTTGGAGCCGCAGGCTCAGTCGGTCAGCTTGCCGAGCGGCACGATCAAGACTGAGGACGACTTGAAGGGTTGGCTGGTCTCGGCCGAACAGCGGATTCGCCAGAAACTGAAAGAAGGTCCGGTCATTGTCTGACCTGAAGATCACTTTTGGAGATCCTTGCCGAACACTTCCAGGAAGAATCTAGAACGTTCAAAGCCGTTGCCGCGGCCCTGGAGTTTATATAATCAGGTTATCCTACGACCCAAGACTTGAGGAGCTAACGCCATGACCCTCGCAGGAACCATCGTCGATGGCGATTGTCGGCGGCCGAAGCTTGCGATGCGGTACTGCGGGAAAACTTGTTCGGCCTGGAGTTGGATCCACGCTGCACGCAGATTGCGGCGTTTGCGTTGGCGCTGGCGGCGTGGCGGTATCCGCACGAGGACGGGCTGCCGCTGGGCTATCGGGAACTGCCGCCGCTGAACATCGCCGCGTGCGGATTGGCGCCCAACGCCGGCTTGGGCGAATGGCTGCGAGTGGCCGAGCGAGCGGCGGCGGCGGGCGGGTTGCCCGTCCAATGCGATCTGTTCGGGGCCGAGCAGAACCTGTTGTCGTCGCGCGTCCGGGCTGGGCTCGAAGAACTGTATCGGCGGTTCCAGCAAGGCCCCACGTTGGGCAGCCTGCTCGATCCGGCCGCGGTCGGCGGCGATCTGCTGGCCGCCGACTTCGGGCAATTGCAGCCGCTGTTTAAGCTCCGCAAGCGGCTGCTGGAAACAATGTCGTGGAACGTCGTGGCACGGCTTGGGCCACGAGCCTTCGAAACCATCAGCGGCGAGGTTGTGAACGTGGCGCTACTGACACTGACATGCCAGCCGCCGTCAGACGAACAAGCGTTGGCGGGATTGGACGTCGCAGAAGAGAAGAACCCGCTGAAAAAGGCACAAGCCTGTCTGTCGAAGGACCTCTCAGTTGCTGTTCAAAAGTGTCAACTCGGCAATCCGGACTATCTAGTGACGCTCGATCCGTGCGATTCACGTCAATTGCTCAGGGTCTTCGCGACGTCGTACCGCGGTCAATGTACTGGAGACTCACCACGATTTGAACTCAGGTTCTGGGAAGTTAGCAGGATGCTCGGTTGGGCGTTCTTGCAGAGTGCCCCGCAGGAACTCCGCGCGTACACAGGACGGGAATCGGTAGTCCTTTGGGAGGAAGGGCGAGGGACCTTGAAACGGATCGCTGATGAACTCCGGGCAATTCCGGGACATAACGGCATTCGGCCAACGCGCGGTGATGATGCATGGGGTACCTGGGCGACTGGATCCGCGCCCAGGCCGACGACGCTCGAGCGGGCAAGCCCGGTGCCGACCTGCGTTTGGCGGCCGCCCAGGCCCTGCAGGAAAAGCTCAAGCTGATCTTGGCTGGCGAGCCGCGAGGCAGACCACGCCGACCCGACGCCGTGCAAGGACGGACCATGTGGGCACGGGCTGCAAAAAAAGGAGCCAAGACATGAAGTGGCAAGACCGGATCAGCGTCAAGCCAGATGTATGTCACGGAGCAATCGACGTCGCCGAGATTAGGAAGGAAATCACTACCGTCATGGAAGGCGGACGGGATGCCTTCCGCTTGCGTAAAGAGAAGTACGGATTCTGAGGCAGGCTGCTCCGTGCGAGGCGAAGCGATGAGGTGCCGGCAGTGCTCGGAAGCTCATGCAAAACCGCGTTGCGGTCGCAGCCGTGGAAATCGCGTCACCGTGGTTGGATAGCCTTGGCCGCCATGGGCGGAGCCTTTATGCCGTCTTCTCCTTGAACTCACGATGCTTCGGCTGTCGGATCCAAGAATGTGCATTGATTGTGGCCGGCTATGGTTCTAAGATCTAGCGTGAACATCCTACACCTAGGACATAACGGTCTTCTGGCAATGGCACTCGCGTCTCTGACGTGTTTGCCGTCTAACGCGACCGCCTCGCCAACAGATCAAGAGATTCGTTTCTTTGAAGAGCAAGTTCGACCGCTTCTCGCGCGGCATTGCTGGGAATGCCATGGCGGTCAAACGCAGCGCGGCCAGCTGCGGGTGGATTCGATGTCCGCGCTGCTGTCCGGCGGCGAGTCCGGTCCGGCGGTCACGCCCGGCAAGCCGGACGACAGCCTGCTGGTCGAGGCGATCCGCTACGAGTCGTTTGAAATGCCGCCCAGCGGGAAGCTTGCACCCGATCAGATCGCTGTCCTCGTGAAATGGATCAAACTCGGTGCTCCCTGGCCGGGGCACGACGATGCGGTTCGCGAACCGGCGGCCGCCCCTTCGAAGCTGACTGACGAAGACCGCGCGTATTGGGCTTTCCAGCCGCTGCAGAATTCGCTGCCGCCAGCCATCGCGTCGGACCGGGAGCCGGATCGTTGGAGCCGCAACGACGTGGATCGTTTTGTTCAAGCGAGGCTGGAGTCAGAGGGATTAACGCCCGCGCCCGAGGCGGATCGGCGAGCTTTGATGCGCCGCTTGCATTTCGACTTGACCGGCCTGCCGCCGGCGCCGGAGGAGATCGATGCCTTCGTCGCCGACGCGGCGCCCGACGCTCACGAACGCTTGGTCGATCGACTGCTGGACAGTCCCCGGTACGGAGAACGCTGGGCGCGGCATTGGCTGGACTTGGTTCGTTACGCGGAATCCGATGGTTTCCGCCAAGATGCCTTCCGCCCGCACGCTTGGCGGTACCGAGACTACGTCATTCGAGCTTTTAACGACGACAAGCCGTACGACCGATTCATCTTGGAACAAATTGCCGGCGACGAGCTTGCACCGCAGGATCTGGAGACGCTCGCCGCGACCTCGTACCTGCGCCACGGGATTTACGAGTACAACCAGCGGGACGCCAGGACTCAGTGGGACAACATCCTGGTCGACATCACGAATGTAACCGGCGAAGTCTTCTTGGGGCTGGGCATGGGCTGCGCCCGCTGTCACGATCACAAGTTCGATCCGATCCTGAAGGAGGACTACTTCCGCCTGAAGGCGTTCTTCACGCCCCTGCTGCCGCGCGACGATCTGCCGTTCGCGACCGGTGACCAATGGCGACAATACCAGGCACAACTGGCCGCCTGGCGGGAGAAAACGGCCGCCGTGCGGGCTCGGATCGACGAATTGGAGCGGCCGCTGGTCGAGGCGGCTCGGAAGCGGGCCGCCGACAAGTTTCCGGCGGACGTCCGCGACATGTTGCTCAAGGAGCCTTCGCAGCGCACGCCGCTGGAGCACCAATTGGCCGAATTGGCCAATCGCCAAGCGGGCGAGGAAGTGGCACGGATCAATTTCGGCACTCAATTGAAGGGCGACCAGCGCGCGAAGTGGGACCATTTACAGCAGGAACTGAAACAGTTTGACGATCTGCGGCCCCAGGAATTGCCGCCGGCGTTCACCGCGACGGACGTCGGCCCGGTGGCCCCGCCGACGCCGATGGCCAGCGGCCGCGAGCCGCGCGATATCGAACCTGGACTGCTGGCCGTGCTCGGCGCCCCGCCGCTGAAGATCGAGCCGCCGCCGTCGGGCAACTCGACGGGCCGCCGCACCGCCTTGGCGCGATGGCTGGGTGGTCCCGACAACCCGCTCACCGCGCGGGTGATGGTCAATCGCATTTGGCAGCAGCATTTCGGCGCCGGCCTGGTGCCGACCGCCAGCGATTTTGGGCGATTGGGCGAGGCCCCGTCGCATCCCGAGTTGCTGGACTGGCTGGCCCGCCGGTTCATCGCCGACGGCTGGCGATTCAAGCCCCTGCACCGCTTGCTGGTGACCTCGGCGACCTATCGCCAGGCGGCACGCCATCCGGCCGGCGACGCGGCTCGGCAAAAGGACCCCGAAAACCGCTGGCTGTGGCACATGCCGGTCCGGCGATTGGATGCCGAGCAGATCCGCGATGCGATGCTGGCAGCCAGCGGCGAGTTGGAGTTAAGCCTGGGCGGCCCCAGCGTCACTGCGTCGCAGCCGCGGCGGAGCGTCTACACGCGGTCCCTGCGCAATACGCGCGATCCGCTGCTGAGTGTGTTCGATATGGCCGACCCGTTCACCAGCATCGACCGCCGCGACGTCACGACGACCCCGACGCAATCGCTGATGATGATCAACGGCGCCTGGCCGCTGCAGCGCGCCGAGGCGCTGGCCGGACGCGTGCGCAAGCTCGCCGGTTCCGAAGATCGCGCGCTGGTCGACCACGCTTATCGGCTGGCCTACGGCCGCGGGCCGGAACCGAGCGAGGCGGAAGCCATCCTGCGGTTTCTGCACCAGCGCGCGACCGGCGTTGGGGCCGAGGCGCCGTCGCTGCCGGCGTCGCTGGCGGTGGAATCGATGCCCGGCCGCCCGAGTCAGGCGGCCGTCTTGTCGCCCGGTTCGCCGCAGTCGCGGCTGGTCGCTCCCGACAGTCCGGCTCTGCCGTCCGGCGATTTCACGGTCGAAGCGGTGATCCTGTTGCGGTCGCTGTACGACGACGCTTCGGTTCGCACGATCGTGTCGCAGTGGGACGACCACCATCAGCATCCCGGCTGGGCCCTGGGCGTCACCAGCAAGGGTTCGAGCTACCAGCCGCGAAACTTGATTTTGCAGTGGGTAGGCGATCCGGCTCGAAACGGCGGAGGCTACGAAGTCCTCGCCTCGAATCTCCGGCCCGAGTTGGGCAAGCCGTACTACGTGGCGGTCAGCGTGCGCGTCGCGGAAACCGGTGCGCGCAGCGCGACATTCTTCTTACAGGATTTGTCCAGCGCCGACGCGCCGTTGCAGAGGGCCGAGGTCGCCCCGCGCGTCACCGGCCATTATCGTTCGACGCGATCGCTGGTGATCGGCGGCCGCGATGGCACGCAGCGCCATGTTTGGGACGGCTTGATCGACGACGTGCGGATCTCCAGCGCCGCGTTGCAGCGCGAGCAGCTGCTGTTGTTCGATCCCGCGGCCGGTCCTCAGACGGCGGCTTTTTGGCGTTTCGAGCCGGCGCCGGGCGTCGATCGAGACTCGACTCTGCGTGGCCATCGCCTCGCCGTGGCCGCCCCGACATCCGCCCCCGCCGACGCTCGGACCGCCGCCTTGATCGACGTGAGTCACGTCCTGCTGAACTCGAACGAATTCCTTTATGTTGACTAAAGGGCTCCGACGCCATTTAGAGAATTTCTCCCATGCTCATGCCATCTACGCTTGCCCGCATCCCGCATCGCGAATTGCCGCTGACGCGCCGTGACATGCTGATCAGGGGCGGCGGTGGATTCGGCGCGCTGGCCCTCAGTTATCTGTTGGGCAAAGATCGCATCCAGGCGTCAACGCCCGCCCGTCCCGATGCGGCGCCTCATCACGCTCCGCGCGCCAAGAGCGTCATTTTTCTGTTCATGGAAGGCGGTCCCAGCCACATCGACTTGTTCGATCCCAAACCGCTGTTGAACCAGTTGGCCGGCCAGCAATTGCCGAGCGATTTCGGGACGGTCATCACGGCGATGGGCGAGTACGGAGCGCCGTTGATGGCCTGCAAACGTAGCTGGAAGCAGCACGGCGAGGCCGGCACGTGGGTCAGCGATTGGCTGCCGCACACGGCTCAGTGCGTCGACGACATCGCCGTGATCCGCTCGTGTTGGGCCGACGGCTTGAATCACTCCAACGGCGTATGCCAGATGAATACCGGATCGATTCTGGGCGGGCGTCCGTCGCTGGGGGCTTGGGTCAGCTACGGGTTGGGCGCCGAGAATGAAAACCTGCCCGCGTTTGTGGTGCTGGAGGACGATCCGGGCAAAGTTGTGAACGGCCCGCGCAACTGGGGGCCGGGCTTCATGCCCGCGACGTACCAAGGCACGCCGATCTTGCCGGACCAGGAGCCGATCCGAAACTTGTCGCCGCCCAAGAGCGTCGATCCGTCCCGCCAGCGGACGAAATTGGCCTTGTTGAACGAACTGAACCTCCATCACTTGGAAACTCGCCGCGAACAGACAGAACTTGACGCCCGCATCCGCAGCTACGAATTGGCGTTCCGGATGCAGGCCGCTGCGCCTGAAGCGGTCGATCTGGACCGCGAGACGGAGGAAACGCGGCGGTTGTACGGCATGGATCAGCCCGAGACGGAATCGTTTGGCCGGATGTGCCTGCTGGCTCGGCGGCTGGTCGAACGCGGGCTGCGGTTCGTCCAGCTGTATCACGGTTCCGGCAGCAAATGGGACGCTCACTCCGGCTTGGAGAAGAATCATGCGGCCTTGTGCCGCGGCATGGACCAGCCGGTGGCCGGCCTGCTGCGGGACTTGAAACGCCGCGGCCTGCTGGACCAGACGCTGGTTGTGTGGGGCGGCGAGTTCGGCCGGACGCCGATGAGCGAAAAGGGCGACGGCCGCGACCATAACCCGTACGGCTTTACGATGTGGATGGCGGGCGGCGGAATCCGCGGCGGTCAAAACATCGGAGCGACCGACGAACTCGGACTGCGCGCCGTCGAAAACCGCCTGCACGTCCACGACCTGCACGCCACGATCCTGCACCTGCTGGGCCTGGATCACATGCAGCTGACGTACTTTCACAAGGGCCGCCCGGAACGTCCGACGCTGAACGAAGGCCACCCGTGCCGTACGCTGTGGGAATGAGCGTCAAGCACAGCGGCAGCCGTGCGAGAATCGCCGCGCGGCGTCGGTTGGCCCTCGGCTTACGTCAGATCGGGCAACTGGAAGCCGGCACGCTGAGGCCGCGCCAAGTAGGCGTTGGCGTCGTCATCATTCGGAAAGACCTCTCGGTCCGGATCCCAGGCCAGTTTGCGGCCGACCCAGCGAGCGATGTTGGCCAAATGGCAGATGGTACAGGCGCGGTGGCCGGACTCGATGTCGGCGACCGGCTGCTGCCGGGATTTGATACAGTCGAGCCAGTTCTGAAAGTGATGGTTGCTCTCGTACAACCGAAGGTCGTCTTCTCCCCGGGGCTCTTGGGAAATCGAGATGGGGACGGTGTTGAAGCGGCCACGGTGCATCACCAACCGGCCTCGCTCGCCGACGAAGATGGCGCCAAACGCAGAGACGTCCTGTTCGGTCACTTCCCGAGTGAGCTTCAGCTGGATTCCGCTGGCGTAGCGGAACGTGACTTCGCTGTCGAATCGATTGCCGTGCGGTTCCACTTCGACAGGCCCGGTCGCGTCCGTGCCCAAGGCCCACTGGACGTTGTCCAAGGCGTGCGAACCGGCATTGGCGGTCCAGCCTCCTGAATAGCGGCGGATGTTGTGCCAGCCGGGATTGTTGTAGGTCAAATAGACGCGCATGTTGAACGGCACGGGGTCGGTCTGTCCGCACCAGTGGTCCCAATCCAAATCGTCCGGGAGCGGCTCGGCGGGCAGATCGAAATCGCCGTACGGGCGCGAACCGGCCCAGTTTTGGCAGAGCACGCTTTCGAGCTTGCCCAACCGCCCGTTGCGCACCAGTTCACACGCTTCACGATTGCGCAGCGTGGACCGCTGTTGCGTGCCCACCTGGCATACTCGCTGGTACTTGCGAACCGATTGGACCATCGCCCGGCCTTCGCGGACCGTCAAGCTCAGTGGCTTCTCCGCGTACACGTCCTTGCCGGCTTGGCAAGCCAGGATACAGGGCAGTGCCCGCGCATGTTCGGGCGTCGTCAGCACGACGGCGTCGACGTCTTTCGAATCGAGCAGCGCGCGGTAATCCCGGTAGATGGCATATTTCGCGCCCGTCTTGACGCCCTTGGGGCCCAGTACATTTTCTTCGTAGCGGTGCAGGTACTCGTGGCACTTCTTCGTCCAGACGTCACTGACTGCCACCAGCTGGCATTCGCCCGGCAAGCTGCGCGTGCTCTTCAGGTCCCCGATCATCTGGTGTGCGCGACGGCCTGTGCCGATCCAACCGATCCCCAAACGCTCGTTGGCGCCGGGCCGATCCGGACGCGCCAGCACGCCGGACGGGATGACGTACGGCAACGCGATGCCGCCGGCCGCGAGCGCGGCGGACTTGCCGAGAAAACGTCGTCGGGAGAACCGTTCCAGGCGTGGCATGTCGAGACTCCTTGGTTGATGCGGAGGAGTGACGGGGATTTTCCGATCCGTTTGCAGATCCATCATAACGGCGACGGGGCGAGAGTGACAATATCGCACATCGCAACCAAGGAACCTCGCTGAGAGATTCGCTGCTGGAAAGTGACGAGATATTTTGGTTTTTCCTGCTGGGCGGATTTGGGGTCGGGGGGGGGATAAAAAAAATTTTTAGAGTTTGTGAGGACCGAAAAACCCCCCCCCCCGGGGGGCCTTCAAAATTCAATTTTGGCCGATAGAGAGTCCAGCCATCGAGCCGAGCCGTGGTCGGCCAAAATTGAATTTTGAACGCCCGACCCCCTAAGCCTCGGCCCGACGCGGACCAACGTGACGGCGCCGCGGTGTCCGGTACGTCAACCTCGCCAGACGACCCTTCGTCGTACCTGCGCGGGAACAGGGCCGATTGCTCCGTCTGAAGGTGAGCAGTAACATAAAACGATGCGAAATCCCAGCGATTACCACCAAGGAATCCGCTCCCATGCAGATGCTTCGTATTCTGACTCAGGGGGTTTCCGCCCTGTGCGTGCTGTTGTCGGCGGGCGCCAGCGCAGCTGCCGCAGCCGATGGCAAGCAGGCGGAAACCGGGAATCTGGTCCGCGAACTGGAATCCCTGCGGCTGGCGATCAGCGACCTGACGGCGACGTATCCGGACCGGTATCGCCGCGGTCCGGAGTTCCTCCAACGTCTGGACGCCGTCGCGCGCCGTGCCGAGCGGGCGGACAACGCCGCCGTGCGCAGCGATTTGGCCCGGCTCAAAGACGAAGCGCTGCGGGCTCATCCGCTGGCCGCTTTCGACCGGCTGATCGTGCTGAAACGCAAACGCGGACAGCTGGGCCTGCCGACCAATCATCAAGGCAACACGGCGCTGAAGCAGACCGGCTATGACAACGAGATCGCCGTGCTCTCGCCGGTGCAGCCCGGCGGCAATCTGCGGACGCTGTACCGGCCGAACGACGGCCGATTCGTGGGCGAGGTCGACTTGCACTACGACGCCGCCCGGCTGCTGTTCACGATGCCCAACGGACGAACTTGGCAGATCCACGAGATCGGTGTCGACGGGAGCGGATTGCGGCAGGTGTCGCGCGAAGTGCCGGAGGTGGACAACTTCGACGGCTGCTATCTGCCGGACGGGCGCATCGTCTACGCCTCGACCGCTTCGTTCACCGCCGTTCCGTGCTGGCACGGCAAGGAGCGGGCCTGCAGCCTGTACTCGATGCAGGCCGACGGCTCCGGGGTGCGGCAGTTGGGTTTCGACCAGGACTTGGACCTGCACCCCTCGGTGCTGGGCAACGGCCAGGTGATTTACAGCCGCTGGGATTACACGGGCATCATGCACCTTTATCCGCGGCCGTTGATGGCCATGAATCCAGATGGCACACAGCAGCGGGCCGTCTACGGTAGCAATTCGTATTATCCGAATTCGCTGTTCTTTCCGCGCGCCGTTCCAGGCCACGCGACGAAAGTCGCGGCGATTCTGTCGGGCTACCACGGAGTGAATCGGATGGGCGAACTGGTCGTGCTGGATACGGCCCGAGGTTGGCAGAATGCGGACGGCATCATCGCTCGCGTCGGCCATCGCGGGGAGCCCGCCGTTCCGGTGATCCGCGATGACTTAGTCGGTTCGTCGTGGCCCAAATTCCTGCACCCGTACCCACTGAGCGACAAGTACTTTGTGTCCGCCGTCTGGCCCGGGGCAAAGTCGCCGTGGGGCATCTACCTGGTGGACGTGTTCGACAACATGCTGCCGCTGGCGGTGGACGAGGAATACGATTTTTTCGAGCCGATCCCGGTTCGCCCCACGCCACCGCCCGCCATCCTTCCCGACCGAGTGGATCCAACACGGCAGGATGCCGTGATCTATTTGCACAACGTCTATGCGGGACCCGGTTTAGCCGGCGTGCCGCGGGGCGCGGTCAAGCGGCTGCGGATCGCGGCGTATCACTTCGGCTATCCCGGGATGGCCGGTCCCGACAAGATCGGGCGGGCCGGGCCGTGGGACGTGATGCGGATTTTGGGTACCGTGCCCGTGCACGAGGACGGATCGGCCGCTTTTCGCGTGCCCGCGTGTACGCCGATCACGGTCCAGCCGCTGGATGACCGCGGACGCGCTCTGGCCCTGATGCGCAGCTGGTACACGGCCATGCCGGGCGAAACAGCCTCTTGCGTGGGCTGTCACGAGCCGCCTCGCGAGACCCCCGCTACGCGGCACGATATCGCGGCCACACGCTCGCCCGTGAACATCGAACCTTGGTATGGCCCGCCTCGCGGTTTCGATTTCGAGCGCGAGGTGCAGCCGGTGCTGGACAAATACTGCGTCGGCTGTCACGACGGCCAGGAGCGCGAGGGACGTCGCCTCGGCGATCTGCGCGGCGAACGATATGCCGCGAGCTACGAAGGTCTGCCGCTGTCCAAGTTGGGTGCCAGCCGGCTGGACCCCGCCCTGCGGCAAAGCCGCGAGCGGTTCGCCTTGCACACGCCCGAGCACCCTTTGATCGGCGACCGCAAGACGCGATACACGCCCGCCTACGAGGCTTTGATCCCCCTCGTCCGCCGCGTGAATATCGAAGACTACGTGGGGCTGCACGTGCCGTGCGAATATCACGCCAACACGAGCGAACTGGTGCAAATGCTCGAAAAGGGGCACTACAACGTGCGTTTGGACGAGGAGGCCTGGGATCGCTTGACGACCTGGATCGACTTGAACGGTCCGTGCCACGGCACCTGGGGCGACGTCGCTCCGATCCCATCCGCGGTCGACCGCCGACGGTGGGAATCGGCGCAAAAGTGGGGCGGAGCGAAAGACGATCCGGAAGCCGTTCCGGCCTTCGATCGTCAGGCGATTGAACCCGCCGTTCCCGAGCCGCTGCCGCAGCGCGAGCCTGTTGCCGCCGACGGCGGAGGATGGCCTTGCGATGCGGCCGAGGCCCTGCGGCGCCAGCGAGCCGCCGGCACATGGCAGAAAACGATCGATCTGGGCAATGGCGTATCGCTGCCGTTGATCCGAATTCCCGCCGGCTCGTTTGGGATGGGGTCGAACGAGGGCGATGCCGACGAGTATCCGCCGTCGCAGGTGGAGATCCGCGAGGATTTCTGGATCGGCGCGTGCGAGATCACCAACGAGCAGTTTCGCCGGTTCGCCCCCGATCATTTTTCCGGCTACTTCATGAAGCGTTCGCTCGGCAACGACGGGCCGGGCATCGACATGAATGGCCCACGGCAGCCGGTGGTGCGGGTTTCGTGCCAGCAGGCGATGGCGTTTTGTGCCTGGCTTTCGCACCGGTCCGGCCTGCGATTCACGCTACCCAGCGAAGCGCAGTGGGAATACGCTTGCCGCGCGGGCACGGCGAGCGACTGGAACTACGGCGACGGGGGCGCCGATTTTTCGACCCACGCCAACGTCGCCGATGCCCGCCTGCCTCGGATTTATGATACCACGGGCGGCGTGGTGGTGTTGCAGGACTTCCCCGCCGATGGCCGCTTCGACGACGGCGCGCTGGTCACCGTAAATGTCGCCGGCTACGCGCCGAACGCCTGGGGTCTGTACGACATGCATGGCAACGCGGCCGAGTGGACGCGATCGAGTTACCGGCCGTATCCGTTCCTTGACAATGCGCCGGATGCCGGCCGAGATGACGAGCCCATCGTCGTCCGCGGCGGATCGTTCCACGATCGGCCCTCACGCTGCCGTTCGAGCTTCCGCCTGAGCTATCCCGCCTGGCAGCGAATTCACAACGTCGGCTTCCGCGTCGTGCATCTGGATGGCGGCCGCGACGAGGAAGCCGGGGCTGCCGCGTCCGGAAACAACATTCTCGTCACGGCTGACAAGTAAGCCGTGCCACGCGGAAGCCAGCTCACGGGACAAGGATCTCCGCCAGCGGGTCGTAACCTTCGACCGCAAACGGCGACATCCGCCACTGCTCGCCGGCAATTTCATAATAGGGCTCCGTAATCGCTTGCTGGATAAAAGTCTCGCCGGCCTGAGCCGGATCGTAGGTGACCCGGACTTGTGCGGCACCCGGACCCGGCCAAGCCTCGACTTTCAGATATCCCGGCACCGCGAACATGTCGTCGCGGTCCAGGAAGTAGTACAGCAAGTTTGCGTTGCCGCGGCAGCCCAAGTTGCTGGTGCGCAACGACAACTCGGCGGTCTGGCCCGGTGCTGTCCCACGTGTCTTGACAAACGACGGTAAGGGATACAGGTACGACGCGGCGACCGCGACCGAAGTGCACAGCAGCACCGTCAACGAGATCGTGATGGGCGGCCATGCGGTGCGCCCGCCCCAAGGCGATCCCCACGTCAAGGGCCGCGCCCGGTGCCCCGGACAGCTTTCCACGCACTGGAGGCAGGCGATACAGCGAGCGTGGGTGACCTGCACAACTTGAGCCACCGGAATGTCGACCGGACAACGCTTCTCACACGCGCCGCAATCGCGGCAGATTGCGGCGTTGCGACGAATTCGCGCTACGGCGAATCGCGAGAACGGATTCAACACGGCGGCCAGCGGACAAAACCAACGGCAAAAGGGCAGCATCAGGAACAATGACCCCACCACCACTGCGCCCGCCGCAACATAAGCCCAAACCGTGATGTCTTCCCCATGCCGGCTGATCAAGGCATAACACGGATCGAAGCCTCGAAAAACCAACTCGCCGGTTTGCCACGTGAACCACAGAATGACCGCCAGCAGACCATATTTCAGCCACGCCAGGTGCCGATCCAGCCACGGCGAAACGCGATAGGCCGGCAGCCGCAGCCGGCGGGCCAAAGCGTGCAGCCATTCCGAGATCGTCCCGATCGGGCAAGCATACCCGCAGAACGCGCGCCGCATCAACAGCGTCATTCCCAGCACGCCGCCCAAGATGAAAAAGTTGGCCGTCCCCAGCGAGCAGACTAGATTGCCTTCGTGCAGATACGAGTACAACGCCTCGACGCCGCCGAACGGGCACCACCGCTCGCAATTGCCTCCGATCGCAAACACCCCGACCAGGACGATCAAGAGAAAACCAAATTGAATCGTGCGGCGCATCCGTGTTATCGTTTTTCTTCTCAAGATGGCGATGCTTTCTTGAAGAGGCTCAGGGGGTCGGGCGTTCAAAATTCAATTTTGAACGCCCGACCCCCAATCCGTCCCAGCACCGAATCTCTTAGTCGCCGGGCGCACACTTGCTGCGCATCGGACAACTGCCACAGCTGCTGCCGCCGCTGCAGGCCGACTCGGAGACCTTGGACATCGTTTGCAGCGCCGCTACGAGACGGGGGTCGCCCGCCAAGCCGGAAAATTCCGGGCTGGTCTGAGCGTGCTGTTTGAATCCCGCCAAGCGGCTGGGGGCCGATGACTCGAAACAGCGGACCAGCAGCCGGCACGCCTGGTCGCCATCGCCGATGGCCGCGTGCAATCGAGCCACCGCGTACACTACTCCCGAACCCTCGTTGCTGGTCAGTTGGATCGTTTGGGCGATCTTCTGGGCATCGTCCCGCTTGCCTTGCCGCGCGGCTGCCAAGCCGTGCAGCGCCTTGGTCGCCACCGTGTGCTTGTCGCCCGACAAGGCCGCCAGCACGTCGGCCGCGTCCGCCGGCCGGTTCATCGCCAACTGCGTCTCGGCCAGCAACAACGCCGAGGCGCCGTCGTTCAACTTGGCATGCAGCTGCGCGCCGATATCCAGCGCGTCGGCGTACAGTCCGTGATTGAGATAGAACGTGTGCAGCGCTCGCGCCTTGTACTCCCAGTTTGCGAGGTCTTTCTCTTTCGGCAAAGCAGCCCGCATCATCAACACTTGCCGCACCATCGCATACTGCTGCACGTATCGCTGATTTGATGAATCGGCGCGCACCGCTGCCGCGAATTGCTGCAGTGCGCCCGGCAGATCGCCGGAGGCCAGCCGGGCTTCTCCGGCGCGAAACAGATCGCCTCCATGTTCCGCGGCCCACGTCCCGTCCACCAACCCGACGAAAACGATCGTGACCACCAGCGCAAATGTTCCAAGTCTCATATGCTTATTTCCTCCTGGAAAGGAACCCGAAGCGTCCGCGAGCGCACACCCGTTGGTAACCTCGCTGATGCTTCGCAATATAACATTATCGTCAAGGGCGAGCGATACATTCTCGCTTAAATGCCGATCCCATACGCGACCCCGCAGCGTCTTGTCGTCGCCTTGGTGTGCAATTCTTTCACACCCTGCTGGAACCCGAGGCAACAGATCGCGGAAATTTCACAAAAGCGGAATCTGGACAGCGCCTGGTGGATTTCGCGACCGGCGGATGTAGAATCAGTTTCGCTGCTCTCGGTGACATGGGTGAATCGGCTGCAACGCCTGGAGAATGACAAGATGGCGGCAAGAAGCTGGGAAACCGATTTTCGCTTTTCAGCCATCCAAGCCTCGGCCCGTGTTCTTGGAGATGCTCACCGCCTCGATCCGTTTCAGTTTCCAGGCTCGTTTTGCTTGCCGGTCGCCGAAAGGCCGATTGTGGGATGGACGCCGGGGCGTGTTTCGTTGATTGCCATCATCCTCGGTTTCACCCTCCTCGGCGCCGGCGTTCTTCTTGCAACGACAGCCGACAACGCGAAAACAGACGCCGGCGGCATGGTCATGCTGGCAATTGCCGCGTGTTGCTCTTTCTCAGGGATATTGACGTTTTTCGTGCCAGCGAAGCTCGATCGACAGATCGTGTCTTGGCTGATTGGCGGCCGTGGTCACGAACTCGTTCAGCGGTCGAACATGGCGAACGTGATGGCTGCCGAACTTTCGGATGCCGACCGGTCTAAGATGAAGATTACCATAGATGGCGATGACCACGTGCTGATACGTTTTGATGAAGAGAACCGGCGTTTAATGATCGAAGGAATCGGGGCGCGCTACCAGGTTCGGGCGGCGGATGTGGAGAAAGTGGAGGCGTTTGAATTCTTGAAGTAGCTCAGAGTCCATTGTTCTTCTAAAATACCGCACCGGAGAAGCTAAGACATCAGGAGAGAAAAATGATCGATGTGAAAGTGCAAGGTGACGAAGGTATCATTATCGTCGAGCCGGCGGGCTCACTCCAAGCGGCGGACTTTGAAAAACTCGCGAAAGAGATCGATGCATTTTCTGCAGACAAGGGCCGCCTGACAGGGCTGATCATTCATACGAAATCATTCCCAGGATGGGACGATTTCAGCGCCTTTCTCCAACACGTGAATTTCATAAAAGCACATCACAAACGAATCCAGCGGATCGCAGTTGTAACAGATTCCAAACTGGGCGAGATCGGCCCGAGCATCGCGACCCGGTTCCTGTCTGCTGAATTGAAACATTTTCCCTTCGACGACTTTGACGAAGCCAAACGCTGGATACAAGAAGCGGTCTAACGCTGGATCGCGATGACGAACCAACCCCAGCAGGCGAGTGAGAATCCGCTCGTTCACGCCGCGCTTGTACGAGTTCGAGCGGGCTGCTGGAAGGCGCGGAGTGCCGACGATTGGCTGTTCGTGATCGCGTTGCTTGCATTTGTTCTTTGCCGGTACGTGATCCCGGCGGCAATGCCAACTCCTCCCCAGGTTGGGGCCCTCGATGCAGCTGAGTTGCTCCGACCGGCGTGGACGTTTCTGGCGTGGCTTGCCTTTAGCACCAAGACAGCTTCTTCGTCCACCCCGACGCCGGCAGGGTTTGCCCGATCCGAAGCCTGGCACCACGCAAGTGGTGATGACGGCGGCCCGTCTGCAACTCGCCTCAGCCCCGTTTCGATCCTAGGCGGTTCCGGCAACCTGTAATAGCTACCTTACGGCGGTTATGTATTTTTCCAATGAGGTAAGTGATTTCCGGAGGCCCGATTGAGGCTCCTGCGGATTGGGGCCGGGTCGAAAAGATCTTATCTTGTGGGATATGGCCGCCGCCCGAGAGCCTCGCGACACCGTTGGTTAGCGAGGCGAGCTTTTCTAGCTGCCAAGGTGCAGTTCCCGCGGGGCGGTCGAACATGGGACTGTGCCTGCTTCCGCAATAATTTAAGGGGTATTATTATGCTGCGATATCCGAATCTAAGTTCTCAACGATGCCGATCGCAGGCGTCCCAGATCCGCGTCGTTAGAGTCACGGACCCGTTGGGGCTCCACCTTCGGAGGTGCCTAGCCGTCGTCAATGCGGTCCGCAAGCATGAGGCCCGGGTCAGGGTTGTTGGCAACGGACAAATTGTCGATGCGGCGAGCATCTTGGGGCTATTGTCGCTTGCAGCCACCCCGGGGACGGAACTTGTCCTGTCCGCCAAAGGACCGACTGCGGACGAAGCTCTGGAAGATATCGCCAGCGTATTTGCAGACATTCCGGCTGCGGATATTTGCTGAGGAGGAAAGCGGAAGGACCTCCAGAGCACACTTCCGGGCGGCTCGTTGCGGAACTGCCCGTTCTCAAGTCGAATTCTCAAGTCGCGCCAACGGCATCTTAACGATTCTCTTGGCGCCATCGAAAAGCCTGGCGGCTGCCAGTAGGACGCGGTGTCGTACCGGTCACGTTTTGGTCTTTTCGGCTTGCGACGCTTGCGGTCCTGTTTGGCCTTCTCACGTGCTCTAAGCGCGCACGGATAAATCTTCGTCTTACGTTGCTTTCTGAAGTGAACCGGACGATGTTCCAATCGCCACGTGAACCTCTGGCTGCGTTGTCCTTTGGCTTGGAAGCTCAAGTACATCGACGGCATCATTCCGCCGCCAACGCCCAGTTTGTTTGTTGGCAAACGGGTCCACGATGCTCTCGAGGTGTTTACAGGCACCGGCATTTGGGCATCGTTGACTTGGGAGTCGAAGGGGCGGTCCGGCGCGTTGTGGAAAGCTGGGAGCAAGCTGCCGAACTCGAATCCATGTGTGTCGATTCGATCGAAGAGTGCGCCGGACTCAAGCAGCAAACGATGGGGCTGGTGACCGTGTACCTGCAATCGGTGGTCGATGCCTGCGAATTCCCGCTCGCTGTGGAAGTCAGCATGGAAGAGCCGCTGATCGATCCGGACACCGGGGAGGATCTGGGTATTCCGCTGACCGGCATCGTTGACTTAGTGGTTGACGAGCGAACCGGCCCGTTAATCTGCGACTTCAAAACAGCCGCCAAAGCCAGTGCTCCGTTTGACGAGATTCAGCTGTCGAGCTACGCGTAACTGTTTCGGCAAGCCACTGGCGGCAAAGAAGCCGGCCTGGAGATCCGCTCGTTGATCAAAACCAAAACTCCAAAGATCGACTTCCATCGCTACGGCAGCCGCAGTGTGGTTCACTTTCGCCGGCTGCTGGCGGTGATCAGAGCGTATCTCGATAACTTGGACGCCGGCCGGTTTGTGTTCCGGCCCGGCTTCGGCTGTGTCATGTGCGACTATCGCGCTGCCAGCTGCCGGAACTGGGGTGGCTGAACTGGAATCTCTTCCAGGAATTCGAGGTTGCGGCCGCCCATTTCAAACTTCGTGCCAATCAAATCCCGCAGATTCCCGGCCCCGCAGCTTTACGTTTGCCGTCCGAACTTCTGTTGTTCTAGTTTTTTCAGATGCCGGTAGCAGCGGGCAATTTCGATTCCGCCTGAAAAAAAATGGGTGGCCAAATCCGCGTTGGCCACTCATTCTTTGGCGCCTTGGCACCGTACAAGCGTCCGTCCCTTGACCATGCAAGGTAGATACGCCGTGTTGGTTGTTGCCCATCAGCAGCATGATGTAGCGGTTGTCTTTGCCGGGCAGCGTGTAGCAAGAGACTCGTGCGTAGGACGCCTCGTTGATGGCCTCGACATCAGGTTCTGGCACTCCAGCACGACGCCGTCGTGCCGGAAAGCAGGCAAACCCGGATGGTCGCCGGCGGGGCGGCATCGGCCGCCAGGCTGTCAGCGTGAAGGCTGGGGCTGCGGCAAGCGACGCCAAGATCGTCAGAAGCAAAGGCCACGCTCCGCCCCGTCTGGTTCGTTCAAGCATTGGATCGCGATCGCTGCGAGCACGTTAATCCAGCCGGGGCAACCAGTTGGAATTGTGGGCCCCCTTCAACGAACCGAAAGCGGAACGGAGATCAGAAGAGGCGACCGGTACTCCGACTTCCCGTTACATCGCCAACGCCTCTATCAAATATCTCGACCAAACGCCTGTCGATTATCGTGGTCGCGCTCATCGCACGCTCTGACCGTCATTCCGAATTGCCAGCCGGAGCAAGACAGCCAAATCCGTCGTCTCCGAAATGAACTGCACGGACCCGTCCACAAAGTCGACCAGCATGCCGCCAGGGTGCGGTGACTGCAGCGGATTGTTGATCCCGTGGTTCTCGCTGCAGCCGGGCAACGGCTTTGCCCCCATGACCCGCTTGAAGTTCGGCGGATACCGGACCGTGGTGATGTTCCAACAGTCGGCACCCCAGGTCGCCGGCGGACCGCGCGGCGTATCCACTTTCGGCACAGGATCGACCCGCCTGGTGCCGGACAGCCAACCGCCACCCGGTCTTGTGCCGCCCACGGTCCAGCCGGGATCGCCGTGGTACTTCTGGGATTTGGCTTGGTTCTGGTCCAGCAGCCAGTCGGACTGCTCGCCCACGATCATTGTGTTCGATGTGCCGTCCAGGCAGTCGAACATACTCACATGCTCGCACGGAGGCAGCATGCCGCTGGACGTGACGATACCGTCGGCGGCAGCACCAGTCCCCTTCGCCTCGTTGTGGTAAAGACAGTCCGTCGTGGGTGTGACAAGGCCCGGCTGGTAATCTTGCGATAAGGGATCGATGTCGCAACCGCCCGCAATGCCGACGTACGTGGGCAAGCAGATCGGTCCCACGCGTGATTCCGTCCCCGGTAATGGACTGCGGTAACAATGCATGAAATCCGGCTGCAATCTGTCGATCGCCACTCCGGCGGCAATCATGTCTCCGGCACAGAACTCGTGTCTGGCTGGCCCGCCAGGTATCTGAGTCGATTGAACGCGGTCGTACACGTTACGCTGCTCCATGAAAGGTGCGATTCCGAACCACCAGGAGGGCCCCAACGCGGCATTGACCGGTGGATCGCCGCCGGGATTCGTCCCGGAGTGCATGGCTCCCATCGGAAACACCTTGTACGTATCGTGGTAAATTTGCAGACCGAGGCTGATATACTTCAGGTTATTGGCGCACTGGGGACGCCGAGACCTCACGCGTGATTGCTGGATCAGGGGCACCAGCAGCGCCAGCAGAACGCAGATGATCGTGACGACGGCGAACAATTCCCGGAGCGTAAACCCACGTCGCAATGGTCGTTTTCGCATGGCCCGTTCCCTTGACGCCGGTGGGGGCGGCTGACGCCCGCATCGGCACCTGGCTTCGTCACTTGATGAAGTACCCGGACACCCGCCACTTCTTGTCCTTGTCCAGCATCGGCGTGATCGTCTCGCCCTGCATTGTACAGAATACAACGGAGGGGGAGCAGCCAAGGGGCGTTCCGGCCCGACGATCAGCGTATGCGTGAGCTTTCTTAAACGTCTAAGAACGCTTGCGGACTCTCGCCAGCACGCGGACAAGTTCCTGCGGCAGCGATTGGCGTTAGCCCGCCAGTAGGACGCGGTGTCGTACCGGTCACGTTTTGGTCTTTTCGGCTTGCGACGCTTGCGGTCCTGTTTAGCCTTCTCCCGTGCTCTAAGCTCGCACGGATAAATCTTCGTCTTACGTTCCTTCCTGAAGTGAACCGGACGATGTTCCAATCGCCACGCCTCCGATTCTTTCGGACTGAACAAGAACGCGTCCGGATCCCGGTTCAAGAACGGCTTCAAAATCGCCTGCGCCCTGGGTCCGACGGGGATCAGCCGGCGGTGGCCCCGCCAGCGGTTTTTGTGGTCACGCCGCTCGTAAACCCAGACGTCGCCAGATTGGTCGATATCGCAGGGCCGCATGGACACGACGTCATCGGGCCGCATTCCGGTCAGCCGCTGAACTTGGATCATGGCGGCTACGTGGGGCGTGACAAGCCACTCCGCAACCAAACGGTGATATTTCTCCCAGCTTTCCGGCGAGTCGTAACGGCCGAGGTAGTGGCCCTTACCGTCGATTCGCACCATGCCGAGATTTTTTGGCTTGTAGTGGCGGTATTATGGGATTGGGGTCTCAGGATTGGGACATGTGCGGCACCATTCCTTTCGCAAAGTAGTACCAGTACTACTTCGCAACTGGGTTAATGGCCGCACTGCCCGACACAGGCAGGTACGCTAAGTCAAGCGTTCGGCGTGATTTACAACAAGCGAGGCCGACGGGACTCGAACCCGCAACCACCGGATCGACAGTCCGGTACTCTAACCAATTGAGCTACGGCCCCAGTTCATTGCTGACTGTGGCCGAATTATACTCGCCTTTCAAAGCTTCGCAAGGGCGGGATTTTTTTTCGATCAAAACAGGTTGGGGCCGGGAACGTAGCCGAGTTCTCGGACGCGGCTGCGGTCGGATTCGGCCTCCTCCGGCCTGCCGAGCGCGTCCAGAGCCAATGCCCGATGATAGCGGATGACGGCCAAATTCTTGCGATACGACGTCAGTTGTCGCTCGAATTCCGCTCGATCGATATAGTGTCTTGTCCGTTCCAACTGCCTGTATTCCCTTTCCACGCCCGCCACCGCGGGATCTAAGTCGGCGCGTGCGGCCTCGAAATTACCATCGAGGAAGTGGATATAGCCCCGTGTGTCAAGCATCGCCGGATTTTGTCCGGCCAGCTCGATCGCTTGGCTCACGTTCTCCAGGGCCTGGTCTAATTCCATGTTTCCCAGGGCTTGTGCGTAAGCCAAACCGTTCAGCAACATGGCTCGCTGAGAGGGGGATGCCGAGCGACGCAGGTCAACCAGAGTCTTCCAGTCTTGAATCGCTTGCTCGTGGAATCCGAGATGCTGAAAAGCCAAGCTCCGGTTGATCAAAGCCATGATCTGCCCCGGCTCGCGCTGGAGCGCCGCGTTATAATCTTCGATGGCTTGATGGAATTCCTGCTCGTCTAGCCGCCAGTCACCACGGCACACGAAAGCGTCTGCCTGGGTGGAGGACCAGCGAAGCGAATTCTCGAGATACTGCATGGCTCCCGTCTTATCGCCAGCGATCCAGCGCTCCATAGCTGCCGCTTGATACCAGCGAGAAACTTCGGCCGGCATTTCTAAGCACAGCACGGGGCCTAAAGCCAGCAGAACGACGATCAGGATGACGAAACGGCTTGTCCAACGGCCACTCTTGCGCGAGGGACCGCTTGTTGCATCGGGCCAGCGATCCAGTTCAGGCATTTCTTCGACCGTTTCACTTCGATTTTCTTGAGACATCGCTGAAACTTGTTGAGGAATCCAGATCCGAAAATGGGTTCGTAGAATCCAAGGAGAAATTCTGACATTGACGTGCCCATGCCACCAATCTAACATCTCGCTCCTTCAGGTCTAGACGAACGGTAGGTCCGATTTTCCTGATTAGTGGGGATTTGCTGATTTTTTTCTGATTTCCTTTGTCCTTCCTGGTCGAATGACTGGTTGATAGAGTCATCTCGCAATCGCGACAGCCGTCGATCAACGGATAACGACTTGTCTTGAATTTAACGCGCTTGTTCCGTGATTGGACGGCGGCTGAATTGATACCGAGCAGGCTCCCGGTGCGAACATTTTCTCTTGTGGGCCTAACTGAAAAGGACGCATTAGCCATGCGAAAAAGCCTTCGGCGAACGACGCTCGTCTTGGCGGTTGTTTTCTCAATTTCTGCCGTTTCGCTGCCAGGATGCTCCACCAGCAATGCTTTCAAGATGCCCAGCAGCGATTGGCTGAGTTGGGGCAAGAAGAAACCGGCGAGCACGGCATTGGCATCGAAGCCGAGCACCAGCCTGCCCGCACCGCCTTCGAGCCTGGCCTCGCCCAATACGGTGCCGAGCTACGCCCAGGGATCAGGCGGGACGACCGGCAGCTATGCAAACAATCCATATCGCGGTCCTACCGCCAGCGGAACACCTGCGGCAGCGGCGAGTTACGGACCTCAACCGGGCAGCCCAAACGCTTATCCTAATGCCGGTTATGGCGCAGCAACCGGAAACGCTCCGGGCATCGCACCCGCGAATGCTTACGGCGGCTCGAGCACATCCCAAGGCTTCTATTCGCCGGACTATCGTGGAAACTCCTCGCCGAGTGGGGCGTCCAGCTTGTACGCCGGCCAAGCCGGCTCGTCTGGGCCCGTGGCGACGCCCGGTGGGGACGCCTACGGTGCATACGGGCAGAATGGACAGAATGGCTACGCGGGCACGCCGCAGACCGCCCAGAGTTGGAACCAGGGTGGAGCAGCGCCGCCGTACGGGGCGACAAGTGCCTACGGTCAGGCGGCCGGTTCCCCACCGCCGGGCAGCTACGATCCTTATGGCAACAACCGCGGTAACGACGCGTATGCGGGCGGCAGCGTGGCAGGCGCCTACGGGAATGCCAACGCCACTGCCGGCCCGACGCCGGCCGCTCCGCAATCGTATCCCGCCGCCGTTGCATCCGGCGGCTACCGTCCGGGAAGCACTGCGAGGAACACGCAGTTTGGGACCAGCGATCATCTCAATGTACCGGGTGAATCCATTCAGCCGGCCTCTTTTGCGGGGGGCGGTCAGGGGGGAAGTGGCAGCTCGCTGGCCCCTCCGAGTCCGGTGGGTGGAAATTATGGTTATGAAGATGGCGCAGACTCGCAGACGCGGACCGCCACCGGAGGCGGCAGCAACTATCCCTATCCCAGTACGTACCAACGTTAAGTGGGCGATCTCAAGCAAGAAAAACGCGGGCCTCTCGGCTCGCGTTTTTATGCTTTTCCGCCATCGAACCACCGCGGAATAGCCCGCTCGCAGGCTGACAGGCGACCTTACACAGCGCTGCGAGCAAACGGGCCTATTGCGAAGGAGCGGCGGATTCCTTACACTTTGAACCTTAACCTAGGCTTTTAGCGCCAGCGTAGCTTCAATTGGCAGAGCACCGCATTCGTAATGCGGGGGTTGTGGGTTCGACTCCCACCGCTGGCTCTTGGTTTGCTCGCAGGGGGGTTATCGGAGAGCCGATATGGCGGCAAGTATGCAGCTGACGACGATTGACGTTCGCGAAGTAGTATTGTCCAACAGTTCGTTCGGACCGCAGGAAATTGAAGGTATCGTTCGGGCTGTTCGCGAGGACACGTCCCGCCACGGCGTCTTGCGAGACGCGGTTGCGGAGTTGGCGGGTCGTGGCGAACAGACGCCGGCAAGTGCCGTGCGACTGGGGGTTTGTTATTATCTGATGGGCCGCTACGAGCAGGCCGCACAGACCCTTGCGCGGGCCGATGGCGGAGCACTGGCGCATTTCTATCTCGGGCGGGCAAAGCTGGAGCAGGGCAAGTATCACGAGTCGATTGCGAGTTACGAATCGGCGCGGACGGCCGGGTATGACTCCGATCTGTGCGCATTGGCGATCGCCGAGGCGCACCGGCTGTCCGGCGATGCGGCCCAGGCGATGGCCATTCTGGACCAGATGTTTGGGCCGGTGGAGCAGACCGCCGAGTACCTGTACCAGCGGGCGGCGACGGTTGCCTCGACCGGAGGCAATCCGAACGAAGTGGTCGCATTGTACGAGCGGGCGGTGGATTCAGATCGCCGTCATGCCGGGGCGCTGTTCGGCTTGGCGATGGAAAACGATCGGCGGGGCAATGACGAAGAGGCATTGCAGTTATACCAGCGGGCCGCCGAGTCCTTTCCGACCTTTGTCGGTGCCTTGTTGAATCTGGGCATCCTGTACGAGGACTTTCAGTACTACGATCGCGCCCAGCAGTGCTATCAGCGGATCCTGGAGCACTTCCCGGATCATCCCCGTGCGACGTTGTATCTCAAGGATGCCTCCGCCTCACGAGACATGTTCTACGACGAAGAGGCTTTGAAGCGGCAGGATCGTTTGACGCAGATCCTCAGCGTCCCCGTTTCGGACTTCGAGTTGTCGGTGCGGAGCCGCAACTGTTTGCAGCGGATGGGGGTTCGCACGCTGGGAGATTTGGCTCGCACGACGGAGGCCGAACTGCTGGCAAGCAAGAATTTTGGCGAGACGTCGTTGGTCGAAATCCGCGAAATGTTGGTTTCCAAGGGCTTGCAACTGGGCCAGTTCGCCCACGAGCGTCCCGAACAGGAAACGCCGGTGGACACCTCGCACCTGTCGGCCGAAGAGCAGGCGCTGCTCACGCGTCCCATCGCGGAATTGAACCTTTCGGTTCGCGCTCGCAAGTGCATGGTCCGCTTGGGTTTGAATTCGATCGGCGAGTTGGTTCGCAAGACGGGCGACGATCTCTTGGAGTGTAAGAACTTTGGCGTCACCAGCTTGAACGAAGTCAAAGAGAAGCTGGCGCAGTATAATCTGAAACTCCGCGGCGAATGACCGGGTGGTGTGTTGGACGCTCGGATGTTTAGCTTCGAGCTGCGGTGCGTCGATCGCCGCTGCGGTGCGCGGCGCGGTTCGTTCGTGACTCCTCACGGCGCGGTCGACACGCCTGCTTTTATGCCGGTGGGCACGGCCGCGACGGTCAAGGGGCTGTCCGTCGGCGCGATTCGGGCCACCGGGACGCAGATGCTGCTGGCCAACACCTATCATCTCGCCCTGCGCCCGGGCGAAGACGTCATTCGCGACCTAGGCGGCTTGCATCGTTTTATGGGCTGGGATGGGCCCATCCTGACCGATAGCGGCGGTTTTCAACTGTTCAGCCTGGCCAGAATCAATCGCGTCACGGAGCACGGCGCCGTTTTCCGGTCGCATATCGACGGACGGTTGTTGGAGTTGAGTCCAGAGCGAGCCGTCGAGATTCAAGAGGCTTTGGGCAGTGATGTCGCGATGGTTTTAGATCATGTCGTCCCGCTGCCCTGCCAGAGCGAGGTTGTCCGCGACGCTTGTGAACGGTCGGTTCGATGGGCCCAGCGTTGTCAAGCGGCCGCCAAGCGCAGCGATCAGGCCCTGTTTGGCATCGTTCAAGGCGGATTGGACGCGGATTTGCGCACTGGCTGTGCCCGGCAGCTTGCGGCCTGCGACTTTCCCGGTTACGCGATTGGCGGGCTGAGCGTGGGCGAGCCTCCCGACGAGATGTACCGCGTGCTGGATGTCACCTGTCCGGAACTGCCATCGGGTCGGCCTCGCTATTTAATGGGCGTTGGAACTCCTCAAGATCTGTTGGAGAGCATCCGTCGCGGCGTGGATATGTTCGACTGTGTACTGCCCACTCGCAATGGACGTAACGCTTTGGCGTTTACGGACTTTGGACCGATCAAGCTCCGCAATCTGAAGCATCGGCGAGATGATCGGCCGATCGATCCCACGTGCGACTGTCCCGCTTGCGGCCACAGCCGAGGATATCTGCGGCATTTGTTTACCGCCCACGAAATGTTGGGGCCGATGCTGTTATCCGCCCACAACATCACCTACTACCAGCGTCTGTTGGCCGAGTCGAGAAAAGCCATCGAAGCGGGCACTTTTCTGGAATTTTACGAAGCGAAACTCGAGCGTTGGCGGTTGGGGCACGACGGCGGCGGCGCAGAATAACCTTGACCACCTCGCAAATCCGTTCGCTAGCTGCTCTTGCCCCTTGCGACACAAGCCTTTATCATACTCGGCTTAAATTACGCCGCGCCGGCTACAAATGTTGCGTATCGTGGGGCCGATCGCCATTGCCGGACGAGGTGCTTCGCAGTGCCCTGCCGTTACCGACGGGAAATAGCCTTCATGCCGAACGGTCTGCCGATCACCGCATACATCTTCCTCGCCGCCAACGAGGGACCCAATATCTTCAGCCTCATGATGCCGATCGTGATGATCGGTGTCTTGTTCTACCTGTTGATCGTCCGGCCCGAGAAACGCAAGCAGTCGGACGTGGCCAGAATGCAGGCGAATCTAAAGAAGAACGATCATGTGGTAACGGCGGGAGGCATTCTGGGCGTGGTGGTGAACGCGCCGCAGAGTTCGCCGGAGATCACGCTTCGCGTGGATGACAACACGAGGATCCGCGTTCTTCGCAGTTCAATTCTGCGTGTGATGTCGGCGGATAAGCCAGCGGATGAGGAGAAGGATGTCTAACGCGCGGGGACCGATCGCAGCGCGTGCGTCCGGGTCTGCGTGCGGCGCAACGGTGCGGTCGCTTCACGCACAGCTGGGTGACGGCATCAGGCGCGAACCCCGCGTTTCCAAGCAATCGGATAATTTTACAGAGTCTCTCGGGACCAGGAAGTTCCTGTTATGTCGTTCGAATTGATTTCGTCGGTGTTGTTTGGGCAAGGATGGCTGTTATCTCCGGAAGCACTTACGCTGCTCAAGCTGATTATCGCCTTTCCGCTGCCGATTTTCCTGGGAACGTGGCTGGCCAAACAGCTCCGGTTGCCGGATTTCGGCTGGAAATTGTCCTTGATCTTCTGCGCCGTGGCCATCGGCGGCGTGCTGCTTGTCAGCTTTCCATTGCGGCTGGGCGTGGATCTCAAAGGCGGCGTGATTCTGGTTTACGAAGTCGACCGCGAGGCACGCGAGGCCGATGATCCCGGCGGAATGTCGCTGAGGGACATGAATTGGGGGCATCTGCTGCAGCGGCTGAACGACCGTATCAATCCCGCGGGCACCAAGGAAATCGTCGTCCGCCGATACGGCGATTGGCAGGTTGAAATCATCGTTCCCGACGTGGACACCAACGAGGTCGAGCGAATCAAGAGGCTGATCAGCACGGCCGGTTCGCTTGAGTTCCGGATCGTCGCCAATTCCGTGCAGCACGGGGACGCGATCCAAGCGGCCATCCAGCAGGCGGAAGACCCCGTCAAACGCCGGTCGAAATATCTCGTGCAGGACAACGAGCAAATCGCCTTTTGGGCGCGCGTTGGCCGTGAGGCGGACGAAGTCAAAGGCGGCTTTCGGCCGCTGAAGGTCCAGGTTGCCAATTACACGATTCGCAACTCGTCGACCGGTGAGATCATCCAGTTGCCGGCGACATTGCGCTGGGAGCAAGAATACGCCTTGGAACGATGGCTGAAAGAGCAAGGCATCCAAGACGTCGACGTGCTGATGTACACCGGAGACGAGCACAACGTGACCGGCGAGAATCTCGGGATGGTCAGCCGTGGCTACGACGAGGTGGCTCGGCCCTGCGTGACGTTCAACATGAAAACGTCCGGAGCCGGCTTGATGGGCGGCTTGACCGGCGAAAACTTGCCGGACGAGCAGCGGGGATTCTACAGCCTGTTGGGCATTATGCTGGACGGAACGCTCTTGTCCGCGCCGCGGGTGATGAGCACGATTACCGACAGCGGACGGATCACGGGGCAGTTCACGCAAGAAGAAGTCGACTTTTTGGTCGGCATCCTACAGGCCGGCAGTTTGCCGGCCTCGCTGAAAAAGACGCCGATCGCCCAAAACACGATCGGCGCCGTCCTGGGCGAGGAAACGATCTACCGCGGTAAAATTGCCGCCGCCCTGGCCTTGGGCACGACCTTTCTGTTCATGCTGTTCTGGTATCGCTTTGCCGGCATCGTCGCGTGCTTGGCCCTGACCATCAACCTGTTGTTGATTTTGGCGATGATGAAATTCCCGTTGCGCGCGCCGCTGACCCTGCCCGGTTTGGCCGGTCTGGTGTTGAGCGTCGGCATGGCGGTCGACGCCAATATTCTGATCTTCGAGCGGATCCGCGAAGAACTGGAACGCGGTGCCGCGTTGCGAATGGCTATTCGCAACGGGTTTGACCGTGCCATGGTCACGATTATCGACTCGAATCTCACCACCCTGATCACCTCGGTGGTCATGTACGTGATCGGCACCGACCAGGTCCGCGGCTTTGCGATTACGCTCACCTTGGGCATCCTGATCAGCATGTTCACCGCGGTGTTTTGCGGTCGCGTGGCGTTCGAGATCTGCGAACGCAAACGGTTCCTCGTCAACTTGCGGATGACGAAGCTGCTGGGGGTCACCCATATCAATTTTGTGGGTCAGAAGTATCTCGCGATGATGGCATCGATCCTGTTCATCGTGGTCGGTCTGGTGGCGACCGGCGTCCGAGGCAAGCAGATCTTTGACATCGACTTTCTGGGCGGCACGTCCGTGACGATGGTCCTCCAAGAACCCGTCGAAGAGCGCGAGATCCGCGCCAAGCTCGACGAGCAGTTCGCCGGGATGCGAGTGAACAATTCCGCCGTCCAGTACTCGCTGAACCGCGTGGACGTCGAAGGGCAGAAAGAGCGTACGGTATGGAAGATCGATTCCTCGCTGGAGGAAGTCGAACAGTTGGAAGGTACGCTGCAACAGCTGTTTCCTGTCGCCACACATTCGATGACGATCGACCGAATCGAAGAAAAACGCACGCCTATTGCTCTGCCACCAGGCAGCCAGCCAGCCCCATC
>Ga0351891_1030_pt2 | contig 47904 bp, 38 predicted proteins | sample TotcelFGM3001K13_FD_206768 | JGI IMG/M metagenome (GOLD analysis project Ga0351891, IMG submission 206768) | Enriched cells from coal bed in the Powder River Basin, Montana, United States - Total cells FGM rep3 HSBNCT.FGM.300.1.K13 ... | reverse complement strand
CCAAGCGGAAACGGCGGCTGGGTTTTTGGATGATGGTCGCGTTCCCGGCGCCGTTTCCGCTGGGTTATCGCCGTCGTTCTGCCACTGACTTCTGAGATGGAACACGCTCCTCATGATGTTTCGATATGTTGTTCGGATGTTGCTCGCGGCCACGTTGATGGTGCCCTCGCTTGCGCGGTCACAGGAAATACTCGAGACCACGGTTCGCGATGCGATGAAAGCGGTCGGGGAGGGTCAGCTCCTTCGGGCAATAGCGATGCTTGAATCTGACCCCGAAAATCTAGACAAGTTCGCCGATATCCTCGGAACGCTTTATTCATTTGTTGGGAACTGGGAAAGGGCGAACGAACTCCGTCCTCGAGCAGCGCGGAACTACGAGGTTACCCTTCCGGCCCATTGTCAGCTGATGGATGCGTTGGAAACAATTGCCCGCGAAGCGCATGGGCGTCAAATCGTCGTTATCAATGAAGCCCACGATGCACCGGAACACCGCGCCTTCATCTCACTTCTTGCCGAGATGCTGAGAAAAGATGGGTTTGCCTATTACGCAATGGAGACGCTTGTTGAGGATCCTACCGCCCTCAGCCAACGCGGGTATCCCGTGCGTTCATCTGGCTTCTATTCCTGCGAACCGCAATATGGCGAGCTTGTGCGTGATGCCTTGCGGAGCGGGTTTACGCCGATCAGCTACGAAGCGGAGCACCTCGAAGAATCGGATAACCCGATTGAGAACATAAACAAGCGGGAAGAATTGCAATGCCGCAACCTTGTGGAGAGGCTATTTTCACAGGACCCTGGTGCGCGGATTCTCATCCATGTCGGTCTTGACCATGTAATGGAGGAGCCGAGAAAAATCAGCGGTCACGAGATTCATTGGCTTGCCGCGCGACTCAAGAAGGCGACAGGACTCGACCCGTTGACGATCGACCAGATAACCCATCTACGGCGGGAATCTGATGGACATACAAAGCCTATGATTGCATGTGATCCGCAAGGACGGTGTTTTGTTGGTGGCCCATATCAAGGCTACGTCGACCTCCAGTTGTACCATCCGCCTGCTGAGAATCTTAACGCAAGGCCAAGCTGGTTGGTGAAGGACCAAAGACGGCGGGTGGTCAAGATCCCGAGCGAAATGAAAGCCGGGTCAACAAGGGTGCTGGTGCAGGTTTTTTACTCCAACGAAAGCGATGACGCAGTGCCGGCCGATCAGGTTTTGCTCATACCCGGTGCGTCGCGACCGGTGTTGAGCTTACGGCCAGGATCTTATCGGATAGTGAGCCAGGACGAAAGTGGCGATGACACAGGTTCACGCGATTTAACTGTGGAATAAGTCGTACTAAAGATTAGATTGCAGGTGTCGTGGATGCTGCAGAACAATCGATTGCAACCGAGCGGCGGATCGGGTCGGTCCCGAGGCAACGCTTTTTGGCCGCCGCCGGTTGAATCGTGTCGTTACGTGCAGTGGAAAGTGCCCTTGGTCAAAGGAGTGATGGCATGTGGGAAGCTACAGTGACAATGCGTATTAGGTCTAATCCGTCGCGGTTTGCTCTTGCGGTTGCCATTGGCCTAAGCCTCATGGTGCCCACAGCCTATGTTCAAGTGGCTTTTGGACAAGAATCCGATGGTTTCAAAGAGCGTTACATCCCGATTGCCACGCTTCCGTACCAGCGTGCAAATCTAAGTGGAACTGATTCGGAGTCCTCACCGACTGGGTTTACGGTTGCACGTGTGCCTGCCCAGGAGGCGACCCGAACCGGAATTGCTGTCTCTGGGGCGTTTCCAGTCGACAAGCCCAAGGTGCAAAATCTTCGGCTCGTGGCAAAGGACCAGGCGGGCAAACTTCGCTCGCCGACTGAACAAACTATTGCCGCGGCGAAGGGCAGCAAGCTTCGTGTCATTACGCTGCTGTGCGAATTCGCTCTGCCGGAACGGGACATCCGCGAACTCATCGTGCAACGCAGAGTACTAGTCGGTGAAGTCGACGTGGGCATGGTTAGAGCGAAGGTAATCATCGACGAGGACGAAGAGGAAATGCTGCAAAGCAGCTACGATCAATAGACCGTTTTGTTTATTCTGGAATCTGCACGGTCTGGAGAGCACGTAACAAGGGCATGCATGGGAGCACGCGATCGGGCGGGTATCCCAACCTGGGGAGTCGAGGATTCTAAGATCCTATCACCGGCCAGACCGGAACCCGCCAAACTCGAATATGATCGCTGGCGGCCCCCGTCAATGCAAGCATGGTGGAGCAATAAATATGGCTAAGAAGCCGCCAAGACTGGGCTTGCCATCCCAGTCCCTTCCACTTCGCTAGCGGACTTGTTTCCAACTTTGGCCGACTCAGGCATTATGCGACGAGATTGGCCGCCTTCCCCAGATGCCGCGTCGCGTTTCCCCATTTGCGGTCGGCAAAAGCGTTCGCCTGCCCTGCAAAGCATTTTCTTACGGCTTCGGAGGCGATTAGCCGAGGTTATCGAAGGAATCCCCGCAGCCAGCAGATTGAACTCGCGGCAACACGGAAATCACGTAGCGACCAGGGATCTGCCGCTGCCTCGTGGCGGGCGCCGCTGGGATCCGGGGCAATCGAAAAGGCACTGGCACGGCTTAAAATGCCCACTCAGCCGCATGCGCAACAGCAGAATCGGCCAAAGGTACCCTGTTCCTGCCAGCTTGTGTTTCGTGCAGCTGCTATTACGGCCGGCAAGAAACAACGGGCTGCTGGCTGTCTTTTGCGGCCGTTGTTGGCTGTGCTGGCTGCCTGAACCGGCGACCCAGTCATGCAAAACAGCTGCGACATGAAGCGACCAGGCCCCGTATTGGCCCCGGCACCAATTTAGGCCGTCACAGTGTATTCTGCGGTCTAGTGCGGGTGAACGTTCTGGATGCCGCTGGAGAGGTGTGCTGGCCGGTTCTTGTGGCGGCCTGCGTGTGCATGGAGAATTCAGGAAATGCCGAGAACGTACTTGCACCCCAAGGGGGATTCGCTAGGTTGGATGGCGGTTGGCGGGGTTGGCATTTGGAGTCGGAGGTCCGAACAAGGTGGAGACCGTATGGCACCGCGGCAGTCACGAGACGGGTATTTTGGCTTTTATCGCTGGCATGGTGCGCGTCCATTGTAGCGGCGGGGCTGTGGCATGTGCGCAGCGGCGAGCGGACTGCGACGAGAGCATCAGCGCAGGATATGAGGCACAGGTAGGACGAAGAGAGGCACTCGAAATTGTCGCAGTCCGCGACGCCGCAGGTGGATGCAGGCGTCTATCCGGTATCCGGTGCGGGGACCGGCGAGGTTTCTCCCATGGCTTCCCATTGCTTTCGGAACAGGCTGATTCCGTCAGCCATCCAATGATGGATTTCGTTGAGCACGTTGGGTAACGTGAACTCTTCCAGATTGGCTCGGAGCGATTCCAGAACACTCACAATCACGCTACGGCGGTGGGCGCCTGCCGCGGTCTTACTGGTCCGGCCGGCTTTTCGGTCTTGGGCCGGAGTGCGTTGCAGTCGCTCGCTGAGGTTGTTCGTAGGTTCCACCCCCGGCACCAGCACAAACGTGAATAACTCCTCATCCAACATCCGTTCCACCAGTTCGTTCAGGAGGTTGAAGAAGTCTTGCTCGTGCGGTTTCCTCTCCGTGGGTGTCTTGTCTAAGTAAGTCTGACACAGTTCACACAGGCGATCTTCCAGTTGCGCCACCCGCTGCTTCCGCCCCGAGTCGCTCAACCGCCCGTCGGAGGCCACCCGCTTGGCGTCGTAATACAATTCCAGGAGCCGGTCCAGGAATCGCTGATAGTTTTTCTTCGGGGGATACAGTAACGCTAAGCGGATCGCCTTTCGCAGCAGGTGTGCCCAGCACTTTTGGACCCGCACGAAGCGGTGGCGATACACGGCGGCATCATCGCTGATCCCAACGCCCTGAAACACACCAGGCGGCAACATCTCGTCCAAGGTGGCGCTATCCTTGTGACAGCCGAACAGGAACACACGCTGCAGTTCCGAGGCGAAGGTCCATAAGGAACAGCCTTCCTTCCCGATCTTCCAACCCGTTTCGTCCATGTGGACGATGGCGGCATGGGCCAGCAAGTCACAGAGCGCATCAAACTCGCCTTCCCAATGCCGGGCCAACTGTCGCAACAAGGCATCGGCTTGCGATTTCCCCAAAGGAAGTTGGCAGAAGAAATGCAGGATCCGACACGCCTTGTCCAGCGACACGCCGATCACATACACCAAGAAGGCCAGGACCACCAAAATCTCGATGCCGTATTCACAGCGGGGCGTGACGCCGGGAATCGGCGGCTCATCACCGCCGGGAGCCCGGAAAATCCGGTAACCCACCAGCACAGCACGGCCGTTCTCCAGACGCAAGACGGCGCGCTCCCTGGCCAGCAGGCACTCGGCTCGGCGGCCCTTTTCGGGATAGACATCCTCACCACGCTCGGCATCGGCGAACTTGAGACACGTCTTACGCCGGCCGGGAGATCGCTTCTTCCTTTTCCGATGCCGACGGCGTTTCTCCTCCGCCTGTAGGCTGTATTGTGTTACCTCCGCAGAACTGCCGGTCGGGCCCGTTTCCCGCTGAACCTCCGGTTCGTACTGCGCCAGACGCAACTTGATACGGGTGAGTTCCGCCTGAAGCCGATGAATCGTGCGCTGCTGTTCTTCGACCAAATCCAGCAGCTGATCGACAGACAGCCGGCCCTTCGAAAACTCCGTTCTCGCTTCTCGCGCGTCCATGAAAGACGATATACTAGCCGGGCCCTCCAGACACCTACAACGGCACATTTTGCGTGCTAGCACGCAGTGCAACCACTATGGGTAGTGGCTCACCAGCCAAGCCAACCGTCAACGCGGCTGCCTCCCTCATCGACCGGAAATCGGCCAAACGTGCCGATTCCAGAATGGACAGCTACCTGGCATGTAACCAGGCCATCTGCATGGTTTCCAGCTGGTGATAAAATTCATCGACAAGGTGATAATCCCGCTGATATGCATTTTATCAGTGAGTCACCTCGGGCTAATTACTGAAGGTATGAAACGTGAAGAAGTTGTCGATGGACCTTTCCAAAATGTCAATCTGGTTAGCTTACGTGCTTGCACCCGTATTGATCCTGTTGTTTACTGGTAGGGTAATCCTGCGATCGGAATCCCCTCTCGTGCTAGTAGCAGTTTCGGTCGGGATTGGGCTGGTATGTGCCGCTGTACTGCACGCGTACATATTCTTCAAGCGAAAGCTAACACAAGGCGACGCCAAGTGAGGACCAGTTTTCCCGCATCGCAGCTACTGCTGGGCATTGCCGTCCTACTCCTGGGGGTTGCCTTCCTGGATTCGCGCGATGGACCATCGAGAAGTCTCGCTGAAAGCATTTACCGCATACTACTGTATGCTATCGCGGGTCTGTTGTCGGTCGCCTCGTGCGTCCGCGGTTACTACGAACGCAAACACCCAACAGACAACTGATCGCGAGTGGCACGGACGAGCCGTTTCATAACTAACGGATGCAGAAGAGCGGCGGTTACGTCCAGCGGCGTGGCTAGCTCGAATCGCCGCCGCCTTCTGATCCGAATCGTGTTCGCTGTGAGACGCTTTCCGACTTGGTCGGCAGGGGTTCAACGCAATGCAAGCCAAGGATCGTAGACTCCTATCTCGACTCGCGGTTGCGTTCCTCGTTGCTTGGTTCTGCGGTGACATCGTTCTGAACATCGCCCTTCGGAGCGGGGAATCTGATGCGCAACGAGAGGCTGCCGATCTGGCACGGGCTAACAAAAACAGACAACTAGTAGGACGAACTTCGCTTCAGAGACCAGTTCCACGGCATGGACTCATGGAGCTAAGGTCGTTTCACATCAAGGCCGCTCCACTCCTTCGTTTCGTGGGGGCCGCCGGTCTGTTACTCCTTGTTGCGTTCGGCCCCGTCGGCATGCTCTTCAAGCCCCAGAATCGGAGAGCCCTGTTTGCAACTGCACTGATACTCGTGTCGATTTCCTTATTCGCGATCGCAGAATTTGTTGTCGACAGAAGTTCAACCACGGTGATGCAGTCTCGCTCCTTCACCGCTGCTGAGTTGGAGGAAGATCGGAGCCAGCGTACTCTGATGGACCCGCCCTTGCACCTGGATCCCAATCCAAGGCCAACTGGGACGTTGAGGTCAATTACCTTCGGTAGCGATCGATCAGAGCAGATTGCAGTCCCCCAAGTTCCCGAATCTCTTCGCGATCAACTAGACGTAATCCGGCTGCTCGCTGGTATCTTTGCTGCTGTTGGAGGCATCTACGTTCTCTTCCTGTTCCTAGGGCCGCTAAACTGTGAACATGCGATTCCATCTTGTTCCGCGGGGAACCCTGGACCCAAATGCAATGAGATTCCTGCGCCTGATGCAGAGCTTTACTCCCCGATGAGTGGCGACTTTTCCGCACCGGACATCTCCGACGAAGAGATAGATCAGATCGTTGCATCTTTGCGGAAGGACGAATCTGTTTGATCGTAATAAACTTGATGAGATTGGGCAGCTGGCTCGGCTTACGCCACCCGTCAACAATGCTTATCCCTTACGCTTACGGGAATGCAGGTGCCGCTGGTTGTCGATGTGAAGTCCGGTAGCTGCTGGGCTAACTGCGAATAGCTCGCAATAGGTAGAAACGCCCGCAAAGGGCTCTCACGCACCGCCTAACGCTGCCGAGGCATGACTGGCTCTGTTGTTCCACCTGATAGTGGAAGGCGCGTCAGAATCGCTCCCAGCGCGCAACAACAGCCAGGCAATCTCTACCCCTCAGCCCCGCCTCAAGATTTTCTCAGCGCTGAGAAAGTCTTGAGACCGGTACACATGGGTGCGAAGGCCCGGTCGCTGGCCGCTGCTCAGTCCATCGAAGCCGCTTCCGAAAGACTCGGCTCGGTGCGCGTGTGCCTCCGCAACGTGGACACCGCAGAGCCAGAGACAGTGAGTCGGACCATAGGCCACGCGAAAGACTCGGTACGGCGGGCTCCTGCGCCGCGGGTGACGACTGTGTAAAACGGGCACCGGACAGCTTAAGCGGCGGACTGAATGCATTTCTGTTCGCTGCCGGCTTCCCGTGACTGACGCAATGTCTGCCGTCACGATCACGCCGGCCCACAGCCAAGACCAACCTCGCAGACAGACCGGCTCCAGCAGACCAGAGATTCTACGGACAGTCCGTAGAATCTCGCTTCGTGATCAAAATGCCGTTCTGATTTTCGTAGGTCGTAGCCGTGGTGCGATTGCCGCCGGCTGTACGGTTTGATGCAGGCGGGGTGGGGGTACCGGATTAGGGCACGGGTCGCTGCCGCTGCCGGTTTTGGTGCTGCTGCCCAACACGGCCGTCTCGCAGTGGCGGGTAAGCGAAAGGCGAGCTGCCCGTGTTTTCGCTGATGCCGGCTGACTGCTGGGCGTTCTGAGCCACAGACGTCACCGCAGGGCAAACAGCTTCAATAAGAGGCGATGGGGTCCCACGGCAGGCGGTAACGTCCCTTTTTCCTGTCACAGTGTATTCTGGCGGTTGACGGGGGACGGCCGATCCAGCCTCGACAACGGCCAAGATAATCCCCAAAAAAGGTAAAAAAAGCTTGCAATTGCCCTTCGGAAACAGATAATTTGCTCCAGTATTACTTGTGCATTAACAACCAAACCGGCCAGAGAACACCGTCCGACTGAGGACAACCCGGCGGGATGATTACAAGTTCGGTCCCGTTTCAGGAGAACGCACATGGTCAGGCTCATTCTCGTGATCTCGGCAATCACCGCTGCCGTTCTCGCGGTGCTCGCCATGATCGGTGGCTGCGGCATAGTTGACGCGACGATTGGGGGACTGCTCTGCTCCGTCCTCTTGTTGATCCTCGGATTCACTTTGTGGGGTTTGGTTGTAGCACTGCGCCATATTGGTGCCCTTGTCTGGGCCGGCGTCATCGCCTTCCTCTTTCTTTGTTGGCATCATGTATTGCCGGCGGTGTGCGTTGAAGTCATTTGTCACGTTCTCGGCGTAAAACATGACCTTGTTTATTTTGGCTGAGTCTAGTCACGTGCAGAAGAAAGAGACTTTCGGGAGCCGCAGCCGGCATGTTCGGAGAAGAAATGCCCGTGCCGAGCAATACGCGCAAGATCAAGCTTGTTGGCAGCAAAGATTGCGGCATTATGTCAGCAGCAATTGAAACTCAGCTTGGCATTCACGATGGGAGCGAATCGGCCGTTTCACAACGCTATCTCAAAAGGAACTGGTATTATGACTTGGCAGAACGACAGCTACGAGACGGATGTGGGCAGCGGCGTTTGTCCCATCTGCGGAAGCGATGGTTGTATGCTCAAGGTCCGGTTTGAAGGGGGACCGGCGTGTTCCTTAGACCGTCCCATTGAAAGCATGTATACGAACTGCTGCCCCAGTTGTCCGGGGGGCATCAACACACATCTGATCGGCTCAGCTTCACAGATGTCGAAAGCTGAAGTCCGCTCTTTTCTCCGTAAAATCGGTAATGACCTGGCACATGAGATGGCGAGACGCATTTGAGGAGGAAGCAAATGGCGGCGATTCACGGGACAGCGCATCATTCGGACGGATCGAAGATTGACGGTTCGGCGACTGTCAGCACGTCCTGGAACGGCAACAAAGCCTACCCACGCGCCGGCCACTACAGGCTTGAGCTGGGAGGCAATCCTCGACAGAAGGTAACGGTGTACGTGGACGGAAAGACGTACACAGTGATCCATGTGGACGGCGATACCTGCGTAAATGTTCAGCTTTAGCAGCTATCGCCACCTAATTCGTCGTACGGTAGACGGCGGGACCTCGGATCCTAATGACGCTGTGTTGGCTACAGGTAGGATTACGCTTTTTAAGGCTGCTGACGGTGGTTTCGGATTACGCGCATGACGTTACAATCGTTCGGCGAGTACCTCGTATGCGATACCTTACAACCCTTCTGTTGATCCTTCTCCTTTGCCGTGCGGCGTCAGCGGCTTTCGCTCACATCCCCTTGCCGTCACCTCCAAAGCCGGAAGAGATCGGGGAAATCGTCTTTGAACGATCTGATTGGTACGCAAATGACAGCGAACATGTAACCATATCACGTGAAGAGTTCCTTCACTTCTTCTCGGCGGGAACCTTTCGTAACAGGGACCCCGAAAGTATCTACAACTCCACTAAGTATGCTAAGCCACTCAATGAAAGAGGCGGTTGGCAATTTTGCAAGGGGGCGTTCGCAACGAAGTCTGGAAAGGTCTTCTTTTTCAGTCGGCCCAGAAAGGGCGTTCTGGAAATAGAGGATCACCAGCATCGGACGGGATGGTTGATCATCGACGCCAAGAAATAGACAATCGCCGAACTTGGCATCGCAAAAGTGCTGTATTGCTCCGGGCCGTGCCTTTGACAAAACGCTACCCACCCCCCGAGAAAGTTCCAAAATTTCTTGTAGTCCAGCCCCTAAATGCGTAAACTATCTCTCGAGCAGTCCGGCGGTATCTAGCCGCCCAGCCAGAAAACGCGGCTTTGGGTGCGGGTAATGGGGGGGATTACAGGTTACCCGACGGAGGGCATATTCCTGATGACACGCAAAACACTACTGGCCTTCTCGGTGCTCTTTCTGCTTGGTTGCGACGGGAAGTCCATCACCAAACCGGTGACGGTTCCTCCCGGAACGACGATCGAGATTTACGCGACATCACCCGCTGCGGGACCATCAACAATATCGGCGATTGACCCGGTTACGAAAACTACGATCAACCTCGTTACCCCGCCCATCATCACTACATCTGACATCGCGACCGTCGCCAAGTCCTATCAGGACCTTGAGACAACTGGAAACGCATCGCCGCCTACATCCATCCCGTCGCTTGAAATTGTGCTCAACGCAAACGGCGCTGCGAAGATGCTCGCTGCAACCACGAATCCAACCTCGCCGGTCCAAGCGGTAGTTGTAAACGGGACGACGATTGCCGCTCCAAAAATTATCACCCCAATCAACAAATCCTTCCGCGTAATTGGCGATCATCGTAGCCCTTTGTTTCTGAATGGTATTCGTGCCGCGACTGGACAGCCAAATGGGTAACTATGCCGTGAACCGGAGCGGCCGATACCGCTGGTTTTGGAATCATAGTTTTTGGCGGCGGCCGAGTGACGGCTGTCGTTACCCGACAACGTAGTATGACACCTCATCTGCCTATCACCATCGGATTGTACGCGGTGCTGATCATCGGTGCCGGAATCGCACTGTGGGGATGGCTTCAAGTGCGCTCGTTTCTGGCTTCGTATCCATCGATCGACAGCCAAAGAGATTTTGATGAATTCAAGCGTATCGTGAAAACCAATATGTATCTCGCGCTCGCTATCATGGCCATGTCTGGTATTGCGATTGTTCTTGCCGCGTCTGCATTCTATCTGGGATCGCTTGGTTGGACGGAGCTTCAAATGCTGCTGTTCATCATGGGGCCGATCTGTACATTTGCCGGGATCGCTCTGACATCCGCGGAAAATCGGATGAAAGCAATCACGCTGACCGACGACTCATTCCGTACAGAATTCGATCACGTAGTTAAGCGATGGACTTCCAGCGCGTTTCCGGATTGGTGAAATGAGAAGTTCAGATAACATGAGCCGTCAACCGGAGCGGCCGACGCCGTAGGTTTTGAAATCAGAGTCTTCTGGCGGCCGGCCGTTACGGCCGTCGTTCGACGACTGATTTGCAGCGGATCCGTTGGCATCCTGCTTCCTGAGTTCGGGCAATCGGAGTTCAGCGTCATAATGTCGCTCGAGTCGGACAAGTATACGATCGGTAAGCCGGGGCAATTTGCGCAACTGCCCGCGACGTGTCCGAAATGCGGCAGCTCGCGGATCGTTCGGATTCTCTGGGACCTCGGTCATCGTATTTGCAGTCGTCAACTTCACGACGAACTTGCCGCAGGGCGGGCGATGCTAATGCGTTACCGGCTGCAGGTCGGCAGACAGGTACCCGCTTGGGTCTGCCTTTCCTGTGAACCGCGGTGGGAGGTTGTGCAGCGTCTGTCGCTTCAGGAGTATCGGTGGCAAAGAGCCAAGGAAGAAGGTGTCGCCTGGTGGGAAGACAGCAGAACCTGCAGCCGTTATCGTGGCGCCCAACGCGACCTGCAGGCGCAGCTGATAGCTTTGGTGGAAGATTTGCTCGGAGCTCCATGATTCGCCGCCCGGAGCGAGGGGGCAGGACTGGGGCAGGACTCTTTTTTTGGCTCGTCCGCAGAATTCGTGGGTGAAAACGACCAGAAAACAGGAAGAAATCGGACTGAAGACAGTCTTGGCTATGATGGGGGACCAGTCCCCCAAACCCCCTGGGATTTTGCGCCTTAGTGCTGGAGGCAAGTTGGCCCTTGGGATGGCTGTGGGGGTGGTGATTGGGCAAGCGGGGGCGGCCGAGCCGTCCCCCTACTTGCCTCCAGCCCCTGGTACGGCGCTCGGGTTGCTTCCCAGCAGAGCCCTATCCTCCGCCCAGGCCGAAGGCGATTATAGCAGACGAGGCGGCTTGGGACACGGGGTCGAGGCGGCGCATGATCTTGAGGGCATCGTTTTGGGAGACATTTGGTCAGCGGTTGTCAAGGGGCATACACCCTCGTTCGGCCTCCTGGTAAGAAGTGGTTAACAACAATCACTCTGTCCCAGGAGCGAACGAGGATGCAATTACAAGTTATCCTAAATTTCGTCGAGCCTTACAAGTCCTTCGTTTACAAACATGTGAGTTGGGATAAGTCCAGTTCGGTGCGGAAACTGCGGGTGCAGATCGAACCACGTGCCAACGGTCGGCCGATTTGTTCTGGCTGCGAGCGGGTCCGCCCCCACGGCGAGCGCACTTAGCTAGCATCAGTTTTTCCCAGGATTTCAGCCAAGTATTCGTAATCCCAACCAGCACGGAGGCGGCGTTGACGGATACTATGCTTGTCTCCCCGATAATGTTTTAGCAACGACACCGCGATCCGCCGTAAGAGCCCAATGTTCTCGGCCCCATGATCTTTACTTATGCGTGATTGGTCCTCATCAAAAGTGACATCGAGAATCCAATGCAGAGAGTTCTCAATTCCCCAATGGCCACGGACCGCTTCGGCAAATCGCTTGACGCTCAGCGGAAGGCTGCTGATGTAGTAGCGTACCTCATCGGTGACTTTGCCGTTGCACTTTGTGTTGCTTAGGACCATACCGATGGTCTTCAACCCATCCCATTCTACACGACCAGATAAATCGAGAGGAACTTTCATCTGATAGTATGACCGTTCTTCCGTTCGGCCGTGACCTTGGTCTTGAGTATGATGTTGACGGCACGCGACATGAGCAAAATCGTCCTCAATGTGCTTGATGAATTCTTGTTCTGCGGCTTCCTGTAGATGCTGCTGATTGCCCTTGAGGCCGATGACATAATCTCCGCCACCTTCGCGGATCTGACGAACGATCTGTTTCTGACCACCCATCGCGTCAATTGTCACTACGGCGCCCGTTAGATCCAAAATATCGAGTAATTTCGGTATCGCGGTGATTTCGTTGCTCTTTTGGTCCACTGCCGTTTGACCTAGTAATAGATGATTTTTCACCGCCCAAGCACTCACCAGGTGCAACGCATTCTTACCGGAGTGACGGTTGAACGAATGCCTTAGCGTCTTACCGTCAATGGCGATGATTTCGCCGCCACTAGCATCGCAAACAGCTGCCGTCCAAGCAGTAAAGCAAGTCTGAAACTGGTCTGGGCGAATTCGGGAAATCACTCGACGAATGCAATCACGGGAGGGAAGGCCATTCGGCAACTTCAGGAACGTGGCCAACCGATCCTGATGTGCTTGCGCCCATGTGAAAATATCTGTCCAACCTTCCGCGCCACTAATGACCGCCAAAATAGAAATGGCAACAATATCCAATAACTCATGTCTCATGTTTTCGGTATAGACGCGGGGCTCCTCCAAATCTTGAAAATAACCTACGAAGCTAGTATTCATTCAGTGGTCCTCCTTGTAATTCGGATCTGTCGATTCAAAGTACAAGAAGTCTTAGCCCATTCCGCCGTCCCTGCGTACCCCACCACTTGCCATGCTAGCATAGTGCGCTCGCCGTGGGTCCGCCCCGGCTACGATCGGTTGCCGGAACGGACCTGGGAGTTTGTGCCGTTGTGGCAAATCCCCGTGTTGTTCGTCTATGCGCTTCGCCGGGTCAATTGCCCCGACTGCGGGGTCGTGGCCGAGCAGGTGCCTTGGAGTCAAGGCAAGCATCGGCAAACGAAAAGCTATCGTTGGTTTCTCGCCCGCTGGGCGAAGCGGCTGTCCTGGCAGGAGGTGGCCGATGTCTTTCACACCAGTTGGGACACGGTGTATCGCTGCGTGCGTTATGCCGTTGAATGGGGCGTCGTTCACCGGGATTTACGCGGGGTCGAGGCAGTGGGGATCGATGAAATTCAGTACCAACGCGGGCATCGTTATCTGACCTTGGTGTACCAAGTCGATGGCCAGATCCGCCGCCTTCTGTGGGTAGGCCAGAATCGGACGACAGCGTGTCTGGAGTCCTTCTTCGACTTGTACGGCGACGAGATCCTGCCCACGTTGAAGTTCGTCTGCAGCGACATGTGGAAGCCTTACTTGGACGTGATCCGTGCGCGGGCCGGCGATGCTCTGAACATCTTGGATCGCTACCACATCATGGCGAAGATGAACAAAGCCATCGACGAAATCCGCGCCGGCGAAGCGCGACGCCTGAAAGCCGATGGATACGAACCGGTACTGACCCACTCGCGATGGTGTTTGCTGAAACGGAAGGAGAACCTGACGTCCCGGCAGACCGTCAAACTGCGCGAGGTGCTCCAGTACAACCTCAAGACGGTGCGTGCCTACTTGTCACGCGAAGACTTCCAGCGGTTCTGGACCTACCAGTCGGTGCCGTGGGCCCGCAAGTTCCTTCGCGAGTGGTGTAGCCGGACCATGCGGAGCGGCCTGGAACCGATGAAAAAGGTCGCTCGTTCCCTACGGGAGCATGAGCCCCTCCTGATGAACTGGTTTGAGGCTCGTGGAGAGATTTCTGCCGGTGCGGTTGAGGGGTTGAACCTCAAAGCTAAACTGACCATGAGAAAAGCCTTCGGCTTTCGCACGTTTGAGGGAATCGAAACCGCGTTATATCATCAACTTGGCCATCTTCCTGAACCCGAGTTCACCCACGAATTCTGCTGACGAGGCCCCCTTTTCACACATCTTCCTCACGTTCTATACACCTTCGAGAGTATCGAGAAATCCACTCGGCAGTTGCTTCTTGGCATTCAGATCCTGAAACCCGGCACTCACGGACCAGCTCGGAATCCCCAGCAAGAGCGTTAAGTCCCTGTGACGTTCCGTGGCCAGTGCATATCGACCGGAATTCGTCGCGGGAAGGACCCGTTCGACTTCGGTAGCCTGGTCCAAGCGGTCAAATCGGACACACAAGACATCGGCGTTCCCGCCAGCCGGACGGTCGCAGCTCGGCCATACGGGTCGAAGTGCAATGGCGTTCGAAACGTACTCATCGTCGCGGGCTCCCCCGAGCACAACTCGTACCAGAGCAGGTCGTCGCAATTCCTCCTGCGCCTTCGTCCATCTTGCAGTCGAGACCATCCTTCCAGACAGCAACTGCCTCTTCAGGTCTATTCCCAACCCACTCGCAGAGGCCTAGGCAGGAGTACTCGCCCGTGGAAAAGTGGGGCTGGTCGGAAATCAATTCCCTGAACTGCGTCGCGGCAGCTTCCACGTCGCCGAGCATCAAATATGCAAGACCGATGTTCATGAGCATTCCGCGAGATTTTAACTTAGCAAATTCCTCACGGAACTTCTCAATGGCCTCACGCGGCCTGCCGTTTTCTAACAATTCCCATCCTGTGATCATCAAAACAACCAGTTCCAACCGGAGGAGCCTATGATCCCATGAACGTCATACCAAAACAGTTGCACCTCTTCCGAGTACTGACCACCCCAGTTCTCCATCTGTTTCAAGAACTTGAGATAAGAGTTGTCTGTGAAAGGCTTCAGCTCGGCATGATCAAATCCAGGGTAGGCGCCCCTCAAATACGTCGCGTCGATGCCCGTCTCTCCAGGGAACGTTCGCATAGTGAACTCGGTATCCGGGTACAAATGAACCAAAGCTCCTCGAAACCTCTGATGGACGTTCGTGCCCATCTTTGGATTGGAGAATCCGCGGCTTCCCGGCTGTGGGAGTACGGGGGCCGCACTGACCCGTTGTGTTGTGCGCCAACGATGCAAGGGAGGACACACGGTACATGTGTTCGCCTTGGACCGTAAGATTATAGACCCGATGCACGCCAGAGAGTCGCCCAAGGGAGACTACGTCGAGTGAACCCTCTAACCCGTCGAGGCGTTCGTCGGGGCGCAGTTTCGCGGCCGCGACCCAAGCACCGCGTGTAAGGCAGTAGAACTTGTGCCCGCCGGTGGTGCGGATTGTCTCCCGGCGTCCACGGGCATCGCGGATTGTCAATTCGTGAAGATTGGCGTTCAGGTGATTGACTGTCGTCAGCACGATCCGGCCCGGGCCAGGTGCAATGCGCGGGCATGATTTGATCGCGAGTACTTTGGCTTGGAGTCCCTCTGGCAGGCTCATTTCAACAAGGTCCAGTGGAATCGGTGCTTGACCACCGACGCGGACATGGTTGGCGAGGAGCCACTCGGGTGGCTGCAAGGGTTCGACGTTCACGTCGTCCAGCGTGCCATCGTCCCAGCGGAGTTCGGCTCGCAGGCGAACGAGTTTCCACGTCGCCGGGTCCACTCGCTCTTCGGGCGGTAGGGTGACCGCGGCCTCTCGGACCTCGCCTGACTCGCGCCCGACTTTCGACGCGAGGTGGGCGGCCAAGGCTTGCCAAGGTGCATCCATTGTGACCCTTTGGCCAACTCGGATGTCGGCAATCGTCTGCGTGGTGTCGTGCGAAGTAGCCCAGCCTTGGAATCCGCAGAGCAACGCGAGCAGAACCCCGACCATCAAGGCGCCCAGCGCGAGAGCACGCCGCAAGCCGATGTCGCCTGGACCAGCACTCTTCCTGCCTGGAATTGTTTGGCGGCATTGTGTCGGTGATGGCACGCGGGGCGCGCGGCGTGTGCGCGGCACGACCAGGGCGGTCCGTGAGACGCTTGACGCCCAGCCGGCTCCGCCTCGTGGCAAATCCGGGACCCAGCCAACCATCTGAATTTCAGTTGCCCCAAGCCTTGACATCGATTCCTTCGTCCGCCGTAATGGTGCCGGAGACATTCGTGCCACTGACCAGTGCCACACCATGATCTGCGGTGATCGTGCCCGTGACACTTGCCTGAGCATGAACACTGGCGGAATCTCTGGCAGTCGCCGCACCCGAGTAGCTGCCCCACGTAATCACAATCGCGTCGTGGAGCAACGCGTCGACGTTGGCAAAAACATCCCCGTAACTTACCACGACCGTGTACATCGCGCCCAGGACGCCACCGCCCACCACGCCGAACATCGCCTGGAGCGCGGCATTGGCCGCCAGCGAGGAGACATTAGCCGAAATCTGGCCCAGGGACGACGCGACAACGGATTGCTCCGCAGTTACTGCGCCGGAAATATTGCCCGCCACGTCGAGGGTCGCACCGCCGGCCGCGGAGGTCAGCGTGCCGCTGGAGTCGCCGTAGCTGCTCAGCCAAATATCCGCCAACGTATTGACGGGCCCCGACACGCCGTGCGCACGGAGGACGGTACGGCGTTCGGGGAGCTTTTCCGCGAGAAGCCGCGCCTGCCACGCGTTTGGCCGCCAAAGTTGGCAGGCGACAGAGCCGGAAGCGTCCGCGCCGGAGAGGATTCGCCCGCGGCGAAGGCCGGATCGTCCCAGAAGGATGGATCGCCGCCCGCGGGCGGCGTCCGGTCCACCAGCGCGCCCACGGGGGCCGTGCTGTGAGGCACTGTCATAGTCCTGCAATTCACAGTGATTGTCATGGCCGAATAACTGCTCCGGGCTTGGGCATGGATCTCACGATCGAGCCACGCTACTTCACTACCAGGGTTCCGGCCGTCCGGCCAGGCATTGGCACGAGGTCGATATGGACATGGTTCGCTGCTCGCATCTTATGCTTTCGATTCCGATGCAATGTAGCCCACCTCTCGCAGATATAGGTTCGAACGATTCAACGGCATTAGAATGTCGCGTGATCGCTCCGTCACGAAATCTGGGCCGAAGAACTCGTCTTCGGGCATGAGTTTGCAGCTACAGCCAACTAGCTTGAAGATGTCCTCGCCGTGCCACGCCGACGGATCGACGAAGATGCGTCCATCTCCGGTGACCGCATACCGGACGAATCCGCAAGCGGCACATTGCTGTTCGACCGTCCGTCCTGAACGCTCCAGCTCCATGGCGTAGCAGGTCTTGACTTTGAGCCGCCACAGCCGCAACTCCTAATCACTCGCGAGTTCTTCGGCAAGCCGAGATGCGCCGCGTTTTCCAAATCCCTTGCGTCGTTTGGGGTTCTCGACCACCACCACCGGGTCAAATTCGAGAGTATCCGAAATGCGCGCTAATGCTTCCTTCGCGGCGTCGGAGACGACGGTGTACATCCCGATCGCGGAGTAGTCGGGGATCGGTCCGTCATTTGGATTCCATCGATCGTACGATCTCTTGGTCTCGAATGGCGACGGCACCTGATTCAACACACGTTGGCACAACGAACATCTGCCCATCGTGATGCTTCTGGCGACATTCATGTCACCGAATCGATCAAGCCAACCGGCCGTAGTATCCATCCGAAACAATGGAGACGAGGTTTGGGCCATGGTGACGCCTTTCATGGAATTCCAAAGTACTCCCGCGACAGGCGGGCGCATATTTCCCAGTAATCCTGCGCTGTCACCACACAGGCGTTCTCTTGCTCCGCAAGCTTTAGGAGAGCCTTGAACTCATCGTTATACCTTGGGCGGTGACCGAGACGGCTTGGCTCACCGCGTCCTGCACCTGGGCGTCGGTCCCGGCCGTCAGCGTGGCCGACAGGCCCGCCTCGACATCGCCCGTAATGCTCTGCAACGCGTCGGCCTTGGCATCGCCCGAATCCGCCTTGAGATTACCCGACACAATCGTGTCTGAGCTGACCGTGGCATGCTGGCCAGCGTTGACTTCGCCGGAGATCTCGTCAAAGGCCGTAACCCCCGTTTCGATGGGCTCAGGCCCACCGACATAGAAGCGACTTCCGGCCTTGATGTGAACGTCGAGATTTAATGGCAGTTCCCAAATCTGCCGCAAGAAGCCGCCAAAGCTATCTGGAACCTTCGTCCTTCTCGCGGTGCGGTGGGACATTGTCCTTGGTCCGCTCTTGCAGCTCATACGCGGTCAATACCATGTGCGAGGTGCCTGCCAAAGCCACTTGGTACCTTTTCTACCATTTCGCTCCCGCTCCCTCGTATGGTCCATTGACGTCTTTCAGCTTGCCTCGTGCGCATCGCGGCGTCAACATGGGGACGGGCTTCGGCGTTGTCGAATTCGCCGAATCGGCTTGCGGTCTGTTGCTTGCCGGCGCAGCCCGAAATACACTAAATCGTCGAGGGGCAAAGTCAAATACACCAGCACGCGAGAAAGCATTATGCCAAGAGCGAAGAAGTCCGTTGTCGAACCAGCCGTATCCGAGACCGGCAGTCAGCCGAATGTGAACAAGACTCAGGCGGTCAAGGATTACCTGAAAGAGCATCCCGGTGCCCTGCCGGTAGCCGTGTCGGAGGCATTGAAAGCCCAGGGCGTCGATGTCGATCCGAAGTACGTGAGCAACATCAAGTTCAAGTTGGGCATCAAGAAGCGGCGAAAGAAGGCGGTCGCCAAAGGGGAGGAAGCCAAACCGGCGGCTGCCGCTGTGCCCACCGACATGATTTCGGTCGCCGCATTGCAGAAGGCGAAGAAGCTGGTTCAAGAGATTGGCGGCGTACAGCAGGCCAAACAAGCGTTGGCAGCCCTGGGGCAGTTGTTGGATTAGCCCGTCAGGGAATTGCCGGGCCATGCCGTCGGCGTAGCATGCAACAGCGCGTAGGCGGCGTCCGAAGTCCAGACGCCATGCATGGGCGTTACCCGTTCTGTTCCTTATCGTCTACCGCTCCGGCATGCCCTCTGGTCAAAGCGGTCCAAGCGGCCCGGTGTCCGTTGGGTCGATGGGCTGGCCAAGGTCGGGATAGGTTCCTAGACTCAGTGATAATAGACGGTCGTAGTCGGCTCTGGCGGCGGCGCTGACGGCGGCACAACGGTCGGCGGCGACGGCGCGGCTAGCGCGGCCGGCGGCGTATGTGGCGGCGCGGACGATGCGGTCAGCGGAGTTGGGGTCGGCCCAGGAGTCCTCGACGGCGGCGGTAGCTTGGGCCGCCGCTTGGGCAGCTCCCGCGGCAAGGGCGACGGCGGAGCCGCCGGCGAAGGACTGGGCGACGGAGGCGGCGCGGCCGGCGGCATCCGCGGCGCGTTCGACGGCGTCAGGGGCGGCATTCAAGTCTTGGCCGACGCAGAAACACTCGACTAATGAAATCGCGTGTTTGACAGCCGCTCCATGCATGGCGAAGCTCGGTACGGTGTCAACTATCGGCAGTGCCCGCCTTGCACACCGCACCGCGTATGCAACGATTGCTAGAAGCGGCAGTTTCATGAGGTCTTTTTCTGTCGGCAACGATGGCTGATCTGACATGGGTTCCTCCGGTCGCTGTTTGCGCCGATTATCGCCCGGCCGGTGGCAAGAAGCAATCTTGGGCGGGACCGCTGCCGCGACTCAGACGACTCGCCTCGCTGAGCCGGCACTCATCCCCCGCACATCCCGCAAGGTTTTCCCTCGTCGCGCCCGCACGGTCGCCCACGTTTCGTCTTGCCGTAGTTGTCGCATCGGCTGTTGTGCCGCACACCGCTGGACGTATTCAACCAGTAAACCATGCTGGAGCAGTCCCCCGCTTATCCCCCGACACCCGCTTGTCACCCGCTGCTTGATTGGTGCTTAATTCGCCGTTACGCTGCTGGATGGCTTAGCCTGATCGCTGGCGTGTCCCTGTTGGGTTACGCTGCTGTGCTGTGCTGTACGGCACGAATTCCGGGGCGGCATCGACATGGAACCCAACCTGAGCCACGGATCTCAGATCGAAGCGTCCCACGCTGGCGCGCAAGTGCCATCGTCGGGCGTCGAACCTCCGCCGAAGCCATCGCCGCTGAATTGCCCGGTCTGCGGAGTGCCGATGGTTCCATCGCAACGATGGGGGCGTCGGTTCGAAACCTGCGCCGAACACGGAATCTGGCTGGACAAGGATGAAGTTCTTCAACGGTTTGGCTCGGTCTTGCGAGCGAACGTAACGTTTGCGATTCTCTGCGGTCTGCAAATACTCGGCGTATCCGGGGCTGTCATCGCTGCCGCGATCGATATCGAGAGCATCGTGGTAACCGGGCCCGTGTTCAGCGTCCTCGGCGTCTTGGCAGCTCTTGGTTCACGTGTTTCGCGATCAGCATTCAATGCGATATTCGGCCTCTCGGCGATCGCAATGAGTCTGTCTTGTTTGATCTGGATCGCCTCCTTGTCATGGAGCCCCGGAGACGCGCAAACACCTGTTACCACCGTCCTGATTTGTTACGAAACGCTGCTCCTTCCCGTGGGGTTGCTTGCGTTGTATCGTACACTTGTCCCTCGCGTTGCATCGGGTACGGCAGATGTTCGCTTCTGGCAGTTCAACATTCGCCACCTGTTGACGACCACGTTTGTCGTAGCCGTGATGTTGGCGGTTGGAAAGCTGGGGTTCGAACACGGAGACAACGTTCGCCTCGGCATCGCGGTTGGCTTGTCTGCAGGATCAGTCATCGGCAGTGGGTTCGCTTTGTACTTCGGCATCACGAGGCGACACAGCGTAATGTGGGCTGAGCGGAGTGGATGAAGGAACAGACAGATGGACACCGACGCCCTGCTCGCCGTCTGCCGAACGACGTACCGTCGCGTCATGGCGGAGTCGGGCGGCAACCCTCCAGCCGCGAAGGACGCGGTTCGTTTCGAGCTGCGCCGAGCGGGGTTCGAGGTGGCAGCTGACGACCAAGAGCGGACTGCCGGAATGACGACAGTGATCGTCATGCTGGCCGATGGGCACTACGTCCAGGACAGTTCAACAGCACGCGTCACCAGGGACGCCGGACGAAGGGGACGACCCGATTCCGGCGGGCTCGGCGGCGGATTGGTGAACGAGCTGGTTACAACATCGTATTCGTCGTTACTTGCTGCCGACCAACGCTCGGAGTTTCTTCCACAAGCCACTGCCAACCATCTCTTCGGCGATTTCAAGTATGCGTCTCACGCGGTGGAGAAGGTCCGCTGATCCCTTCCAGTGACGCAGGACGATTTCCTCGTCGACCTGATTGACAAGCTGGTTCAATGCGTAGGCCGCCAGCGCGAGATCCTCCAGGTATCCGACCGGTCCAATGATGCCCTCCGGTAGAAGATCGATGGGGCTTATGACGTAGGCTATGACGATTCCGAGCTTGGCCTTGTGCTTTGCGGGAATCTCTGGATCAAGGATCAATGAACAAAGAAGATGGAACATGTCGGGCATTAACAGGACGTATTCGACCCATTTCGACTGCTTACCTTCGTCTGATGCGGCCCAAGAGTGAATCTTGGCCCGCAGGCGGTCGTAAAAATCATTGTTTCGCGTGGATTGTGCCCTCTTGGGCGCAGGCGTCCGTTCGGCGATGGGGCTGAAGCTTCTCCCACATGCCGTGCAAACGATGTCCACCGAGGGGCCGTCTTCGAGTGTCTCGATTGGATTCTGGCAATGAGGGCAGCGGATTCGCATGGGAGTTACCTCGACGATTTCTGGCCGAACAGTTTGACACCACTGGTTCGCCCCAGAGTCTACCGGACGCATCGTTCATTGTCAGCTACTTCCGATGCGATGGGAAGTTCATTTTTTTCTTGATGGCCGCACATCTCGTGTCGAACGATTCGCGCATCGTCGCCAACTTGTCCAAGTTAACAAAGGGGCCGCCGAGTGCGGGCTGGACCGGCGACGGAAGCGCACAGGCGTCCAACCCAAGACCCAACGTGCCCTTTTTCCATGCTTGTGTCGCGCCGCCAGACGGGCTAGAAACGCATGGGACGGGTCGGGACGACTTCGGGCCGTGCTTGGCGGTTACGATGCGTTCTAGCCGGTGCCGCCAGGACTCTCCGGCCTGCCATAACGCTTCAGCAGCAAACGGAGACAGTGGATGCAGACCGCCCGCAAGTCGTCCGCGTCTGCACTGCCAGCCTGATCCTGGCGAAAGAGCTTCTCGTGGCACTTCGGGCAAATCCAGCCGATGTCCGAAATCGATCTGCTCCCACCAGCCTTCGCAACGGAGCATTGAGGCGTTGCCATTATCGGGTGCGGCCTTCATTTCAACCTCCAGATGACGGAGACGACCCTCAAACAAGGGCGCATTTCGATCCCAGTACCGGAGGATCGCGTCATCCATCGCGCCGATCGTGAATCAAAACATGATCAGGTTGCTGCCATCGCGATTGTATTCGCCGGTTGGTACTTCCGCTAGGGGCGGGGCAGGTGATCCATGCTGACGGGATTTGGCCTGCTATGGCGTTTTATTCGTAGGCAGGATAGACCGCAGGCTGACTGCCGAAGCCGCGTTCTCAGGACCTTGCGGATGGCGAATGACATTGCGAATGTGCGGGCTCTCGACGCCCGCGGCGATCAGCGCCGACCGCGGGCACTCTTGAAACTGTGGTGTATATCGGCGGAAGCCTATCTGCACCCGTGGATCATGCCGCCCGGCGCAGGTCCTTCGCCGTAAACCGGATCAGGAATGTCCCCTCATGTTCACAATTGCCAGCAATCCCACGTTATGACACCGTAAGTACGTCAGCACTTGAGTCACAGCCAGCAAATTGGTCGTCTCGCCGGGCGGAGCGTGCTGTTCGATCGCCTCCCGGCAGCGCTGCCCCAATCGTCTCCGGCGGGTCAAGAAAATCGGTCAACGGCACCCACGGGATCAAGCCGACGTCCTGGGCCTGCAGCAAGAAGCCGTTGTATAATACGTCGGGGCGGGACCGAGGTGATTCTGGCGGGCGCTGTCTTGAAACATGCACTACGAGGAGAATCGGATGCCGATGCACGATTGGACCCGCGTGCCTGCCGGGTCGTTTCACACGTTCCATACGGCGTGGATTACGGAAATCACGCGGGTTTTGAACAACGGCTTGCTCCCGGACAGCTTTTACGCGCAGTCCGAGCAGGTGGCAGGACAGCCGGGGCCGGATGTGCTCACGTTGGACGTGACCCGGATTGGGATGTGCAGGGCCGCACGCACGCCCTGGCGACCGCCGGAGCGACCGCCGCGGTCGCGACGCCGCCGAAAGTCAGCATCACGCAGGTAGCCTCGGAGCAGGAAATCTATGCTGAAAAGCGCAACCGGCTGCTTATCCGGCACTCATCGGGCGATGATCTCGTGGCGTACATCGAAATCGTTTCGTCGGGAAACAAGACGAGCCGTCGAGCGCTCGACCGGTTCCTGGACAAAGCCTGTACTGCGACCGAACAGGACATCCACCTGCTGGTCATCGATCCCCATCCTCCGGGGCCCCTGGATCCCAACGGCATTCATGGAGCGATCTGGGGTGAGATCGATCCCGCGGCGCCGTTCCGCTTTCCAGACGACCGCAAATTGACCCTGGCCTCGTACTGTGCCGCGAGTCCGCCCCAAGCCTATGTCGAACCGCTGGCGGTCGGTATGGCTTTGCCTGGGATGGCCTTGTTCCTCGATCCGCAGTGGTATGTCACGGTTTCGCTGGAAAGCTCGTACTGTGCCGCGTGGGAGGCCATTCCCGCCCGCTGGCGTCGGGTGCTGTCGGAGTGAGTTGGCCGCGGAGCTGCGCCGGTACAGGCCATTCGTTGTGATCCTTGCGTGAACACGGAACTGGGATGAACTTCACAGGCTGGTGCGCAAAATGTGACAGGCGTGGCCCTGCGCGTGTGGCACGGCTCGCTCGCACGCAGTCGGCAAACCGTGGTCCTGATCATGGACGTCGGCGGGCGTGCGAGCTAGACGTGCGGAACGCGCCGCGCAACGTTGCGTGCGGCGGCGAGCAGGTCGCCAGGGGAGGCGTCCAATTACCGCATAATTGGACGCTTCCCCTTCCGTCCCCTCCAGGTAGACGTATTGCCAACTCGCGTTGTTGGGTGCTTCTACCGGTGCTAGAATACACTTGGCCTGCAACGGCCGCGTTTCCGTGCGACCATGGCGGAGGAGGATGCTGTGCGATGACTTTGACGCTTGACCTGCCCATCGAATTAGAGGACCGTTTGCGCCAGAAGGCTGCCCGGGACGGCGTCACGCCTGAAACGTGTGCTTTGCAACTCCTGGAAAACGAGCTGACCGATAAGCTGCCTTCCGAGATGGACGAAAACGAATTGCTGCGGGAAGCTGCACGTGGCCTTTCGGAATCGGTTTGGAAGCGATATCACGACTTGACCCAACGGCGGCAGGCGAACGGACGGCTGACGGAAAGGGACCACCGCGAGTTGTGCGAACTCAATGAACTTGTCGAGACGACGCATGCCCGTCGGGTCGAGTACGTGGCCGAACTTGCTGCTCGGCGTGGCGTGGAACTGCGGGAGTTGATGGACCAACTTGGATTTCCGAATTATGGGCGAGCTTGAGTCGCGCGTTCCGCAATCCGTTCGCGACGCCCTGTTCGACCTGGCCGCCGGCTGCTGTGAGTACTGCCTATGCCAGGCGCGGTTCAGTGCGTCGCCCTTCAGCGTCGAGCACATTGTTCCACGTGCTGACGCGGGCAGCAGCGGCATCGGGAACCTGGCCTTGGCCTGCATGGGATGCAACGGGCACAAACACGCTGCTCAGGAAGCCTTGGATCCGCTGCCGGGTGAACGAGTACGATTATATCACCCGCGACGCGATCGGTGGTCGGAGCATTTTCAGTGGAGCGCGGATTACGCAGTGATGATCGGGATTACGCCGATCGGCCGGGCCACTGTCGCACGCCTGCATTTGAATCGATCCGGCGTCGTCAATCTGCGCGAGTCGCTGCGGCGACTCGGCCTGCATCCGCCGCAGCGGCCCGCGTCGTCGCAGGAATCTGCGGATCAGGTGGATCCAGACGCGGAATGAAATCAACAGGAGTGGCTAGTTCCCTCAGCCGCTTGATCCAGTATTCGGGATTCCGGCGAATCTCGTCCATGATTCGACACGCCGATCCGTGGGGCGGCTTCACGCCCTGCTCCCAGTCCTGAACAGCCCTGGCTGAGACGCCCAAGAATTCGGCGAAAATGCGCTGACTTGCGTTAAGAACTTTCCGTGTTTCGCGGATTTCCTCCGGCGTGTACGGCTCCAGCTCCAAGTTCAGCTTGATGGTCCGACACGTGTATTTCTCGCTGATCTTGCCGGTCGTCTTCAGCGTTTCGGCGAAGTCTCCCAATCGCCTCAGAATTCGCTGGCCGACGGTCCTTTTCATCGGATCTTCTCTTCCTTAAACGGTGTGCTGGGCTTAACCGTACGACTGTTCTGACAAGCAACGGTCGACGCCATCACCTGGACTATCGACATGGCGGCCGCTCCATCTTTCATCAAACTATACCGCCCAGCGGTACATGCGTCAAGACGCCAAGCCACAACAACACGACTTCGCGCCGGGAATTAAGAACACGAGAAGACAGTCGATTCATAACTTCAGACGCCAGCCGATCCACCACAAAGTATTTCTGCTGCGGAACATATTGAAGCACAGGTGAGGGGCTGTTGTCGCGGTCCCAAAGCCGGACCGAAAACCAAAACGGGATGCCTCGCTCGGGCAGTTGGTCCAGCAAAGGAACTATTTCCGTCGGCATCCCATCCATCAAGATTCCCACGGACCGATCCGACTGAACGAAATCGTAAGCCCTGTTCACCGCGGCCAGAATCTGCTCCAACGCCGGACGACATGGCGAGTTACCTGGCAGCCGGCACCGCAGCAGAGGCGGCAGGCGGCCGGTAAACGCCGCCGCGAACTCTCGACCCTGGCGCTGGTCCCCGCCCACCAAACCGAGACATCAAACCGCCCCATTCATGAAGAGCCTTGCGGCGCCATGCGCCATTTTCGCCGGCGGGTCAGACGTTCGCTTTCTCGCCAAACCATTCATCGAGCAGCGCCCTGTCTGTCTCGATGTCATAATGGACCCCTTTACGTTCCAGTTCAGTCTTGCCCAGCCCGATTGCTTCGTCAGCCGTTTCAAAGATGTAGCGCCGGATCTGGTCGGTGTCATCAAGTGCAGCGAACTCTTCTGCAACGGCGATCTGGACCATTAGACAGCGTTCTTTTCTTGAAAACGTGCCGGTTCGAACACCCACGTAGTCGGGCTTAACAACGGCTCCCGGAACGTGATAAACGACGTTGATTTCAGAACCTATAAAGCCTCGCTCGCGATTCTCCCGACAGAATTTCATGAGCTTTCGAACTTCGCGGTCGAATCCTACGTGTTCTGGGCCGCCAAGTACCATCCCAATCGAAATCATCGTTCGTTCCTTATTCCCCCGCCCGGCTGCCAGCCCAAGGCTCGAAATTCAGCGGCCCGGGAAGACGTTCCACGAGGTCGCGTTCAACTGCAAGGATAGTCCTTCGCGGCCCGATTTCCAATGGGATAATGACCTTGTCTCGCATGAAGGCCCGCGGGTATCGTGTAAAGGGGTCCTGGGACACCCCCCACTTCAAAACCCCGTCGGCATCATTTTCCAATCGGTAAAGCCAGGCCGTTTGCGATCCGGCTGTATTACCATGTGTACTGCTAACTCCTTCTGACCAAGCTGCGAAGCCTCCATCCTCGTTGTACAGCGTTGAACCGCGACTGTTTGGACGGTGAGCTCCGACAAATCGTCGGAAGTTTGGTTGCGTTGGCGTGCCGGTCACACCAGTGGCGCCCTTCCAGTGCTTATACGCTGCTAACCTTTGTGACAGGGTTGCTGGATACGCACTTCCGATGGGCGTTCGTTGCGACAATCTTTGTGTTCGTCCTCCCGCCGGCTCCTCCATGAATCGAAACAGGCGTTGCCGCAAAGGGCCCGCGGGGCGGGACGGGGCGGGTTCTAAAACCCCTTTGGAACTTGGCGGCTTGGTGGCGGGGTGAGGTTCGGATGGCCTGCTGGGCCGGCCGCGCGGGATGGGCGGTTTCGGAGAAGCGAGGCCGTTGGGGCTGCGGGGGCCCATGAAGGGCAAGCGGCCGATTTGCCCTGTCATCCAGCGTTGGGCCGGCGAGCCGACGGCGGCGCTGATGACGAGGCAGCCTACGCGCACGGCGGTTACCTGCCACGGATCTTCAGGGGCCCGGCCGATGATCAGGCCGGCGGCGACGCCCATCAGAATGCCGCCGCCGTAGAACTGGACCACCGCCGGCAAGGCGGTGAGGGTTCCGCCGAGAGCCGTGCCGATCGCGGCATAGGTGATCGCTCGCTCCCAGGCCATCGCTAAGGCTGCATCGCTGTCCGCATCCGTCGAGGATACCGTCGCCTCGGTGAAACCTTCCACCCAGCCGCACGCAAAGCCCAGCACGCCGCCGACGGCGGCTCCGGCAGCCATGGGCGCCCGGCGAGCCATCAGGCCATAGAATAACGCCTCGCCGGCAAGTCCCAGTGGATCGCGCGCCGCGAGCGGAGCGTTGCCGACGTAACGATACAGGTTGCTGTCGCCCGCGTCAAAGCCCAGCGGATCTTGGCTGACGAAGCGGCCCAGGTGCGGGTCGTAATAGCGGGCTCGGTAATAGTACAAGCCGAGTTCGGGATCATACTCGCGGCTTGTGAAACCGAAGCGGTCTCCAGCGGTAGGATTCGTCTGGCTGACCAACCGTCCGAAACTGTCGTAGTCGAGCTGGTTGATAATGACACCGGCGGCGTCGACGAGGTCTCGAATTGTCCCCAAGTGGTCGGTCAGATACCACGCGGTGCCGTCACTCGGACGCCAGCGGGCCAGCAGGTTGTCCAATCCCTCGGCGTACAAGTAGCGGGCAATCACTTGGTCCAGGACGTCGAAATCGGCCCAGACGTTCAACCCGTCGTACACGAAACGCATTTCCTGCCGAGACGCTGGGCCGGCTCCGTCCGGATCGACCGACTTGACGATCCGGCGGTCGAAGACGTCGTAGACGTACTCCGCTTCGGCCAGCAGGATGCCGCCCGCCGAACGTTGTTCAAAGCGGATCAGCCGGTTCCGGTGATCGTAGGTGTAATGACTGCCGACGCCGGTGGCCCGCTCCGTCTTGCGCACCAGGTTGCCCTCCGCGTCGTAGTCGTAATCGTACGCCGCGTCGGCTAGCACTTGGTGGTCCGGGCCCGTCACGTACGTGTCGCCACTTCGGTTGCCGTTGGCATCGTACGCATACGCTTCATCGTCTTGGCCGCTGTGGTTCGCGTCGGTCAGTTGCCCCGCCGGATCGTAGCTGTACTCGGACAACCGGCCATGGTGGATATAGCGGATCAGTTGATCTGCCAAGTCGAACGTGTAGTCGTATTCGGCCAACGCCGTGTCAACGGCGTTTCGATGCGCCAGTTCGGCCAAACGCCCGCGCGCATCGTACGCGAAGGCCGAACGCCCCAAGGCCTGCAGTCCTTGGGCGTCGCGAAAGCGTTGTATCTCCGTCAATTCGCCTCGCGCGCTGGAAGCGAATTCAACGCGGGCTGGATCGATCTGGCTGCCCTGCCAAGTCCGGCTGGTCAGCAGGTCGCGCGCGTCGTAAGCCGAGGTGACACTCACCCCCGAGTTGTCGCGAACCGAAAGGACGTTGCCCACCGGATCGTAAATGTAGTTCAGCACCAGGTGCGGAGCCCGCGGGGTTCCCGCATTGTCGGCTTGCGTCATGCGGTCCAGGACATCGTAGCTGAACCCGTATGTGCTGTCGGCATCGGATGCGCCGGTCAGGTTGCCGACGGCGTCGTAAGAGAATTGGAGACGGCGGACCCGCTCGTCGGCCTGCCACCAATCCTCGGAGATGCCGCGGTCCAAGGCGTCGTACTCGAACGTGCGAACTCGTCCGTTGCGATCGGTGTATCGCGTCAAGTTGCCGACGGGGTCATAGGCGTACAGGCGGTCATGGCCCAGGGGATCCGTGGCGGTAATGAGGCGGTTGAGGCTGTCGTACGCATAGCGAGTGGTCTGCTCCGACGGGTCGGTCACGGACAGCCGGTTACCGACGGCGTCGTAGGTGAACGAGGTCACGGCATCGCGAGGATCGGTGACGGATATGAGCCGGCCTGAACCGTCGTAAGCGTAGGTGGTGGTCCGCTGCAATCCGTCGCGAGCCGCGGTGAGGTTTCCCGCCGCGTCGTACGCATAGGCGGCGACCAGCCCCACGGCGTCCGTTACCGAGGTAAGCCGCTGCAGGGCATCGTACGCATACGTCGTGGCGTATCCCAGCTCGTCTGTCGCAGAGATCACGTTGCCGGCTTCGTCGTAGCCCAGTTGCTGGACGAAGCCCAGCGGATCCAATTGGCGGACCAGCCGATGCAGCTCGTCGTACTCGTAACGCGTCGTATGTCCGTTGGCATCCGTCACCGCCAGCGGGTTGCCGACCGCATCGTAGATCCAGGCGATGTTGCCGCCCAGGGCGTCGGTGAGCGTCACAAGGCGGTGCAGCGCATCGTACTGATAACGGGTGACATGGCCGTTCTCATTCTGCTGCGAGGCGACGTTGCCGACCGCGTCGTACGTCAGCGCGCGGACGCCGCCCAGGGCATCCGTCCGCCGAACGAGCCGATGCAATGCGTCGTAGGCATAGGCGGTGGTATGACCGTTGGCATCGGTCAATGCCGTCAAGTTTCCCGCCGGGTCATAGCCGAAACGCGTTACGCCGCCTAAGGCGTCGGTGATCGAGACCTGTTGGTCCATCGCATCGTACGCGTAACGCGTTGCATTCCCGCGGGCGTCGGTCCACGTCTGCAGGTTGCCGAACGCGTCGTAGTCGAAATGTTCCGTCCCGCCCAGCGGGTCGGTGCGCCGCACGGGGCGGTTCAGCGAGTCGTAGGTGAGTTGCAACGTCTGGCCATTGGCATCGGTTAGGGCAACGGCATTGCCGACGGCGTCATATTCGAACCGCCTGACGCCTCCCAGAGCATCGGTGATCGAGGTCAGTCGATTGAGTTCGTCGTACCCATAATGCATGCCGCTGCCGCGAGCGTTCGTCCAGACCAGCAGGTTGCCGATCTCGTCGTACGAGTAGACGCGGCTTCCGTTGCGGGCATCGGTCTGCTCGACAAGTCGGTTCAACGCATCGTACGCGAAACGTTCGGCCCGTCCGTTTTCGTCGACCTCCGCGACCACGTTGCCGACCGCATCGTACTCCCAGCGAAAGATGGCCCCGAGCGCATCTTGACGCTCGACCAGTCGGTCTCGCGCATCGTACCTGAATCGCGTCACGCCGGCCCGACGGTCCGTGATCGACAGCAGGTTTCCCCGTCCGTCGTAGGTGCGTGTCTCGACGCTTCCCAGGGCGTCGATGGTTTCGAGGAGCCTCCCCACGCGGTCGTAGACGAACGCCGTAAGATACCCGTTCTCGTCCGTCCAAGCGGTGAGTCGGCCAACTTCGTCCCAGGCAAACCACTGGCTTTGCTCCAGCGAGTTCACTCGCTCGATGGCGCGATTGAGCGCGTCGTAGCGGAAGCTGATCCTGCGAGCCACTCGTTCGTCAACCCAGCCTCCCAGACCATCGGCTGCGGAATTCGATAACAACGACTCTGACGGATCCGTCGGCTCCAAACCGTTGAAATTGTGGGGACCCGCGGCAGCGACTGGCCTGGGCGGCGTTTCGGTGATCGTCGTCGGATTGCCCACGGCGTCGTAGTCGTAGGTAGTCACCGTCCCAAGCGGATCGGTCTGGGACTCGAGTCGTCCGTCGGCCCGATAGCCGTATCGCGTGACGCGCCCCAGCGGATCCGTCTGTTCGACCATGCGTCCGTTGGCGTCGTAGGCATACCGCGTGGTTTCGCCTTTGGCGTCCGTCATTCGGGCGAGGCGGCCGACGGCATCGTATTCGTAACGCATCTCCTGGCCTCGCGGATCGACGAGCCGGATGAGTTGATCGCCGGAATACTCCATGCGGACCGTGCCGCCCAGCGGATCGCGAGTCTCGACGAGTTTGCCGGCGGCGTCATATCGGAATACGAACTCGTGCCGCCGTCCGTTGACGGTGCGCGTCGGCTGGCCCCAGGCATTGTATTCGGTGAGCAGCGTGGAACCATCGGCAAACGTGACCTGTGTCGGCTGGGACTCTGCGGACGTACGATACGCGAAAAAGATCGCGTGTTGATTGGAATCTGTCACCGTCACGACCCGTCCGACAAGATCTCGCTCATATTGCGTCTCGTAGCCGAGAGCGTCTGTGACGGCGATGAGATTTCCCCCGCCGTCGTAGCGGAGTTGCGTCCGATTGCCCTGCGGATCGGTTTCGTCGAGCAGAAGGTTTTGTTCGTCGTAAGTCCGCTGCCAGGTATTGCCCATGGCGTCGGTCAGGCTCGTCAGATTGCCGCGATCATCGTAGCCGGTCAGCGTGACATAGCCCCGTGCGTCGGTTTGAGAAACGGGGTTATCGCGCGCGTCGTACTCGTTCCAGGTCGTATGGCCCAGCGGATCGGTTGCGGCCAGCACATTGCCGCGGGGGTCAAACAGAATCGTGGTCTCGTTGCCCAGCAGGTCGCCGACGATTTCGAGGTTATTGAGTACGTCGAACTGGCGTGTCGCGGAATGGCCCAGCGAGTCGGTCAGCGACACCAGGCGTCCGGCAGCGTCGTACGCGGTACTTGCGATGCAGACGCCGGAAGGACACGAATTCGTCGTAAGATAATGAGGAGGCGAAGCCAGGTAGCCGTACGTGCTGCGGTTTCCGACTTGATCTTCCACCCCGACCAGATCGCCGGCGGCGTCGTAGGTGTAGCGGAGCGTGTTGCCGTCGGGGTCTTCGATGGCTGTGATGCGGCCTTGGGCATCGCGGTGGAAGCGGATCGAGACGCCGGTGGAACTGGTGATGCCGTCGGCGGTGTAGGTCAAGACGTTTTGATTGCGATCGGTGACGTCCTGCAGGCCGGTGAATTGGTCGTAACGGTACGTCAGGCCGTCTTTGGTGGTCAAGCTGTATTGGGCCGGATTGTACGGCAGGTTGACGGGGTAGTGGGCGAACGTGCCGTCGGCGCGTTGGGACAGGGGCAAGTCGGCGACGGTCAGCTGGTCGTAGACGCCTGGGTCGGCGATGAAACGGGGACGCCAGATGGTGCCCAGCACGCCGGCTTCGGCGATGGGGTCGAACGTGAATCCGACGCGGCGGCCGGCCGGAGTGGTCAGGTACACACGCGTGCCCGGCCGGAACGGGGCGGCGCCGAAGATCGCGGTGATGCCCGATCGCTCGGCCTCGGTCACGCGGACGCTTTCACGCAGGCTGGCTTGCGCAATGCCCAGCGTCCAGCCGTAGCCGAAGTCGCCGCTGCGTGCGGCGTTCAACGTGTCGTACGTGCGGCGGATCTGGATCGGGATGCCGGCCAGGGGGATGCTCAAATCGGTGAAATCCAGGCGGAAGTTGCCCAGCACGGCTTGCGCTTCGACACTGATCGGCAAACCCAACTGGACGATCGTGGTCAGGCCGTTGATGTCTTGAGCTACCACGCGCAGATCGTAGTTGTCGCGTTGCAACAGCGTGGGATCGAAGACGCCCAGCAGGCCATCGATCACGCCGCCGATCACGCCGCTGTCGATCGCGCCGCCGTCGAGAAACGGCGTGCCGCGGGCGACGGCCGAATCGTGAAACGTGGTCCATTGCTCGGTGCCGGCCAAGGCGTATTGCAGACGATATAACTCGAGGTTCTCGTCGGTGACCGTGCCGATGACGTCGGTCAAATACGTGATCACGTCGCCGCCGACGGGGCTGGTGATTTCGACCACCGGCGGTGTGGTGTCGGCGGGATCGAAAACGCGGAGCGCGCGCGTCGCGGTACCCACGTTGCCGGCCGTATCGGTCGCGGTGGCGGTGAAGCTAAATAGGCCGGGGCCGGGCGGGGCGAATTCATAACGCCACCAGGCATCCGGCGGCAGGAGCGTGCCGTTCAGCGACAAGGTGACGCCGGCCAGGGCGACGTTGTCCACCGCGTGGACTTGGACGATGACGGTCGAGGTGATGTTCGCAGATTGGGACGGGCACCAATCGTTCTGATCGGAGCCCGTCCCGTTTGGCAGGCAGATCAGATCGTCGCTGAACGAAATACGGACCGCCGGCCCTTCGGCGTCAGGCAGCATCTGCAGCGTAAACGGCTGGTCGGTCCACAGGCCGCGCTCGTCCGTGGCGCGGACGGTCACGGCGTGCAGGCCGGCGTCGGCCGGAGTGGATCGCCAGAACAGCAGGCCGCTGGCGGCGTCGATGCTCAGATCCGGCGGGCCTTGGACGATGCCGAACGTGACGGCGTCTTCATCGTCCTCGGCGGCGGCCCGATGCCGGTAGACCGCGCCGGCGGTGCCGGTCGTCAGCGGCTCGGTCGTGAACCGGGGCGGCGTGTTCGGGCGGCGGACTTCGACGTGGAACGTCTGCTGGGCGAAGGCGTCCAGCGGGTCACGGGCGCGAACGACGACGCGGTGCCAGCCGAGATCGGCGGCGGCGGGACTCCAGGTGAGGAGGATGCCGTCTTCCTGGCTTGCGTCCGGCGGGAGAGGAGACAGATTCATGCCCGTGGGCGCAGAGACCAGTTCGTAGCGGAGGTTGCCGCCTTCGGGGTCTTGGGCTTGAACGAGGTGCGTGAACGGGACGTCTTGGGTCAGGAACAAGGTGGCAGCTTGGCCGACGAAAGACGGCGGCCGGTTGATGGCCGTGGATGTCACGTCGATTGCCCACTGCTGGACGGCGGCGCCGCCGCGTTGGTCCGTTACTCGCAAAGTCACCGCTTGGAAGCCAGTTTGACCGGCCGCGGGTTGCCAGCGGACCAGGCCCGTGGCGGCATCGACAATCATGCCGGTGGGGGCTTGCGTCAAGGAGAATTGCGGCGGGCCGCCGTCGGGATCGGCCACGATGGCTTCGTATTGGTACAGTTCGCCCGCCACGCCGCGGACGGGCGGGCTGGAGATGAATTGCGGCGCAGCGTTGGGCGTGCCGTCGCCCACGGTCAAGATGAACGTCTGCTGGGCAGTGCCGCCGCGGCCGTCGGCGACGCGCAAGCTGACCGCGTGCGCGCCCGCGACGGCCTGCGGATACCAGACGACGCCGGTCGCTTCGTGCACGGTCATGCCTGCCGGGGCGGCGTCCAGTGTGTATTGCAGCGCGTCGCCGTCCGGGTCCTCGGCGCGGGCGGCGTACGTGTAATCGGTACCCGGTTCGACTTGCACATCGGGGATCGTTTGGAACAGGGGCGGCCGGTTGGGGATCGCCGCCCAGACCTGCAAGGAAAAAGTCTGCCGCCCGGTTCCGCCGTAGCCGTCGTCGGCGATCAATTCGACTTGGTGCGCGCCGACGTCGTTCGCGACGGGCGTGCCGGAGACGAGGCCCGTGTATGGATCGACGCCCAGGAAGTCCGGCCCGGCGGCCAGGCGATACGTCAGCACATCGCCGTCCACATCCGAGGCGACGGCGGCGTAGCGATACGGGCGGCCGGCGGCGGCCTCGATTACCGGCGGCGAATCGAACTCGGGCGGATGGTTGCCGACGGCCAACAGCGTCACGGCGAACTCGAACCGCACGCGGCTCGGATTGCCGAACCGCACGGCGATGGGCAGACTGGTCTCGGCGGGCGACAACACGCCCGGCGGATTGGCAAGGCCCAGGCCGAGCGCCGCGTCGCCGTCGAACGTCGGCGCATCGAACGTGACGTAGGGACGATCCGAGGGAACTTGCAGATTGATGGGAAGCGGATCGGAGGCGGCGGGAGCGGGAGGATCTTTCGGGTTGGGCTTGCCGGGATTGGGCTGCTTCTGCGGCGGGAGGTTGGGATCGATGGGATCGGGCTGCTTTTCCGGCGGCAATCCGTTACCGTCGGAAGGCGGCACGACGAGCGGGTATTCGGGCGTCGTGCCTTCGGAGGCGCTCAGCGTGACCGTCAGCGGCGAGATCTGGTCGAATACGGCCAGCACGGCGGCGCGAAGCGGCGCGTCGCCGGTGTTGGTCAGCCGCAGGGCGGCATGCAGGGTCTGCGTCCGGCGATTGAAGAACGTGCCTTCGTACGTCAACCGGCCGGCGGCGGTCGTGTCGTAAGCCTGCTCGAATGCGAACTCGCGCGTCGATTCGTCCACGCCGATCAGCGTCAAGCCGGCCGTGGCCGACTGGCCGAAAACGTCGGTCGCTTCGACGCTCAGCGTCATGACGCCGGACTCGACGTGCACCAAAGCGAAGAAGTTGCCGGCCGCGTCCAGCATGTCGACGGGGCGGCCGTTGACCGTGACGGCCACGATCGGCGCGTGGGGCGATCCCGGCGTGGCGCGGCCGGTCAGCGCGGTGTAAGAGCCGGCTCGCAGGCGACTGTCCGGCGCGGGCGCCGTCACGACGATGGCGGGCGCCGCCGCGATCCAACTGGCCGCGGCCACCTCGGACCACGCGCCGACCGACGCCGTCACGACATCGCCGCCCGGCTGCGAACCGGTCAGCGCAAACACGGCTCGGCCCAGGCCGTCCGTGAATGCGAACCCGTTGCCCGCGTGCGTCCCGACGACTGCAAAATCCACGCGCACGCCGGCCAGCGGCTGCGAATCGCCGTCGGTCAACGTGGCGACGAACGGCTGCTGGGCGCCGACCGGTTGGCTGGCCGACTTGGGCGTCAACTCGAAATTCGCCACCGCGTTGATCCGCCCAAACGCCTGGCCGCCCAGATAGCCGTAAGCGTCGGCGTCGGCGAAACCGTAGACGGAAACGGAGAAAGGAGCGGAGGTCGGAGGTCGGAAGTCGGAGGTCGGAAGAGCGACGGTAGTCGGAGGGCGGAGGTCGGAGGACGCCTCCAAGCGATGGGCGCCGGGCGAGACGGGCAATTGCACCGCGTAGTAGCCGCTGGCGCCGATCAGCGTGAACTCGGCGGCGGGGATGACGGCGCCGTCCAAGAGGATCGCTCCGACGGCCGCTGCCGGAGCCGCGATGTTAATAAAATTGACGTCGAAGCCGGTCAGCGGGACGGCCAGCGTGTAGCGATCCAAGAACTGTTCGACGGGCGGCACCAGCAGCAGGGTCGGATCGCCGAAGCCGTTGTCGTAGCCGTAGCCTTGGGCAAATTGAGCCACCACGACCGGCTGGCTCGCGTTGATCTCCGCCGGCTGGACGAGCACGGTCTCGTAGAATTGGCCGCGGTCGAGCGTCGCGACGGGCATCCCATCCACGTGGATTTCAGTCCCGGCCCGCGCGGCGACGATGCGGAATCGGTCGCCGCCGGTCCGCGTGGCCAGCGGCACGGTCACGAAGTGCCGGCCCCACATGTCGATGGGCGGCAACTGTTCGACCAGGTAATTGGCCGCACTGTATCCGGCGGGGATCCGCGCCGAGCGATGCCCGCCGTAGACGCCGATCGGCTTGTCCGCCAAGATCGCGGTGCCGGTCAAGTCGGCGACCGTGTCGGCCGTCAGCTCGTACACCTGGCCTGCGTTCAGCTGAATCGAATACGGCTCGCCCGCCACGCGCGAGCCGACGGCGACCGGCAGCGTCACCGTCACGTTTGTACCGTCCTCGGCGGCCACCAATGCGAACGACGACGTGCGTCCGGTCAAAGCGTTGCCTTCGTCATACGAGACTACCAGGTACTCGGTCCCGAACGTATCGCGAGGCAGCGCCAGGTAGCCGTCGGAACTGTACGGCAAATAGCTGAGCGCGTACACCGTGACTTCGTCCAAGGCGCGCACGCGCACGCCGCGGGATTCCACTTGATCGCTGCCGGCGATCTCGGCCGTGGCGGGCAGCACAATCCGGGTGACTTGGCCGGCGCGGACCACGAACGACGTCATCCACGGTGTGGAACCGGGGATTCCCGCGCCGGGCAGCATGACGGTGCCGGACGTGTCCACGGGGCTGGTGATCTGCAGGACCAGTTCGACGTCTTTGGCGCCCAGCACATCGCGGGCGTGCCGCGTAAAGGCGAGCCAGAAGTCCGTCCCGCGGCTGTCCGGCACGCCCACGGCCGGCGCAGCCACTTGCTGGACTTGAAATTGGAACTCGCCGAACCGTTCGCTGATCACGCCGGTGACCGGCTTGTAACTGGACGCGACCAGCGTGTACGTACCCGACTCGGACAGCGCGGCCGGCAACTGGTCGCCCGTCTGCCGCTGGAACACGAACGAGCCCGAGGGCCGCACCAGGTCGAAATAGACTTGCTGCGGGTTATCGATTACGTCGATCAAGAACTGTTCGCCGGCCGTCGCGTCGAACCGGTAGCGGACGCGGTCCACGGGCGAGGCCGTCTCGCCGCGGATGGGCGTGTTTCGCGGGATCCATTGCTCGCGATCCGGCGGGACGTCCCAGATTTGAAACGCGTAGCCGCCCGTCTGGTCGCCGCGGCCGTTGACCTCCAGCGTATACGTGCCGTTGTAGACGAGCGTCAGGGGGCCGCGATCCTGGCGATCGTCGGCAAAGTCGATCTGCGTGTACACCGTACCGCCGGCCGGGTCCCGCAGCCGCGTCTCCAGGATCGGACTGCCGCCGCCCAAAGAACGGAAATCGACGTAGATCGCCTGGCCGGCGATCGCATCGAACTGCCACCGTTCGGCCGCACCGGGCGACGGGACGCTGCCCGAATTGACGACGCCGATCTGGATGTCGTAGACCGGCGTCGCCGGCACGTCCCATAATTGAAACCGATACGTGCGCGTGCCGGTGCCGAACGCTTGGACGCTCAGCGTGTACGTTCCGGCGTCCAGATGCAACGGGCCTCGATCCAGTCCGCCGGCCGTCACGGCGGCGGTCGAGTAGACCGTGCCGCCGCCGGGGCCCAGCAGTCGCGTCTGAAGTCCGCCGCCGGTCAGCAGTTGGAAATCGACGAAGATCGCTTGGCCGCCTTCCGGTACGTCGAAGAGAAACTCGTCTTCTTCGCCGGCCTCGGAGATCGCCTCCGAAACCGTATCGCCGATCTGAATCTGCGTGGCCGGATCGGAAATCCCTTCGGGAGTGCGGTTGGTGCCGGCCAGCTTGTACGTCTGGGCGGCCCGCGAACTGCCGCTGGTTCGCGCCGCGGCTTCGGCGTAGCGGTACACCAGAACGTCGTGGCGATCCGCGATCCACAAATCGCCGGTGGACCGCTGCAGCGCGATCCCGCGCGGATGACCGTTGGCCGGATCCAAGGTCCACGAGCCGACCAGGCGGCCGTCCAGCGCGTACACGAACACGCGGGGCTTGTGGCAGCGGGCGTCCGTGACCCACAGCAGGTTCCCGTCGGTCGCCAGCCCGCTGGGCTTGCGATTATCCTTGTGCAAACGGAACGAACTGGTCGCCGTCCACTTGCCGGACCGCCGGTCGGCGGCATCGGCGTAGAAGTACAGCCGGTCCGTCGCATCGTCGACGATCCACAGATGCCGGCCGTCCGTTGCGATGCCCTGGGGCTGGCGCACGTCGGTGGCTCGCCACGCCCCCAGCGCGGTCCCGCCGGCGTCATAGGCGAACACGTCCTTGCTGGCGTTCACGACCCACAGCATATCTCCGGCCGGATTGGCCGCCACGCCTCGCGGCGCGGCGTTGGTGCGGGCCAGCGGCCACATGCCCGCCGCCACGAACTGGGCGTCGTACAGGAACGTGGCCCGGCGTTTTCGGTCGACGACGTAGAACCGCGTGGTCTGAACCGCTTGAACTTCCAGCGTGAATGACTGAACGTCCGTCCCGCCGTCATCGTCGGCGACCGTCACACTCACCTGGTAAGTCCCGGCCGCCGCGTACTGATGGCTGCCGTCGATCGTGCCGGTTGTGAAACTGCCGATAGAACCCGCGACGGCCGTCACGTTGCCCGCCGCCGCTGCCGTTGCATCGCCCCAGTCGATGGTCGCCGTAAACGTCTCGACGGTGCCCGCCGCCGGGTTGGAAAAACCCGGATCGCTGAACGTGCCGACCTGCAAACTGACGTCCAGCCCCGTGTGCCGCACGGTGCCCGCCGGCCCCGTTCCGACCGGCACCGTCAGCGTGGGCGGCGTGTTGGCGATCCGGGCGGCGACCGCGATCGTTGCCGGCGGCAGCGCGAGCGAATCGTCGGCCAGCGCCACCCGAATCGTGTAGTGGCCGTTGTCGGGATAGACGTGGAGAATCGGACCGATCTGACCGATAGGTTCGATCGGACTGATCGGTCCGATAACCGCAATGGAACCTATCGGCGGCACGACGACTGTCTCCACGCTGCCGTCGCCCCAATCGATCGTGGCGGTGTGCGGGCCTGGGCTGCCCGGATTGCGGAACGTAACCGCCAGCGATATCGGCTGGCCTTCGCTGCCCGTCACGTCGGCCGCCTGGACGTCGATCGGTCCGGCGGCGTTGACGGTAAAATAGAACACCACGTCGGCGCCGTCGGCCAGCGGCTGGCCGTTGATGTTGACCGGCGCATAGCGCGCGTCGCTGCCCAGCACGCGCAGCGCATACGACCCGTCGGGCAGCGCGCCGCACAGCGAAATCACCGCCTCGTGCGTCGCGGCGTCATAGCTGACGACGTCCAGCGGGATCCACTCGTCGTCCCCGTCGTCGGAGGTCAACCGGTACGCGGCGAGGTTCGTCACCGAATGCTCGCCCGCCGGGCCGGCGTCCTGCATCGCTTCCGAGAACCGCAGTTCGATCTGTGTTACGGCAGCCGTCGCGATCTGGCTCGGCGCGGGCTGGACCAGCGTCACCTGGGGCAGCAGTTGATCGAAACGCAACGGCGTCAGCACGCGCGTGTCGAGGCCCAGTCCGATCGCGGCGTCCCAGACTGCGTCATCCGGCGTCAACGGCCCCAGGGCCACCGCGCGCGGACCGTGCCCGTAGCTGCCCACGTCCCATTCGTATCGGGAGAATGCCCCGGCACCGTCGCCGCGAAACATCACCACGCGATCGGCGGCCGCGTCGGCCACGACCAGGTCGGTGTGGCCGTCGCCGTCCACGTCGCCGGCCGCGATCCCCGTGCCGGCTTGGAATCCGCCCCAAACCAGCGCCGGCGTGAACGAATAACTGGTCACCGAGTCGGGCGCGATCCGCACGTTGTCCACCGCGACCACGGAACCTTGTCCGGGCGGATTGCCGATCAAGTCGAACGCCAGCGTCGCCTGTGTGCCGGGCGTCAGCGCCGAGATATCGAGCGTCACTTGACGGCCGTCCCAGGCGACGCCCGCCGCCCAGGCCACGGCGCCCTCCGGGTTCGCGTTGAAGAACGACGATGCGTCGGGCCGGAACGTCGGCACCAGCGACTGGCCCGCTTCGTTCCACAGCGACACCTCGAACGCATCCGGCAGACTGCCGGCCACCGCCGGTTCCAGCCCCAACGCCACGACGTCGAACGAGATCGTTTGCGGCGACGGCGGAACGGTGAACGTCTGCTGCAGCGAAGTCAGAAAAGCATCGTGCTCCCACAACTGGGCCATCCCGCCCAGCGCCGACACGCGACTCTCGACCGCCGTGTCGCTCGCCCAGCCATCCGCCTCCGTCCGGATCGTCCATCCCGTCAGTCCGGCGGCGAAATCGCCGTTGCGGATCGGACTGGCCGGCAGCGGATCGTCGTCCTGCCACAGCACGGTCACGCGATCGCCGCCGCTGACCGCCACATCCAAATCGCCGTCGGCGTCGAAATCGCCTGCCGCGAGAGCTTGAATCACCCCCAAGCCGGCGACGGTCGCCGCCGGTTGCAGCTGGAACATCCCGTCGCCCATGCCCACCAAGAACGTCACCGTCCCGTCGCGGTGCGCGACTGCAAGGTCGGGCCACGGCGAGCCGAGGAATTGGCCCGCGATCACATCGACGGGCTCGTTCGCTCCGCTGGCATATCGCACCGGCGCCGCCAGCGGCCCGGCCGTCCCGCCGCTACCCTCGTTCCCGCCCCAGAACACCAGTACTTCATTCGAGCCGGGCAAAACGGCGATCACATCCGCGGCGAAATCGGCATTGACCAGCGTCACGGCCAGCCCGACGCGAGCGGCATCCGAGGGAACAAATGCCCCCGCGTCGCCGGATCGCCAGGAGGCCAGCGGAGCGAACCGGCCCGTTCCATCGCCGCGCGCCACCGTGATCCCCGCATCGTGCTGGACCACCGCATCCAGCAGTTCGTCGCCGTCGATCAATCCCAGCGCCAGCCCATGCGCGGTGCCGCCCGCGTCCAGCCCCAGATCGCTGATCACCAGGCGGCTCCAGCCTCCATCCCCGCCGTTGATCGCGACCGTCAACCGGCCATCGGTGCCCAGCGACACCAGATCCGGCCAGGCGTCCTGATCCACTCGACCGACGGCCACCGCGATCGGTGCCGACCCGATCGGCAGGGCTCGATCGGGCAGCGCCGCGAACATCAACATTCGCCGGTCTTCCAGCTGTTCCACCATCGCCGCCCGCGTGCGAGCGGTTCGCGATTGCTTCCGTCGAGCGCGGCTCCACCGCCGCGACAGCCGCCGCCAGCCCGCATACTCCGCCACGCCGCACCGCCTTTCCAACCGCCATCAAGCCGCAGCAGCAGATCTGGGTAATAGAGTTTGGCCTGAACTCTCACAAAACCCCAACCTTTGGATAGCGGATTGTTCCGCGGCGGTCAACCAGCGCATGGGCGGATCGCGCATCTTGCCGCGAAAAGCGCTTCCCCTGTCTTGACAAAGCGTTTCGAGCAACTTTCAAAGATGCCGACGTCGAAAGAACCGAACTCCACCGACGCGTATGGGCTGTTGATTTATTGCCGGATCCAGCGGTCGCGAGTGCCGGCATCCCGATCCAGCAAACCGTCCAGCGGATCGAGCAAGCGTTGAACGCATTCCGCGACGGCAATCGGCAAACCGACGACATGACGCTGGTGGCAATCGAGTTTGAGTAGCCGCGGCCGACATGGCCGTGGGTCAGTTGTCCGCTTCGTTCTCCCTCTTGTCGGTGGCCTTGTCGAACATGCTTTCGAAAAAGAACCAATCCAACCCGGCCGCCCCCGTGAGCTTGTCCTTGTCGGCGTCATCCAGGACGGTCGTACTTTTTTCCAGCTTGACGAAAGTTCCGTCAGCAAGCGAGACGCCCGTGCGGAGTTTATTAACCCGCGTGGGGAAATCATCGCTGGAAGCCCATTCCTTGAGCAACGCCAACAGCGCAGCATCGTTCCTGTCGTACATGGTCGTTCCACCGATCAGAACATCGTCCGCGGAACCGCCGACCAGTCGATCGGCGCCGGATCCTCCGATCAAGATCGAACGCCCCCCCCCCGCCGGCGATATAGTCATTCCCGGCTCCACCGTGGACCGTCGCGGGAATGTCGATGTCGCGTGCGATGGTGACTTGGTCATCCCCGTCGCCCAGCCAGATCTGGATGTGGCTGATCTGCGCCGGTGCGAACAGTCGGAAGTGTGCTTCCGGAAAGAAATCGGCATAGACTTTGAACCAGCCATCGCCCTGTTTGCTCACCGCGACGTCGTTCGCCTCGCCGTCACCGACGATCTGCAGCACACCATCTCTTACGCCCGCGCCGACGACGACCGTCGTTGTCGTCTGAACGTCGGCACCAGTATCGTCATCCATGATGGTCAGTGTCACGGTGAACACCCCTCCGTGGGAGTAGGCGTGTGTAGCGCTGACGGAGCCGCCTCCGCTGCCCTGGATTACCGGAGCGGGTTCAGGCACGCTCCCGTCGCCCCAATCCACTGTGGCGATATGGGTATCGAGCGTCCCCACGTCCGTGAACGTGGCGAAGACGGTGACGGGTGCGTCTTCGGATGCCATCGCTTCAAACGTTGCATCGCTGATCAATCCCGCCAGCACGGGCGCGACATTGTTGACGGTCAGCACACCGCTCGTTTCCGTTGCGCCGCCCAGATCATCGTCGTTGATGCTGACAGTGACGGTGAAGTCATCGGACGCGCTGCCCGTGGATGGGGCGTCGTCCGGGAAGCCGCGCGACGTGCTGAAGGTGCCGTCGGGGTTGATGGTCAGCAGTGTGCTGACGCCGTCGCTCCACGCGGCCGAGCCGCTGAACGTCTCGGTCCCGACGCCCAAAGCCGGATCCGTGAAGCTGCCCGTGACGGTCACCGACTGGCCCTCGTCGATCGAATACGAGCTGAGCGACAAGGCGACGATCTCCGGAGCCACGTTGGTCACGAAGATCGTTGCCGTCTCTTCGGTCGCGTTGCCGACGTTGTCGACGACCCGAAGGGTCACGGTTACCGGCCCGTCGTCGAGAGATGCGGCCGAGAACCGAGGCTGCGGTCCCCGTTCATCGCCCCGGGCCGCGGCCGCGCCTGTCTCGCCGAACTCTCCGTCGGCGTCCAGGTCCCAAAGGTAGGTCAGCGGCATACCTTCAGGATCGGAGCTGCCGCTGGCGTCGAGGTAGATGGCGCTGCCTTCCGCGACGGCGTACGGTCCGCCGGCGTCGGCGATCGGCGCGGCGTTGTTGCCGAAGCCCACGAGTTGGAGCGATCCTGCGATCGGCAGGACAACCAGCCTTGAAGAGAAATCCCCAGCCACGAATTCCAGCCCGTCGAGCGTCAGCGACATGGACAGCAGGAGTTCCCCGCTGCGGGTTCCCATATCCGGATTCACATACACCAGCCTGTCCGTGAGGCTTTGCACCGCCGCGGTACCGTTCCAGGCCAGCCCCCACGTGTTGATCGGCGGCGAGGCCACCGACAGACGCGTGGCGGTTCCCTTGCCGTCGAACCCGTAATACTCGTCATCGGCATTGTCAAAGGCGATGAGCCGGCCATTGAACGCGTCGAATGTGAGACCGCTAGTCCCGGTCAAGCCCAGACTCCCCGAGCCGACCGCGGTGGCCGCACCGGTGGCGCGATCGAATATCAGCAGACGGTTGTACCCGTCGGTGGCGGCCCGGCCGGCGCCATAGATCGTGTCGGTCGCCCGGTCGTAAGCCAAGCCCCAAGTAATGGTGAATCCGCTAGGGCCAATGAGCGTCGTCTGGCCCGTCACCGCATCGATCGAATAGAACGAGCCGCTGGGGCCGTTGATGCCGTACAGGCGGCCGTCGTGGGTCATCACGACCCCGTGCATGTACGTGCTCATCGGCGTTCCGACCCAGGCTGCCCGGCCGGTGGCGGCGTCGATCTGAACCAGTCGCGTCTGGCCGCCGACGTTGGCCACGCCATAGTACGTGTCGGCGTCCGGGCCAGCGGCGATTTGCCGATACCCCAGCGGCGCGACTTGGCGCACTACAAACCGCCCCGGGCGTAGAGCGTCGAAGCGGTAGACCCCGTCTTGGTCCGTCACGGCGGTGATCTCCCCGACGTCCAACTGCCCGTTATCGTTCTGATCCAAGTAGACCGTCACCCCCGCGTGCCCCGGCTCGCCCCCATCCCGCAGACCATCACCGTCGATGTCCACGAAGACGACCCCCTCGATGTCGCCCAAGATGGAGCGATTGCCGAAATCGCCGGCTGTGACGGTCTGGGCAGGGCCGACATACACCGGCTGACCGAAGGAGGTGCTGGGAACGCGTTCCAGGCCGTCCACGGACACAGACTCCGAGAGAGGCGGCAAGGGAGCCGTGGCCCCGGTCGTCAGATCGACGGTATACATGTTGGCGCTGTTGACCTGCTGAAGAACGGCTTTCTGGCCGTCGAAGGCCAGGCTCCAACTGTTGATGGCCGACGTTGCCCGCGTCACGAACGTGGCGATGCCGGTGTTAGGATCGAAGGCGTAGATGTCCTTGTCGGAGTTGTCCAACGCCAGCACCCGGCCCTGGACCGAATCGAACGCCAGCCCGCTGGGACCGTTCAACCCGGTGGTTCCCGGACCGATCGCAGTTGCCACTCCGCTGGTGCGGTCGAAGGTCAGCAGCCGGTAGACCGTGTCCGACGAGCTGCTCCTGCCCAAACCGTAGATCGTGTCCGTACCCTTGTCGTACGCCAGTCCGTAAGCCAAGAGGTAGCCGGCGTGGCCGATCCGCGTCATGGCACCGGTGGCAGGATTGACCGAGTAGAACTCGTTCGCGGTGCCGTTGATGCCGTACATGGCGCCGGAGGTGGTAACGACCAGGCCCCGCAGAGGCACCGTCTGGGGGTTGCCGATGCGAGTAACCTGCGAAGTGTCGCGATTGATCTTGATCAGCTGCCACTGACCGTTGGCGGAGGCAGAGCCGTAGTAGTAATCGCTACCGTTGCCGGGCGAGGTCTGCTCGAAGTCGACGGGAACCACTTCTCTGACCGCGTAGTTCCCCGGCCGCACGTCCGCAAATCGATACGTGCCGCCGGCTCCCGTTGTCTGCGCCGGCTCTCCGGTGTCCTGCTGGCCGTTGTCGTTCAAGTCGAGGTAGACAGCGACTCCTGCATGGCCTTCCTCGCCCGCGTCCCATGTGCCGCTTCCATCGGCGTCGACGAATACCGATCCCTGGATCTCGCCGAGAACGAGGCGGTTGCCGAATTCCAGGCCCGAAACGATCTGGCCGGCCGCCAGCTTGACGCGCCGCACATAGGAATCCCGGGGCACGTAATCAAGCGTCTCAAGACTGATGGGCTCGGAGATCAACATCGCGCCGGTCGCCACCCCGAGATCAGGGTTGATGAAGGTCAGCATTGTCGAACTGGTGGGCGCGACCAGGCTGTGTCCGCTGTAGGCGAGCCCGTAGGCGTTCATGCCGAACACGGACAACCGGGCGGCGTTGCCGCTGGTGCTGAAGGCGTAGATCTCGTCGTCGGCGTTGTCGAAGGCGAGGATCCGGCCGTGCTCCGGATCGAACGCCACTCCGCTTGTGCCTGTCATGCCCGTGGTTCCCGGCCCGATCGGCGTGGCCAGACCGGTGTTGCGGTCGAACGTGAGCAAGCGGTTGACCGTGTCGGACGGACTGGTCTTGCCCAGCCCGTAAATCACGTCGGTGGCCCGGTCGTAGGCCAGGCCCCAGACCAGGAAGTAGCCGCTCGCACCGATCCGCGTCGCTTGGCCGGTCGCAGGGTTGACCGAGTAGAACGCGTTATCGTAGCCGTTGATCCCGTACATGCTCCCGTCGCGGGTGACGACGAGCCCGTGCAAGGGCGTGTTGTTCGCGCTCCCGATCCGGGTGACCTGCCCGGAAGCCGGGTTGATTTCGATCAGTTGCCAAGTGCTGGCTTGGATTCCGTAGAACGCGTCGGCGCCCACGCCGGGAGACGTTTGCTGGTAGTCCTGGGTGAGCACTTCTCGCACCGCGTAGTCGCCCGGCCTCAGGCCCGTGAATCCATAAACCCCGTCGGCATCAGTCACTTGACTGGGCTCGTCGAGATCGAACTGACCGTTGTTGTTGGTATCGAGAAAGACGGTCACACCCGCGTGGGCGGGTTCGCCGGGATCGCGCAGGCCATCGCCGTCCGCATCCACAAACAGCGATCCGTGGATCTCGCCGGGGATGTGGCGGTTACCAAAGTTGATGCCCTCGAGCACTTTCGCTGCTTCCAGGGTCACGCGGTGGGAACCATCGCCATCGGCGATGTCGTCGCTGCCGAGTGCCGACGAGCCGAAGGGCATGGTCAGCTGGCGCAACAGGGTGCCCGTCCGGGCATACACGTTCAGCGTCGGGGAAGTCGTGCTCGCATTGGTGTAGATTTCACCACCGATGACGGCCAAGCCCAGACCACTGGTCGCCGCGAACGAGTGGGTGATCGCCCCCGTGGCCGGTTCGACCTCCACGATGTTCGTCCCCTGTCTCGTCAGCAGCCGATCTGGATTGCGGATTCCCGCGAGGCCTCCGCCGATGCTGGACAGGTTGAGCTGCTTGGTGATCGTGTCTGTGACCGGATCGAACTCGAAGATGTCCTGCAATCCGTAATCCAGGATGTAGATCTTGCCGTTCAGCGCCGCCAGGGCGTCGTACGATCGCGATCCCGCCGTGATCACGTCCGCGTCCAGCACCTCGCCAGTATCCGGATCAAGTTGGTAAAGCGTGTCGTTGCCCCCGCCGTTGAGGAACCAAAGGCTGGTCCCGTCGAACGCCAAACCATCGGGGCCGCCGCTGATACTCGTCGGAGTCGCGAACCGGTTGAGTTCCGCCCCGGTCTGCGGATCGATTTCGACAATGTAACCGGGGTACAACAGAGCGACCGCGAAAAGCCGTTGGCCGCTGAACGTCCCAGGGAACGTCTGCTGATAGCGTTCGGGGACTTCTTCGCGCACCGCGTACTGAGCGGGAAGGAGTCCGGTCAGGGCGTATTGTCCTTCGGCGTCCGTGACTGCGAAGGGCTCGCTGACTCCGAAGACGAGATTGTCGAGCCGAATGGTCGAAGCCGTCGCCGGGCTGGCGATGGCATACGCGATATCGGCGGGCGACCGCGAGACTGTCAGCGTCGCCTTGCCCCCCATTGCCAGACTGGCCGTGTCGACGGTCTGCAGCAGCGTGCCGGCCGAATCGTAGACCTGGATTCGCCCGATATCACCCGACGAATCAGCGATCACGTCAATGCTGACGATCCCCTCAAGCTTGGCGAAGTCCATCCGCAGTCTCGTGGCGGGGGTAAAATAAGGCGCGGATGAGTATCCGAACACGCGAGTTCCCGTCGACGCATAGGTTGCATCGTCCCACGCGCGCACCGTACCGCCGCTGTAGGGATTGCCGCTGGAATCGATCGGCGTCAGCCGCACGGCGGGATCGATCGTGTTGAGCACGGTGCCCGCGGGATATTCATCCGGGTCCATCTCATCGGTTTGGACGTCGCGCACGCCGTTGGCGTTCAGGTCCGCGAACACGACGACACCTTCCAGCGGCGGTTCCTCGGGATCTTGCTGCCCATCCCCGTCCAGGTCTTCCCACTTCACTCCTCGGATTGCTCCAAGCACGGACTGGTTGCCAAAGTTGATGCCCTCGAGCACTTTCGCTGCTTCCAGGGTCACGCGGTGGGAACCATCGCCATCGGCGATGTCGTCGCTGCCGAGTGCCGACGA
>Ga0351891_1036_pt3 | contig 47905 bp, 23 predicted proteins | sample TotcelFGM3001K13_FD_206768 | JGI IMG/M metagenome (GOLD analysis project Ga0351891, IMG submission 206768) | Enriched cells from coal bed in the Powder River Basin, Montana, United States - Total cells FGM rep3 HSBNCT.FGM.300.1.K13 ... | reverse complement strand
ACTGCGCGAGTCGTTTCGAGTTGGTGTGCGCGAGGTGAACACCGCACCGTCGATCGTGCCGATTACCGATCAAGTGATCGAGTTGGGCAAGGAAGTGGTGGTGGCGATCGCGGTTCGAGACGACGACGCACCGGCAAATGAATGGACGATCAGCCTGCTGGAAGGTCCGCCCGGTGCCGTGATCGATTCGGGTGGCCGTCGTTTCAATTGGACGCCGGACGAATCGCACGCGGGACGAGCGTGGCCGATCACGGTTGTCGTGCGAGACAATGGCGAGCCACCGCTGGAAGCCGAGGCGCGGTTTACGATTCGCGTGACCCCGCCTCCAAAACCAGCGTCACCGCCGCTGGCGTTGGCCCCGTTCGCCGCAGCCCAGGCCAAAGTGCATCAGGCGGCTTGGTCGCGACATCTGGGACAGCCGGTGGAGGTGAGCAAGAGTATCGGGATGAAGCTGATCCTGATCCCGCCGGGGGAGTTCATGATGGGATCGCCGGATAGCGAGACGAATCGCGGCCGCAACGAGACGTCGCATCGGGTGCGGATCACCAAGCCGTATTACCTGGGCGTATACGAGGTAACGCAAGGCGAATACGAGCGGGTGATGGGCACGAACCCAAGTATGTTTTCTCAAACGGGCCGTGGCCGCGACAAGGTGTCAGGCCAGGATACAAGTCGTTTTCCGGTGGAACAGGTATCTTGGGAGGAAGCGGTGGAATTCTGCCGAAAGTTGTCGGCATCATCGTCTGAGCAGTCGTCGGGGCGTGTGTATCGTTTACCAACGGAGGCGGAGTGGGAATACTCGTGCCGCGCGGGGACAACGACGCCGTTTCATTTTGGGTCTGAACTGAACGGCCGGGACGCAAACTGCAATGGTAATTCTCCGTACGGCACGCCGACCAAGGGCAGATGCCTGAATCGTCCAACGACGTTGGGCTCCTACGGCGCGAATTCGTTTGGTCTTTACGACATGCATGGGAACGTATGGGAGTGGTGTTCGGACTGGTCCGGCGACTACGCGGCGACGTCGGGTTCCGCTTGGGCTTTAGTCCGGTGGATGCGTCCGGGCGGTAGAGCTGGTTCAAGCGCAAGCGGAGCCTTCCGCGGAGGCCGAAACACGATCGTGCGCAGCGGAGCGGAGCCGAGCGTGTTTCGAGCCGCAGTGGAAGGCGCAGCGGGGCGAGCAAGAAAACCACACGTAGGCGGCGCAGGGCCGCCGTCGGGTTTGGAACGCAGCCCCAGCGAATTCGAAAATTCAATCGACAAATAAGTAATTTACAAAAGATGGACAAGCTGGCGTCCATTGGTTGTCAAATTAGCGATGTTAGTGTTGCCTGTCCTTTGTCCCAGCTAGTTCTCGCGGTCAACGTTTAATGAGCGCATGTGTTTCAGAGAAATTGGCGTTCAGCCCAGGAGAGACTCGCATGCAATTCCGCCTGTTATCCGTCCCAGCTGCGGGCGACGTCTAAGGCGAAGACGCCCTGAACGCTTTCCTGCGGTCGCATCGCGTCGTGTCCGTGCAACGCGAATTGGTTCAAGCAGGCGCCTACTGGTGCTTCTGCATCGAGTTCATCGATGGCGTCCAAGGGACGGTCACCGAAACAGGCGACAGCCGCCGGCGCGTAGACTACAAAGACCGGCTCTCCGGCCCCGATTTCGCCCTATTCGTCCAGTTGCGCGACTTGCGATAGAAAATGGCCACCGACGAGGGCATCCCCGTGTACGCCATCTGCACCAACGTACAGTTGTCGGCCATGGCCGAACGCCGGCCGGCGTCGATCGGTGTCAACATATCGTTTCACCTTCATGACGCGAACGGAACACAGCAGACCCAGCCGTCTGTCAGTTCCAGCCATTGGCCTCGAACAATTGCCTCAAATCATTTTCCAGGCGACAAAAGGCGTCTAGTTGGCGCAGTGGTGAAAAGTCGCTGATGTGCTCAGCCACCCGACGCGCCGCTTGACGGTCGGAGAACTTCTTGAGCCGCCGCCCGCTCAATTCACTTGCTATCCGCAGGCGCTCGTACAACACGGCTTTGGGATCGGAAATCGTCTCGACGGTTCCCAGCGACGGCAACGACAGCTTGACCTTACCATTCGGATTTCCAGCCGCTTGACGTATGGCCGTTTCGTCGAATAATAGCCACGCCTCTTGCATCCGCACCGGAACCACGCACACCGCGGGCGGCGACTCACTGCCGTTCTGCGCGATGGCCTTCCGAATCTCTTCGTATCGTCCCTGAGCCCCTTGGTTCTCTGCGTCGCGATGCACGAACAACAAATCACACGGATACAAGATTAGCGACGTCTGAATCCGCGAGGCTAAGCCGCTGGGCCGTTGTCGACATGCGCGGAGGTCAGCCCATTGGGGACGCGTCGAGACCTCGGGGTTCAGATGCTGGGTGATCAACCAAGCCAAGTGGCGCAGCAGGACCTCATCAGAGGCCCCGTCACCGAGCAAGGTATACGTTAGCTCTTTCATTCGCCCGTCTGCTGAAAGCCCAGGTACATCTGTCTCGCGTCGTCCCGGTCCTTGACCCGTCGTCGCGTGCGCGGCGATGGTTCTTCGAATGCCAAGGGATTCAGATAGGCACGCAGTTGTCCCAACGAAAGCGTCCGTTCGCTGGGACGAAGGCGGCAGCGCCAGGTATCGTGGAGCCACGCGAAGCCGACGCCGCGATGGCGCTGGCCGCCCAACGCGATTTCTCGCTGCTCAGCCACCAACAAATCGTCTTCGTCCACGAGCGAAACCACCGAGGGCGAATGCGTATTGACGATCACTTGACGAAGCGGATTGTCCGAGCCGGATTCTTCTTCGGGATCGACGGTAAGGTCTTTGAGCAGCCGCACCATGGCGGGGATCCGTTCCGGATGAATCCCGTTCTCAGGTTCTTCGAAACACAATAAGCCCCTCGCGCTGGGGTCTAACTCTAAGATCGCCAAGGCGAGAAATCTCAACGTGCCGTCCGACAACGCGCGAGCCGCATGTAAGGTCTGGCTGCGGTCTCGAACCTGGAGCGTAAGCAATTCGCGACGATGGTCCTCATCGACCGCGACATCGAGCACGTCCTCGACCAGTTCCGACAGGCGGTTGGCCACACGGGCGTACACGGCCGCTTCGTCGTGCGAACCGTTCGAGGTGTGGGTCCGGGCCAAACGATGCAGGGTCGAGGCCAGATGGGAACCATCGGCCCCGAGATGAGACGGGGAATTAAAAAAGTCCGAGTTTCGCAGTGAAGAAGGCTCCAGCTGCAGCAGGCGCCAGGATTGCATTTCGCGGCGGGCCAGCAGCGCGGTGGGGCTTTCGATCGCGTTGGTTGTGGACAAGACGGTCCGCGGCAGCATCTCGGCCAGGTGCGCCCTGGGGCGGCCGCCACCGGCGTCCTGATGCAGGAGAATCCGGGGCATGGCCGTTTCGTCCGCCGCAGCTTTGTCGCGTTCGATGGTCGAGATGAACGGCGGCCCACGCCGCGCCCCTTGGACCACCGACTGGCGCCACGCACGTGAATGTTGGAAGCCCAGCAATTTGTGCGCGTCCCCGACATTGATGTGCTTGAGTTCCTCCTTTTTCACGACCAATTGCTCGGGATGCTGGACATCCCCCTGGCGGTAGCCCAAGACGAGGCTGTAACGCAAGAAAGTGATCGTGGCTTTCGCCCGCTGGCCCAGATCGTCGGTCCCTTCCGGCGAGATCAGCATCTCGGCCTCGAATGACATCTCGTCCCGCAACGAACCGCCGGCATGAAAGAACAGGCTCGTCAGTTCCGTCGAGCGGTTCTTTTCATCCCGGATACAGCGCGCCGCATCCATCAGCGGCCGGTCGGCCAGCGCACTCAAGAACATGATCGCGTCAAACAGATTTGACTTGCCCACCCCATTGACGCCGGCAATGCAGGTGAACGGTCCAAACGACACATCCACGTGAACCAAATTCTTGAATCCGTTGACTTTTAACCGCGTTAGCATTCAAAGCCACCCACAATCCGGAGGCGACGTACCGTGCTGCCAGCAACGCGTATTATAGCTTTGGTCGCGCGTTAGCGATACCACGGCAGGCTTCCACGACGTTCGTCTCCAGGAAGGGAGATGTCCGTTGGCGGGCGGTTGTCCAATGCCGCTTACTTTGGGACCATTCGGAAGCGTTCTTGTTAGCGGAGCGGCGCGAGCCGCCCGGTTTTTCGACTGTAATACCGGACGGCTCGCGCCGTGCCGCTACAAAGTAAGCGGCATTGGGCAGTTGTCCCCGATTGCCGCGAGGCCGAGGCGCACCGGATCAAACCAACAGCCCACTGGCACGGTTGGCGGACCAGATTGCTCGGTTGCGACGCTTGCACGGACGCGCCGATTCGGCAATCATAGTGAGCGTGGCTAATCGCAATTCCCTCACGGCGTCCAGATGGCAGACCATTTCGATCCCTACCACCGTTGGCTGGGCATTCCGCCCAAGCATCAGCCGGCCGATTATTATCGGCTGCTGGGTTTGGAGTGTTTCGAAGACGATCTGGAAGTGATTGTCGACGCGGCCGAGCGGCAGGCGGCTCATGTGCGGCGGTACGCATTGGGTCCGAACCAGATCCTGTCGCAAAAGATCCTGAACGAACTGGCCACCGCCCAGTCGTGCCTGATGGATCCAGTCGAAAAAGCCCGCTACGACGGAGACTTGCGCCAGCGGCAGACCGCGTCGACGCCCCAAGCCGAGCCGTCGCCGTCCGCTGCCGCGCCGGCAGCTCCGCAAGTAGACATGCCGCCGGTCCCATCAGCCCCGGCGGCTAAGCTGGTGAAGCTCCAAACCACAGCCAGCCAAGTTCCGACAGTCGCTCACCCCGTCCCGCTGAGCCGCAATGTTGTTCGCTGGTTGGACGAGCGGCTCGTTGCGTGGGCGGGCCCCCGACTTCCAGTGCCGTTGACCGTCTTGCGCGGGCTGGCGGTCGGCGTTCCCCTCGGACTCGTAGTCGTCGGCTTGCTTCTTGCCGTTGGCATGTCAACGAACCATCGCCCGGTGGATATCGGCGCCAGCCATCCCGCTGCTGGCGCTGTTGCTGCCGAACCTACCGACGAACCCGTTGTCGAGCCTGCTCCCGAACCTATCGTCGAACCTGTCCCGGCGTCTTCTCCACCGCCTATCACTCGCCCGCCCCGCATCCTGGCGATTCCCGATCAGATCATCGATGAAGGCGTTCCGTTCCAAGTACGAGTGGAGGTGGATTCCGATGAACCGGTCGACTCGCTGCGATTCCATTTGGAGCCAGGTTTTCCGGCCGGGATGATATTCGACGAGCGGCAACGGATGGTGATTTGGACGCCGGAGGAATCGCAAGGTCCGGGCGAGTACTCGATCACGGTGGTAGCGACGTTTTCGGGCGTGGACTCGCGAGAACCGCGAGAGTCGTTTCGAATTGGTGTGCGCGAGGTGAACACTGCACCGTCGATCGCGCCGATTACCGATCGGGTGATCGAGCCGGGCGAGGAAGTGGCGGTGTTGATCGAGGTTCGAGACGACGACGTACCGGCGAATGACTTGACGATCGGCCTGCTGGAAGGTCCGCCCGGTGCCGTAATCGATTCGGAGGGCCGTCGTTTCAATTGGAAGCCGGACGAATCGCATGCGGAACGAGCGTGGCCGGTCGCGGTTGCCGTTCGAGACAACGGCATGCCGCCGCTGGAAGCCCAGGCACGGTTTATGATTCGCGTGACCCCGCCTCCGAAATCCGCGTCACCGGCCCTGGCGGTAGCGCCGTTCGACGCTGCCCAGGCGAAAGCGCATCAAGCGGCTTGGTCGCGACATTTGGGACAGCCGGTCGAGGTGACCAACAGCCTTGGCATGAGCCTGATGCTGATTCCGCCGGGAGAGTTTTTGATGGGATCGCCGGATAGCGAGATGGATCGGAACGCCGGCGAGACATTGCATCGGGTGCGGGTCAGCAAGCCGTATTACCTAGGCGTTTACGAGGTAACGCAAGGCGAATACGAGCGGGTGATGGGCACGAACCCAAGTGACTTTTCTCTAATGGGCCGTTCCCGCGACAAGGTGTCAGGTCAGGACACGAGTCGTTTTCCCGTGGAATGGGTGTCTTGGAGGGAAGCGGTGGAATTCTGCCGAAAGTTGTCGGCATCATCGTCTGAGCAGTCGTCGGGGCGTGTGTATCGTTTACCGATGCACGGGAACGTAGTGGAGTGGTGTTCAGATTGGTACGGCGACTATGTGGCGGCGCCGGTGGATGATCCTCCGGGGCCTACAGCGGGCTCGTACCGCGTGGTTCGCGGCGGCAGCTGGGCCATCGGCGCGCGGGGCTGCCGGTCGGCGGGCCGGGACACGGGCACGCCGGACGGCCGGACTTCCTACCGCGGGTTCCGCTTGGCCTTTAGTTTGGTGGATGGTTCAGGCCGGTAGAGCCGGCACAAGCAACCTACGCCGAAGGCGTTCGACAACTCAGCCCAGGGTCGCGCAACGCACCCTGGGTGTGGTATCGCAAACGGCGACACTACCCCCGTAGGGGTCGTATATCGAGGCTGATCATGACGTGCCCTGGGCGCACGTAACGCGGTGGCTCTCGCCCCCTAGTGTCGAACCCCTTCGGGGTACGGCGAACCGCGCGTCTTGCAGACCCAGGGTGCGCTGCGCGACCCTGGGCTGGGTTGTTTGACCGCTTCGCGGTGACGTTGGATTTCGGGGTCTGGCCGTAAGGTGTGATCATCGCAAACGGTTCCTGAGATCCGGCCCAGGACCGGACCTGGATGTCCTGCCACACGGGCTGCCTACACTCGCGACGTCCTTGAGCACTTGACGATCCATGATCGTCCGGCACCCTTGCATCAAGTCGCCGAGTCGACAATCATAGGAAGCACAGTTCCTTCGACCTCGGTGACGGCTCTCAGATGGCAGACCAATTCGATCCCTACCATCGTTGGCTGGGCATTCCGCCCAAGCATCAGCCGGCCGATCATTATCGGCTGCTGGGTTTGGAGCGTTTCGAAGACGATCTGGAAGTGATTGTCGACGCGGCCGAGCGGCAGACGGCTCATGTGCGGCGGTATGCATTGGGTCCGAACCAGATCCTGTCCCAAAAGATCCTGAACGAACTGGCCGCCGCCCAATCGTGCCTGATGGATCCGGTGGAAAAAGCTCGCTACGACGGAGACTTGCGCCAGCGACAAGCAGCGTCGACGCCCCAAGCCGCGCCGTCGCCGCTCGCTGCCGCGCCGGTAGTTCAGCAAGTAGACATTCCGCCGGTCCCATCAGCCGCGGCGGCTAAGCTGGTGAAGCTCCAAACCGCGACCAGCCAACGACCGACGGCCGCTGACCCCGTCCGGGTGAGCCGTGATGTCGTCCGCTGGCTGGACGAGCGGCTTGTTGCGTGGGCCGGTCCCCGATTTCCAGTACCGTTGGGCGTCTTGCGCGGCTTGGCGGTCGGCGTTCCTCTCGGACTCGCAATCGTTGGCTTGCTTGTTGCCGTGGGCATGTCAACGAATCATCGCCCGGTGGATACCGGCGCCAGCCGTTCCGGTGCTGGCGCTATTTACGAGCCAATTAAGGAACCTGCTCCCGAACCTACCGTCGAACCCGTTGTCATGGCTGCTCCTGAATCCGTTGTCGAAGCCGTTCTGGAACCTGCTCCCGAACCTACTGTCGAACCTATCCCGGCGTCTTCTGCACCGCTTGTCACTCGCCCGCCCCGCATCCGGGCGATTCCCGATCAGATCATTGATGAAGGAGTTCCGTTCCAAGTACGGGTGGACGTGGATTCCGATGAACCGCTCGTCGCGCTGCGATTCCACTTGGAGCCGGGTTTTCCGGCCGGGATGGTATTCGACGAGCCACAGCGGATGGTGATTTGGACGCCGGACGAATCGCAAGGTCCGGGCGAATACTCGATCACGGTGGTGGCGACGATTTCGGTTCTCGAGACGATTTTGGTTCTGCAATCGCGAGAACTGCGCGAGTCGTTTCGAATTGGTGTGCGCGAGGTGAACACCGCACCGTCGATCGTACCGATTACCGATCAAGTGATCGAGTCGGGCAAGGAAGTGGCGGTGTTGATTGAGGTTCGGGACGACGACGCACCGGCGAATGAATTGACGATCAGCCTGCTTGAAGGTCCGCCCGGTGCCGTAATCGATTCGGAGGGCCGTCGTTTCAATTGGACGCCCGAGGAATCGCACGCGGGACGAGCGTGGCCCGTCACGATCGGCGTGCGAGACAACGGCGAGCCAGCGATGGAAGCCCAGGCACGGTTTACGATTCGCGTGACTCCGCCTCCGAAACCAGCGTCACCGCCGCTGGCGGTAGCGCCGTTCGACGCAGCGCAGGCCAAAGAGCATCAGGCGGCGTGGTCGCGACATTTGGGTCAACCGGTGGAGGTGAGCAACAGTATCGGGATGAAGCTGATCCTGATCCCGCCGGGGGAGTTCCTGATGGGATCGCCGGATAGCGAGACAGGTCGCAGCGCCGACGAAACACAACAGCACGTGCGGATCACCAAGCCGTACTATATGGGCGTTTACGAGGTGACACAGGGCGAATACGCCCGGGTGATGGGGATCAATCCAAGTTGGTTTTCTCGAACGAACCGCGGCCGCGACATGGTGTCACGCCGGGATACAAGCCGTTTTCCGGTCGAACAGGTATCTTGGGCGGAAGCGTTGGTATTCTGTCGGAGGCTATCGACGTTGTCGGCAGAGCAAGCATTCGGACGAGCGTATCGTTTGCCGACGGAGGCGGAGTGGGAGTACTCGTGCCGCGCGGGCACGACGACGCCATTTCATTTGGGGTCCGAGCTGAACGGCCGGGAGGCGAACTGCAATGGCAATTCTCCATACGGCATGACAGGCAAGGGAACGTACCTGCAGCGTCCGGCTGCGGTGGCCTCTTATGGCGCGAATGGGTTCGGTTTGTATGACGCGCACGGCAACGTATGGGAATGGTGCTCGGACTGGTACGGCGACTACGCGGCGATCTCGGTGGATGATCCGCAGGGGCCCACGGCGGGCTCGGACCGCGTGTTTCGCGGCGGCGGATGGGATAACGACGCGTGGCGCTGCCGGTCGGCGAACCGGAGCAGGGTCGCGCCGGTCACCCGGAACCCAGCCATCGGGTTCCGCCTGGCCTTTAGTTTGGTGGATGGGTCAGGCCGGTAGAACCGGCAAAAGCAACACCGTCGCTCTCGCTGCCTAGTTGTCGAACCCCTTCGGGGTACGGCGAACCGCGCGCCTTGCAGACCCAGGGTGCGCTGCGCGACCCCGGGCTGGGTTGTTTGACCGCTTCGCGGTGACGTTGGGTTTCGGCGTTTGGCCGCAAGGTCTGATCACCGCAAACGGTTCCCGAGATCCGGACGAAATCTGCTGAATTGTGTTTCATTAGCGTTGATTGGCGAAGATTAGCGGTCCAGTTTCTTCCTTCTTCGTCCCACGTGTCCTGAAATGCTTTCCGGTTCCTCGAAGCACAACCCGTTTCGTTTTACCTTGTTCGGGTAGTAAGGACATTGTACAATGCCGCTGTGACTGTTTGGGAAGTTCGAGCACAAGGTGGTATCCATGCCAGTGGAAATCGCGATCCTGTCCGGCGCACAGCAAGGCGGGCGTTGGGCGACCGATGCAAGCAGAATTGTCGTGGGCGATGCAGCCGCGTGCGACATCTGCTTCGACGGCGATTTGGATCCCGGCGCCCGTGGAAAGCGCGGTGTTTTGGTATTCCACGATGATGGCTGGAGATTCGAGAACCACGGCGCGGGATCGTGGCTGGTCAACCAGACGGCGATCATGGCCGGCCGGGATTGCCGGCTCCGGTCCGGCGACGTGGTCCGAGTGTCGGAAGATGGCCCGGATCTGCGGTTTACGATCTTTACGGCGCGCGAGTTTTCCACCAGCATCGAGAACAACGCACGCAGCCACGACACGACGCCGGCGCCATTGCCGGCATCTGCTCCGGAACCGACGCAACCGGCGGAGTTGCCAAGCCCACCGGCCGCCGCGGCGGTCGGAATGCCGCGAACTGCGGTCCTCGCTGCAGGGTTTGTGTTCGTGCTCGGCCTGGCTTTCGGCCTCGGATACTGGCCCACACGCACCGCGACGCCGGTGGCGGTAAGTGGGTCTGCCGCGACGGGGGCGGAAGAATCCGACGAGGACACGGACGACGATCGCGAGCCCAAGCCCGATTCCTCGACGATCCCTGACCCGGATCCTCTGCAAAGCGAGGACGTCCCTTCGCCAACCGCTGCCACGGCCATCCGGGACCAAGATCTGATATCCGCTAAGGAGTCCAACGAGAAGCCCAGCGTGCCACCGGACCCGGGCGCCATCCAGAGCCAAGTGGCCGACGCGATGGTCTACCTGGTGGTAGAAATCGAGGGGCAGAAGTTGCCCGTGTGCTGTGGGTGGGCGGCCGCACCGAATCTGGTTGTCAGCACGGCCGGACCGATCGCCGTGCTGGCCGAAATGCAGGAAAAAGGCCAAGCGGTGTTCGCCGCTTACGGGGACCAAAATCCCAGCTTCGTACCGGTCGACGAGTTGATCGTACATCCGTTGTTTGACAAGGGGCAGGCCAACGCGCCGGCCAGCCGAGCGCACAACGTGGGCGTTGCCACCCTGAAGGCTTCGCTTCCGAAGCACTGCGAGCTGGAATTGGCGTCGGCCTTGCAGAAACCGGCGACCGGGATGCCGCTGGCCGTCGTGGCCTACGCCTTGACAACGGAGCCGGACTTGGTGCCCTTCAACGTGCTGGAACCGCCCCGGTTGCAGTCGCTGTTGGTGCGCATCGTCGGTCTGGAGACGCTGGCCGGAGCGACCGGCGGTCTTCCTCTGCTCCGCTTGGAGGAGGATGCGCCCCGCGGTATGGAAGGGGCGCCCGTTTTTACCGCGGCAGGCAAGGTGATCGGCGTCCTCGGCGGTTCCGCCGAAGATCGTCATGCGATTCTCTGCGACCAATTAGAACCCCTGTTGCCGTGAGGCCGCCGATGACACGCCGAACATTCTGGTGCCTCCTCGTGATTTTGCTGGCCGCAGGCCCGGCGGCGGTCGGCCCGCAACTGGAAGCGGCGGATTCGGCTCCCAGCGAGGTCGACTATCTTCGCAACAAGTTGGAGAAGACCGAAAGGAGGCTGGCCAGCACCTCGTCGCAACTGGAAAACCTGCGCCAACAGTTGATCGGACGAACGCTGGAGAAGAAGGGCGAGCTGAAGGCGGAGGAGCGGAAGACGGCCCTCGAGCAACTTGAGAAAACGCGAGAACTGGAAAGGCAGTACCAGCAGGAACAGGACGTGCGCAGCTGGGCGGTCGCCGGTTTCGACGACACGCGTTACGGCCGGCTGCCAGAGTCGGACATCGGCCACCGCATGAAACGCCTGCAAAAGGCCAAGCTGCTGGCGACGCGCGTGCTGCTCGAATTTCCCGACCAATCGCGGATGGCCGTGGTCAATGGGCGGGCGCTGAACACGTTACTGGAAGTGTGCGGCAAAGCGGCCGTAAACCATCAGCAATACAAGGACCAATTCGCCCGGTTGACGGAACTCGGCCACTCGGTGGGCGGTCAATGCGTCTTTCATCGCGTGCAGGTTGAAACATTGCGGCTGAAAAAAGGCCCGCTGCATTCGGCGATGACCGTCGACGTCAAACGAGGCGCCCTGACGCTCGACTGGCCGTCCGTCATTGGCAGTGACAAGCTCTATCAAGAACCGATCGCCACGCTGGAGAAAGCCCGAGATTCGGCCCTGGCCGATCTGCGGAACGGCAATCGAATCAGTCCCGCCACCCAGTACGACATGTACCAGGCGGCCGACAAGATTTGCGAGCAATTTGCGAAAGACTATCGGACATTCCAGGACGCGTATCGGCAAGGCGAATTCGACGCCGTGGCGGTCAAACGGTACATGGATGCCCGGCGGTTTGTCGCCCAGCTGCGGTTGGATATCGTCCAGTTTCTGCAATCCCGATCGCTGGACGACGTAACGTCGAACGAAGTGCTCGACTACCTGTTTCCCTCCGGTCAACCGGAACGCCCGGTCGCCGTGGAAGAGATCATGGCATGTATGGTCATCAAGGGATACCGGTTTGACGAAGCGCTCGGCAGCGGCCAGCAGGTCCACAAGATCCTGTACGACCAGATGGTCGCCTATTACATGGACTTGCAGATCATCCAGGTCGCGACGGACGAGAAGAAGTGGGAGAACGCTGGCAAAATCTGGGACATGGAGCAGAGCGCCGAGGAGATGCTGCACAATTCCCAATGGGATCCGACCCGTGACCTGATCGCCGCATTGTCGGCCAGACCGCCGGAGAATTGGCTCGATTTTGCTGCCATGCTGGCCACCGGCGCCCGTAGTTACGGCCAGTCGGCGCCGCGCCAGCCGCGCCGGCCGCGGCCCGCTCCGCCGGAAGACCCTGCCCCGGCTTGGCGGGCTTTCGAGGTGGGAAACCGCGTCAGCAACAAAGGGTTCAAGATCTGGTGGCGCGGGCACGTCGTCGAGTTGGCCGGTTCCGGCTATCGCGTCGAGTTGTTTTACGTCGATGCCGCCTTCCGCCACAAATGGCAGCTGCGCGAAGTTTACGAATTCACCGAAGGCCAGATCAAGCATCTCTGACGCTCACGAACACTCCGGATTGCCAATGCCTGGACCAACAGCCGCACAGCCGCCCGTCGGCATCGACTTGGGCACAACGTATTCGGTGGTCGCGTACCTGGACGACAGCGGCCGTCCCACGACGTTGCCGAACGGTTCCGGCGAGTTGCTGACGGCCAGCGCCCTGCTGTTCGACGCGGACGACGTCGTCGTGGGCCGCGAGGCCGTGCGAGGTTCGATCATGGACCCGGATTCCTTTGCCGAATGCTTCAAGCGGGACGTGGGCAGCAGCGTGTACCATCGCAAGGTGCGCGGCGTGGACGTGCCGCCCGAGGTCTTCAGCGCCTTGATCCTCGAACGCCTGCGGCAGGACGCCGAGCGCCGGTTGGGACCGGTGCGGCAAGCCGTGATCACCGTCCCCGCATTTTTCGACGAGACGCGCCGCAAAGCGACGCAGGAAGCCGGACGCCTGGCCGGGCTGGAAGTGCTGGACATCATCAACGAACCCACCGCGGCGGCCGTGGCCTACGGATACCAGCACGGCTTCTTTCATCCCGTGCAAGGGGCGGTCGAAGCGGAGCCGCGGCGCGTGCTGGTCTACGACTTGGGCGGCGGGACGTTCGACGTGACGATCCTGGAGATCAGCGGTCATCGCTTTCGCGCGTTGGCCACCGACGGCGACGTGCGATTGGGAGGCAAGGACTTTGACGAACGGCTGGTCGACCATGCGGCCGGACAATTCGCGGCCGAGCACGGCCTCGATCCGCGCAGCGACGCGCAGGACGCCGCCCAGTTGTGGCAGGATATCCAGGAGGCCAAGCACACGCTGTCCGAACGTCAGCGGGCGGTCGTGATGGTCGTTCATGCCGGCATTCGCATGCGCATCGAAGTGACTCGCCAGCTGTTCGAAGAACTGGGCCGGGATCTGCTCCGGCGGACCGAGAACACCACCGTGCAAGTCGTCCGCGAAGCCGGATTGCAGTGGTCCGATATCGAGCGCGTGCTGTTGGTCGGCGGATCGAGCCGCATGCCGATGGTCGCCGAAATGTTGCAGCGGGTGACGGGCAAAGAGCCGGATCGGACCGCCTCGCCGGACGAAGCCGTGGCGCACGGAGCCGCCTTGTACGCGGCCATGCTGGCGAATCAAGGCGCGCCCGCGGGTCTGGCCCGCTGTGAACTGCTGAATGTCAACTCGCACAGCCTGGGCGTGGTGGGCATGAACACCAAGACGCGGCGCCGCCAGAACGTCGTGATCATTCCCAAGAACACGCCGATCCCCTGCTCGGTGGCCCGGACTTTTCAGACCGCCCGCCACGGCCAGCGGAACGTGGTGGTGGCGATTGTCGAGGGCGAGAGCCATCGTCCGGAAGAGTGTATCGCGTTGGGGCATTGCATCGTGCGGGATCTTCCGCCCGATCTGCCGCAGGGCACACAGGTGCGGGTCGAATACCAATACGCCGCCAACGGCCGCATCTCCGTACTGGCGCGCGTCCCCGCGGTGCGGCAGTCGGCGCAGGTCGAGATCCAGCGCGAGCCGGGCCGCGACTTGGAGGACCTGGACACGTGGCGGGCTCGATTGCGGGGAGCCGGTTGCGCCGCTGGTTCATCGTCATCGTCCGCCGCCCCGATCGACTTGAACGATCGTTCCAGCGTGCTTCGGCGTCTGGACGCACTGTACACGTTGGTCGGGCAAGCGGCGGTGAGCGAGAGCCTGCCTTCCAGCTTGTCCGGCAGTCAGCAAGCCGCACGGGCCGCCGCGGCGGCGCTGGAGAAAGCCCAGGCGGCGCTGCACGCCGCCGCTGCGGCCAAAGAATCGGCCGCGGGAACCGGCGAAGCTGTCCGTTACGGTTCCGAGCTGGCGCGGGCCAAAACCGCGCACGACCAAGCGCTCACCCAATCCGATTTTGCCCACCTGATCTTGGGCCGCGAATGCACCGCCGCCGCCGTCGATCTGCCGATTCTGCGCCAAGTCGGCCCAGAGATCGACCTGCTCAAACGCCACAGCAAGCATTCGCCGTAGAACGGAATTCATTCCGTTCCTGTGCGGCAACCGCTTCGGGGCTATATGGCATTGATTGATCGAGGTGGGCGCAATTGCACTGCTTGCAGGACGACCTTCAGAAAGATAGGCTGCCGTCTAACTTCGCGACCCACTCCAACATTCCTCTAACCTCCTGGTGTTCCCGATGAAAGCAATTCTGGTCGGAATCCTTCTGCTGTCGGCCTCGGTCGCCACGGCGGCCGATTTCTACGTTTCTCCGGCGGGCAATGATGCCCATCCCGGCACGGCGGACCAGCCTTGGGCCAGTCTGACACGGGCTCGGGACGCGGTCCGCGGGTTGAAAGCGCAAGGCCCGCTGACAGAAACGGTCCGCATCCACGTCGCCGACGGCTCGTACCCGCTCGCGGAACCGCTGGTGCTGACGCCCGACGACAGCGGGACGGCCCAGGCGGCGGTGGTCTACCAGGCGACCGCCGGAGCGCGGCCCGTGTTTTCCGGCGGGCGGCAGCTCAGCGGCTGGAAGCCGGCCGAAAATGGGCTGTGGACGCTGCACGTTCCCCAAGTCGCTGCCGGGCAATGGTACTTTGAACAGCTGTTCGTCGGCGGCCGCCGCGCGACCCGAGCCCGCAGTCCGAACAAGTTCTTCTACCATATCCAGGACGTGCGGCAGACCGTCGTGGACGCCGGCGGCTCGCCGCGCAAACCGAAGCAGGCCATCCAGACGCTGCGCATGCGTCCGGAGGATTTCGAGCAAGCCTTGGGCAACGTCGGACTCGAAGATCTGCGCGACCTCAACCTGGTGGTCTATCACAACTGGGATAACACCCGCCGGTTCCTGGACCGCATCGACCCGCAGCAGGGATCGCTGGTCACCAGCGGCGAAGGAATGAAATCCTGGAATCCGTGGCGGCGGAACAACATCTTTCTCTTGGAGAATTACCGCGCGGCGCTGGACGCTCCCGGGGAATGGTTTCTGTCGCGCGACGGGACGCTGTCCTACTATCCTTTGCCCGGCGAAGACATGACGCAAGTCTCCGTCGTCGCGCCGGTGACGGACAAGTTCCTGGTGATTCAAGGAGACGCCGCGGCGGACAAGTTCGTCGAGCACGTGACGCTCAAGGGCTTGACGTTTCAGCACGCCCAGTGGTTGACGCCGCCGGGCGGCTTTGAGCCGGCGCAGGCGGCGGCTCCGATCGACGCCGTGGTGATGGCCGACGGGGCTCGGCATGTGACGATCGAGGATTGTGAATTCGGACACGTCGGCACGTACGTGGTTTGGTTCCGCAAAGGCTGTCGCGATTGCGTGCTGCGGCGTTCGTACTTGCACGATTTTGGCGCTGGCGGCGTGCGGATCGGCGAAGCCGGAATCCCGGCCAACGAAGCGGACCGGACCAGCCATATCACGGTGGACAACAACATCATCCGACACGGCGGCCGGATCTTTCCGTGTGCGGTGGGCGTGTGGATCGGCCACAGCTCGGACAACGCCGTCACCCACAACGAGATCGCCGACTTGTACTACTCCGGCATTTCCGCCGGCTGGCGGTGGGGCTACGCCGAGAGTTTGGCCAAGCGGAATACGATCGCCTTTAACCGCGTCCATCATATCGGCTGGGGCCTGCTGAGCGACATGGGCGGGATCTACACGCTCGGACCGTCCGAAGGCACGGTCGTGAAGAACAACGTGTTCCACGATATCTACGCCTATTCCTACGGCGGTTGGGGCTTGTACACGGACGAAGGCAGCACGGGAATCCTGTTCGAGAACAACCTGGTGTACCGCGTCAAGACAGGCGGCTTTCATCAGCATTACGGCCGGGAAAACATTGTGCGCAATAACATCCTGGCGTTCAGCAAGCTGTATCAGCTACAAGCCACGCGGGTCGAAGAGCATTTGTCGTTCACGCTGGAAAGAAACATCGTCTACTGGGACAGCGGCGTGCTGCTCTCGGGACCGTGGGACCGCGTGCGGCATACCAGCGGCAACAACTGCTATTGGGAAGCCTCGGGCAAGCCGGTGGATTTCGTGGGCAACACGCTCGCAGCGTGGCAAGAAAAAGGCCGCGAACAGGGTTCGATCGTCGCCGATCCCAAGTTCGCCGATCCGCAGCAAGGCGATTTCCAACTGGCCGCCGATTCGCCCGCGCTCCAGCTGGGCTTTCAGCCGTTCGACTACCGCAAGGCCGGCGTGTACGGCGAAGCGGCCTGGGTGGCCAAAGCCAGCGAGGTAACCTATCCGCCGCTGGAGATCGTCCCCGATCCGCCGCCGTTGTCGATCCGGGACGACTTCGAGACGGACGCGGTCGGCCAAGCGCCCGGCGGCGCGGGAATCCACGTCGAGAACAAAGGCGACTCGATTACGGTGACGGACGAACAAGCGGCCAGCGGCAAGCAGAGTCTCAAGATCACTGACGCGCCGGGATTGGAACGCAGCTACAACCCTCACTACGTGCTCTCCAGCCTGGGCTACCAGGCCGGCCGCGCGTTCAATGCCTTCGACCTGCGAATCGAGCCCGAGACGCATCTCCAGTTCGAATGGCGGGATTATGGCAAGTCGCCGTACCGCACGGGCCCCCAGTTCACGATCCGCAACGCCCGCTTGGAGGCGGGAAAAACGAGATCGCTGGACCTGCCCACCGGCCAATGGCTGCGGCTGGAAATCGTCGCCACGCTCGGCGAGAACGCCCCGGCCACTTGGGCCTTGCGCGTCACCCTCCCCGGTCAGCCGCCGCAAGTGTTCGCCGACTTGCCCTATGCCAGTCCCGAGTTCCAACAACTCACCTGGGTCGGCTTCATGAGCAACGCGACCGTGAAAACATCGTTCTGCCTGGACAACGTGGAACTGAACTGCCGTTAGCCGCCCGCCACTCCGTGGCTTTCTTTTGGAGTGCGGTGGCTTGACACCGCTTTGGCTGTGCCTTTCCCTCTCTCAACTCCTCCAACAGCTATCGTGCAGGACGCAAGGCTGACGCAAAACGAAAGCGGCGTCAAGCCACCGCACTCCAAAACGGTTCAAACCCTGCTAGGAGGATCTACACAGAACAAAAACAGGATCACGGAGAGATGCAACGAAATAACTGTCGGGTTTCAATTCATGGCAGTGGGGGCAAACCAAGCTCTTTCAGAAACTTGTTGTGCCTGGCTGTGGCCTTTTGAATCGACTTGTCGATTGCGACCAACTCCGCGTGCGTCGACGCCAAGTCGATCTCCTCTTCCGCTTCCGCCGTGCTGACGTACCGGGAAATGTTGAGGTTGAAGTCGTTCGCCTCGATCTCCTTCATCCCCACACGGCGGGCGTAGCGTTCGATCGGCTTGGCGGGACGTTTTTGATACGTCTCGATGATAGATCTCGAACTCCGTGTCCTTCACCCCGTGCAGCAGCATGTTCATGCGTGCCAGGTTGTAGGTCGTGATGTTCTTCTCCATCCCGAGGATTCTCCCGATCCCGTGATCTCCCATGCGGTGCCGCACGTTCAGCAGCAGCGACCCCGACCCGCAGGCAAAGTCGAACACGGCGTTCAGCTTCTTCCGCTGGCCTGTCTTGGGCTCGTGGCTGTCGAGCGTGACGATACCGGACAGGATGCTCGAAATCTGCTGCGGCGTGTAGAACTCGCCCGCCTTCTTGCCCGACCCGGCCGCGAACTGCCCGATCAGGTACTCGTAGGCATTCCCCAGCGTGTCGACATCGGTTGAAAAGAGCGCCATGCCCCGCGCGATCTCGCTGATGATCGAACAGAGCTTGGCGTTGCGGTCGTCGTACTTCCGCCCCAGCTTGTCCGAGCCGAGATTGATCTCCGAGAACAGCCCCTGGAAGTTGCTGGAGAACGACTCTTCCTCGATGAACTTGAACCCATGCTGCAGCGCGTCCAGCAGTTTCCCGTCTTGAGTCTTGGCGAGGTGGACGATGTTGGCCCACAGGTATTGCGGCTCGATGACGTAGTGTACTTTACGGCGCATCTGCTTCTCGAACGCCGCCACATCGTGGGGGTTGTCCGCGTACCAGACCGACAACGGCGTGTTTCCGCCATTGACGATCGCGTTCGGGTCGGGGTAATCCGCCCCCAGTTCCTTCTTTGCCGCGGCCTCATAGTTGTCCGAGAGGTAACGCAGGAACAGGAACGAGAGCATGTAATCGCGGAAGTCGTCCGCGTTCATCGCGCCGCGCAACTGGTCGGCGATGTTCCAGAGGGTCTTGCCGAGTTGTTTTTGGTCGAGGTCGGTCATGGAGTTGGCACGGGTTTGGGTTGGGATTGTTCGTGGAGCGCATCGGCCGGGATTCGCACCGTTTTGCCATCCTGGACGATGATCAGATCCGTGCCCGTTTGAATTGCCGTCTTGCGGGCGAGTTCGGATGTGCGTCGCAGGGCCTTGTGGGAGCCCCTGAGGACGGGGTCTTTGGCGTTAGAAATATCCTTCGCGTTCATCGGTTTTCGCTCCAATCCAGCAGAGTTGGCGTCGCATCAGCATGCGGACACTGCGGCTCCGCCGGGACAAACGTACGAGCAAAGGTCGTTTTCCCCGCCCCGTTCGGCCCCGCGATGATGATGACCTTCTTGCTCACGCCACGCCCTCCGGCGACGGGAAGAGCTGCTGCATCAGGCCCCGCTTGTGCGTCTGAAGGGCGGCGAGTTTTTTAGACTCGGTGGCGATCCGGGCGTCGAGCGTGGAGAGGCAATTGGCGATGCGCTGCTGCTCGTCGAGCGAGGCTGGCCAGGACAACGCAAGCGCACTGAATCTCGAACTGCCAAGATGAGCCACTGAAGTTGTTTGGGTCGCGATGCTCGCAAAGGTCCCGTCTTTTTGGCATTTCCGAAAGGCCTGTGCAGCGAACTCTGGGCACGTTGAAGGAGAAGCCCGGAAGCGAAGTAACTGGTTCTGCATCGCGCACCGTCGTCCGAACTGGCCGCGATAGATCGACGTACGGCCCACGAGTTCCAATGATTGCCCTTCGTTCAACAGGACGTCCCCATCGAGAATCTCGAATCGGCTGAACTCCGCGTCGGTCATGGGCATCGTCAGAACGTCTGACAGATCGATTACGCCGTCCAAGACGTTTTTCGTTCTCAGATATGGTCGCAGTGGGCCAGGCGAATTGACTGCCAATGCCTTGCCCGCGAGAACGTCCCCGCGGTCATCGATTCGCTTCGTCTCCCACTCCGGTGCGTCTTGGAATTCGGGGAAGCGGAGGCGGGGGAGGGTTTCGCCTTCGCGGGGGAAAAGCTGCTGCATCAGGCCTTTCTTATGAGCCTTCAGCGCCTCCACTTTCCGCCCCTGCGCCGCGATCAACTCGTCCAGCGACGTCAGACAGTCGGCGATCTTCTGTTGCTCCTGAAACGATGCGGAACCGCTCGGCATTGGCACGGGCAAAGCCATCAAGTCGTCGTCACTGACGTTCAGCGATCCGTGCGCGCGAGCGCCGATGGTCAGAAACTTGCGAAGCCACCTACCATGAAGATTGCTGGCGAAGAGGAAGTCGAGATAGGGAGGATCGATCTTGCGATCATCGACACGGAAGCACGTGAAAATGCTGTTGGGTACGGCCGCCTTCGCGTCATCAAGGTATCGAGCAATATAGCCTTCGGGGAACGCCTTCGTTGCGCTCTTGTTATAGGCGAAGTCGTTCTTTTGCAGGCGAATGTAGTTCTTGAGCGAGTTACCGGCGATGGTCCGACCGAACTTCTCCGACTGACTGACTAAGCCTATGCCGGACGTGACAGTGTAGGGTGTGCAAGGCATTGTCCCCACGCGGTCGGACACCGCATCGGCGAAGTCCTTCAGCGGAATTTGTTCCCATGCCTCCCGAAACTCCGGAAACCGCAGCCTCGGCGTCACTGATTGTTTGTCGTCGTTTTTCATGCGCCTTCCAGTTTGTCCGGATTTTCCAGGGCCTTCTTCTCGGCGGAGGTGAGGCGGCGTTCGACCTTTTTCACGTCTTCGGCGGGTGGCAGGCTTTCCGGACGGATGCCGGTGCCGTGGTCGACCATTTTCCCGGCGTCGGCACTATGGTTGGCGACGGGAGACCGGAGGGCTGGCGCCCTTCCGCTTGCATGAGTCCTGCCGCATGCGGTGCATAGTATTGAAGCGGCACGGCGCAAGCCGTCCGGTATCGTGTTAGCGATCGCGAATTGAAGCGGCACGGCGCAAGCCGTCCGTTGCGTTTGGAAAGTGCGCGTGGAGACCGGAGGGCTTGCGCCCTTCCGCTTCCATGCCTCGCGCCTAATTCGCCTTTGAGCCACCGACATCCTGCGCCTCCAGCGTGTAAATGATCGCCGCTTCGAGTGATTCATCGTCGTAGAGATACCGGACACTCCCTTTGCGAGTCCACCAATGTTCACGAAGCTTTGCCTCGGCACCGTCCAGGGACCGTTGATGTTCTTTGAGGTTGCGTTTACTCCACGATTTGAGTTGATCACGAACCTGTTCGCCGTCATGGCTGGCTGCCGTCACCACGACGTGGCAATGGTTGGAGCGGCAATTCACCGCATGAAGATGCCATGCACGAATCCCACAGTGCCGAGAAACCGTCTCCTGAACGAGCGCCCGTTGCGTTTCGTTGAGAACGAGCGGTTGTTCGACCATCTGATCTCGACACCAATCCGCCAGCAATGGTTGCGGAAGCTGCTCCCCCTTGTGCCACTTCGTCCAACCTCGTTCATCACCGGGTAGCCACGTTCCGTAGCAAGTCCACGTGATAAAATAGGCGAGAGGATCGTCCGTCATGATCGTCGTACCCCCTGGTCGTTGAGTGTTGTAGCGGCACGGCGCGAGCCGTCCGGTTTGGATTTCGGTTTGGATTTCGATCGCGGTCGGGACCGGACGGCTTGCGCCGTGCCGCTTTCACTGTTCATAGGCGTTCAGTCCCGAGATGTCGCGGCCGCCGGCGCGTTTCTTCAGCAGCGGGACGAGGTCGGCCATCAGGGCTAGTTCCTTTTCCGTGCGGGCGCGCCAGCCGAGGTCGAGCGGGGCGAGCAGTTCGGTGAGCTGTTCGCCGTCGAAGATCATGCGGTTCAGGACGTTGTCGACGAACCTCTGGAGCGATTCGCGCGGCAGGCCGTACGTTTGGGCCGTTTCCGCAACCTCCATGGCGTGCTTCTGGTCCTTGAACCGTTGGTAGCCGGCGCGGATGGCGGACTCGTCGAGCCCTTCGCCAGCCCGCAGGCCGCAAACGTATTCCGTAATCGCGTCCCGCTCGTCGATAAACTTGGAATCGGCGGCGATCAGCCCGATCAGCTGCTCGCGGCTCATCGTCGCCTTGCCGGCCGGCTTGGCCTGGAAGTCGGTGATCAGCTTCATGATATAGTCGTAGTCGATCACCGCGCTGGCGAACAGGACGAACTCGAAATCGAGCTGATCGACGGCGGGGTTGGTCTTCTCGCCGGGCTTTTCGCGCTGTTCCCGCAACCGCTGGGCCGTTTCGAGGTACTGGCCGCGGAAGGCGTTCAGGTCGTCCTTGGGCAGGATGGCCTCGATCGTCTGTTCCTGCTCGGGGGTCAGGTCGGTGTACTGGTCGAGCTGGGTCTGGAGGCGTTGCACTTCCTTGAAGTGTTTGATGAAGGCGGCGCGGGCGTCGTCGCCCTTGAGGTTGGCGACGTCGTCCGGCTTGCCGGTCAGGCCCTGAGACTGCATGAAGCTGTCGAGCGCGGTCCTGGCTTCTTTGAGCTTGTCGATGACGACGGGGGCCTTGTCGACAAGCCAGATCGTGCGGGCCTGTTCGATCTTCACGCCGGAGAACAGCGCGATGGCGGCGTCGACGGCCTCCTGCTGGCCGCGGAAGTCGAGGATGTGGCCGTAAGGCTTGGTATCGTTCAGCACGCGATTGGTCCGGCTGAAGGCCTGGATCAGCCCGTGGTGCTTGAGGTTCTTGTCGACGTACAGCGTGTTCAAGTACTTGGAATCGAAACCGGTCAGGAGCATGTCGACGACGATGGTCAGGTCCAGCTTCTCGCGGCCCTTCTTCGGCAGGTCGGCGTTGGGGAACTGCTGGTCCTTGATGCGTTTCTGGACGTCCTGGTAGTACAGGTCGAACTCTTCGATGCGGTGGGTGGTGCCGAAACGCTCGTTATAGTGGGCGATGATCGTCGCGAGGGCCTTCTTCTTGGCCTCGGGGTCGTGCTTGTTGTCTTCCTGTTCCTGGGGCAAGTCTTCCTGAATCTGCCGCACGTCCGGGCTGACATCCGCGGGCGGCGAGAAGACGGCGGCGATATTGAGCGGGACGAAATCGGGGTCGGTCAGCTTGCGGCCGTTCTGTAATGCATCGAACAGCGCGTAGTACTCGATGGCGTCGTTGATGCTCGCGGTGGCCAGCAGGGCGTTGAACCTGCGCGCGCCGGTTGCGGCGTCGTGCTTGGCGAGGATGGCATCGACGACGGCGCGCTTGGCGAGCGTCTCGCCCGGCTTGATCTGCGCACCCTCGGGCTTGTAATAGTCGACGTGGAAGCGGAGGACGTTGCGGTCTTCGATGGCGTGCGTGATGGTGTAAGCGTGCAGTTCCTTCTGGAACAGGTCCTGCGTGGTCTTGAGCGTCTGAACGTCGCCTTCGATGCGCTTGTAGCTGGCGTTCTCCTCGAAGATCGGCGTGCCGGTGAAGCCGAACAGCTGGGCGCGGGGGAAGAAGTTCTTGATGGCCTGGTGATTGTCGCCGAACTGCGAGCGGTGGCACTCGTCGAAGATGAAGACGATCCGCTGGTTGCGGAGCGACTGCAGTCGCTGACGGTAATCGGCTCGGGACGGGTCGAGCGCGCGGCCGAGCTTCTGAATGGTCGTCACGATGACCTTGTCGGCGGCGTCATCGGACAGCAGTCGGCGGACGAGAGTTTCCGTGTTGGTGTTCTCTTCGACGCAGCCTTCCTGAAAGCGGTTGAACTCTACGCGGGTCTGGCGGTCGAGGTCTTTGCGGTCGACGACAAAAATGCACTTGTCGACTGTCGGGTTGGCCTTCAGCAGCGTGGAGGCTTTGAAGCTGGTGAGCGTCTTGCCGCTGCCGGTCGTGTGCCAGACGTAGCCGTTGCCGAGATTCCTTTGGATGCAATCGACAATGTGCTTGACGGCGTAGATTTGATACGGCCGCATCACCAGCAGCTTCTGCTCGCTGGCGACGAGCACCATGTACCGGCTGATCATCTGGGCGAGCACGCACTTGGGCAGGAACGCTTCGGCAAAGGCGTCGAGCCCCTTCACTTTGGAGTTGTCCGGCCGGGCGTGCTCGTAGATGGGGAGGAATCGTTCCTCCGCGTTGAAGGCGAAATGCCGGGCGTTGTTGTTGGCAAAGTAGTAGGTGCTGTCGCGATTGGAGACGATGAACAGTTGCACGAAGCAGAGGAGCGTGCGCGTGTAGCCGTTGCCGGGGTCGTTCTTGTACTCGACGATCTGTTCGATGGCGCGGCGGGGGTTGATGCCGAGGGTCTTGAGTTCGATCTGCGCGACCGGGATGCCGTTGATGAGGACCAGGACGTCGTAGCGGTGGTGGCTGTTGTCGGTGTTGATGCGGAGCTGGCTGACGGCCTCGAAGGTGTTCTTGCACCAATCGACGATGTTGACGAGGGTGTAGTTGAGCGGGGTGCCGTCGTCGCGGGTGAAGCTGTTGCGGTTGCGGAGCGTGTGGGCGGCGGTGAAGACATCGGGGGTGACGATTTCATCGAGCAGGCGTTTGAATTCGCCATCCGTCAGGTGGACGTGGTTGAGCGATTCAAACTTCTCGCGGAAGTTCTTCTCAAGCGCAGCCCGGTCGCGGATGTCTGCGCGATATTCGTACTTCAAGCCTTGAAGCTTCTCGATAAACTGGTCTTCAAGCTGGCGTTCGGGTGTTGTCATTGCGATCTACTTGTGGATTCGGCGCTAGTGCATTGTCCACGCTAAATCTGCGGGGTTGTGAGCGGCAGGGCGCTCGCCCAATGCCGCTTACTTTTGTAGCGGCACGGCGCGAGCCGTCGGGTATTACAGTCGAAAACCGGGCGGCTCGCGCCGCTCCGCTAACAAACCTTCCCCCAAATGGTCGCCAAGTAAGCGGCATTGGGCCGCTCACCCATCGCGAGCCCAATTAGTGCCACTTCACGCAGTTATCTCTTTGTCGATCCCTAGACGGCACAGCGCTGTCAGCCGCCGCAGTCGTCAAGACGCCGTTCTACCGGATAACAGGTTGGAACTCAACTGCCGCTAGGCGTCCCCGGCAAGCCCTCCTCCCACACGGTGCGATAGGCTCCGGCGTTTTGAAAGTAGTCGATCATCCGCTCGTAGAACGGATGCGCGGCCAAGGTGGCGCTGTCGCCGATCACCACCAGCTTGCGGCGGGCGCGCGTCAGGGCTACGTTCAGGCGGCGGATGTCGCGCAGAAAACCGATCTCGCCCTGCGGATTGGAGCGGACCAACGAGATGACCACGGCCTCTTTTTCGCGGCCTTGAAAACCATCGACGCTGTCGATCTCCAGGCCGGCAACGGCCAGCCGCGACCGCAACAATCGCACCTGTGCCGCGTACGGCGTGATCACGGCCAGTTCGCCGGCATTCAGGCCGGCAGCCAGCAACGCGTGAACGCTGCGCACGACCAACTCCGCCTCCTGCGGATTGGCGCGGCTCTCGCCGTCCGCCTCGACTTCCTCGTCAAAACCGGCGCCGGCCGTGTCGAGGAACTCCAGCGGCGATTGCGTCAGCGCGTTGTCCGCCAGCTGCGGCAAGTCGCACAGCCGATGCTGCCGCACCGATTCGTCCGCCTCCAGCACTCCGTCGTACAGTTCGCGGGACGGAAAATCCATGATCGCCTGATGCATGCGGTACTGGATCGTCAGCTGGCGAGCGATGGCCGTTCCGTACAGCGCCATCAGCCGCTCGAACAGGCTGACGCCGAAGCCCTCGGCCGCCGCCTGATCGCTGACCACCGTGGGCGGCAACTGGCAGTGATCGCCGGCCAGTACCACGCGTTCGGCGCGGAGCAGGGGAATCCAGCATCCCGGCTCGGTACTCTGCGACGCTTCGTCGATGACCGCCAAGTCGAATCGCCGCGGGCCCAACAGTTCGCTGTCCAGTCCGGTCGTCGTCGCGCACAGCACCTCGGCGCGATCCAGGATCTGGTCGACCGCCTGCGCCTCCATGCGCCGCGCATCGGCCAGCAGGCTCCGCGCCTCCTGCCGCATCTCCTGTCGAGCCCCCGGCACGGGCCGCGCCCGCGTGAACCGCTCGGCGCGGCGAAACAGCGCCCAGGCTTCCTTGACCAACTTCCGCGCCAAGCGGACGTCCGGATGTTCGGCGACCAGCAGATCCAGCGTGTGCCGGCGCAACTCCGGCAAGACCCGCGCGGGATGTCCCAGCCGAACCGCGCGCCGCCCCGCCGCCAACAGACGCTCGAACAGATTGTCGACGGCCAGGTTGCTGGGCGCACAGGCCAGGATCTTCTCGCCGCGATCCGCCGCCTGACAGATCAGTTCCACCACGGTCCGGGTCTTGCCCGTCCCGGGGGGACCGTGGATCAAAGCGACATCGCGGGCGCCGAGCGCGAACCGGACCGCCGCCCGCTGCGCGGCGTTCAGATCGAGACTGTGAACGAATTGGCCAGCCCCCGAGCGAACGCGCGGAACGCGCGGAGAACCCGGCTGGTCGGGCGGCGCTTGTCCGGGTTCATCCACCGCCTCTTCCGGAACGATGGCTTGATCCGCGTTTTCGAACTGCGGCGGCCGCTGGCCCAGCAGCACCGCGCGCAGCTGGGCCAGCCGTTCGCCGGCCGCCGTGCGGGCCCGTGCGAGTGCCGCCCGTTGCCGCTGGACCGCCACTTCGTCGCTGGACAGATCCAGACGCCATGTGTCGTGATCGGACAGATCCTCCGGCTCGCAGGCCAATGCGATCCGCAGGGACCGCTCGTCCCGCTGGTAGACCACGCCGCGACGGCCCGCGGGGGCCCGGCTCGCCTCGGGTGTCAGCACGACGGGACTGCCCGTGTCCAATCGGGTCCAAGGCAACGGTGACCGGCTGCGTTTGATCATCTGGATCAGGAATCGCCCCCCCAGGCCCGTGTCTTCGTCGGCGATAATCAGATCGACCATGCTGTTCCCGGTTTTCTCCGCCTGGGCGCCGGCGAACCGCCGAGTCCGCTCGGCGGCTTGCCGCGATTCGGCCCCAGCCTCTACTTCCAGCAGACGGGCCAGACGCTGAAAATGGTCCTCCAACGCCGACGTGACGGCCGCACCGTCGCTGGTCCAGACCCGCACGCGGCGCTCGCCGAGCCGCTGGCCGTCCAACGCTTTGACTAGCCGCGTCTCCCAGCCGTCGGGAACCTCGAGCGCGCCCCGGTTGCCCGTCAATTCGATCCGTCCGATCCGCTTGCCCTCCAGTCCGCCCGCCTCGGCCACCCAGCGCAGCAGTTCGCCTTTCGATATCCGGCGAGGCAACGGTTCAATCCACAACAACGGCATCAGTTCGGCTCCGGAATCCTGAAAAGAGGGCGCGGCCGTGACCGACGCGCCGGAAATAGCCGGATTATAACCTTCATCGCATCCGGGGTGCTCGCATCGTCTCCGGCGACGTCGTAGAATGCAACAGGATGCGACTGTGAGCGGCAAGGCGCTAGCCCAATGCCGCTTACTTTGGGACCATTTGGGGGAGGTTTTGTTAGCGGAGCGGCGCGAGCCGCCCGGTTTTCCGATTGTAATACCGGACGGCTTGCGCCGTGCCGCTACAAAGTAAGTGGCATTGGGCGCTAGCCGCCGGTGACGCCTGGCATGCTCTCCCGCGAAAAACCCGCGGCTAGCGCCTTGCGGCTCACAATGTCCGTGCGCAAGGCAAAATGGCATGCGGCGCTGGCCCTCCGGAACGACGAATTGAAAGATCGAATGCCGCGAAGCGGGGGACAGAGCGCAGGATGTTTCTTACCACCCATTTGACAAGTCTGAGGCTCTGATGCAAAATCCCCAGTTCGCTCGATGGCGATCCGATTCCCGCGTCCGCTTGACTTGGCGCCGCTCCCGCGGGCGCCGAGCGAAATTTTGACGAGGAGCGATAAACGTTGATTCAGGACACATCGTTACCGCATTCCGCTCAGGCGTCCGGGCCACCGTCGCGCTACTCTCTGTGGACCGGTCTTATGCCGCTGATCTTTGTGATGCTGCTGGGCGTTCTCGGCGGCGTGGGGGTATTCACCTTTGGCTACGGCAAAGGGGCCAGCTACCTGAGCAACAATCCGCTCACCTGTGCGAACTGCCATATCATGCAGGACCACTACGATTCGTGGCTGAACTCCGGCCATCGGCATGTGGCCGTCTGCAACGATTGCCACTTGCCGCACCATCCGATAGGGAAGTGGATCACGAAAGCCGATAACGGTTTCTTTCACTCGCTGGCGTTCACTCTCGAGAACTTCCACGAGCCGATTCAGATCAAACCGAGAAACCGCCGGGTGACGCAGAATGCTTGTCTTGCCTGTCATGAAGATTTCGTGCATGCCACGCTGTCCGCTGAACCAGGCGGCGAGATGCTGTCGTGCGTCCATTGTCACAGTAACGCGGGTCACGCGCATCGCTGAGGGCAGATGTTGGATCTTGCGCACAAACCGACGAACCAGGAGAATGACGATCATGAGCGAGCAGCTAGGGGACAGTCAAGAACGGGCCGCCGACAGGGGAGCTGCGTCCGGCGACGAAACCGAGAGACGAAAGAGGCCCGCGTTTCAGAGCCCTCTGCTGCTGGCCTCGCTGTTATTGCTGGTCGTGCTGGCGACCGCGGGCGTCACGTATCTGCTGGTGACGATTTTCGAGCATCGCCAAGCGGCGCGCAAGCCGTTTGTCCGGCTCGTCGAAGTGGACGAAGTGAGCACCGATCCCGTTCCCTGGGGTACGAATTGGCCGCTTCAATTCGATACCTACCGCCGGACCGTCGACGTCACGCATACCCAGTACGGCGGATCGAGCGCCATGCCGGAAAGCAAGCTCGACGAGCACCCGTGGCTCCGCCGCCTGTACGCGGGGTATGCCTTCAGCATCGACTATCGGGAGGCGCGCGGACACGCCTATATGCTGTACGATCAGGAAGTTACCGAACGGGTGACGAAGCGCAAGCAAAGCGGCGCATGCCTGCACTGCCACGCTTCGATCATCCCGACGTATCGTCGCCTGGGCATGGAGGCGGCGGGGCTGACGGCCGATGCCCAAGCGCTGGGCGGCGATTTCAATTGGCCCGCCGTGATGGAAGGATTCCGGATCGCCGCCACGATGGATTACGCCACCGCCCACGCGGAAATGCTCCGGACCCCCGACGGCACCTCCGGCGAGAGCCCGCCGCTGTTTCCAGGCGGTACGCCGCCGGCAGCGGCATCCGACACGCCTCCTCAGGCCACGGCCCCCGCAAGCCATCCGCAGCTCGGCCACGCACATCCGGTCAGTTGCATCGATTGCCACGATCCCGAATCAATGCAGCTGCGCATCACGCGGCCCGGTTTTATGGCCGGCATCGCGGCCCTGGCTCGCAGCGAGGACCCGGTTGCCCACCTGCCCAGCATCGGGCGCTGGCGCGAAGGAGATCGCGGCGAGGATTACGATCCCAACCGGGATGCCAGCCGCCAGGAATTGCGCAGCTTCGTGTGCGCCCAATGTCACGTCGAGTATTACTGCGCCACGAAGGAGACGCTGTTTTTCCCGTGGGACAACGGTTTGAAAGTCGAGCAGATCGAGCAGACGTTCGACAATCATGCCTTTCCCGACGGCACGCCCTTCCTCGATTTCGTCCATGCCGAAACCGGCGCGCCCGTGTACAAGGCCCAACATCCCGAATTCGAGCTGTGGAGCCAAGGCATCCACGCCCGTAGCGGCGTGAGCTGTGCGGACTGCCATATGCCCTACGAGCGGCAGGGAGCGATGAAGGTCAGCAGCCACTGGGTGCGCAGTCCCCTGCTGAGTGTCAACAACTCGTGCCAGATCTGCCACAACGTGCCGGAGGACGAACTGCGCGACAGGGTGCGGACGATCCAGTCGCGGACCAAGGGGCTGATCGAGCGCGCCGCCGTCGCGATGACCGACATGCTGGATGCAATCCGCCAGACTCAAGCCGCCGGGGCGACGCCCGAGCAACTGGCGCCGATCTTCGAGCTGCAAAAAAAGGCGATGTGGCGGCTGGACTTCATCAGCAGCGAAAACTCGCGCGGCTTCCACGCCGACCAGGAAGCGGCGCGGGTGCTGGGCGAGTCGATCGACTACAGCCGGCAGGCCCAGGTGCGAGCTGTCGAGCTGCGCGCCCCGACACCGCCGCCGGTCGAGTCGCCCGCCGAATCGGTTCGGGGGGTCACACCGACCGAAAAAGCGCCGCCGGGCCGGTGATCCGACGTCTACAACGGGGGCTAGCGCACCGTCCAGGCTGAAAATGCGGCTAGCCGAACTCGCCAGAGTTTGGAATACGGAAGTCTTGCGACTTCCGCTACCCGAAGATTAGGCGTTGACACGGCACTAGCCGATATTCGACTACTTCATGTTCACCGTGAGTGTTTCGTCCGGGGCAGTTGCTGCCGTCAAACGGGATTTCTCCGTTGGCGATGCGGAAGAAGCCGCGGTTGTGTGGCACGGTTTGCCGTCAATCGACAATTGATTCCGCATCGTCCCGAAGCACAATAGGAGACACGCATTCCCATTCGTTTCGAGAGTTTGTGTCCGTCTGCTGCGGAGGGCCTCGGGTGATGACAAGATTGTTCGCATTCGTCTGTGGGATGGTGTTTTGCGCGTGCGGCTTGTTGCCGGGGGCCGAGCCGACCCGAGCGGGGCGCCGGTTGCTTCCCGTTCCGGAGCTGCAGGCGGACCCGCGGATTCCCACCCTTAAGAAAGTTGCCGGGCATGACTGGGGGCAAGAGATCACGAGCCATGCGGAAATGGAACGGTACCTGAAGGCGTTGGTCAAAGCCGCCCCGGATCGCGCCGCGCTCGTTCCCTACGGCACGACCTACGAAGGGCGCACGCTGTATTATCTGATCATTGCCAAGCCGGAGCACCTGCAGCGCCGCGAGCAGATCCGAACGGCCAATCTGCAGTTGGCCGACCCGCGAAGTCTGCCGCCCGAACAGGCCCGCCGCATCGCCGCGGAGATCCCGACGCTGATCTGGTTGGCGTACGCAGTTCACGGCAACGAAACGTCCGGTACCGAAGCCGGCTTGCTGACGGCCTATCATCTGTTGGCCGATCGGCGGCCGGAGACGCAGAAGCTGCTCGACAACGCCGTCGTGCTGATCGATCCGCTGCAGAATCCCGACGGCCACGAGCGGTTTGTCAACGTTTATCGTGAGACGCGCGGCGTGTTTCCGGACGCGGAGCCGCTGGCGACCGAGCACACCGAACGCTGGCCCGGCGGACGGTTCAATCACTACTTGTTCGATATGAATCGAGACTGGTTTCTGCAGAGCCAGCGCGAGTCGCAGGCCAAGGTGGCCGCGTATCTGCACTGGCAGCCGCACACCTACATCGACGCCCACGAAATGGGACACAATGCCACGTACTTCTTCAGCCCCAAAGCAGACCCCGTCAATCCTTTTTTCCTGCCGCAACAGATCGAGACCTTGGACCTGCTGGGCCGACAGCTCGCGCAACGATTCGATGATCGCGGATTCGTATATACGACGCGCGAAATGTTTAACGCCTTTTACCCCGGCTACGGTTCGACGTGGCCGAACTTCCAAGGCGGTCTGGCTCATCTCTGGGAGCAAGCCGGCGTCCGGGGATTGGAAATCCGCCGCGACGACGAGCAAACCCTGCATTTCCGGGACGCCGTCCTCCATCATTACGTCAGTTCGCTGGTAGCCGTCGAGTTCGCGGCATCCCACGCCCGGCGACTGGTCGACGAATTCTACGAAGCCCGCCGCCGCAGCATCCAGCTGGGGCACGACGGGCCGGTTCGCCACTATTTCCTGCCGCCCGGCAAATCTCCTCAGCGCGCGGCGAATCTGGCCGAACTGCTCCTTAACAACGGCGTCGAGGTGCGGCGCGTGACCAAGAGCACGAAAGGGGATACCACCGAGATCCGCACGGGCGAAACGCGGCGCCGGCAAATTCCTATCGGCAGCTTTCACGTTCCGGCCGCCCAGCCGGCCAGCCGCCTGGTCCGGGTGCTGCTGGATCGTCAGGTGGATATGGAACCGGACTTCGTGCAGCGGCAGATCCGGCGCCAAGCGGAGCGGTTTCCGGATGAGATCTACGATGTGACGGCTTGGTCGCTGCCGCTGGCTTTCGGCGTGGATTGCTGGTCGTCGTCGGCGCCGCTCGAAGCGCCCGGCGATCCGTGGGACGGGGCTCGACCGGCGGGGCAAGTGGTCGGCGGACGGGCGAAGGTGGCCTATTTGATCACCGGCCACGACGGGGCGCTGACGGCCCTTTGCTCGTGGCTCAGCCAAGGCCTGCGCGTGCACGTGGCCGATCGCGATTTCCGCATGGGCGACGACGAGTACCCGCCGGGAACGCTGATTCTGCGGGCCGCCGAAAATCCTCCGACACTGCACGCCGTCATGCAGCAAGCGGCGCGGGAATTCGGATTGCGAATCCGGGCAAGTGACACGGGACTGGTCTCCGCCGGCGCCCAGCTGGGCGGGCCGAATGTCAAGTGGGTGCGGCCGCCGAAAGTCGCGATGCTCGTGGATCGGCCGACCAGCTACGCCGCCGGACACACATGGTACTTGTTTGACCAGGTTTGGCGCTACCCGGTCACGCGCGTCGCCGCCAGCAATTTGAGCCGCTTGAATCTGCACGACTATAATGTCCTGGTCCTGCCCGATGGGGATTACGGCGGCCGCGAGGGGCCCGGCGAGAGCGACGTCGGCCGTTTGCGGCAATGGATCAGTCAAGGTGGCACCTTGATCCTGGTCAAGCGTGCGGCCGCGTGGGCCACACAGAAACCGGCTTCGTTCTTGAGCGTTCAGAAGAAGACCAAGCCCGCTGTGAAGCCCGCGGCGGAGCAACCGGCCGCCGAGCCCGCCGCCGCTTCGCCGCCCGCCGACCCGGCGCCCGGCGGTTTCCTGGCAGCCAAAGTATTCCGCGAACACTGGCTGACCTTCGGCTGTGCGGACGGCATCGACGTCTTCTACCGGGGCAATGTCATTCTGACGCCGCCGGACGCCTCGCAGGGCCGCGGCCTGGTGACGTTTGCTTCTGCGTCTCAGGTTCTGGCCAGCGGCTTCTGTTGGCCGGAAACCGTCGATTTGATCGCCGAAACGCCTTACTTGATCCACGAGCCGCTGGGCACCGGCCACGTGATCGCATTCACCGACGACCCGAATTTCCGCGCGATGTATCCCGCCACCCAGCGGCTGTTCCTGAATGCGGTCCTGTTCGGGCCGGGACATTGATCCGGCGCCTGGCAGGGCTCGGCCTTAATCCGCCTCCAACCTCGTTATGCACTTCGACGGCTGCCGACATCAGTTGGTAGCCTTCCTGAGACGACCGCTGATCGACGCTGATGAACGCTCATGATTAGCGTTCATCAGCGTTCATCAGCGGTTCTGTTTCTTCGGTGCTTTGCTTCAGATAACGATTGTCTTGTCATCATGGCGGAGCATGATGACCACATTGAAAACCCGACAGCTATTTCCTTGCCGATCCTTAGCGGTGGCGGGCGGCGGCAACCAAGCCGGTCTTCAATGCGTGCAGTTCCCGCTCCAAACCGACCAAGTAGTTCTCGGAGGCTTGGAGTTCAAGGATGGCCGGGTCGAACGATGCCAATTGCGCCGCCGTGCGGTCGCGAGCTTCGGCGGCCGTGGGCGGCTCGTAGACGGCGCTTCCACGCCGGAACACGGGAACGAGCAAATCGGCTTGGTCGGCATACTCCGGAGGCGACCTCGGTTCGCGTGTGTCCGGCGGCACCAGGACCGGCGGCTCCGACAGGCCCGTGGGCTCGTCGTAGATCACATCCGCGACGAATTGTCCGGCGGCGGTTCGCAAACGGCGAACCTGCAGGATGCCCGGCTCGGATTGCTTCGTATCCTCTTCGGACAGCTTCAGCTTGTAGTTCCACGTTGCGGCCGGATCACGCAAAGCAGCCAGTTTGTACACGCCCCCCAGCGCCGGCTGGTCGTGGCCGGTAACCAGCCGCGTGCCGACGCCCCAAACGTCGGCGCAGACGCCGTCCCGCAGCAACTGGTCGATGCGATGCTCGTCCAAGTCGCCGCTGACCACGATCGCGGCCGCCTGGAAACCGGCTTGGTCAAGCAGCCGGCGACTCTGGCGGCTGAGGGCCACGAAGTCGCCCGAATCCAGACGGATGCCCAGCAATTGGTGACCGTCGCGGCGGAGTTGCTCGGCCACCGCGACGGCGTTGCGGACGCCGGTCAACGAGTCGTAGGTATCCACGAGGAAAATACAGTTGCCCGGCAGCGCCGACGCATACGTCTGGAATGCCCGGCGCTCGTCGTCAAAGGCCATCACCCAGCTGTGGGCATGGGTGCCTTTGACCGGGATCCCGAACAGCTTGCCGGCCAGCACGTTGGAGGTTGCCGCGCAACCGCCGATGTACGCGGCGCGACTGGCGGCCAAACCGCCGTCGATGCCCTGCGCACGCCGCAAACCAAATTCCAGCACAGGCCGTCCAGCCGCCGCCCGGCAAACGCGGGCCGCCTTGGTCGCAATCAGCGTTTGGAAATTCACCAGGTTCAGCAGCGGTGTCTCGAGGATTTGGCCTTGCAGCAACGGCCCGCAGACGCGGACCAGCGGCTCGCCGGCAAATACCACCGTGCCTTCGATGATCCCGTCCACGTCGCACTGAAATTCCAGGCCGCGCAGGTATCGGAGAAAGTCCGCTTCGAACAGGGGCTGCCCGTCGCCAGTGGTCAGCGTCGCCAAATAACGTAGGTCATCCTCCGCAAATTTAAACGCGCGGAGAAAATCGACGACATAACTCAGGCCGCACGCCACCGCGTACCGGCCGCCGAACGGGTTCCGGCGAAACGTCAGATGAAACGCCGCTTCGCGGTCGGCCAGCCCGTTCTTCCAGTACGCATACGCCATCGTCAACTGGTACAGATCGGTCAGCAGGGCGAGCGAGTGACGATACAGCCGAGCCAGGAGATTCATGTCAGATCAGGTCTACCTTGCGTTTGGTGCGGCGTTTGGCCTGCAGGCACGTTTCGCAGACGCCGTAAACGATCAACCGGTGTCCGGTCACGCGAAAGCGGTGCTCTTGGGCCACGCGGTTGCGCAAATCGACCAATTCGTCGCTCTTGAATTCGAACAACTTCTGGCATTGTTTGCAGTACAGGTGGTCGTGCGCCGGATACCCATAGTCGTGCTCATACACGGCGCGGCCGTTCAACTCGAACTTCCGCAACAGTCCGGCATCCACAAACTCGGCCAGCGTGCGATAAACGGTCGGACGGCTGACATAGCCCGGCTTACCCTTGGCCGGCAGCTGCGCGATCAACTGGTCGGCATCGAAGTGCTCGTGGTGGCTGAAGATGTGCTCGATCAGCACCCGCCGCTGATCCGTATTCCGCATCCCACGACTCTGCAGGTACTCCTCGAACCGAGCTTGCGGTGTGAGGGCGACTTGGACTTCACCGAGCGTATAGTTTTCGGACATAGCTGGCGCTGGCAGGCCTGGGAGACACGGGAACGAACGTGCCCCCATTTTATGGATTGCGTCTGCGATTGCAAGCGATGTCGCCGACCGTCCCGACCGGCAATTTCACGCACGACAAGCCGTTCGGCGAGCCAAGGGAGGTGTTCAGCCTGCCATTTCGTCCAGCAAACGTCCCAAGGCGACGTCCAACTTGGCCTCGGACTCGTAGGCGCCGGAGGAGATTTGGGCACGAAGTTCCGATACGCGATCCGTACGCGTGTCCGGCAGGTCGCGGACGCGGCTGACCAAATCGGCTTCGGGCGAGATGTCCAGCTGGTCCACGCCTAGCCAGGAATCGGCCCGTGACGCGGCTTCGGCCGCCTGCGTGCGATGAGGCCCGCTGATCGGCTGGGCGCCGTGAAGATGCGAGAGACCGTTGATCTGCATTGCTGATTCCCCCGAGAGATGGCGGTCGACGGACGCAGACCGGCATCATGCCGGCGAACGACCTTCGAGTTTCCGCGTCGTTGCCATTGTACCCTATGCTCACTCCCGCGTCGCATGTCCATGTCAAAAAGTGCTGTCCATGGCTGGGGAGATGACTCGTGCGAACGCTGACGAGAACACACTCCCTTATCGGCCAAGAACATACGACGCTTGATTGCCGAACTCCCGTAACTCCTTGTGCTGGTAACAGTCGTTCCGTCCGTGTTTGACGTCTGCGACGGATCGCATCAACGGCGCCTCGGATGGCGATGGCATCAATCGGCACGCTCGCACACTTGACGCCGCCAACCGGCCTTGCCCTCGTCGGCCCGCGAACGAATCCCCGTCGTCATGCACTGTCTACGTGATCGGATCCTGCCCAGTTCGAGAGAGCGCCCTCGCGTGGCGGGCAAATGGCACGGAAGTTTACAGAATCCGGCCGGAACGAGCAAGAGCGAACGCGGCCGGATTGGCGGTTTGGCGATTTGGGGTGCTTCGGGAGACTTGCTGAGCGAGCTAGCGGAACAACCGGCCGACCCGCGCGAAGAATCCGTCTATCGACGATTCTTGCTGCCGGCTCTGGTCTGCTGCCAACTCTACCAGCACATCGTCCAACGCAAGGTCCGTAACGGCGTTGCCGACGTTTGGACGGATACCACGGCTCGTGCCAACCAGGACGGCATCTACCAGATCGCCGGCATACACGGACAAATCGTCCGTTTCGTCGTTTTCGGCGAAAATCGGATCGACCTGAGCCGCAACGGTGCGCACCGCGCCGCTGCGAGGTGCAATATCGGTCAGCAATCCCGCGTGAGGGACGCCGGCCGGCGATTGCTCCGCTGTGGAGTTCAGCGTCGCCACCGGCGAAATCAGGACCATCGCGCCCGAATCGCCTCCTTGCGTGCCTTCGCCTTCACCTCCAGCTACCAGACTGTTAAGGTAGTTGACCGTCGCCAACACGTCGGACGGTGAGATCCATCCGTCCCCGTTCACGTCCAGGTACGGACCGCCCAACTGTCCGAGGCCGACGGTGCGCTGTCCGTTCGCGTTGGCATCGTTGATCTGGATTAAAGCATCCAACGCGTTCACGATGCCGTCGGCATTGACGTCGAAGCGGTTATCCAGGTTGGTGAGGCCGATGGACGTCACATTGCTGCTGGGTGGGGTAACCGGCGGGTCAAAGTTGCCCACGATCGGCACGGCGAATTCGTCGCCAAAGCTAGCGTACATATCCTTGCCGAAGGGGACCGGTGTGAATTCGGCGCGGCCGTTCTCGGCCGCAATCCGCTGCGGCCAGGGAACACCGGCGGAGATCAGGAAATACCACTCACCATTCCCCTCCGGCGCCACGCCCGCTCGATCGGGCACCCACAGGCCGATGTCGTCGATACCGTCCCGGTCCATATCGGTCGCGACCGGTTTCTCACGGACGCCGATGAAGCCGAAGTTGTAATTCACTTCGGTGCCCGGCACCCAAGACCGGGGCACTCCGCCCGTGGTGAACAGGAACGTAAAGCGATCGTCCTTCCAAACTCCCAAATCGTCCGCGCCATCCCCGTTGAAATCGCCGACAATCGGAATCCCGGACATGTTGGGCGTGGAGAGGATCGTGTCCAATTGATAGTTGTGGGTCGTGTCAAAGTACCACGTACTCCCGGAGAACAAGCCGACTTCGTCGCCGTTGATTGCGTTGCCGTCAAAGTTGCCGGCCACCGGGATCCCCGTCACGCCCAAGGGCTCGATGATGCCGGTAGGCGGGTTCGGCACTCCGTCGTTGTCGGTGTCGATCAGCCAGCGGAAGTTGTTGCCGACCTTGCCGTACGCCGCCAGCTTGTCGAACCCGTCCGCGATGGAATTGGGGCCGGGCGGCGAGAAGTTGCCGGCGAACAAGTTGTCGGTTGTGTACCCGAGCACATAGACGATGTCCCGGTTGGTGTAATCCAGGTTGTGGGGATCGAACGTAAAGTTGCCGTTCGTATCGACCCACACGCTGCCCGAATGATAGACACCCAATTCCGGCCGGCTGTCCACCGTAAAACGGGCCACGAAGTTGCCGCCCGGCTGGCCGTCGCCGGTGGGGAATTGCGGGTTTCCTTGCGGCTCGGCCGCGTTGCTCTCGCCGTCCAGGGCATTGCCCACGTCGTCCACCAGCGAGTCGTTCAGGATCAGCGTAAATCGGTCATCCGGCAACGGCTCGAAGAACGTCAGCACGATCGTGCCCCCGGCCGGCTGGCCCGGCACGAACGGATCGGGGATGAACTGCACCGACTGGATCGGAATGATCCCGTTGGCGTCGCCGACCAGCCGGAAGTGCCCCACCGCGATGGCCACCTGGGGATTCAACGCCGGATTGTCGAACGGATCTTCCCGGCCCGGGAAATCCTGCACGCGGATGAACAGCGTGCTCAGCAGCGGTGTGGGGCCGTCCGTCGACGGCTTGGGATCGAAGATGTCGTACTCGGAAATCGCCGTCAGCCCCAACAGCGACGTCGTGCCGTCGCGGATATCGCCGATCAGGGTCGCCGCGCCCGTGGTCAAATCAATCGTGTACAGACCGGTTTGGCCGTTGACGGCATTGGTCATCGCCGCGAAGGCAATGTTGTTGCCCGGGACGATGTCGAAGCCCAGCAATGCGTTCACGTCGATCCCTAATGGCCCGACCACCACTTGCGTGCCGGCCGCCTGCGGATCCTGCAGGTTCAGCACGTCCGTGCCGAAATCGATTGTGTACAGACTGGTGGACAACGCCCCGGCATTGTTATTCGTGTACGCCGCCCCGGCAATATTGGGGTTGCCCGGATTCAAGGCCGCTTGGGCGGTGACCACGCCCGTGACGGGATTCACCGAGTAGTTGATATCCGCGTCGCTGACGATCCGCAGCGTATCGGTCACGGGGTCGAAATCGACGCCGAAGGTCGTGCCGCTCAGCGCCACCGACAGATTCGCGATGAAGGTCGCCGCTCCGGTCAACGGGTTTATCGTGTACAGAGCGTCCGGGTCGGGCCCATTGGCCACGGCGTATACCAGGCCGTTGGCCGGCCGCAAGTCGATCCCGATCACGGTGTCGCCGGCGACCAGACCGGTAATGGGCAGCGTGGCCGCAATCGAAAACGGCGAGGCCGCGTTGAACCGCAGCAGGGTATTGCCGGGCAACAGTCCCAGCAAGTTCGTGGCGAACACGCCCGTCACTTGCGGCGCTTGGGTATCCAAAAAGATCTGCAGCGCCTGAACCTGAGCCGCCAGCCCCGGACCGGGGTTCACATTCCCCGCCAAATCTTCGGCCGTGACCAGGATCCGCCGCAACCCGTCCAGCGGGAAGTAGGCGGGATCGTTCAAGTCGATGTTGCTGCTCACTCGCCACTGGCCGTTGGGGTACTGGTTCGTGCCGTCGAAGGGCAGCGCCACCGTCATCCCCAGCAAGACATCGAAGTTGTCCACGCCGTCATCGGGCGTCAGGTCCGCATAGACCCGGACAATCGCATTCGCTTCGGCCGTGCCCCAGAACGCGGGTGTCTGGTCGGCGGTCTTATTGTCGACGAAAAACGGCGGCTGCGGGATGACGCCCGGATCGGGCACCAGCCCATCCGTCGGATCGTTGGCGAACCCGAAGAACACCGGTGGCGGCGTGGTGTCCACGATGATCTCCAGCGACTGGCTGCGGGGTCCGAAGCCGGTAGCCCGCGTCAGCGTGGCGTTGTTGACATCGTTGTCCGCGGGATCGATCATCTGCACGCGAGCCGAGATGAAGTGGCTGCCGTCGCTCAGCGGCGTGACGAAGGTGAAGGAGTACACGCCGTTCAGGTTCGGCACCGGCTGGGCGAAGCCCAGGAAGACCGGATTGTGCATATCGACTTCGTCATAGATCGCTACCCGGTATCCTGGGCTCAGTCCCACCGGTGAAGCCGCGTTCGAGGGATTGAACGGAATCGGGATCAATTGGTCCGGCGGCGGAGCACCCGGCACGCCCGCGGCGTTCCCCGGCAGATCGTTCAACAGGATCGCATCGTCCAGCCGCAGTAGAATCGTGGGCGTGTTGTCCCGCGTCACATTGTCGAACTGGCTGCGGCCGCTGTCGCTGACGCCCAATACGTTTTGAATCAGGATCTGAGCGCGGATTTCCCCGCCCAGATTGGCCGTGCTGTGGACATTGATGTATGTATTGCCCGCCAGCAGGTCGGCGATGTTCGCCGGCACGGCCGAGAACGGCTTAGCGGCCAGCTGCAGCCGGATCCCCGCCGATTCCACCTGCCAGCCGATGATCCCCAGATCGACGATAACTGGGCCGTTCACGCCAACGGGCCCCACGTGGATGTGGGCGCCGGTCAACTCCGGCAACGCAGTGAGGTCGGTCAATTCAATTCCGGACACGAACAGGTCCAGATCGAACGTATTGGCCGCCGCGTTGTACTGGAAGTTGGCCGTGCCATTGGCAATCGTGTTCACCGCCGGCACTTCCTGGCCGCCGGTGAGGATCGTCAGGTTGTCCGCCAATTCCAGATCGAACGGCATTGGCGGGGCATGATTGACCACCGACACGTTGTAGATGTTGATCGCGGAACTGACGTTCAGATCGTCACCCGCCGGCAGCGGAGCCCCGACAACGCGCAGATAATAGGTCTGGCCAGCCACCGCCGGAATGCGGATCCGCTCGTCGTCGTCCGCGTCGTTGGTGCCGAAGGTCCCCGTGCCCGCGATCGGCGCCACGGCCCCGTTAACCAACCCGTCCGCATCGTACAAAGCAATCTCGAGATTGCCGTCGCCGGGTAGTCCCGCCCGGCCGTTGGCCAGCGTCCCCTGCTGGCGGAAGTAGAGCTGGATATCGAGCGTGCCGGTAACTTCGGCCACAATTCGATACCAGTCTTCATCGCCAGGCGTGCCGAAGGGCACATCGGTCCCCGGATCAATTACGGGATCGACATTGGTCGTCTGATTGGCGCCCAGGAACGTGGCGTTAACCCGCGACTGGTTCTGCTCGAACGGATCGTGTTTGAAGACGAACAGTCGGCCGTTGCCGTCCGCTCCCGTGCCGCCGCTGACGGGGCTGATCGGATGGAGGCTGGCGTATTCGACCTCCGTGTACACGACCGGCGGCAGGGGGATGATCGGAATGGCCGGATTGCCGCCGGAGAAAGCGTACATGGTGAACGTGCCCTCGCCCGGCGTGCCGCCGATCCGTTGGATCGTCGTATCCCCCGCGCCGTCGTCGACGACCGTCAGCCGGTCGCTCGCCCCGGGCGCGCCGCCGCGGACATCGATCCGCAACATGTTGACCGCGATGCCCGCCGCCACGAGCGAATCGTCGTGCGCGACGCGGATGATGTCGTCGCCCGCCCCGGCTTCGATGCGGACCTGCTCGACCGTGGCGATCACCAAGGCGCTCGTGATCGTTCCCACGCCGCCCAACACCCCGTCTAACAGATTGGCCGGGTTGCCGATCTCGTGGCGCAACTGCGTGGGGCTGTCCTGGCGCAGATCGATGCGATCGTCGAACGAGGTGCCGCGGATCAGGATCGTGTCGAAGTCCAGCCCGCCGTCAAAGGTGTCGCTGCCGCCGTTGCCGACCATCGTGTCCTCGCCGGCGCCGCCGAAGAACAAATTGTTGCCCAAACCGCCCATCAACAGGTCATCGCCGTCGCCCCCGTGCAATTCGAGGACGTCGCCGGTCAGCACGTCGTCGCCGCCGTCGCCGAACAGCCGCACGCCGATCGCGGCGGAGACGCCCGGAGCGATGGTGATCCGGTCGTTCCCGTCGTTGCCCCGGACATCCAGCAGATCGCTGTCGGCCGTGGCCGAGTTGCGGATGAACAGGCTGTAGTCCAGCCCGGCCACCTGCACCACGTCGTTGGAAACGCTCACGAACAAACTGTCGTCCAGGGCCCGCCCCTCGAACACGACCGTGTCGGCCGTGGCGTCGGGACCGCCCGCGGCGGCCGCCAAGTCCACGTTGACGACCTTGACGTCGGTCGTGGTCAACGTGCTCAGCTGGCTGCCCAGGGCCGCCTGACTGCGGCCCACATTCACCGTGTCGGCGCCACCCAGCGTGTTGAGTTGAATTTCCTCGATGCCCGCCATGTCGATCGTAAGATTGCCGACGCTGCGGAACAGGAGGGCCCGCGACGGGTTGGCCAGATCGGCAAAGATATGGAAGACCTCTGCGGCGTCCGAGCCGTTGAAGACCAACACGTCTGCTTCGTCGCTGCCGCCTTCGACCAGGTCGCTGCCGTCGCCCGGATTCCAGATCAAGGTGTCCGACCCGTCACCGCCGAACATCCGATCGAAGCCGGCGCCGCCGATGATCGTGTCGTTTCCCTGGCCCCCGTAAATCACGTCGTCACCGCCCAAGCCAAAGATCGTGTCGTCGCCGCGGCCGCCGTCGATGAAGTCGGCCAGCGGCGTGCCGACGATCACGTCGTCGCCGTCGCCGCCGAAAATGACCGCGTCCTGCGTCAACGACATGTTGACCGTATCGTTGCCCGCCCCCGCGTCCACAAACTTGCGTACGCCGGGCAAGGCCAGCGCCAGCGGCGCGGCATTCCCGCCCGAGCCGTCGTGGCCGATGACGTCGTCGCCGCCCAACGTGAGGATCTGCAGTTCCGCAAACCCGGCGCCGCCGCCGCCGATCGTCACGGGCACGCCCGCCGGGGCGTTGACCGTGACCGTGTCCGCCGTTGCTGTCACCACATCATCGCCTTCGGTCCCGACGATCGTGACCACGTCGTCGCGCACAACGCCCGGATCGGCGATCACGGTCAGCGCGGCGGAGCCCACCAGATGAGTGGGATGGATCACGAACTGGTCGGCGCCGAATTGGTTGATCAGGGTCACCGCGTCGAAACCGACGTAATCGATTGACTCGCGGCTGTCGATCTGAATCCGATCGCCGAAGATCGGTCCGGCCTTGACCGTCCACACATTGTCGGCCAGATCGTCGTTGACAGCGAGTGTGTCGGTGTCCCCGTCGTTGGCGTCCAGACGGAGGTGCTCGACCCCGGTGTAGGGGATGGCCAGCGCGTTCACCACGACCGTGCCGCTGCCGTTGCCGAAGTCTGGAGTGACGGTGAAGCCTTCGTCCACTCCCGCGGCTCCGTTGACAACCAGCACGTCGCTGGCGCCCGGTCCGCCGCCGTTGGCGGCGACGCTGGCGTACGGCTGGGTCGCATTGACAGTAAACGTGTCATCTCCGTCCAGGCCGTTGAGGACCAGGTTCTCGACATTCGCTTGGCCAACCGCCAATCGCGTGCCGTGCGCGTTGGCCAGGGTCACGCTGCCGGTGGCCGCCGCCACGGTGAACGAATCGCTCAAACTCGTGCCGTCAACCGCCAGCGTATCGTCGCCGTCGCCGCCGTCGATAGTCAAGCCGGCGCCGGCGCCCAGGTTCTGGTAACTGATCCCGAGCAGCGTATTGACGCGCACGTGCCCTTCGTCAATGCCGGCGTGCGGCGTGTGGACGATCGTGTCACCGCCCGCGGTGCCGTTGACCGTCAGACTGTCGCCCGCTCCCTCGCCGTCGTAGATCAACTGCTCGACCCCGCCGCGCGAGAAAACGTGCAGCACCGGCCCTTCTTCGGGCGGGCAGACCAGGTCCGGAATGAACGCCAGGATCTCGATCAACGTATCGATCCCCGCGTCATGCGTCTGGTTCCCGTTTTCATCGATCAGCACCGTGCCCGTATCGGATCCAGTCGGCGTGTAGATCGCGTTGTCGTTGGAACCGAAGGGGGTCTCGATCTGCAGCACGTCCCCTTGATCGCCCGTGACCGCGGACGGGGCACCGCCCACCACGCGAATGTGAACGCCCCAGTTCGCCCCGTTCGGAGCCCGCGTGCGAATCACGATGTCGTCGTCGCCGCTCAAGGCGTCGATGTACAAGTCCGACTGGTTCAGGACCAGAATCTCCCCGGACCCATTGACCGAGAACGTAAAGTCCTGCACGCCGTCGGCAGCAGGATGGGTCGAATCGTCGCGGGCGATGACCGTGATGTCGTCATCCCCGTTGGTACCCACGATCAGGAACGGACAATCCGGGTCGGAAACGATGAAGCCGATGACCTCGATGTGATCAAAGCTGATCGTTTCGCCCGGCGTCAGGAACCCGCCTTCGTCCGGCTCGGGACCGGGGAAGAAGCCGGTGGCACCGAACACGTTGATCGCATCGCCCGGAACGGTCCCGATCGGATCGCCGCCGTCCACGAACACCGGGATGGGACCCGCGATGACATTGAACGTGTCGTTCCCTTCCAGTCCGTAGATCTGCAGCGATTCCGTGTTGCTAAAGGTGACGGCGCCGTCAATCGACAGATCGTTGAGATCGTCGATTTGCACCGTGTTGGCCGGAATCGGGCCGTAGGGTGGCACGAGCGGCGGCGCGGCAAACGGTGCGCCGCTGGCATTGACGTTAAACGTCTGGCTGAGTGCGTTGCCCACCACGATCAGCGTGTCCTCGCCGCCCGCCAGGTCGACGCTCAACGCGCCGCTGATCTCCGAGTAATTGACAACCGGCGGAACCGGATCCCGCTGCAACTCGCCCAGCTTCTGCACGGCCGGACCGCGCGCGACGCTGCCCGCCGTGGCGCTCAGGACCGTCACCGTGACGTCGTCGTCGCCCGAGGTGGCGGCAATCGACAGGGCCGCGTCTGCGGCGTTGACATTGACGATCTCCACCCCGGTATAGAATACGGGATTGACCTCGGTGACGGACTGGGCCTCCAAGTCGACGGAGATGGCCCCGCCGCTGCCGGCAAAGTTCAGCACGTCGCTGGCCGACGGGTTGCCGCCATGGGCGTGAACCCCTTGCTCGAACGGATGATCGCCGGCCACGTTGAACGCGTCGTCGCCATCGAGCCCCTCCAGGAACAACTCGTCCGCGCCCGGCGTGTTGATCGGCAGCGTCACGAAAAAGCCGGTGCCCAACTTGAACACTTGCACCACACCCGCCGAACTGACTTCGAACCGGTCGTTGATGCCGGTGCCAAAGATCAGCAAATCGAGATTGCGGACCCCGCTGACGCTGGCGAAAGTCAGGCTGCCGCCGGCGCCCAAGTCGCGGAAGTCCAGCGGCAGGCGGCGTTGCACCGGGCCCAATGCCACATTCGAAATCGCGACCGAACCCGCGTCTTCGAACACGTCCGGTGTCAATTCCACTTCGTCGTCATCGGCCGCGATGATCGTCAGACTGTCGTTGCCGCCGCGGCCGTGGATCGTCAGGTGCTCGACCGTCGTCACGGTCACAGGAACCGGCTGAGCCCCGGAAATTCGGGCCCCATCCAGGCTCAGCAGATCCACGATAATCGCATCCGGGCCCGTCGTGCCGTTGACGATCACCGCGTCGCTGGCCGTCGGATCGCCGCCGGCGACCGAGATACCGGTCAGTCCCGTCGGCGTGGTGGAGTTGTTCAGGCTGATGGTATCGCTGCCGCCCAAGGCGTCGATGGTTAGGGTCGTCTTGGCGGCGAACTCGATGGTTTCGAACCCGTTCACCGCCACCTGGCCCGTCGCCGCTCCGTCGACCAGTTCCGTGCCGCTGTTGGCCCCGGCCGTATAGCTGATCGCGTTGTCGGCGTTGGTTCCATTGACGATCAGCTCCGCGGCGGGAACCAGGTCGATGACCGGCTCTAGATTCAGGAAATCGATCGTCATTGCACCGCCGTCGTACAGCAACCGCCCTTCGCCTACCGCCGGCCCCGGCAGGTACTCGACGGTCTGCACCGCCGTCGCACCGGTCACCCGCAACAGATCGCTGCCCGTCCCGCCATCGTACGTGATCAAGGAGCCGACTAGGCCGTTCGTGTTGTCCACCGTCACCTCGTCGTCACCGCCCAAGGTACTGATCTGCAGCCGGCCCAAGTCCCCGCTGGTCTCGGTCACCTGCACGCCGGAAAGCGTGTCCACCACCCGGACCGAACCCGCCGCCGGCCGAGTCACCATGTGGCGATCCGCCAAGGCGTTGCTGCCTTCGATCACCAGCGTGTCGTCGCCGCCCAGTACTGCCTCGTACTGGGTGGCCTGCGTCAAGTCGCCCGTGACGAATGTCACCGAAACATTGCCCGCCGCGCCCGCCGCCGGTGCGATCCGCAACGTCTCCAGATTGCCGCCGAACACCTGCGGCAGCGAGTCGCTGCTCACCTGGTCGTACGGCCCCGGCATGACCTCCGGGTGCCCCGTAAACCGTCCGCCGTCCACCCGCACCGCGTGCGTGCCTTGACCCGGGTTCACAACCAGCGCGTCGTCGCCCGTGCCCAGATAGTAAATCCGTTCGACTGCGGAAACCGAGATGTTCCGCGCCTGGTTCACTCCCGTCCCCGTGATGTACGTCTCGCTGTCGATGTACGGGTTTGGCTGGACCGTGATCGTCTCGGCCCGCGCCGCTCCGCGCACCAACACCATGTCCCCAGCGTCCGGACCGTCACCGGTGACGATGATCGAGGCATACGGATGGTCCGACGCGATGTCGAACACGTCCGCCCCGTTGCGGCCCAGCAACACCAGGTCTTCCACTCCCGGCGTCAGCACCGGCAACGCCAGCGGCGCGTTGGCGATCACCCCGCCGTTGCTGACTGCGATCTGGTCCACTTCGTCCCGGCCGCCATAGAACAGCGTATCCGCCGCGCCGTTGATGACCCCGTCGATCGTGACCGTTCCGCCGGCCGCCGAGATGTTCTGGAACTCGATCCCCAATAACTGGCCGCCGTCCCGGTTCACGTGTACCGAGCCGTGGAACGTGAACGGATCGAACTCGTACCCAACCAGGTTGCCGGCCTGCGCCGCCGGCAATATCACCGTCAAGTTCTCCGCTTCGTTCTCGCCGCTGTAAATCAGCCGCTCGATCGTCTCGACCGTGATCGCCTGCGCGCCCGTCGTCAGCAGTCCGCCGTCGAATGCACCCGGTCGCCAAGTCGCGTTGTCCGCACCGCCCAGCACTCCCGTGACCGTCAGCGTGTCGCCTTCGATCGCGGGATTATTGCCGCGCACCGTCAATCCGGCCAAGTCCAAGCTCCGCACGTCGATATCGATCCGGTCGCTGCCATGCAGGCCGTCCACCGTCAACTCGCCCGAATTGGTCACCACCATCGCCGGGCTGTCGTTCACCGACAGCAGGTACGACGTGGCTCCCGTGCCCTGGACCTTGATGCTGTCGTCGCCATTGGTCCCCGCCACCTCGAACGTGTTGTTCGCCAAATCCAATGCGAGGCCTTCGATCCGGTCATAGCTGACCGCCAGGGTCGCGGCAAAGGCGAATCCGCCTTCGTCGCCTTCCGGACCCGGCGCAAAGGCCGTGGCACTGGTCGCCGTCAAAACCAGCGAGTCCCCCGTCACCCCGATCGCATCGCCGCCGTCGATGAACATCTCCGTCGCCGCCGACGGCGTCACGTTGAACGTGTCGTCGCCGCCCCGGCCCAACACGATCAGCCGCTGGATGTCCGTGATATTGACCGGCAAGCGGCCGGCAAGCGCCACGTTGGTGTCGGTCACGGCAATGATATCGTCCCCTTCCGTGGCAATTACCGTCACGCTGTTGTCAACCCCCAGGCCGCCCACGCCGTCGATCTCCAGATCCAGCGTATTGTCGATTTGGAACACCGTGTTCACGCCCGCCACCGTCACTTCTGCACCCGTCGCGTCGTTCGGACGCACCGTGAACGCGTCGTCGTCCAAGCTGCCGTTGATGTCCACGGGGCCCAATGCCGCGTCCACGTTCACCCGCTCGATGCCCGTGTACGCCACCGGCCCAAAGCCCGCTTCCGTCACCGTTTGCGCGTCCACTTCGACCGTGATCAACGCGCCGGCGCCGACAAAGTTCAGCACGTCGCTGGCCGACGGGCTGCCGCCTTCGACCGCGATGCTGCCCAGACCGTGGTTGCCCGTGATGGTGAACGTGTCGTCGCCGGCGTGCCCCCGGGTCACCAGACTGTCCATGTTAAACAGCTCGAGCCGGGCGACGACGGCCCCGTTGACCGTGTTGCTGATCTCCGCTCCTGCTCCGTCCCCAATCCCGACCGCGATCGTGTCGTTCGCGGCGGTGCCGTTGAACTCGAACGTGTCCGTGCCGCCGGGATTGAAGAAGTTTACATCCACGTCGTTCGCCGCGCCGCTCACGCCAAAGTACGTCGTCTCGGTGAGCGTAAAGGGGCCGTTTCCCGTGGCGTTGTTCGCATCCATCGTCCCGCGGAACGTGCCGCTGTCGCCGGTCACTCCGTGGAAGAACTCGATCCGATCGTCGCCGATCGTGCCTTCCATCCGCACGTCATCGCCGTCGGCTTGTTGGACGACCAGCGTCAAGTGTTCGATGCCTGTAAAATTGACCGGCGCCTGCCCGCCGGCGTCGTTCACCACATTACCCGTCCACTGGCCGGTCGGATTGTGGCGGAGGCTGTCCA
>Ga0351891_1043_pt1 | contig 50121 bp, 37 predicted proteins | sample TotcelFGM3001K13_FD_206768 | JGI IMG/M metagenome (GOLD analysis project Ga0351891, IMG submission 206768) | Enriched cells from coal bed in the Powder River Basin, Montana, United States - Total cells FGM rep3 HSBNCT.FGM.300.1.K13 ... | reverse complement strand
ATTATTCGTACAGACTCGCACAGACTCTCTCAGGTTCTTCTTAATTTGCTCACAAATGCAAACAAATTCACAGACAGAGGTTCCATAATATTAAAATATGAGGTTGTAACAAAAGATAAGAGCCATCTTCTGTTTTCGGTAACTGATACCGGTTCCGGAATCCCAAAAGAGCAGCATAAGCTTCTGTTTGAAAGATTCGGCAAATTAAACAACTTCAAACAGGGTGCCGGCCTGGGGCTGGCAATCTCCAAACAGATTATTACCCGTCTTGGAGGGAAAATTTGGATTGATTCAGACTATACAGACGGGGCAAGATTCTTCTTTACACACCCGCTTTGATTATTTGACAGTGCAAAAGAGAGACAATTACAATTTTGAGGAGCTCATAGCCAGTTTTCCTGAGTTGAGCAGGTATGTAATTACCAATGAATATAGCAATCGCACTATAGATTTCTTTGACCCTGTTGCCGTACGCACCCTTAACAAAGCGCTGCTTAAACACCACTATGGAATTGATTACTGGGAGATCCCCTCAAACTATCTTTGCCCCCCTATCCCATCCCGGGCAGATTATATAGCCACTGTTGCAGATTTACTCTCTCAGGAGAATGACGGGAGTGTGCCCGCCGGGCCGGGTGTAAAAATTCTGGACATCGGTGTGGGTGCAAACTGTATATACCCGATAATAGGGTGTGTAAATTGGGGCTGGTCTTTTGTCGGAACAGATATAGATCCTGTGGCAGTAGTGTCTGCAAAAGAGATTGTCAAAAATAACGCTGTTCTTGCAGGGAAAATAGATATCCGTCTACAGATAGACAGTGAGAGTTACTTTAACGGGATACTCAAAAGGGGAGAGAGAATTGAGGCAACAATATGTAACCCCCCTTTTCACTCATCTGCAGAAGAGGCTGCTCAAATGGCACAAAAGAAGCTGAGGAATCTAAATAAACCGGCAGCAAAACCTGCAGTTCTCAACTTTGGGGGTAGCAGCAACGAGTTATGGTGCCCGGGAGGTGAGGAGCATTTCGTTAAGGGGATGGTTGCTCAAAGCGCAGATTTTGCACAGCAGTGCCACTGGTTCACCTCTCTAATCTCAAAAAAGGAGAGTCTTGCAGGTATCTACTCCTCATTGAAAAGAGTAGAGGCCAAAGATGTTAGGACAATACCCATTGCCAGGGGGAATAAAATCTCCAGAGTAGTTGCGTGGAGGTTTTGAAAGAACTTCTTATCTTTACATAGCAACCCATACAATAGGACTGAATCTTCTATATTATGAACAGAATATTAAGAGAGCTTTTCACACTATCTGTTACGGCACTTCTATTGATGCCGGTTACCTCCTGTTTCCCTGTGAAGGGGGGTAAAGAGGCAGAGAAAATCAGTCACGAATACTATTTAGTAACCAAAGTTGTAGACGGGGATACATTTGTGATAGATGACGGCTCTAAGAAGGGGGCCCGTGTCAGGCTTATAGGTGTAGATACTCCGGAGTCCAGAAAGACCGGTCGAAAAGAGATTGGCTACTACGGGAAGGAGGCAAAGGATTTTATGACCAATCTTATACTTAATAAAAGGGTGAGACTGGAGTACGATGTAAACAAATACGACCAGTATATGAGAATTCTGGCCTATGCCTATCTGGAGGATGGAACTTTCATTAACGAATATCTTGTAGAGAGCGGCTATGCAATGGTTATGACCTTTCCACCCAATGTGAAATACTCCGAACTCTTCTTAAGAAAGCAGCAGGAGGCCCGGGCTAAAAACAGAGGACTCTGGGGCAAAACCGTTGAGACTAAAACTGAGTTTAAATAATTCCAGTCGATGAAAAAAATAAATTATTTGTTACTTATAATCGCTTTACAAAGTTTGAGCTTTGAGTTAACAGCACAGGATCAATCACAAAGAGATCCCGGGAATTCGGAATGGAAGCTTATCTGGAAAGATGAATTTAACGGTAAAACTCTGGATAAATCCAAATGGAACATTTTGACCCGTGAAACAAGCAAGCACGATGAACTTCAGTATTATGTGCCGGATGAAGTATATCTGGAAAACAGCTCACTAAGAATTCGAAGCCAAATTAGGGAGTTTGGCAACAAACACTATACAAGCGGCAGGCTGGACACTAAAGATAAGTTAGCATTTACATACGGAAGGGTTGAAATTCGAGGCAAGCTTCCAACAGGCAAGGGATTATGGCCTGCATACTGGCTATACCCGCAAAATCGCGACTGGGCTATGGAGGTGTTAATGAAAGATGCCGTAGATAAGGGTCAGGAGAGATATATTCCCGAACTGAGGCCTTGGTATACAGAAATTGATATTATGGAGTTTTTGGGGCATGAACCTAATGTCATCTACGCAACATTTCACTACCAATCCTTTAAAGGAGAACGAAAAGTTTCATCCGGAACACATAACGGGCAAGTTAACTACGGCGATGATTTCCATCTATATGTACTTGAATGGGAGGCAGATGCTATCCGATGGTATCTTGACGGTGTGTTGATTCATACTGCAAAGGAGGGTGTTCCCCACAACGAACACTTTATTATAATTAATACTGCAATTGGAGGCTCCTGGCCTGGAAATCCCGACTCCACCACAGTTTTCCCTCAATTTCACGATGTAGATTATGTAAGAGTTTATAAAAGAAAGTAGTAATCTCACAATTTACACAAGAATTAGAAATGATATGGCGGGTAAAACATACCTTATGGCTTCTTTTGTCTGTAATTGCTCTTAATACAGGCTGCAAACCCGAACCTACTCTTTCGGTCTCGGTTAACTCAATCAACTTCACGGATAGAGAGGGAGATTTTATCATCAACATAACCTCCAACACAACCTGGAGGGTGATGGGCGGTGACGGCTGGTGCATTGGAATTCCAGCCTCCGGGAGCGGAAACGGCACGGTGAGGGTGACAGCAGTAGCAAACACAACATACTCCGGCAGGAGTACCGAGCTAATAGTAACTGCAGCGACTCTCTCATCTACAGTTTCAATAAATCAGGCACAAAAAGATGCTCTCATATTAACTCAAAAAATCTTTAACCTCCCCAGCACAGCGGGGAGCGTGGCGGCAGAGCTAAAGAGCAATATAAGTTACGATATCACTATCCCTGCAGATGCCCCCTGGGTGACCAAAGTTAAATCAAAAGCGCTGGTCACATCACAACACGAGTTTGCTGTAGCTGCAAATGATGGTTACGATAGCAGGAGTACCAAGATTATTTTTAAGGATAAAAACTCCTCTCTTAGTGATACCCTTACCATAAATCAGGCTCAGAAAGACGCACTTATCCTTACTCAAAAGAGATTCAATGTGCCAAGCTCTTCATCTACGGTTTCTGTAGAGTTGCGTTCAAACATAAGTTACACCGTACTTTTACCTCCGGCAGTAAGTTGGGTAACTAAGGTCAATACCAAAGCCCTAACCACCTATAATCACCAATTCGCAATATCTGCAAACGAAACCTACGACAGCAGAAGTGTGAAGATAATTTTTAAAGATAACAACTCTACACTCAGCGACACCCTAACAATTGTTCAGGCACAGAGAGATGCCATCATCTTCTCACCTCTAAAGAGCTTTGTGGTCCAAAAGGGAGGGGGAACAATCAACTATACACTTCAGTCCAACATCCAGTACAATGTCACACTCTCTGCCGGGGTAAGCTGGATATCCGAAATAAAGACAAAGGGGCTGGTAAGCAACAGCCATTCATTTGCTGTGGCGGCAAACTCCACAAACATTATAAGAGAGGGCAGCGTCATATTTACCTCTGCAGATAATGTTTTTAGGGATACTCTCCGTATCCGGCAATCGGGGTTTGAGGGGTATTATGTTTATAACCCCAATGGTAAAGCACTTGCAGATATTATACCCGCTGCAGATAGGGGCGCTGTTATCCGGCTGAAGGTTGAGGGAGGGATATATGCCGCAGATTTTGCCTTTTTAAGAGATAATCTGTCAAACCTGGAGTATCTCAATTTAGAGCAGGCCACCATTGAGAGCAATAGAATTCCGGACAATGCATTCAAGAGCACATCTGCACCAGGCAAAAAAATTAAAGAGGTTAAATTCCCATCAACCCTTGTATCCATTGGAGCAGATGCTTTTCTTAACTGCACGTCGCTTACGGCGGTGGAGTTTCCTGCCTCTTTGAGCACCATCGGAAACTCTGCTTTTGCAGGATGTTCACAGCTGGCAATGGTTATCACAAGAGTTGTGACCCCGTTTGCCCTTAACGGTGTCTTCTCCGGAATTGATGCCGCAGCACACCTTGTAGTACCCGTAGGATCTCTTAATGCCTACAAAACAACCCAGGGGTGGGGATACACCTTCTTTGACAAGATCTATGAAGAGGGGACAGATCCATCTCTTGGAGGTGAGGAGGAGCCGGAAGATCCTGATGAAGATCCCGAAGATCCACCCGATCCCGGATATACAATAAATGACGGAGATTACGCTCTTTTGCAGATTGCCACTATGGGCAGCGGGGTAAATCTGGTCTTTCTGGGGGATGGTTTTAACAGGGCAGATATTGAGAGCGGCAAATATATAAACACAATAAATGCCGCAGTAGAGCACTTCTTTGCCATAGAGCCCTATAAGACATACCGCAACCACTTTACTGTCTATGTTGTGTATGGGGTATCTGCACAGAGCGGAATTAGCGACCTAACTACCAACGTAGATACCAAATTCCAGACAAAATACACCGGAACCTACCCGGTTACCTCTATGACTGTAAACAATACAACCTGTTTTACATATGCTCAAAAAGCACCTGTGGGGAGCCTTAGTAATACCCTTATAACTGTAATCGCCAACAGCAGTCGTTACGGAGGAACCTGCCGTCTCTACTCCGATGGTGCTGCAATTGCGATTGCTCCGGTATCTGAATTGAACTACCCGTACGATTTTCGCGGTCTTGTGCAGCACGAGGCCGCAGGGCACGGGTTCGGGAAACTTGCAGATGAGTATGTGAACAATGTGGGATACATAACTGAATCCGAAAAGAGCACTCTCCGTCTATGGCAATCTTTTAACCACTTCAAAAATGTAGACCTGACAAACAACCTCTCCGAGATTATATGGAAACACTTTGTGGGGGTTACGGGTTACTCCTATGTAGGTGCCTGGGAGGGTGCATACTACTACGGACAGGGTGTCTTTAGGCCGGAGCAGAGATCTCTTATGATCAACAATATCAAATACATAAATGCACCTGGAAGGGAGCTGATTGTTAAAAGAATTAAACAACTTGCCGGGCTCCCCTACTCCTTTGACGATTTTCGCTCAAGAGATGTTATGGAGCTTAATGTAGCAACAAAAGCCGGCGAACCGGCCTTTGATGCGAAGATGGCACTTCCGCCACCTATTTTGATTGTGAGGTGACCTTAGGGGCTCTTTTCGTTATTTTGAAATAAACTCCTCAATCTTTGTGTAGAAATCCTCTTTCTCACCTGAATCCCTGAAAAGAATCTTACCCTGAGGGTCTATCAAAATTTTGGTCGGAAATCCCTGAACATTGAATTTAGAGACAAAATCCTCTTCACCTTTACCGCACAGAATGTTCGGGTAGTTCATCTCATTTCTTGTGATGAATGTCTTCCAAACATCAAAACTCCTGTCGTTTGATATTCCCAGGAGCTCTATTTTGTCTTTGTGTTTCTCCCTGAATGCCTTCATATGAGGAATACCTGCAACACAAGGGCCGCACCAGGTTCCCCAGAAGTCTATAATAAGATACTTGCCTCTAAGGCTCTCTATATTAAACTCAGAGCCGTCTAGAGTATTCTTTGTTATAATTCCCGGGCACTGCTTCCCTACCGCAGATGCAAATGACCCGTCAATCCGGTCTTTTACAGCTTTGTAGAAGTAGTGCTCTCCATATTTTTTCACATTGACTTTTTGCATATACGGGATAAGATCCTGCGGGGAAATCTCGCTCCTGATGAGCATATCTTCCATAAGCCAAAGCGCTGCAAGTGAATTTGCGCTCTTATCCAGAAACTCCCTTTTAAGAGAGGCAATCTCACCCTCTATGGCTTTTATCTTACTCTCAATCTCTGTTTTTTGATCTGGCGTTAAAGTGTTATCCAGCCTTATTTTAAGAGTAAGGTTGCCAATATTGTTTGTCGCCGGCATCATTTTGTTGTTGAGGGATGCGAAGATGTCGTTTTCACCCCCATCAAGCGGGTAGATATCGAGAAAATCTTTTCCCTCAAGTGATCCGTTTACTGTAAAAGAGGCTCCCGGATAGACTATCAACCAAAGACTTGAACTTTTGTACGGAATATAACCATTACCCACACGCTTAAGAAACCTGTCCTCTCCCGACAGACTAAGCCTTGCCACCATTGGTGAAGGCGTATAACCTTTAAAAACAAACTCTCCGTTATTGGCCTCAATCTTTTCGCTGGTTGCAACATCTTTATCTCCAAAGAATGTTATAAAAACCCCTTTGGGATTTACGCCGGATACTTTAAATTTAACCTCAAAGTTATTCTCCTTTTGTTCTCCTCTCTCTATTGTCTCACTAATCATCAGCTCCAGAACCCTTTCGTTATTGCCGTCGGTTCTGAAGTTTTTGAAGATTATTCTTCCGTTACCATCTATCAGATAGTTTGTCGGGGCTCCGGGAGCAACCAGGTTTCCTCTTTTATCCTCCTCATCTTTGAGCGGAATAAAGCTGTAACCGCTGGATTTCATAAACGGTATTACATAATCGTCCTGCTCCGCTACAATATTAATCCCGATGTAAACTACATCATCTATACTAAATTTTTTGATAACATTCTCAAAATATGGAAATTCCCCCCTGCAGGGGCCACATCCCGGGAACCAGTATGTGAGCAAAATAACCTTCCCTTTGAAATCTCCCAAGGAGGCTCTACCCGGCTTGAAATACTGCTCCAGCGAAAATGGAGTGGCAGCAACAGCAGCAGCGTCTCTTATCTGCCAGATATCTGAAATTATCTCTTTTTTTCCTTTGTCCATTTTTTTGCCGTACTCCACCAGAGCTTTCATAATACTCTCTTCGGGGTTTTGTGCATAGTATGTAACTAGGCTTTTATAAGCAATGGGGGTTTCACCCGATTTATCTGCAAGTTCTGCCTTTAAAAGTGTTATCATCACCGCTGCCGCCGATCTTCTCTCCTGGATAATCGCATCGGCTACAAGCTTAGCATCTGCAAATCTCTTCTCAGCCACAAGCGCATTGATCTTAATAAGGTCTTGTGCCAGTTTTGCCCTCAAACCCCAACCTTTCTTATCACTCTCTCTTGCAGCAACTGCCTCCAGCTCATTTGCAAGCGTAAGTGCTTTTGGAGGGTCCAGTTCCAGTAGCAGATAGAAGTAGTCATACATCCCGCTGGAGCTCCAGTTAGATTTTGCCGGAGGGAAGTTCTCTTTTAAATAACTGTATATAGACAACTTCTCGCTGTTATCCTTGACAAAAAGACCCAGCCAGTAGAGAGATTGTGCTCCCCTTTCGTGTCCCGGGAAGAGCTTTGGCATCTCATACATACCCTTTTTATATTGCTTTGGATCTATGTTTTTAAAGCTGCTTCTGTAGTAGAAGGCGTAATCGGGGCTTGAGGGGTCACTCTCCATTGCAAGTCGCAGAAACTCTCTGGAGGCGTTAAAATCTCCCCATCTCTCACCGTCAATCCAAAGGTAGTAGTATGCCCTGGAGTATTTAGGATCTATCTCTACTGCTTTAAGCAGCCAGGGCTTCGCTTTTGGACTCTCTACATTTGCATAGGCCTCTCCAAGTGCGAACGGAACTGTTGCACACTTAGGAAAATTTTTTGACCACTTCTCATACTGTTTAACCAGCTCTTCGCTGTCAATTCCCACATATTTAATGTACTTTGTATGTGCCTCTACATTAGCCGGATTGGCAACCACAAGCGCCTCAAGCTTTGCAAGAGTATCTCTGTTTACCGGCCCTTTTGCCGCCCGGCCGCTTATTTGGCCGTAAGAGAGATAACTAATCAATAAAAAGAAAATTATAAATATCTGTTTCATAAAATTTTTGATTAAAAAAAAGGGGCGAAGTAAACGCCCCTTTTTAAAATTTACTTAGTATTTATTCTGAACTATCACCCCGTTGCTGCTCTGTATCTCTGTGTTAGGGATAGGTGCGGCATATCTTCTGGAGTTCTTTGGAAGAGTGTAGGTATTCAACCCCAATGAAGGAGATATGGCTGCACTGGTAAACCCATAGAAGCTGCGTGTTAACGCGCCTACATCGTCACCTGCATCTTCGTTACTGTTTAGCCTGCGAATGTCATTCCACCTTTGGGTGAATGGCAGCTCTCTGCGTCTCTCTTGAAGAATCTTAGCAATTGCATCATCCTTAGAGGTTGCAGATAGATTTATAACTGCAGATGGTGCATTTTTATCCATCCTTTTAGCTCTTAGCAGATTTACTGCACTCATTGCCTCAGGAACCTTATTCTGGCGCGCAAGACACTCCGCTTTTATGAGAAGCATCTCTGCTACTGTAGGACCCGAAGGTATTCTATCTTTAAAGAAGAATATGTAACCGGGATATTCATAAACCGGACTTGTAAGACCTCTGTCAAAAGAATAATTTTTAACCATATGATATTTATATCTTAGGTCATATGTCTGGTCATACAGAGCAAGCAGTTGTGTGCTTGGAATATACCACCAGCTTTCGTGGTAAAGCATCCTGAAATAGTAGTGCTCTTTCCACTCCAGCATATCGGTAAAATCACTTTGATTATCGTGAGTGTATGGATACCATATTCTGGTCGGAACACCGCCAACAGTTACATTTGATATTATACTACTATAGCGCATATCTACATTGTAGTCCATCATTACGCTGTGCTCTGTAATGGCAACATCTGCGTGAGTAAGTGCTTTAGTATAGTCATTCCTATTGAGATAGTAACGGGCTGCAAAAGCATTCACTGAAGCTTTACTTGCTCTCCACGACTTATATTTGTTGTTTACCATCTCCAGTTTGGTGGTATTTTTAAGTGCCTCTGTAAGGTCTGCCTCAATAAGGGCATAGGTCTCCTCCAAAGTAGCTCGCTCCACAGGCTCCTCAAAACTTGTAGATTGCTTTAATACCAGACCGAGTTCATCTTTATTGGCCGGGGTATATGGAAGACAATATGTTTGTGCCAATGTCCAGTAGCTATATGCTCTAATGAAGTACGCTTCCGAAGTGAGTCTCTTTTTTTGATCTTCGGTTCCGCTTACATTGGGCAGAGTATTTAAAACCATATTGGCAGTAAATATCTTGCGATACTCGCCGGACCAAAAATTCTCTCTGCCATCAAACGGTAGAAACTCTGTATCCCACGTACCGAACTGCGCAGCAACCACACCGTATGCCGCAGCTCTGGCATCGTACATCTCCTTTTGTAATCCATAGTCATCTGTGCTATATACTGAAGTTCTGTTACCCTCCTGGTAGAAGTTAGCGTAGTTGTTAAGAAGGTACTCCAGCTGGTCTGCTGTAGTTGGGACCAAGGATGTATTCTTACTTGGCTTTTGATTCAGAAAGTCATCACACGAACTTAAGAAGAGTGTGGTACTTACAATTATTACTATATATTTTAATATTTTCATAACCTATAATTTTTAGAATCCTAAATTTAATCCAAAGGTAAAGGCGGCTTGAGGCCTGAGAGATCCCAGAGGAAATTCCGGATCTTCATTATACTTGTTGTTTGAGAGGGTAAACAGGTTGTTTGCCTGAGCATATAGTTTAGCCGAAGCTATCCCTAATCTGCTTGTAAGGTGTTTTGGCATATTATAGGTAATATTCAACTCCTGCATTCTTATGTGGTTGGCATTCTGAACCAAATAGTCAAGGTATGGATAGAATCTGTCCCAGAAATAGTACCTTGGTTCTGCCTTACCAAATGGAATAGGAACTCTCTCCATTGGGTCCGAGTTTAAAATCTCATTATAAAGTTTATTCGGCAGAGCGCTTCCTCCTGCCATACTTGGGTAATTGAATGAATATCCGTTAAATACGTGTCCAAATTTACCGGTGACAATAAATGAAAGGTCAAAATTGTATACTTTAAATGTACTTGTAAATCCTATAGCAAACGGAGCAATTTTTGTTCCCATATTTAGCATATAATCACGCCCGTCTCCAGGAGTCCATCCTGTAAAGTCGTAAAGATCTTCTCCTTTACCTTGGACAACCGGCTGCCAGTTTGGACTTCCTGCCACACCTTTATCTACAACCCCTGCATATTTAAATGACCATAATGTATTTGCATCATAACCTTGTACATATGCTGCAGTTCCTCCACCATAAAGGTCATAGGCTGCATAGGTTGCTTTAAACAAATTGTCAATCTTATTCTTGTTGTATGAGAAGTTGAAGTTTCCTGCCCAAACTATATCGTTATCTTTGAGTTTCATTGTGGTCCCAAGTTCAAGCTCTAAACCTCTATTGGTCATCTCTGCCATATTGAGCTTTTGGCTTGCCGTACCATTTACAGCCGGAATACTCATTGCTACAATAAGATCCTTTCCCTTTTTGTTGTAAATATCTAATTTCCCATATAGCTTCCCTTTAAACATATCAAAGTCAAATCCAAGATTGATGGTTCCTGTCTTCTCCCAACGAAGAGTCGGGTTCCCGTAACTTCCTATTGATGCGGTATAGTCTTGAATATATATGTTCTGTGTTCCTGTAACAGAAATTAGTGGCATAAAGGATGTAGATTTGTCAACATTACCATTATAACCGTAAGTCGCTCTAATGAGTAACCTGTCCAGCCAGGAGATGCTCTTCATAAACTCCTCTTTAGTAATTGCCCAGCTTGCTCCAATAGACCAGAATGGTGCATATCTGTACTTAGGATCATCTGTAATAAGGTTGGATGCATCTGTTCTGGCAGATCCCGATAGGGTGTATTTTCCGTCAAAAGTATATGATGCATTTCCATACATTGAGAAGTATCTATCTGTGCTGTAGGAGTAGCTGTTGGTATATGCAAATGTCTGTGCACCACCTGTCCAGTTTTTAAGAGCATAAACACCGCTCCCTCCAACTCCGTTAGGAAATGTTCCAACAGTAAGTTTTTCATCGTCGTAACCATATGTTCTTGGATTCCCAAAAGTTTGGTAAACCCTGTCGGAAACCTCGGCACCGGCAATAAAACTTATCTGATGCTTCTCTGCAAACAACTTATTATAGTTAATCTGATTTCTCCAGTTATAGGCTGTTAAGCTGTTTCTACTCTGATCCAGAAAACCGCCTTTTGGAAGGTTAGTTGTAACTTTTCCTGTGGGCTTGTCCCAAGTAGAGGCAAAGTTAATTGTAGACCTTACATTGTATGTATCTTCTGTGTAGATATTCTTAGTTTCGTTATTTATTATTTCGTACTGAATCTTAGAGTCAATGGTAAGTCCTTCAATGATTTTAAAGGTTAAACCTGCCTGTGCTCTTGCGCTTATCTGTTTTGTTCTTAAGTCACGGCCATTTACCTCTCTAATTGGATTGTATGTCCAATCTGTATATGGGAAACTGCTCATAGGGACGTGTCTTATCATATTTGGCATATATACCCCTTGTGGAACGGGCGCATAACTACCATCTTCGTTAAAAAGTGCGTGGTAAGGGCTGCTTGTGTAAACCATTCCGTTATTTCTCTCATCTTTCATTCCAAAGCTACCAGAGAAGAAAAAGTCCAGCCATTTAAATACCTTAACATTAGAGCGGTAGTTAGCAATGTATTTCTTGGTATCGTCACCTTTATAACTCTGATTTGAACCTTCGTACATCAGAGAGAGAACATTTGTCATCCTTTCGTTTGAACCTGATACATTGAGGTTATATTGCTGTGTAAAAGGGTTTTGAAGCATATGATCTTTAACATCCTGCCTATTATCTATTGAGCGTAACTTGTCCAGAGTGGCATTTAGTTGAGCGGTGGTAATATATCCCATTCTGGCCTCATTCATTGCCTCAACTGCTGCAGAATAGGTTGCCGACAGGCTTGTGTTACTATTTGGAAGAGGAACCCAAGGGCCGCCAAAGAAACCGGTAGAAAATCCTTTTTGCTCATAATCAATTATCTCTGTAGATGTTGCAAAAGGGTTTTGATAATTGATATCTGTCTTAGGTGCATATTTGAGAAAACTGCTAAAATCAACTTTTACACCGCTTCTTTTACTGCCTAATCCCGATTTTGAAGTAATAACAATTACACCGTTGGCAGAGCGTGCGCCCCAGATAGATGTTGCAGCTGCATCTTTCAGAATTGTAATACTCTCAACATCGTTTGGGTTGATTGACCGGAGATCACTCTGTATTGCAAAACCGTCAACCACGATAAGTGGCTGTGCAGCTGCCAGGAGACTTGTTTGACCCCTTATCTCAAATGTTACATTCCCGTTTACATCTGTCTTTGTCTGCACACCTGCAGATGTTCCAATGATTCTCTGTCCAAGGTTGGTTGCCGGTTTTTCCAGCTGTTCTGCCTTGATAATATTGAATGATCCTGTTGCCCTCTCTTTCGATAGGGTTTGGTAACCGGTTACGACCACATCCTGAAGTAGAATGTTGTCGGGTGCCATATCAATATTGTAAATTGTTACACTACCGGAAATCACAATCTCTTTAGTTGTCATTCCTATTGATGAAAAACGGATTCTGTCTCCGTTTTTTACCTCCAGACTATAGTCTCCGTTGTTGTCGGAGAAAGAGCCTTTCTTTGATGTGAGATTTTGGATTGAAACTCCCGGAAGAGGTAATTTAGTGTCATCCAAAATTTTACCCTTAATAGAATAAGACTCTTGTGCTGCTGTTCCGGCAGAGGAAACTCTATTAAGTCTGCTTCCTGGAACAATCTCTTTTGGTGCAAGAGTAACCTGTTTGTTATTAATTTTATAGGATATGCCTCTCTCTGTAAAAAGTGCGTCAAACAACTTTTCTACAGGTTCACCATTGGCGCTATAGCTGATGGTCACTTTGTCATTAATTGCAGTTAGTGCATTTGAATAAACAAAGTCATAGCCGGTCTGGCGATTAACCTCCGTTAGAATGTTTTTTAGCGGGGTATCCTTAAAACTGAGGTTAATCTTTTGTGCAGATACCTCCGTACAAAAGAGAATGAAGATAGCTACAAAAGGCAAAAGCCTTAATAAAGCCTTTGGTACAGTTTTACTATTCATAATTTAATTGTTTTGGGTTTAGTTGTTAAACAACATCAAAGCGAGTTACCCTAACAAAAAATTACAATTTTCTTCTTTGCAGAACTACTTTGTTGCTGTCTATTGAATAATCTACTAAGGAGCAATATTTTATCATCTCCATAATTTGGACTATGGATTCCGACTTGAATTTCGCAGTTATATCAAAACTATAGATGGATTTGTCTTTCACAACGAACTCGACTCCGTGCCATCTTTCAAGAATTTTTATTGTTTCGGCCATAGGCGTAGACTCAAAGATTATCTTTCCATCTTTCCAGGCTTTCTGTTTTTCTGCGTGCTCGGGCTTAAAATGTAGAGGACTCTTTTTCTCTCTAACAATGCAAGATTCCAAAGGTTTTAGTTTTGTTACCACCTCTTTTGAATCTTTTTGTGTTCTGCCCGGCACCATTGAAACCACATTAAGAGAGCCGGAGTAAAGTGTTGTTCGGGCCTCGGAATCATTATCATATGACTTGATGTTGAATTTTGTACCCAATACCTCGACCTTGAAATTCTTATTTGTATTGATAATCAATGGCCGTAAAGAGTCTTTCACCACATCAAAATAGGCCTCCCCGGAAAATTCAACCTCTCTGATATCTGTCTCAAACCTGTCCGGGTAAATTATTCTGGAATCGGAGTTTAGCCACACCATTGAGCCGTCCGGCAGAGTTATTCTTGCCTTAACCCCTTTTTCGGTATATACTTCGTGTTTATATTCTGTAGGCAGATATGCCATCCTTATAGGCTCCTCTTTCTTGTTTTTATCTGATATTGTTTTATTTACAAACAACAGATTTAGCCCTACAGAGAGAATGATAACTGCAGCCGCAGCATATGAAATATATCTCCTCAATCTTTTGCGGGAGTCGCTTCTCTTTGTTGTAAGCTCTCTTATCTCCTCAATCTCACGCTCATTTGCTTTGTCCTGAGATATGTTTTGAGATATCCACAAATTATTGAGCATCACAAAATATCTCTCGTTTTGGGGGTCTTTCCCAATCCACTCGAGTATTTCGATCTCCTCCTGCTTTGAAGCATCTCCTTTAATGTACTTTAATAGTAGTTCTTTTGTCATATAAATCTCTCTGTATGTTAAAACAATCTCAGGGACAAATACCCTAACAAGATTGGTAAATAGTCTTTTAATATTTTTCTCAAAACTCTGAGCGCATACATTATTCTGTATTCGACAGTTTTTACCGATATCTTCTGGCTAATTGCTATCTCTTCATATTTAAGGTGATTAAACCTGCTCATACAAAATGTACTCCTAACGCTATCCGGCATTTTTTGCAGCGCTTCATTCAACAACTTCTCAACCTCATTCCCATAAAGCATTCCAATGGATGAGTCTCGCAGGGATGTGTAGTTTAGCGAATCCCGGTTTTGACTTTTACCATACTCAGAATAGTTCTGTTTTACCTTCTCCCTTTTTAGAATATTTAGACACATATTTTTTGCAAGCACAAAAAGATATGGCAAAAGTTCATTTGAAAATTCCAGATTCTCTCTGTTGTTCCATACAGAGACAAAGACATCCTGAGCTACATTTTTGGAGAGATTGTCGTCCCTTAAATAGTGGTTACAAAAAGATTTTATTTTGTGGTAATTAGAGATATACATCTGCTCAAAAGCAGATGCGGAAGAGGATACCAGCTTATCTCTTTTTGTATGCATACGAAGTTTTCCGGTACTCTTTGCTCTTAAAATTGGGTGAGAGTGCCTTTTTAAGGAGGGCAATTTACAAATATTTTTCAATTATAATTTGTCTGGTTCAAATTTTTAATAACTTCGCACCCTATATGCAAAGACAAATATCAATTATTCAATCACTGCTGCTGCTGGGTTTATATAAATCGGGCGGAGCATCTGTTGTGCATTAATTAATAAGATAATTTTAAATCAAAATAGACAGGCCGCCCCAAAAGGGTGGCTTTTTAATTTTATGTAATTATGGAAAAACTTTATCTATTTGACACCACACTTCGGGACGGAGAGCAGGTCCCCGGTTGCCAGCTTAACACAATTGAGAAGATTGAACTGGCAAAAGCACTCGAGCTCCTAAAGGTGGATGTAATTGAGTGTGGCTTCCCCATCTCCAGCCCGGGAGATTTCAACTCTATCGTTGAGATCTCCAAAGTAATAACCGAGTCGACTATTTGCGCTCTAACCAGAGCCGTGGAGAGAGACATAGATGTTGCTGCAGATGCTCTTCACTTTGCCAAACGAAAACGAATCCACACAGGAATAGGAACTTCGGATATGCATATATTGCACAAATTCCGCTCAAACCGGGAGGATATTCTTGAACGGGCAGTTAAGTGCGTTAAGTATGCCCGCCGATTTACCGACGATGTGGAGTTCTATGCCGAAGATGCCGGCCGCACAGAGAATGAGTATCTGGCCAGAGTGATAGAGGCGGTGATTGCTGCAGGGGCAACTGTTGTAAACATACCGGACACAACCGGGTACTGTATGCCATACGAATATGGAGAGAAGATCAAATATCTGCGCGAAAATGTCTCCAATATTCACAAAGCGATAATCTCAACTCACTGCCATAACGATCTTGGAATGGCTACCGCAAACACTCTTGCAGGGGTGATGAACGGCGCCAGGCAGGTTGAGGTCACTGTGAACGGTATTGGCGAAAGGGCCGGGAACACAGCTATGGAGGAGGTGGTTATGGCAATAAAGTGCCGTAAAGACATTCCTGTCTACACAGAGATTGAGACCCGGCTTATTGCCCGGACATCCCGGCTGGTCTCCACCCTTATGAGGATGCCGGTGCAGCCCAACAAAGCGATTGTGGGCAGGAATGCATTTGCACACTCATCGGGGATACACCAGGATGGTGTTCTCAAAAACCGTGAAAGCTACGAGATCATAGACCCTGCAGATGTGGGTGTCAACGAATCTACCATAGCACTCACAGCCCGCAGCGGAAGGGCAGCCCTAAACCACCACTATAAAAGGCTGGGTGTAGAGCTTACAAACGAAGAGCTGGACCAGGCCTACGATAAATTCCTTAAGCTTGCAGATTGCAAAAAGGATATCAACGACCAAGATCTGCTCGTAATTGTGGGGGTAACCCGCGCCAAACAGAATCAAAAGATTCGCCTTAAATATCTGCAGGTGGTTTGCGGCAAAAACTCGGTTCCTATGGCCACTGTTAAGCTCGTGATTGACGGAGAGGTCTGCTGTGCAACCAGCTCCGGCAACGGACCCATCGATGCCGCATTCTGTGCGGTCAAATCCCTTGTCCACCGCAAGATTAACCTGGAAGAGTTTCTTGTACAAGCCATTACCCGCGGAAGCGACGATGTCGGGAAGGTACACGTGCAGATAGAGAACAAAGGCAGTATCTACTACGGCTTCTCTGCGAACACCGATATTGTCACCGCATCGGTGGAGGCGCTGGTGAATGCCGTTTCGAAGATAATGATCTGATTTTAAACTTTGCCATTGTTTGATGAAACGTCTTGTTATTCAGATAATTCCAAAAGCGAGTTTTCCAGATTTGGAAAACTGGGATTTACATAGTGTTGATATACATTGTATTACATCAAACACTGGCAAAGTTTTTCGCGGAGAACACAACCGTGAAACGGACCACATAACCGCGAAAAATACAAATATTAAACAATTAATATACAGACATATACGCAAAACACTAACAGATGAAAACACTATTTGACAAAATATGGGAGTCGCACATTGTAAAAGAGATTCCGGGCGGGCCGTCAATCCTTCCGGGCGGGCAGTCAATCCTTCCGGACGGGCCGTCAACCCTTCCGGGCGGGCCGTCAATCCTTCCGGGCGGGCCATCAATCCTCTACATTGACCGCCATTTTATACACGAGGTGACCAGCCCGCAGGCTTTTACCGGACTGCGCAACAGAGGGCGCAAAGTCTTTAGGCCCTCACAGACATTTGCCACCTGCGATCACAATGTCCCGACCAGAGAGCAGGATAGGCCTATTGAAGATCCTTTGTCCCGCATCCCCATTGAGCAGCTTGCAGCAAACACAAAGGAGCACGGAATCACCTACTTCCCGCTGGGAGACCCATCCAACGGGGTTGTTCACATTATCGGGCCGGAACTTGGAATAACCCAACCCGGAATGACAATTGTTTGCGGAGACAGCCACACATCTACACACGGAGCCTTTGGCAGTATCGCCTTTGGCATTGGGACAAGCGAGGTGGAGATGGTTCTCGCCACACAGACCCTGCTCCAAAGCAAACCTAAGCAGATGCTTATAAAGGTAGATGGAGAGCTCTCAAATGGGGTGTGTGCAAAGGATATAATCCTCCATATAATTTCGCGGCTGGGAACATCCGCAGGAACAGGCCACTTCATTGAATTCGCGGGGAGCACAATAAAAGGTTTGAGTATGGAGGGGCGGATGACCATCTGCAATATGAGTATCGAGATGGGTGCCCGCGGCGGAATGATTGCGCCCGACCAAAAGACGCTTGACTATGTTAAGGGGCGGGAATACTCTCCCAAAGGTGAGTTGTGGGAGAGTTCGGTAAAGCGGTGGCTGGAGTTAAGAAGCGATGCCGGGGCTCTCTTTGATACTGTAGTTGAAATAGATGCTGCAGCGATTGAGCCGATGATCACCTGGGGCACAAACCCGGGAATGGGGATGGCTGTAAACGGAAAAATTCCGCCGACCGGAAGCCAAGTGGCGGAGAAGAGTGCAGTTGATATGGTAGGTGCGGAGAAGAGTGCAGTTGATATGGTAGTGGCCGGGAAGAGCGCGGTTGATATGGTAATGGATGGGAAAGCTCTTGATTATATGGGGTTTAATGGTGGAGAGCAGCTGCTGGGACACCCTGTAGATTATATATTTTTGGGCAGTTGCACAAACGGGCGGATAGAGGATTTTCGTGATTTTGCGGGTTTGGTTAAAGGGAGGCAAAAGGCCCCCGGGGTTACAGCCTGGCTGGTTCCCGGGTCAAAGCGGGTAGAGAGACAGATTGAGGCCGAGGGGTTGGGAGAGATTCTGCGGGAGTCGGGCTTCTTGGTGCGCCAACCGGGATGTTCGGCCTGTCTGGGGATGAATGAAGATAAGGTTCCGGAAGGGAAGTACTGTATATCAACAACAAACAGGAATTTCGAGGGGCGACAGGGCCCGGGTGCAAGGACAATACTTGCCGGGCCGCTCGTAGCAGCAGCATCTGCAATCACAGGCGTAATAACAGACCCAAGAGAGTTGGTTAATGCAACCGGCAGTGATAATCCAACCGGTAGTGATAATACAACCGGCAGTGAAAACACATATAACAGCAAATCTGCAAATACAAAATAATGATGAAGAGAAATAAGTTTACAATAGTTGAGTCCCGGGCGGTGGTAATACCTAAGGATAATATTGATACCGACCAGATTATCCCTGCCCGCTTTCTCAAAACCACCTCGAGAGAGGGGTTCGGTGAAAATCTATTTTATGATTGGAGGTACGACAGTTCGGGGGCGAGAATTGAGGATTTCATTTTAAACACCCCCAATGGTGAGGGGACTATCCTGGTTGCCGGGAAAAATTTTGGTTGCGGCTCCAGTCGCGAACACGCTGCCTGGGCTATTGCCGATTACGGATTCAGAGCAGTGGTTTCGAGTTCTTTTGCAGATATTTTTCGCTCCAATGCTCTCAATAATGGGTTGCTGCCGGTTCAGGTAAGTGAGGGGTTTTACTCTGCAATTATAAATCATTCCAAATCAAATAATAAAACAACATTAAAAATTGACCTTATGAAAAAAGAGATTACAGTTGAAGAGAGCGGCGATTCCGAAAAATTCGAAATCAACAACTACAAACAGGAGTGCCTGATAAACGGCTATGACGATATTGACTACCTGCTATCAAATATTAAGGAGATTGAGGAGTATGAGATTTACAGAGCATCTTCTCTTTAATCTGCTTATATCTCAAACATCCCCATTTGCTATTTTAAAACTACATAAAGACATAATATCCTATGAATAAAATAATTACAGTATTGCCCGGAGATGGCATCGGGCCGGAGATAACAGCACAGGCAGTAAAGGTTCTTAAGGCTGTTGCCACGAAATTCTCACATAACTTTACCTTCAATTATGGATTGATTGGTGCAATTGCCATTGAGAGTTGCGGTGACCCCTACCCTCCCGAAACACACCGACTGTGCACCGCCTGCGATGCCATCTTATTCGGAGCAATCGGCGATCCGAAATATGACAATGACCCTACGGCCAAAGTGCGTCCGGAGCAAGGTCTTTTAAAGATGCGCAAGGAGCTTGGCCTTTTTGCCAATATCCGCCCGGTAGAGTTGATTCCCTCTCTATCTCACCGCTCTCCATTGAAACAGGAGAGGATTGCCGGGGCCAATTTAGTTGTTGTGCGGGAACTTACCGGTGGAATCTATTTTGGGGAACCAAGGGGGAGAAGTTTAGACAGATTAACAGCTTTTGATACCTGTATCTATTCGGCCGAAGAGGTTGAGAGGGTAGCCCGGCTCGCTTTCCGGTTGGCTGCCGGTAGAAGGGGTAAGGTGACTCTGGTAGATAAGGCCAATGTTCTGGAGACCTCAAGGCTCTGGAGAGAGGTGGTTACAGCTTTGCACAAGAGTGAGTTCCCGGATATTGAGCTGGATTATATGTTTGTAGATAATGCTGCGATGCAGCTGGTCACCTTCCCGGCAAAATTCGATGTGATACTTACAGAAAATATGTTCGGTGACATTCTCAGTGACGAAGCAAGTGTGCTCACCGGATCAATAGGGCTACTCCCATCTGCCTCCTTCGGATTGGGCTCCCCGCTCTTTGAGCCTATCCACGGGTCATACCCACAGGCAGCCGGCAAAAACATTGCAAACCCAATTGCAACAATACTATCGGCCGCAATGATGCTTCGAGATGCATTCGGGCTTGAACGTGAAGCAGATGCCGTTAAGAGTGCCTGTTATCAGGCCATAGAAGATGGGTGGTTAACCCCTGATTTGTGCGAAGAGGGCACCGCCAAAACAACCGCCGAGGTTGGGGAATATATCTCCTTACTTGTGTATCCTAATGGAGATCTCTGATTACGGGTGATTTACTTAAGATGGTAAATTACTAGAAATGGATTGTCATTATCGGGGTTGTGAGTAGAAACAATTTTAAGTTGATCCTGATTTAAAATTTTTTGTAATGGTGCAAAATTTTTATTTGGTTTTGTTATTATTGTTGCATTACTTAAATTATATCTGTCAAAAAAAACCCCCTCGGTTGTTTTACGGAATAGATTGTTCTTACCGCTGCCTTTTTCTTGGAATAAATATAAATGCTCTCCCCACTTCTTATAAAAAAGAGATAAAACTTTAAAGTATTCTGTTTCTAGACATTCATTAACAAAGAAATGTGGATATCTATTATCTCCTAATATTTCTTTTCTGGTGATCACGTTCTTTTTCTCTTCTCTGTTCTTTCTTATAAATTCTAAAAGCGAATTTATCTGGTTTTTAGTATAATTATTTTCCCCAAAATCATATTTATATGATATCCTCTGGGTTGTATCAGTCATATTTATTATCTCATTGTTTAGTTCTTGGTTATAAAAAAACAATGAGTCTTTGTAAAAATATGATTTCCCGGGAGGAAAGGCCTGTACAAACTCTATAGTTGTTGGAAAAACCCACTTAAATATTTTATCTTTTGATTTTGAGTAATATCCTAATTTGTATTCTCGTGTCCAGGTATAAATTAACAATGTGTCTTTATTTAAAGCAATAATATTATTATAAGAACTCGTTTCATTTGGAAGTCTGGTCTTTGAGATAAAGTTTCCGTCCAAATCATAACATACCAAACTACCCCCGACCCCTATAAACATCAAATACATAGAACCTGTTTTTATGAAAAAGAACATATCCTGATTTTAGCAAAGACTCCTTTTTTGTTTCAAGTTGAATTACAGAAATTGAATCTACTATATCAAATATTGAAACACTATTCTCTGTGTTTAAATCAACAATCGTGGTTTCATCGATAGCTTTATCACATGAATTTAATAAAAGCAATAGAGTAATTAAATATATATTTCTCATAAAACAGGCTTTAAATTTTATTAAACAAAAAAATATTGGATTATATTAAACAATATAGGGTGTACGACAATCTCAACTAGATTTTATCAGAAAACCTCCTCCGAATTTATTAATTAAATTTATAGAACCCAAACTTTTACGACGTTTTTTTTAATGTTATTCTTAGACCCCTGTTTTATCCGCTAAAATAAAGGGGTTCTTCAATTTTCATAAAAATTTCAACTCATCATTTTTTTGGTGAATTTTTTTTATTTTTTTAAAATATCTCAGCTGAAAACAGGTCGGAATTTAGCTTAGGGTCTTGAAAGAAGACCGCTAAAGGCGAGAGACCGGACCGGATTGAAAATTGAGGCAAAACGAAGAAGGTTAACCCAACTTGAGTTTTTGAAGAATATATTCCCGTATCTCAGTTTTTGACACATTGTATTTTGGTTCAAGTTGATCAAAGTTTATGTCAGAGGTGAACCTATCGGACAGGAGCATCATTATAATGTTTTTTGTATTGAGCTTATGCTGTGAATATTTCAATGCCGACTCAATACCTGAAGAGATATCATAACCCTCCTTCAGAATTGAGTAAACATCGTAATAGTCCCGAAATTTCATTCTGCGCAACATTACCTCAATTTTCATGGCAAAAATTGAATAAATATCTGCCAGATATATATTTCCTTTAAAATGAAGGGGATTCTGAACCGGACTATAGCTGTCACTTACAAAAAAAGATAGTTTTACACCTTTGACACTATACTCTACCTGATCAAAACCTAACATATTAAAAGTCTCAATCTCTCCCACTTTTTCTCTCAGCTCTTTTTCGATAAAGAGCCTGTCAACTTCCGGTTTTTCGCTTTTTGATTTTCTCCACATCATAAAATCTAAATCTTCACTTTTACGATGGCCTATCTGGATTGCCAGCGCAGTTCCACCACAAAGTATATATGGTTTAATGCTATCCATTTCTGAAACATTAACTATGATTGAATCAATCTTTTCAGTCAGACCTTTATGCATCTCTTAATTTTTGTTTTATAAGTGAATTTTCAGCTTTTCTCAAATATTGCTCAGGTTCTTTAATGTCGAAGTAAAACATCGCAATCATAACGTTGAGATTGAATAGATAATCTCCCTGAATGACCATATTCTCCCTCCATACCATCCGGATATAGTCTCTTTTATAGAGTTCAAAAAGTTTAGATATATCTTTCATATCAAGATATATAAGTGTTTTTTCAATCAGCTCCTCATCCGAAATATTATCTGCAGATACATTTGCATAGGACCAGAAAGCATTGACTTTGTTTAGCTCTTTTACCAAATCCGTTTTCAGATTGTATTTGTACCTGGATATGCTATTCTCAACCTGCATTTTGATGAGTTTCCCTTCCGGTAAATTAAAAAACGATTCTAACTTCAGGGCCATTTGCATTGATAACTCTCTCTTTCCCATAATAACAGAACTGAGCAGTTGGCGATGTGCACCAATTGCCTTTGCAATATCAGATTGCTTATATCCCCCTTTTTTAATTAAAGAGTCAATATGTTGCGATAAGTTACTCATAGGGCAAAGATAGTAATTTGTCAACAAATATGTTTACAAATACATAGTATTTTTTTCAATTATTATACTTATAATAATTCGTTTTGAATAGTGCTACTTAGCTACTGTATTCAAAGGCGTTTTTGACTCTTTGAAAAAGCTCTTTTGGAGTTCGGATGCGCTTTTATCTGCTTTGACCTGCTTTATGACTTCTATTAGCTGGTCAATTTTTTGCTCCTGGGCAATCTCTCCCAGTTTCGGGTTTGCTCCGCGGGCATCTCCTGCATAGTGGTTGGGGTATTTCCCGTACCACCAGATTGACGAGTAGCCGTTGGCAATTTTAAAACGGTCCATATCTGCACCCGACTCACTGCCTGCCCTCTCAATTTTAACCAGAGCGGGGTGGATATACATCATAATGGAGGATTCTACCTCATCTGCGTGGCCTCCTGTGGTGCTTTTGCGCAGGGCTGCAATACTCTTTTGTGTTTGGGAATCTACCTCCGGGCGGTAGAGGTAAACCACATAATCTCTCTCGGACTCAAGCTGGGTCTGGCAAAAATAGAGCAGGAAGTTATTGTTACCGCCGTGGCTGTTTACCAGAATAATCTTCTTGATTCCGTTTCTTGAGATCTCCTTGCAGGTTTCGTCCAGAAGTTTGTAAATGAGCTCCGTACTGTAGGCAACAGTTCCCGGCTGCTGTTTTGCCTCAAATATCTGCCCTGTAAAATAGGGCGGGAATACTATTGCATACTCTTTTTGCGCAGCTCTTAATGAGAGATCCCTTGCCGTGTAGAGGTCGGTTCCCAAAGGCAGATGCTGCCCGTGCTTCTCCATCACTCCCATCGGAATAATACACACCCCACCCGATTCCGACACCGCTTTGGCAAAATCGCCCGAAGTAAGCTCTTCCCAAGCTACAGGAAGGTTTTGTGAGGCTACAGGAAGGTTTTGTGAGTGAAGGTTGTGTGTCGAGACTCCAAAACACAATCCTGTAATTATAAGGATAATACTATTTTTTTTCATATCAAGATAATTTATTAAAGTACCCGGAAATACTATCGCCGTATATTTCGTTAATCCATAATGCAAACAGCTTATCTACAATATAGTATGATTTATTTGTTTCAGCAACCAGCTCTTTTTCAATAAGTTTTTTGAGGGCCGCTTGAACAGAACTTGCGGATGCCAGATTGTGTCTTCTTATGAAACTTCCTGAAAGAATCTGCTTAACCTCCTTCTCTTTTGCAATTGCGTATAAAAGCTCCTTCTGCTTTTCAGGGATTTTTGATAATATTTCACGATAGATAATATCACTTTCAGAGATCATCGATTCAATTGCTGTAAGAATTGCTTCAATCGTGCACTCCTCTCCCGGAGAGGTATCTGCAAAACACTCATTAAATGTTTTTTGAATATAAAAAGTATGACCTTTAAACAAATCATAAACCTTCATAACGTTTTCTGAACTAATCCTTCGCTCATACCGTTCAAAGAGCTCAATTACAAAAGGCACATAGATATCCTTATCAATTGCCCCTATCTCCATCAAATCGGAACTCTGATAGAATGGCCTGGATGAGCTAAGGAACATAGCCTGCATCATACCTCTTTCACTTCCGGCAAAGATAAAGTTTGAATTTTCAATCTTTTGAATATGAGTTCTTAAAAATGCCTCAATACTCTTTTCAGGATATTTTGATATTTGTTGAAACTCATCAATTGCTACTATGCAGGGTCTGTCTGCAGATGCCAGATATTTGAAAATCTCCTCAATTGTATACTCAGGCCGGTCAATATCTCCTAACTCCAGATTAAAAACGGGAGCATTTGTAAATGGATCAAATCCGAACTTTCCACTAATCGACTTGAGTGTTCGAATAAAAAGATTCAACATCTTTTTACTCCGGGGTGCCAGTGTGTCAAAAATCTCTTTACCCAGAACATAGGTAAACTCGCGTAACCCGGATGTGTGGAGTATATCAATGAAAAAAGTGTAGTAGTTATCTCTTATTTCCGGTTTGTCATAACAAAACTGAATCAGACCGGTTTTTCCCATACGACGGGGAGATATAATCACCATATTTCTTCCGTTGGAGAGTGTTTTTATAAGACGTTTTGACTCCACAACTCTATCACAAAAGAATTGGGATTCAATTTTACCTGTAACTACAAATGGATTAGTCTCTTTTGCCATACTTAAAAATAATTATTACAAATATAATAATTTGTTTTAAATAATGCTACAACTCAAACTCTCCCTCAAAAATTTTGAACACCTCTGCCGTTATTGAATACGAGTTGAGATCTACTTTACAAATTCCGCCTGGGGTGTGTACAGATACAGATGTCCCAAGCCTCCCCTTCATTGCGAAGCAGGATGCCATCACACTGGTTCCGGAGGCAAGAGTGTAACCCACACCTCTTTCAAATGTCTCTATCTGAATATGGTTACGGGAAATTATGTTTACCAGCTGGATATTTACACCATCGGGAAACTCCCCGCTCGCGTGGATCTCCTCCCCCCTCTCTGTTATCATCTCCTTTGTCGGATTCTGCTCCTCTCTCACCAGATTCTCATTCCCTAAATAAACATTTATATACTCCAGGCCGCCTATCTTTCTGACGCCTTTAATGACCGGCTCTTTTATTGTCACTTTTATACGGGTAGCCTCTCTGTTCAGGAACTCTACACTCATTTTTTGTTCTGCAATCTTTACCGGGATTGAATCTGACTTAACAACCTCTTTATCTTTAAGATACTTGGCAAAAATCATGCTGGCAAAGAGTGCACTTTTCACCTCGCTGCCATCTTTATTGTAGGCTTTATATTCATAAACCTGTCCGGGGTATAAATGGCCGGTGGATACCAAATGACCTGCCTGTTCTAAATGGTCGGTCGGTTCCAACGGTCCGTAAATGAGACCATCGGCGCCTGCTCCGTACTCTTTGTGGCAGATTCTTTTAACAAATTCGATGCTCAGCGGTGTGGAATTGTCAACTGCGTCTACAATTATGTAGGTGTTTCCAAGTACGTGATATTTGTAAAACCTATTCTCCTTTATAAAGTTAGCGTAGGTCTCAAGCCTGTCACATACCACAATAACCGCCTTTTTCAAAGTATTATCCAAGAGATCTCTATCAGTCATCTCTTCTGAAAATTCTCCGATGTTGGCAGACGCCTGATGCTTTTCCTCCTCTCTTTTCAGATAACTTACGGCAGCAGCAAAAGCGGCACCCGATGAGACTCCTGCAAGAATGCCCATACCTCTGCAAAGTTTTTTCATATAGCACTTTGCTGTATTGGCAGATACCTCTTCAATTGAGTCATACTCCTCTCTGTTAAAAAACCCGCAGGAGCCAAGCTCTGTCACGCTTCTTATCCCGGGGATGTAGCTCTCGGCAGATGTGACCACTCCCACGGTTTTTAACTGATTGTTATCTGCACTTAGCCGTTGAGCAATCCCCCTGCCCGACCCTGAAGTCCCAAGAACGTGAATAAAATAGTCAAGCTTTCCAATATCTTCAAGGATCTCATTTCCCGTAACTTTATGAGCCTCTATGTTTTTCCTGTTTGAGTACTGGGTCGTATGGAAATAGGCCGATGGGTCACGCAGTATCATCTCCTCAATCATAGCCACAGTATCTACATCTTTTGAAACCTCCATAACATCTGTACCTATAAACCTGAGGATGTTTCTGGACTCCGATACCCGAATCCTGTTGGTTACTGTGGTAAACTCTATCCCATTTACATTGCAGATACATTGAAGTGCCTTTGCGGTGTTTCCGCTGGAGGTCTCTATAACCCTCCTCCCCTGAGAGGAGATCTCCTGCAGATTATCCCGGAGCATACCCAGTGCTGTTCTGTCTTTTAGTGACCCGAACGGGTTGAGATACTCAAGCTTTGCGTATAGCTCAACATTATTGAGGCCGTGAAGTTTTTTATCAATTTTTATTATAGGTGTATTTCCTATAAGATCGGTGATTTTAGTTATTAATCTCCGGGATCTTTTACCACTCATTTATTCAATTATTAACCTATTAAATAACCACACTTAATTGTTTTTAATATCAATGCCTGGTAAAAGATCCCGGTGATTTTTACTCTACCGTAACCGATTTTGCCAGGTTGCGTGGCTGGTCTACATCCAGCCCTTTGTTTACAGCTATGTGATATGCAAGAAGTTGTAGCGGTATAACAGATAGCAGTGGATTTAGATACTCTATGGTTGGAGGTACTTCAATCACACTGTCGGCAAGATTCACTACCTGAGAATCTCCTCTGGTAACTACTGCTATCACCCTCCCCCTTCGGGCCTTAATCTCCTGAATGTTGCTTATAACCTTATCATATACAGAACTATCTGTTGCAATTACAATAACCGGAACACCCTCCTCTACCAGCGCAATAGGGCCGTGTTTCATCTCGGCAGCAGGATAACCTTCTGCGTGTGTATAGGTTATCTCTTTGAGTTTAAGAGCTCCTTCAAGAGCAACAGGGTAGTTTAAACCCCTCCCCAGATAGATAAACCCTTTAGCATCTGCTAGTGAATTTGCTAACTCGCATATAGAGTCATTTGTTCTGAGTATCTCCTCAATTTTCCCCGGGATTTTATTTAGCTCCCGTACAATATCGCTCCGAATAGGCTCGGCAAGAGCAAGAGCCATCATTATGAGCACAGTTATCTGCCCGGTAAATGCTTTTGTAGATGCCACCCCTATCTCGGGGCCTACGTGGATATAGGAGCCGGAGTGAGCAGCACGCGAAATTGAAGAGCCAACTGCGTTGCAGATGCCGTAAACAAAGGCCCCTCTCTCCTTTGCAAGCTCCACTGCGGCGAGGGTATCTGCAGTCTCACCCGATTGAGATATGGCTATCACAATATCATCCGGGTAGATAACCGGGTTCCTGTACCTGAACTCCGACGCATACTCTACCTCCACCGGAATCCTGCATAAAGACTCAAGGATATGCTCCCCAATGAGTGCAGAGTGCCAGGATGTCCCGCAAGCCACAATTATTATTCTCCGGGCATTCCGGAACCTCTCCCTGTTGTCAATTATCCCCGAGAGGGCAACATTTGTCCCCTCCAGATTTATCCTGCCTCGAATAGAGTCGAATATGGTTTGTGGCTGCTCAAAGATCTCCTTTAACATAAAGTGTTCGTAACCGCACTTCTCAAGCTGCGAAAGGGTTAGGTCAAGTTTCACCACAACCGGCAGGAGCTCCTCGTTACTGAGATTTACAACTTTGAGCCCCTCTTTTAGGTCAACTACCGCAATCTCTTCGTCGTTGATATAGGTCACAGATGAGGTGTGCTCTATGATTGCAGATGCATCCGATGCAATAAAGTACTCATTGTCTCCAATACCCACAACCAGCGGGCTGCTCTTTCTTGCGGCAATTATACAACCGGGGTTGCTCCTCTCAATTATTGCAATCGCATAACTGCCCACCACCCTGCTCAGAGCTATCTGCACAGCAGGAAGCAACCCAACCCCCTCGCTCTCCCTCACATACTCTATAAGCTGCACAAGAACCTCGGTATCGGTTGTACTCTTGAACTCATATCCGTTTTGAATAAGCATCTGCCTTAATGGAGAGTAGTTCTCAATAATCCCGTTGTGGATGAGTGCTATCTTCTCGGAAGATGAGTAGTGGGGATGGGCATTAACCCTGTTTGGTTCTCCGTGGGTTGCCCAGCGGGTGTGAGCTATGCCTGTATGGCCATCTGTTGGTTTATTGTGCATAAAGCACTCCAAATCTGCCACTTTGCCCTTTGTTTTATAGATGTTTATCTCCCCCGAAGAGTTGATTAGTGCAACCCCGGCGCTGTCGTAGCCCCGGTACTCAAGACGCTTCAAACCATTGATTAGGATTGGACACGCGTTGCGTTGTCCGATATATCCGACTATTCCACACATATGAATGTTGTATTAAAGTGTGGATAGTCTTGAAAGCAGCTCCCGGGCCAGAGCAGATTTCACCTCAATGTGTTTATGAACTGCAGATATAAAGGGGTTACTTTCGAACTCACCCCTTACAGACTCAAAATCTTCGAGTTTCTCCATCTCCGAACCATCTACACCAAAGCCAATCATTGAGGTGATTGAGAACTCCTTCATAGCGTCTTTGTATATCATCTCGTCCAGAGTGACTACAGACTCGCGCCAGCTCTCCACCAGCGACCGGATCTCATCTGCAGTTATCTTCGAGAGATCTATGTTGTAGTATCTCTGCATTGCTCCATATGCCCAGCTCCACTCCATATCGTAGTAATCCCGGTGTAGCTCCCGGAACCGCTCCTCTATCTTACATAGAGTTATCTGCCCGTTCTCTACCTGCTCTATAATTCTCTCAACCTCAGATTTTGGGACAAAAAGACCCGAGAGGTCTACCCACTCTCCCTCACCTAATTTATGAGTTGGTTTAAGCTGCTCTCTTACCTGATCTATGTTTTCGAAATTAGTCTTTTCCAGCCTCTTTATAAGTGAGTTACCAAAGAATTTATTGATCGCTTTCTCGTAAAGAGTGATTCCGTTTCTCAGAGATGAGTTTTTGATTTTTGAACTTCTGTAGGTGTATGTTTCGGAGGTCTCACCTGAGACAACTCTCAACTCTGTAAGAATACTCCTGCCCCGTATCATCTTCTGGATTGTGTAGGGGCTAAGCAGATTATAGTTGATCATATCCAGCAGCTGCGGGTCTGTTCTTGTATCCCTTAGTGGCCACTTTTGCGCATCCCTTATTGTGCCCACACTCCGTAGATTCACTCCGGGAATGAGATATGTATCATCCGATTTCTCAATCAGATATGAGAATGGCATATCGGAGGTGTCCGAATGGCGGTAGTGCCTTCCCATCACCAGCGAAAACGCACCCACCTTGGCAGGCCACAATATGTAGGAGTCACTGGTGGTCTTTGAGCCTCTCTCAATAATTCCCTGATGTATTGGCCCCAGCTTATACATATGGTTACTCTGGTTGGATCCGCTCCCGGCATTTAGAAACGAGAGCATCCCGGCAATGAGCAGGCTGGATTTATGTATAGATACGGTAAACGGGCCGGCAAAAACTGCACAAGCCTCTCCGTTTTCAAATTTACAGTTTGCAAACAGAAGCGAGTCGTGTGCCGAAAAGCTATGCGAGATATGGCACGACTGTCCTGCAAAGCACTTGCTTACCGTTGCGGCATCGGCCACATAGGAGCCCGAGGAGAAGATAAAATCTTTGGCTATAACGCTGTCGCCAATATATACCGGGGCCATTTTGTTGCTGTTGACAGTTCCGTTCTCCAGCCTTGATGTGTTCACAATTTTGGCATAATCGCCTATACGAACGTGCTTTATTGTACCTGTATTGAGAATCTTCACCCCCTTACCTATAGAGCCCATATCTGACCCACTCTCCCGGGCATATTTCTCAATAAGTTTTTCAAAATTCTCTATCGCCTTTTTCTTATGGCGGTAAAGGGCAATAATATAGGCGAGTGAAGATGAGAGGTTGTCATAAATAGGTACCTCTCTGCCCCCCATTTCGTTGAGCACACTCACGCGTACATTGTTCCCGAATGTAGAGAACTCCTCCACGGCAATTACATTTACATTCTGGATATAGCAATCCTCTCCAATAGTATAATTGGAGATGTGGTTGAGTACGTTCTCTATGAGAACATTGTCGCCAATTTCACAATTGTGAATAGTTGCATTTCTGATGCCTGAGTGGCGGACCAAACCGCCGGCAATGGTAAAAGATTTCTCAAAATGGCCAAGTACAACCCTCCCCGAGAAGCGGGTACTGTGTACATAGTCTGCTGAGAACCTCTCCGACACAAAGACTTTAGTCCAGTCTTCCGCCACACAAAGATTAGCTATCAGTGAGCCAATCTCGTGTTGAGATAAATTCCTCATTATTTCAAATTTTTGTTAGATAAATTGCCGGCCGCTCTCAACTGTAGTGATTGCTACCGGCTTTCGGGGTGCGAAGGTAATAAAAAATTCTAAAAATCCTAACCTATTTGCTGCTCTGTTACGTTGCGGAGGTTTGCGCTATTTCGGCCTCGCCGGAGAGCATAAAAAAAGGCGACTGAAATAAGCCGCCCTTCCCACATTCAAACCAATAAATGTTATTTGGCTGCGTTAGCCGCTTTCTCTGCCTGCTTTTTTATGATCTCTTTATACGCCTCTGCACTTTTGAGGAATTTTGTGCGGTTGGCATCATCCTTTGTATAAGATGCCAGCTTTTCGAAGAACTCTATTGCAGGTTTATAATCTTTATTATAGAAAACCAGAATTGAGATTGCTCCCGGAATTGTGTTTTCGTCAAACTTATCGCCCTTCTCAATAAAATCATATGCAATAGAACACAACTCCGGAGCATTTTGAGCAATCATCTGCTTCTGTGCAGTATAAAGAAATTTCACACTACTCTTATTAAGAATAGGGAATTTTGAAACCATCTCAGATAATCTCTTCATCTGCTCACTCTCACTATTTAAGTTGCCCGTCATTATTGAACCGGCAAGTGAAGTGAATGTAGATGACCATTTAGCGTTTACAAAGCCGGTATACCTCTCCTCTCCAAGTACCTTTACGGCATTATCCCCATCTGAAAGAATCTCAAAAAACAGTGGGTTGAAGATATCGTGAATAGCCTTTTCGTATAGTGCAAAAGACTCTGCGCTATAATTCTCCTGAGGAGTTCTTAATTTAAATGTCTCCAGCATAAGGTCTGAGACGCTTTTGTACTCGCCTCTTGAGAGAAGGAACGAAAAGTATTGGTTGGCCCTAGATTTATCGTTCTCATACAACTGTTTTTGAAAAACAGGGCTATTCTCCCTCTTTGCAGCCTCTTCTACCCTTGCAATAAACTCCTTAGGGTTATTGGTTGCGCCTGTGAGCCTGTTATGCTCTGTTTCATCGGGATTTATAAGCAAAAGAGTTGGATAAGAGGTAACTTTGTACTTTTTCTGCAGATCAATTCCCTCTCCCTTCTCCATATCCATTTTTATATTTATAAACTTTGCATTAAAATACTCACCACCTTCAACGCTCTTAAACACAAAATGGTCAAGCACTTTGCACGGCATACACCAATCTGTGTAACAGTCCATAAATATCATCTTCCCTTCTGCAGATGCTTTTTTAAGGGCATCGTTAAAACTCCCGGTCTCAAAATTGATCTGCGCCTGTGCAGTGACACCAAAAAGTGTCAATAATAAAATTGTTGCTATTTTTTTCATCTAATTTAAAGGTTTTTATCTCAGAGATCTTATGCCAAAATCTTGGTTATTAAGGAGATAGCCCAATATTGCAAATTGGTCTAAATATTTAATTAGCAGGACTTTGGCACAAGAGCTCTGAGATGAATTACTCATTATCAACCAAACCTGGAGACATCTTTAAATCCTTTGGAGGGATTCTAAGTTGAAGCCTCTTCTCTGTGAGTGTAAAGGTTTCTGTACCAAGTGTGTGAGTAGAGTTTGTTCTGATATCTGCAAAGAGTGGGTCGTGCCAGAGTCTTCTCATATCAAACCATCGTATTCCGGTCATCATATTTTCACGAAGCCTCTCATCAACAATAAATTTAATAAGCAGATCCTTACTGTTAACCGAAGCAGGGATTGCAGACTCTGTAGCTCCGACTATCCGCTTGCTTCTTAGAAGCATAACGCTTTCGCGGGCTTTTGTATCATTGCCGGTCCTGGCATAACATTCGGCAAGCATCAAAAATAAATCTGGCAGGTTGGCCCCCATTGTGTTCTGCCATTTACTGATTCGTTTAAAGTGACTCCATACAGGGGTCCCGGTATATCTTTTATTTGCAAAGAATCTTCTGCGTCTGTCGTTAGGAGAGAATTTATTCATATACTCATCTTTCACAAAAACTGCATTTGCAAGCTGGGTTCCGGTATAAACGATTATATTCATAGTAAAATACTGAGCATTAATTACCTCTGTATTTCTGACATCCTCCGGCAGAAAATAACCTGTTCTCCAGGCGTGTGGAGATGCCGGATTGTACCCCCATAGTGTAAAGGATTTGGTATCATCGGTATAGTCAAACAGAGATACAGGTATGCTAGCTTTTGCAGTCTCGGTCTGGCAACTGATTAAAGCTTCGAGAGCCTCCGGGTACATCCCCATATCAAATAGGATACGGCCGAGGACAAAATAACCGGCAGCCCTGTGAACTCTTAGTTTTGTTCCGGCACCCTCTTTAAGCATAGGAATACTCTCCCTTAAATCTTTAAGAATAAAGTCATACAACTCTTTGTTTGTAGCTCGCTTGTAGTCAAGAATCCCTATAGATGCCTCAGTAACTAAAGGAACTGCAAGATCTGTCTCCTCTGTGGCTTTCCGGTACGGCTTGCCAAAGGTCTGTGCAAGCAGATGGTGGAAATAGGCTCTGTTTACCTTTGCCTCTGCTATCAATGCCTGACGATCCTTTTCGGAGCCATCCTTTAGTGAAGGTACATTGTTCTCAATTACATTAAATGTGTAGATGTGAGAGTAAAGTCCACTCCAGATATTCATCTCCTGAGTATTGAAAACAAGTAAATCATCTGCAAACTGAAACGCCAATTTTTGCTCTTTAGCATATGTGTCAAATTCAGTTGGATAAGGCGAAATCAGCTCATCTGTCATAAAAGCCCAGAATGGATCTATACCCCTGCTGAACATATACCCGGGGCCATTAGGGTTGGGAGATGTCCAAAGCATCTGCACCATATAGGCATTATTTAGCAGCCCATCATAGTGAGCAAACGTTCTAGGCACATCCTTCCCCTTGGGCTTTAAGTCTAAGAACTTGGTACAACCGATTGTTGATGCTGTTAAAACCATTAATAGCAACAACTTATATATATTTAATCTATTTTTCATAACAGAATTTTTACTATTTAAAATTTACAGACAATCCTATTGAATATGCAGGGCCGAATCTATTATATCTCGAACCATTGGTTAGATTATGAGCCTCAGGGTCTATCCCATATTTATTAGCAGCAATAGTTAGCAGATTAGATACCTGAAGTTTTAATTTAATCTTATCTGTATAAAGCTTATTGCAGATATTGGCCGGCAAAGAGTATGAAATACTTAAATCTCTTAACTTAACATAAGATGCATTTAGTACATTTATATCACCTCTTGTAAAGAAATCGGTATTGCGTCTTACTTCCAGACTGGTATTTGCAACATAGGACGGAATATTGGTATTGTCTCCCACCTTTCTCCATCTGTTATCAAACTCTTTATTTAGGTTTCTGGTCAATCTGCCGGAATAGGTTGCAGCAGTATTAAACATCTTGTGTCCCAGGTTGTAAATAAACATAAACGAGAGTTCAAAATCTTTGTACTTAATATTATTGGTTACTCCGCCATAAAAAGGAGGTGTCATAACTCCCATATTTACAATACTCTTGTTCTCTCCAAGTTTAACATTTTGATCCATCGTTGCATAGGTTTTTATCAAATCTCCATTTGCATTGTACGAAAGAGGATCTCCCATATTGTCAAGACCTGCAAATCTGTATGCCCATAAAGTATTTGCAGGGAACCCCTCGGCAAAAGGTTTAAGAACAGTAATGAAAGTACTTGACTCATAGAGTTTGACAATCTTATTTACATTGTAAGAAAAAGTAAAGTTGGTACTCCATCTCAAGTCACTGTTATTCACATTAAGGCTGTTTACTGATAGTTCCACCCCCTTGTTTGACATAATTCCGGTATTTGCATAAGTGGTGTTCCACCCGGAAGTAGATGCCAAATCTAAATTGGCCAGAAGATTGGTGGTATATTTGTCATACACATCTATACTTCCACTCACTCTATTATTGAGAATCGAATAATCTACCCCAAAGTTAACTGTACGAGTCTGCTCCCAGGTTAACCTGGTATTTGCAGGGTACTCAACTTCAAATCCGGAGCCAAGTTCGTTAAAAATAGCATTACCTACAGTTTTTACCCTTATAACATTATACGGACCACCTTTCCCGGGATCCGGAGAGTTACCTGCCAGTCCGTAACTGAACCTGGCCATAAGCCTGTTAAACACTTTCTGTCCCTTCATAAAGTTCTCATTGGTAAGATTCCACACTAAACCTGCAGACCAGATAGGTTTGAATTGAACGCTCTTATCTGTACCGAAGAGGTTAGACTGATCTACTCTTACACTAGAATTAAGAGAGTATCTGTTGTTATAAGTATAGCCCAGATTTGAGTAAACCGATACATATCTAACTTCGGTCTCTCCAAACTGAGAAGATGGAGTCGTAAGTTTGTTATTACCGCTAGTGGTATTCCTTATCAAAGGGTTTGTTATTCCTGTAACTGCCAGAAGCTTCTCGTCGTATGGCTGGAAGGTGAGCAACTGAGGGTCGTATCCTTTTGAGCGGGTTAAAGAAGTTATGTCTCTATTTGCTCTTAACTCCATACCCGCCAAAGCATTAATCTGATGTTTTGAATTATCAAAGGAGTTCTGGTAGGCAAGCTGGTTTCTAACTGTCCAGTCTGTACTTTGAGAGTTGACTACATCATAGTTTCCACCTTTTGTAGGGAGATAGAAGGTTGGAAGAGTAGTAGAGGATGCCTTTGGTTGTGTGAAGAAAGATGTTTCATTTCTTACAGCCCAGGCGTCACGATTTAAAAAGCTCTCGCTCTTTCCATTTCCCCTCTGGTAATAATATCTGCCATCAAAAGTTAACCCTTTAAATAACTTAATGTTAATCCCGGCATTAATTCTTGCATTATTTATAATCGATCTGTTAAACGAGCCGTTGGCATCAAGCAACGGGATATAGTCCAGATTTATATCCCCGGCAGCCTGCTTTGTAAGGCGGAAGCTATCCATATAGTTTAAATCGGAATGAGAGAGCGGATTCCCGTTTTCATCTGCAAACATCATATATGGGATAGTTGATAAACCAGCCGTGGGAGATACCTGATTGTTTACATTTGTCATACCCAAGTTGATTCCCAGATCTGCCTTTAACCAGGAGGTTAAGTTGAACTCCTGTCTGGAGTTTATCATAAACTTATCTGTAGAGCTCTTACTATTTGATCCGGCATTTTCATACCCCAGCGAGAAGAAATATTTATAAAAAGAGCTGCCCCCTGTTAATGAAACATTGTGAGTGGTTCCGAATGCCGGCTGCATAAAATACTCTTCCATTTGCTCCCTGTTATTCAATGCCGCCAATTTCGCAAGCTCGCTATTCATTTGGCTCTCTGTAATTAGCCCTCTGTTAAAGTCATAAAGTATCTTCTCGTGCCTGTAAACCTGAGGTTTCTCGGTATTATAAATTCCGGCGTTTATATTATCCCAGGGCCAGGCAACAGGGTCAAATGTCTCTTTTGCTGTTTTGATAAACATCTCCGAATCCATCATATTCTGGTAGCTGTAGTCCGGCATCCCTTTATTCGTATATGTCCCATCGTAGCTCACCTTTACTTTTCTGTTGGTATCAGATCCTGTTTTTGTTGTAATAACGATTACTCCGTTTGCAGCTCTGGAACCCCAGATAGATGCAGCAGTTGCATCTTTCAAAAAGGTAACTGTGCTGATATCGTTATTGCTAATCATATTATTGAGAACACTCTGAGATACGGCAACTCCATCTACAACAATCAACGGAGTTTTGTTAGAGTTAATTGAGGTAAGACCCCTAATGAGAAACTCCTCATCTCCATTAGATTTAATATTTACATTGAGACCGGCTGCCTGACCCTCCAGACTCTGAATAAGACTTCCGGAAATATTGGCTTTATCCTGAACAACTTCACCTTTTACAAGAGAAAATGAACCTGCACTTCTCTCTTTAGATATTGTCTGGTAACCTGTTACAACCACATCTTCCAGAAGACGAGTGTCAACCTCCAGAATTACGATTAAATCTGCACTGCCCGTAAATGGGGTTTCAGACATCTTCATCCCGACAAATGTAATTGCTATAACATCTTTGTTAACAAAATCTTCCGGAATGCTAAGAGTAAAGCGTCCATCCACATTACTTACAGTGCGAATGTTCCCATTATTTTTTAAATACACATATGCTCCCGGGAGCGGCTGATTTTGCTCATCAAGCACTCTCCCCGTGACCACAACACTTTTCTGGGAACCTTTAGCCGGCTCCTGATTTGTCAATTTCTGGGTCAATACAACTCGTTTACCCTCAAATGAGTAGTTGAGCCCGGCAATTGTACAAAGCTTTGCAACAACTGTCTCCAGCTTTTCGTTATCTGCCACCAGGGAGATATTCCTCTTGGTGTCGATAAGAGTTGAGGAGTAGACAAATGTGTAGTTAGATTTTTTCTCTATCTCATTGAGAATAGATTTTATAGGCTCGTTCTCCATCTTGATTGTGATCTTCACATCTTGAGCGAAAATCACAAGGGAGAAAAAGATCATCGAAAATAACAATAATACTTTTTTCATAGAATTAAATTTGGTTTTCTATAAGTACATACGCCAAATTTAATCTCCACCCTAAATACAGCGGTGAATTTACCAGGAATAATTTTTTACGTATGCAATGCTGTCCACGATTGTATAGTTAATAAGCTGAGTTTTACGCATAAGGTCCAGCACCTGTGATGCAGACTCTTCGCGGAACTTTGCAGAGAGCCTCTTCTCAAGAATTGAATTATCCTCAACTTTTATAGTAATTCCGTACCATCTCTTCATCTTTACAAACACCTCCGAGAGGGTAAGATCGTCAAAGATTAGCCACCCGTCCCTCCATCCGGTTGTAGGCAGAGTGTCTTTAACAGAATTAATCTTAGCTTTTGTGTCGATTTTGTTTATCACAATCTTTTCGGAGGGTTTTATATTCTCAATGAGAGAGCCATTTTTCATCCGGATATTAACTCTGCCGCTTAGCAGCAGAAGTGACATTGATCTGTCCTCTGCATAGGTATCCAGGTTAAACTTCGTTCCCAGCACATTGACAGTAACCCCGCCGGGGGTATTTATCTTCATAGGCCGCAGTGAGTCTTTGGCAACATCAAAGAACCCCTCGCCGGAGAATGAGATTAACCTCTCATTGCCTGCAAATTTAGACGGGAAGCTAATTCTACTCCCTGAATTTAACCAAACGACACTATTATCGGGAAGGGATATTTTGCTCTTGACTCCATATGGGGTCGAGTACTCCAGATTGGTGTTGGATTGTGCCAATATATACTCCACATCATTTTTATAGGAGCCGATTTTATAGGAGGTGTAAAGGGCAGCCCCCACTATAAGGCCGGTTGCAAGTGCTGCAGCAGCAAAATATCTCGTAACGCTTCTCCTTCTGTCTAATCTTCTTATAGCTTTCACAATTTTATCGAGGTCACACATATCTGCCTTACCCTCTAAGTTTGCAGATATTGCATACAGATTAACCTTTTTCGCAAACAGTTTTCTGTTTTCGACAGACTCTTTAACCCAGGCCTCTATTTCAAGCATCTCATTTTTAGATGCTTCCCCCTTCAAATACTTTATAATTAACTCTTCCATATAATTACATACACCATTTTCAAATTTTAACCTAAATCCCCGAAAATATTTAAATCTCCACACAAAATAAAAGGCAAAAGCAGCGGCAGATAATCTCCAAGCGCCTCCCTCAGAATTGCAAGTGCCCTGCCGATACGATATTCAACTGTCTTCACACTTACACCAAGCCTCTCTGCTACCTCCTTATAACCAAGCTCCTCCTCCCGGCACATTATAAAGGTCTCCCTTATTGCCGGCGTCATCTCTTTTAATGTGTTTTTGAGTAATGCAGATAACTCACTGTAGAGCAGCTTTTCCGACGAAGAATCTTCTAAACCTATCAAATTCAGTCTCTCGCTCACCGGAAGCTCCTCCCCCATATGTTTAGCCCGCCTTTGCTTATGTCGCAGATGGTTAAAAACCTTGTTCCTTACCGTAGATAGCAGATAGTACTCAACATTGTTGTTCAGATCCAGGCTCTCCCGCTTCTCCCAAAGGCTGATAAAGGCATCCTGCGCCATCTCCCTTGCAAGCTCCTTATCTCTTAAAAACTGATTGGCATAATTGACAGCCCTCCAGTAATGAGTAACATATATCTTCTCTATATACTGCTCATTAACAGACCTGTATTTCTTGATGCCTGATCTGTACTCCTTATTGCCCGGGAACTCGACCACCCTGTTTGATTTTTAACAAATATAGTAACAAGTTTGTAACTCTGTGCTAGCTCGATGCTGGAGATGCTGCACTCGGTTATCTGCAATCCAGTGAGTTGTTAGATATATCTCTTTGAAGCTCTTTTATAAACCGTCAGTTTTGCATCCTGGAGACGGCGTCTCAGCTCGTCATCTTTTGCCACAAGAAAAAGATCCTCTGTGTTACACCTCCTCCAGCAGCCAATCAATTACATTTCTCTTATGGATTCCTTCAATCACTGAGTTGTCATAATCCAGTGTTAAGAGGTACTTGGGGTAGTTGTCTTTAATTGCTCTAAATGACGTAAGTTCTCTTTCAAGTGTCTTTTCGTCATTAACGGTGTAGGCAACCTGGTAGTACTCTCTTTCGTTTCCCGGTTTTTGTAAGATAAAATCTACCTCTTTATCTCTGTTTTTCCCAACAAAAACTTTTCCCCCACGCCTTAGCAGTTCAAAATAAATTACATTCTCCAATTTATGCCCCAAATCGGCATTATGTACATTTGTTTGTAATACACTTTTAAGTCCTAAGTCAACAATGTAATATTTTTCGTTTGTCAATAGTAGCTCTTTACCTTTGATGTCATATCTTGGAGCAGAATACAGGATATATGCCTCGGTTAAATAGTTGATTAGTTTAATTATTGTGTTGTGCGAAATTCTTTTATCGGAATTTCTGTTTAATTGTTCTGCAATATTAGTAGGAGAGACAAGAGATCCGACCGAATCAAATAAAAATTCTATAACCCGCTGTAAATTATCAAATTTCCTTAGATTATGTCGCTTTACAATATCTTTTCTAATGACAGTATCATAAATAGATTGCAGATAATCACTCACAAGATCGGGAGCTGATTTTGACAAAGTTACGGCGCCGGGAAAAGCCGTATTATTCAAATAGTTCCTAAATAATCTGTCACTGTTTTTTTCATCCGGAAATGCAGATATGTATTCTCTAAAGGAGTATGGGTGCAGATTTATTGCAATATATCTGCCTGTCAGCAAAGTTGCCAGTTCACTTGAAAGCAGATATGCATTAGAACCGGTTATGTACAGATCTATGTTTTTTTTTACGAACAAACTATTAACAAGCTTCTCAAAATCAGCCACTAATTGAATCTCATCCAAAAATATGTAATTTTTCTTATCTGGCTTGACCTTCAAAATAATCTCGTCATATAACGCAGACCAATTACATAGAGTTAAATTCTCTCTCTCCTCAAAATTTAGAAAAACAATGTTTCCCGGACTGACTCCGTTCTCAAGTAATTCATTTCGAAAAGCCTCTAAAAGCGTAGATTTCCCGCAACGCCTGACACCCGTAACAACCTTTATTAAATCCTGATCTTTAAGTTGCCGCAGTTTTTTCAAATATGATTCTCTTACTATCATGAAAAAAGATTTTCACAAAGATAGTAATTATTGACGAATATTGTTGTTTTAATGACTTTTCGTCATTATGCCAGCCAGCGAGTTACACCAAAACAGGAAATCCCTAATGCCACCTGCATCTCTGAGGATTTTTTGACAAAATACTTATATAGAGATGTTTAGCAAAACGGCTCTTAGAGCTAAGTATCTGAAATAATGGATTTTGTCAAAATATCTTGAAGCAGCAATTTCCCAAAGCTTCATAAAAAAAAGTATGAAAAAAATTTGGGGAAATTTTTTTTCACACCCCACATTCTCAATCATAGATAGCAACTGGCTCATTCCACTCTCTTTTTAAGTTAGTTGTGTGATACTTCGTTATTGCGATTCCAAATAATTTGCTTTAACTTTAGAGGCGTTATTTATTACAAATCAACCAAATCTGCCGATAATGCCGCAAGACAATAAAGCTTTCCGATTACTTCGTTTGTTATTATTTCTTTCAGGTAGTTATCCCAGAAGAAAAAATGAGTGTACAGATTTCCTTCAAATCAAAGATTCTTCCTTTTACAATTATTGTAACGAATTAAAAAATATAGGATTCGATCTGCGTCAAAAGGATGGTAGATACTGGGTTGAATATGCCGGATGTACAAACCAGACATTGGCTAATCTTCTCCATTTTACTGAAGAGGAGGCCTTTATTCTTGCTAAAAGCATTGACAGTATTGAGGACTATACATTACCAGCAAGAAGATTAAAGGAAAAGCTGGTCTCATTTCTAAACCATGACAAGGCAGTTGAGGCATATCTGCAAAAGGAGAAATCGGAGATAGTAAAGATTCTGAATAAAGCAATCAAAGATAAAAGGCAGATATTAATTGTAAACTACTCTTCGGGTAACAGTCAGTCAATCCGCAACAGAATGGTTGAACCATTTGAATTTAAGGAGGATTTTACACTTATATGGGCATTTGATACCGAATTGCGTGAAAACAGGCAATTCAAAATCTGCAGGATGGGAGATGTGGAGTTAACTGATTTCGAATGGAAACATGAAAGAGAGCATCGCTCATTGCCGGTTGATGTTTTCAGAAACACAGGAGAGTTAACCAAAGTAGTTGAATTCGAATTAAATGTACGTGCACGCAATCTGCTCGCCGAAGAGTACCCACTTTCACAAAACTCTATAAAAGAGATAACTAAAAATCGATATCTTTTTAAAACATCCGTTGCGAAATATGAAGGCCCCGGCAGATTCGTTCTTGGAATTGCAGAAGATATTAAATTGGTTGGAGATGAAGGATTCCTGAAGTATCTGAAGGAGAAAGTGGCAAATTGTGAAAAAATTTTTAAATTTTTTAAGACTCCATGAATGTTGGAGTACAGATTTGGACCTTTGGTAATAAAATATATTGCTCTATACAATTTTAATTAAAAAATTAGTAATTATATAAATTAGATTCATATGTTAAACACCTTAATTTCAATTGGTAATGACATAACTAAACAACAAGGTGAATGGGACAATCTAGTTGAAATTCCTAAATTTGATGGGGGGGAGTCGATTGAAAATTATGTACTTATAATCACATTCGATATTGATCAGCAAACAATTGTAGTGGAAAATAATGTTCACGCATTTGGAGTTGAATCGTCACCAATCAAATACCGGAACATAAACAGTGAACTCTGGGGGCGGAGGGGTGATCCTTGGATGGTAACTTGTTCATATCCAAAAAAGTTATCAATCTTACAGAAAAGCATTTTTGGAAAGCCAGAAGAAGATATTGGACAAGGTTTCTTCCAGAAGTCTCTCATCAGATCATATTCTGAAGCAAAAGAAACACTTTTTTATAAAGCATTGGAAGCCTGTTACTCGTTGCGGAATATTCAGATTGACGAAGAGAAAAAGGGAATTGATATATTGGACAGCGAATACATTTCTAAAAAACTATCTTTGGCAAAGAATCACAAAATTGTGATGCTAAGTATTGCCATTAAATCGGAATCGCTGGGTATAAATGAACCAACTTTACTATGCCAACTCGATGGCTATGATTTTTACGTGAAAAAGAACTTCTCCAAAGATGCTGATCAGGATAATGAAACAAAAGAATCGCTTTGCTATGTTACCGGAAAGAAAAGCACCAAAGCAACCTTGCCTTCATTCTCCGACAGGGAAGATTTAAACAAACTGTTTGTAACCAGTACGATTAATTACGCCAGTAATTTCGATTACAAAGATTTTGCAAAAAATTATCAAATAGACTTAGATATACAGAAAGCCCTGCAAAATGGTTCAAACTACATCAGAGGCAAACTGAACAACCAAAGGTGTTCTGTGCGAATTGCCAATACCGAACATTACATTATCCCTGATTTTCTCGATCCGGAGAATGTCGATATCAAGTTTGAACTCGACAATATCCAGCAAATAAGCGAATGGGTATTTTCTACAAAGCAACTGGAGAATTCGATTGAGTCGCTAGGTATGGAATCAGAAAGTTCTATGTATTGGATCAATTATATTGCCTATGCAAGTGACGGGAATAGTGTAAAAGTAATCAACCACATCAAAGATGTCAGTAGTGTATGGTTTCGTGAGATTGTTAGGAAAGATAACGAACAGTCGAATTTGATTTCAACATATTTTAATCAAAGAAGATCAAATCTTTCTACGATCTATTTTGCCATTCCTATCAGAAAAGATCATGAACAAAAGAATGATGCACTAAAACTATTGTCACAAATACTTGAACAGCGAAAAATACAACGTTCAAAAGTGTTCAACCACTTCACCGAATTGATTCTTTGCCATTACTACAATCGCTACCGCTCATATTTAAATATCACATTTAAGCCCGAGAGTTTCGATTTTGCCATTCGGGATAGCGTGATCAAATATCTCTTTTTAATCAACCTTTTAAAATCATTAAACCTAACAGATATGGAAGAAAATGAAAAACCTTTAACAGAGTCTTTTGAAAGTACAGATAAGTTACAACAGTTCTTCAACGATATGGGTTATTCGCCACAACAACAAGCACTTTATTGGCTTGGGCGAATAATCAATAAGGTAGGAACCGCTCAGTATAAAAAGGGACACCAACAAAAACCAGTCCTTAATAAGATCAACTACAATGGAATGGATCACTCCAAAATCCAACGTTTATATGTCGATGCTTTTGAACTGGCGAATCAGTACAAAATTGCCAATGAAATTAATTTCTTCTCTAAAATGTTTGCTAAAGACTTTCCTGCTGATGAAATACTTTGGAAGATTACTCCGCAGGAAGGTGTGTTTTATATTCTTTCAGGATTCTCACTTTATTTCGATTATAACCAATAAAAACATACAATCATGTCAACAGTTAATAACAGTTCCGATTTTATATTCTTATACGATGCAACATTGTGCAATCCCAATGGTGATCCAGATCAGGAAAACAAACCTCGTATGGATTACGACACTAGTACCAACCTTGTTACTGATACCCGTGTGAAGCGGTTTATACGTGATTACCTGAAAGATCAGGGGCACGAGATATTTGTGGATATGGAAGGTGACAGCAAAGTAAGCTCAGACTCAAAATTGGATTTTGTTGTTCAACGGATTCTATCAGATACGACTGAACGCGCATTGATTTTTGAAGAAACCCCAGAGCTTTTGAAAGAATTTGAAGCGATTATAGCTGAGAAGAAAGATAAAGATTCAATTCTGAAACTGTTGCAAAATGCCAAAAACAGCAAATTGAATTACTATATCCTTTCACAACTTGTTAAGAATAAGTTTGCTGATATAAGAATGTTCGGTAGCGCATTTGCAGTTGGTGGTTTTACAAAAGCATACACAGGTGCAATTCAGATGAACTGGGGTTACTCGTTAAACCAAGTAGAATTGGTTGAATCAAGTTCAATTGTAACTATAATGAACGATGATAGCAGCACATTTGGGAAAGATTACCGGGTATATTATAGCTTATTGACTTTTAATGGTACCATTAATAAATATGCAGCAAAGACCACCGGACTAACAGAAGATGACCAGAAGTTATTCCGAAAAGCCATCTGGGAAAGTATTCCATCGCAGCCTACCCGCTCGAAAATGAACCAATATCCAAAGCTTTACCTTGAAATAGTTTACAACGAAGGATTTAATAACGGCTATTTTGGCGATTTACGGAATACAATAAAGGTAGATTGCAAAAATGAGATTGCAGCAAAACAAGTTAGGTCGTTCAGTGATTTAGTAATTGATGTATCTGGTCTCGTAGCCCTGCTAAAAGAGAATACAGGAGAAGGTAAACCCATCAAAGAGGTGATCATCAATAAATCGATCGATTTCCCTGAATTGAAAATCAATTAACTTAATTCACTATGGAAGTCATTTCATTTGACATTTCTGGTAAAATTGCCCACTTCCGTAAATACTACGCGAATAATACGGCGCTTAGTTTCAACATTCCACCCCGGACAACCATTATGGGGATGCTTGCTGCTATTTGCGGTTTGCCCAAAGATTCATATTACGAACTATTTTCATCCCGGAATATCGATATTGGTATTGCTTTACATACCCGGACAAAGAAGACCATTCATAGGCTTAATTTATTAAGTATTAAAGGTCTAAATGATTTCAGAGGAAGTAAAGGTCATGTACAAACACCGTTTGAGATAGTTACTGGAGAAGATTTAAAAGATTCGACAATTACTTATCGCATTTTTCTTCGACCATTGGAGATACCAGAAGAGGAATACAAACGTCTAAAAGAGTTGCTTCAAACAAAAGGGAACAATTTTGCCCTCACACTTGGTGGAGCAAGTTTTAATGCAAGTCTTTCGAAATATCAGGAATACGAGGCAACAGAACGCAAAACTTTGCCCTGTTTCGAATATTTAGATAGTGCAATAAACTCAGATGATGTTGAGAATATTGAACTTGAAACCGATAAAGGAGGTCGAGTTAGTATAGTTGAAGAAGAACTGATGCCTGCCGACTTTGTAGCTAATTACAACCGTGAATTACAAAAAATGAACCGCATGCTGTTTTCTGTTTCTGCATCTCAATTAAAAGTACGATTAAAAGAATCGGCGATGGTCATTGAACTCATCAAAGGAGAAAAAAAGAAGCTCATCCAATTTATGAAGTAATGGATTTCTATTCACATGCAAAAGATACCTCACAAGGAAGAGTAGGCTCAAAGCTACTCCGTAAACATTTGAAGAATGTGGAAGCCCAGTTTTGTAAAGGATTAAAACATTTGCATGTTTTTAAAGATAAAAAGACTATTCTTGGGAGTATTGCTATTTTTCACGATTTGGGAAAGTACACGCAATACTTTCAGGATTATCTTTTCGACCGACCGAATGTAGATTATAATCTGAAATCACATTCGCAGTTTGGAGCATTGTACTATCTGGCAAAATACTTTAACAAAGATCCGTTTACGGGGATTGTTGGATATTGGATCATTTCTCAACATCATGGAAACCTGCAAAGTCTGATGGCATTGAGAAGTGATTTTACTGAATCGGCTTTTGTTCCAGAATTGCTACAACAAAGAAAAAAGCAAATATCAATTCTTCCGTTTAAGGATGAAGTTAACAAGGAACTGGACATCGATGATATTGAGATATTTCATGATGAAATACTATCAAGCCAGTCCTATTTTAAAAGAATAAAGCAACTTCAAAAGAACAGCAATATTCAAAATTATTTTCAAATCAATTACCTCTTTTCGTTATTGATTGAAGCCGATAAACTGGATGCCTCTGAAACCAAAGTGTATCAACGGGTGCCTTTATCGCCTTCGAAAGTTGACGAAGAAAAAGGGCTTCCCAATCAGAAATGGGATGAGACAGTTAATGACTTTGGACATCTTTCGCAAAATGAGTTACGCAACCTTGTACGGAAACGGGTGGTTGAAAGACTTTCGGAAGAGGGAATCCTTGATCAAAAGATTTTTACCCTCACCGGGCCTACCGGCATTGGGAAAACCTTAACTGCACTGGATTTTGCATTGAAACTAAGGGTTATGATTAGGGAAAAAGAGGAACGTGAAACCCAGATTATTTATGCTTTACCGTTTATCAATATTATTGAGCAGTCAGACTCGGTTTACCGAAAGCTATTTGCTGAAGACGAAGCACGTATCCTGTCACATTACCAATATGCCGATGCACTGAGCCAGCAGGATGAGAAATACAACGACGACGGAAAAGGCTACGATCAAAAAGTGATGTCGCTTGACACATGGCAGTGCGATATTGTGATTACCACCTTTGTACAATTCCTGCAAACACTGATTGGCAACCGGAACAAACTGTTGAAGAAGTTTAACCACTATGCTAGTAGCATAATTATTCTTGACGAGGTACAGACGATTGCATTGAAACAGTTGCCGCTGATTGGGGCTTCACTTTACTATTTGTCTAAATTCCTTGATGCTCGAATTGTGTTGATGACCGCGACAAAACCTAAAGTGTTTGAATTGGCCAATGAAAAGATTCTGCTAAATGAAGGAGAAAAAGCCAGTCCGGTTGAACTTCTGGGAACCGATGATGATGTAGAAAAAATATTTAAGTCGTTTAACCGCACCAAGCTCCTTCCTAGGATTAAAGAGCCAATTAAGGATCAAGTGGATTTTATTGAGAACTATTTTATGGAATATTGGAGACAAGATAAGTCGTGTTTAATAGTAGTCAATACGGTAAAACTTTCGATTGATGTATTTTATTATATACAAACATATTTTAAAGATAAAAAAATCAAAAATTCGTTGTATTACCTTTCTACGAATGTAATTCCTGCAGGTAGACAGCATTTGATTAATAAGATTAAAGAAGATATTCTGACTGCCCGTAAAGGGAAAGGACTAATGCCTATATTAGTTTCAACCCAATGTGTTGAAGCTGGCGTTGACATCGATTTTGACATGGCATTCCGTGATCTTGCCCCGATAGATTCAATTATACAAGTTGCTGGCCGTGTAAACCGCGAATACAATAGGGCATTTATGGGAGAGGTTTACATCATCGATTTTGGCAAGTGTGGTAGAATATACGGACCAATGACAGAAGACACTGCCAGAAATGCTATAAAGTTTTTCACAGATATGAACCCCGTGATTGAAGAAAAGAATTACCTGAAGTTGATAACCTATTACTATAAAAACATATGCGAACGCAATGAAGATGGGTTTGGCTATTCTCTCAACTTCTTTAGATCAATGAAAGAGCTTAACTATGATGGTTCTGAATGGTCAGTTTCAAAATTCCAGGTAATTGAAAATGGATTTAAAACTAGTTCTGTCTTCATTGAATTTGACAATAAAGCCAAAAAAGCCAGAGAAAAGTTCAACATGTTAATCCGTAAAGAGTGTAGTCGCGAAGATTTTGAACCATTTAAAAAAGATTTTCATCAACATATAATTGCTGTTCCTGATTATTTACCAAAAGTCCAGGAATTAAAGGCTTATCAATCAGGCGAAATTCTTTTTGTTGACAATGATAACCTAAAATATTTTTACAACTCTGAAACAGGGTTCGAAAGGGATGCAACCGAAGAATCATTTGTAACAATTTTATAGTTTTATGCAAACAACCCAAACAATTGTTCGTTTTCCGGATATAGAATTACTTACCCGTGATGCACATAAATTACGTGGTTTTTTTGGGAATATGTTTAAAGAGCACTCCCCTCTTCTACACAATCACTATAGTGATGGCAAGACAAGATATGGATACCCTCTGGTACAGTACAAAGTTGTTGATAAGACACCTACACTTGTCGGATTTCAGGAGGGTGCAGATCTGCTTGTGTCTCTATTTTTAAAAATCCGGGAGATAAATATTAACAGTAAAGTCTATCCGGTTTTATCTAAGAACATAAAGCAGAATAATTTAGAATTAAGAGTTAACGATCAACTCTATAATTATCAATTTAAGACGCTTTGGATGGCACTCAACCAGGATAACTTCAGAGATTATCAACAACTTGACGATAACCAAAAAATAAGTTTTTTGAATCATCAATTACAGAACAATATCCTCAGTTTTTACAAAGGTTTATCATTTCGGATTTCTGATCGTATAATGGCTATCTCAAAATTAAATGAAAAGAATACTTTATTTAAAGATAAATCAATGCTTGCTTTCGAAGGAGAGTTTACCTCTAATGCATTTATCCCTGATCTGGCAGGAATTGGGAAGGCCGTAAGCAGGGGATTCGGTACAGTAATTCAAAACAATAAAGATTGAAAAATGCAATTGATTATCAATACCTATGGGACTTATGTTCACGTAAAAGACGATATGTTTGAGGTGACAACTCCTAAGGATGGAGAGAAACAGAAACACCATTTTGCAAGCCAAAAGGTATCATCAATTCTTATGAGTAAAGGATCTGCATTAAGTACAGATGCTGTAATTCTTGCCATGAAGAATAACATTGATATCATTGTTTTTGAATATGATGGAGTTCCTGTAGGCAGATTCTGGCATAGTAAGCCTGGAAGCACTTCGAAAATCCGCAAACAACAATTGGAGGCAAGTCTTAATAATATAGGAGTCTATTGGATTAAATGCTGGCTTGTTGCGAAATTGAACAATCAGATAGACTTTCTTAAAAGACTAAAAAATCACCGCCCTTCCTCAGGAGATATTATTCAGGAAAAAATTACTGCAATAACAGAATTATGCAAGAAAATTCAGAATCAGAATGCAGATAAAGTTGATCTGATTGACAGCACTCTGAGAGGTTATGAGGGAACAGCAGGGAGAATTTATTTTCAGATATTAAGCTCTTTATTAAACGAAAGATATCAGTTTGAGGGCAGGAGCTTCAGACCTGCAAAAGATCAGTTTAATGCTTTTCTCAATTATGCATATGGTGTGCTTTACAGTCGGGTAGAGAAAGTATTGATAATTGCCGGTCTTGATCCATACATTGGGTTTATGCATAGGGATGATTACAATACAAAAAGTATGGTATTTGATTTCATTGAACCTTACAGGACGTATGCAGATGAAGTTGTTTTCAAACTCTTTTCGGCAAAAAAGATAAATGACAGTCACACTGATTCAATTACAAATGGTGTTTCTCTTAATGCAGATGGTAAAAATTTACTAATGGAAGCTTTGATTAAATTTTTAGATGAAGAGAAAATTAAATATAAAGGGAGAAACCAATCCCGGATTAATGCAATGCAGATGGAAGCTCATCAATTTGCCAATTCTTTAATTCAAAGTAAATGATTTGTTGGGTATTATACGATATTAAAAAGGACAGACAACGTAATAAAGTTGCAAAGGCTTGTAAGCACGCCGGACTATACAGGGTTCAAAAATCTGTTTTTCTTGGCAGTCTTGAGAACAATGAAAAAGATACACTAGAATTAGAAATTAAAGCTCAAATTGATGAAATGACCGATTCTGTTTATATTTTTCCTATGAGTAAAAACGAATTATGCCAAACCTCTTTATTGGGACAGGCTTTCGATAAGAAGTTGGTTACCGATGATGTAAAAGCACTATTTTTCTAATGTCCGTAACTCCGTCTCATATAATTGAATACCTGTATTGTCCAAGGTTCACATACTTTGAATATGTAACTTGTATCCCTCAATATGAAGAGAGACACTATAAGGTAGCGAAAGGCAGGGATGTGCATCTGCAAAAACTAGAAACAAATAAAGAATACCTACGTAAAAAAATCGGAACTGTAAAAAAATATTCCGA